>PJUB01000012.1_pt1 | contig 337683 bp, 291 predicted proteins | sample 1512141 | NCBI WGS metagenome assembly PJUB01 (sample SAMN08177677, study PRJNA422409) | Soil metagenome, whole genome shotgun sequencing project. | isolation source: Soil enriched on filter paper: alkali lignin treatment | place: USA: Madison | collected 2015-01-15
CACGGGAATACGACTTGCCCTAATTTGGCACCCGAGCCGTACCGGTCTCCCGCACATGGAAATAGCCCAGATCGGCAAACAAGGCCAAGGCGGCAGTGAACTCCGCGACGAGTGGGAGTTCATCCGCCGCTACATGGAAGAAGGCCCGCACGCCGTCCCCCGCCCTCGCCTTAGCACCCAGCTGCCCTCACCCATCCAGGCCTTCAGCGCCCAGTTCGAGGGCCTTGGCCGTTTCTTCCGCAAAAGCAGCTGGCTGTTCAAAGTCATCCTGCTCATGGTCTGGCCCGCGTTCGTCATCATCGGCACAGGCCATTGGCTCAGCCTGCTGCTGTGCTGGCGACCGCACTGGCCGAAAGTGATCCGCGAGGCCGGCATGCCCGGCAAGCCCGTGCCATCAGTGACGACGCTCAGCGACTACCCGTCAGCCATCCAGGAGCGCCTGCTCGCCAACGCCGACCGCTGGCAACTCAAGCCTGGCAGGCGCCCGGCGAAAAAATCGCGCAAGCGCAGCGCCCACCCATAAACCCTTCATGCCATCGCGACAGGTTACCGGCCCTGCGCTAACCTGCCCGCTTTGCCACAGGAAGGCGTGAAATGCAGGCGAACTTGGACATCCCCTCCCGCTTCATCATCCACGAAACCCGGCACTGGGTGCTGAACCACCGCATGAACAGCGCCCTGCCCGGGTACCTGATGCTCAGCGCACGGGCGCCGGTCAACTCACTGGCGGCCCTGCCCGTTGAGGCCCAGGCCGAGCTCGGCATTCTCATGGCGCGCACGCAGCAGGTGATGGAAGCGCAGCTGCAACCGGCGCGGTTGTACATGGGCCGGTATGGCCATGACGCGGGGTATGCCATCCACTTCCATTTCATCCCTGTTTACCCTTGGGTCGAAGCGCTGTTCTGGGCAGACGAGCGATACCGGGCGCTGCAGGCATTGGGCTGGACCGATAGCGTGCAGCCGCAAACCGACGGCGCCGAGTTGACGCTATACGTCTGGCGTGAGTTTTGTGAGCGCCCTGAACCACCGGCGATACAAGGGTATTCAGTGGACGAAGCCATTCCCCTGTTGCGCAGCGCATTCTTGGACGGCTGCGCGCCGTATTGACTGAAATGGAAGCCTCCATGCGCCCCAACAAGGCTTGCCCCGTAGTCCTTTCATCCTCGCTGCCTGCAAAGATCCTGCTGTTTCGCCACCCTCAGGCCAGCGGCGACTCCACCACCTGCAGGCCATCCCCCGGCTGCACCAGGCAGCTGGGCAGTACACCGATCAGGTCACTGCTGCGCAACACCTCCAGCAGCATCAGAAAGCTCGGCACCGACAGGCATACCCGCCGCGCCCTGCCGATACGCGCGAGCGCTTCATCGCTGACGCCGTGAACGGCACCGCTGCCCAGCGAGACGATTGCGTGCGCCAGCGTACAGAAGGTGTCGAGGTCCAGGTGCCCGGTGGCCCGATCGACATGCGCCGAGCAGTAGTCTGATCCCGTGCGATGCTCGCCTGATTCTGCAAATGATCGCGGCTAGAGCCCGATGGCCACCTCACGCTCGCCGCCCATGTACTGCGCCAGGCGACTGCGCAACCAGCGTTCGGCAGGGTCGCTGTCGGTGGTGCTCAACCAGACCATGGCCAGTTCCAGTGCAGCCGTCTCGAACGGCAACGTCTCGGCCTGAAGGTTGCCCCAGCGCTCCATGCCTTGCGCGGCATAATCCGGGCAGCAGGCCAGCAGGTCGGTGCCGGCCAGAATCGCCGGCAATGAACTGAACTGCGGCACCGACAACACCACCTTGCGTTCACGGCCGATTTCTTTCAGCCAGTCGTCGACCACGCCCTGCGTATTGGCGGTGGGCGAGACCTGAACGTGCGGGCGGGCGCAAAACTCATCCAGTGTCAGTGGGGTGGCTGACTTGTCGGCCCGCACCACCCTGCCCTGCAGGGTGCGCAGCACCTTGCGCTTGGCATTGGCTGGCAGCCCTCTGGTCTGGCTGATGCCAACCGTCACATCGCCTGCTGCCAGCAAATCCGGTATGCGCCAGTAATCCACATGCTGCACAACCACCACCACGTTCGGCGCCTCCACCCGCAGGGCCCGCAGCAGTGGCGGCAGCAAGCCCGACTCCACGTCATCGGACAAACCGATGCGAAACGTCATGTTGCTGGTCGCCGGGTCGAAGTCATGGGACAGGCTGAGGGCGATGGACATCGCATCCAGCGCCGGGGTGAGGTACTTGATCACCTCTTCGGCCCTGGCCGACGGTTCCATGCGGTTGCCCACACGGATCAGCAACGGGTCGTTGAACATCGCCCGTAACCTGGCCAGCGCGGCGCTGACCGTGGGCTGGGCGATGAACAGTTTTTTCTGCCGCACGGGTGAGATTGCGCTCCTGCATCAGGGCTTCGAACACCACCATCAGGTTGATATCGGCTTTGCGCAGTTCGTTTCGGTTCATTGGCGCTCCCGGGGCCATGCTTGTTTTGCGGGTCAATTGCAGCATTGACAGTAATCCTGACCCAGTCAAAGGTGCAGACTTGTATCGCCAGTGCTGGCAACCTACTTTCCAAAGCCCGAATCAGGCTGCGTTGCCCCAGACAACCCAATCCGGCTACCCTTCCCACTCTTCCCCTCCGGCTTCCCCTGCCGTGCACCGCCCAGGCGTTGATTCGCGAAGCGGTCATTCATGATGCCGACCCTTGCATGGCCGCCAATCCCCGGCGTGCCCACCCGCCATCAATACATTCAGGATGACCTCATGATCATTCGCCAAGGCAATGTTGCCGACTACCCGCAGCTGCTCGACATCTGGCTGCGCGCCGTGCGCGCGACGCACCACTTTCTACAACCCGCCGACATCGACGCGTTGCTGCCACAGCTGCGCGACATCTACTTCCCGGCCGTCGAGCTGTGGGTAGCAGTCGACACAGATGACCAGCCGCTGGGCTTCATCGGCTTCAACGAGCAGCATGTGGAAATGCTCTTCGTCGACCCCGACCTTCATGGGCAAGGCATCGGCCGCGCGCTGCTGGACTTCGGCCGCCAATCGCGCCATTCAATGAGTGTCGACGTCAACGAGCAAAACCCGCAGGCTGTGGGCTTCTACCGGCATTACGGTTTCATCCAGACAGGCCGTTCGCCGCTGGATGGCGAGGGCCGGCCATTTCCGTTGCTGCACATGAGCTTGCCCATAGGGAGTGATTGAGACGCACGCATGGCAATGGGTCACCAGGTGCTTGCCGTTAGATATGCAACGCCTTCGAAATCGAGCGCCGCGCGGGCGGCGCTCGATCTCACAAACGCCGCATCAATTACGTCGAACAATAAGAAAAACAAGAAAAGCCCTGAACACCCACAATTATGTTTCTTAATTAATGCCAAACACGCGATCTAGACTCACTAATTCTCCCTTTACCCGCTGGGGGCGAGCCTGAGCGCCGACAGTGCCGACAACGTGATCATCCCGTCCACGGTGGTGCGTGGCATTGGCCAGCCGTTCATCATGGTGGCGTTGTCGGTGCTGGCGGTGGCCGGGCTGGACAAGCGCGAGCCCGGCTCGGCTTCGGCGGTGTTCTCCATGCTGCGCGCCCAGCGGGCCGCGTGAGGGGGCTGGTACACTGTGCCTCCACACACTGTGCCCGACAGACCAACCGTATGAACCCGACGCGCTACGCCATCGTGGCAAAGGACTTGATGCAAGGCATCGCCAGCGGCCGCTATCCGGTGGGCAGCCTGCTGCCGACCGAGTTCGAGCTGTGCGACCTGTACGGCGTAAGCCGGCACACGGTGCGTGCGGCCATCGACCAACTGCTCGGACAAGGGCTGGTTTCGCGGCGCAAACGCGTGGGCACCCGGGTGGAGGCCAGCAGCCCGCTCGGTGGCTATTCACAGTCGCTGGCCAGCGTGGCCGACCTTGCACACCTGGCCGAAACCCAGCAGCGGGAAATCCAGGATGTGAGGCACTTCGTCGCCGACCTGAGCGAGGCGACACGGTTAGGGTTGGTACCGGGGGAGCATTACTTCTGCGTGTCCAGCATCCGCATCGACCGCCTGCACAGTGCCGCACCGCTGTGCTGGACCGACGTGTATGCGCAGCGCGACTATGCCCAGGTCATCGAACTCGCCCGCGAGCACCCCGACCAGCTGATTGCCGGGTTGATCGAACAGCACTATGGCCGGGCGATCGCGGTGGTCGACCAGCAGGTGCGGGCGGTGTTACTGAGCGCAGAAATGGCCTGCGCGCTGAAAGCCGAGGCGGGCTCACCGGGGCTGAAGATCATTCGCCATTATCGCGAGGAAAACGGCGATTTGATGGCGGTTTCAGAGACGGTGCATCCGGATGACCGCTTTACCCTGGTCACCCAGATGCGCCGGGATCGCTCGCCTGTCTGATCCCAGGCACGCAAGGCCGCTCCTAGAGGGGCCGCAATTGCTGCTCGGCCTCGATCAATTGCTTGCTGCGCACCGACACCACCCGATGATCCCGCGCCAGCCACCCATACACCGTCGGCAGCACGAACAACGTGAACAAGGTGCCCACCAGCATCCCGCACACAATCACCACCCCCAGCCCGAAGCGGCTGTTGGCCCCGGCACCACTGGCGAACAGCAGCGGCAGCACGCCAAAGGTCATCGCCGCCGTGGTCATCAGCACAGGCCGTAAACGTATCTGCGCAGCGCGGACGATAGCCGCCGCCCGATCAAGGTTGTCGCGCACCTGGATCTCGTTGGCGAACGCCACCATCAGGATGCCGTGCTTGCTGATCAGGCCAATCAACGTCACCAGTCCGATCTGCGTGTAGATGTTCAACGTGGCCCAGCCTAGCGCCAGCGGCAGCAGCGCACCGCAGATCGACAGCGGCACGGTCACCAGAATGATCAGCGGATCCACCAGGCTTTCGTACTGCGCCGCCAGCACCAGGTAGATCACCACCAACGCGGCAATAAACGCCCACATCAGGGCAAAGCCCTCCTGCACGTACTGCCGTGATTCCGATTGCCAGTCGTGGCTGAAGCCAGGCGGCAACTCACTGGCCAGCTGCTCAAGAAATGCCACGGCATTGCCCATCGACACACCCGGCGCCAGTATCGCCTGCAAGGTGCTGGCATTTTGCTGATCGAATTGCAGCAAGCGATTAGGCGCAACCTCGATATCCAGGTGCACCACCGTGGCCAGCGGCACCAGGCTGTCGTCCTCGGCGCGCACATATTGGCGGTTCAACGCTGCAGGCGTCAGGCGCTGGTCCTGAATGCTCTGCGGAATCACGTCGTAGGAGCGTCCGAACAGGGCGAAACGGTTGAGGTACTGCTCGCCCACCAGCACACCCAGCGACTCGCCGATGGCCTGCATGCTGATGCCCAGGCTGGCTGCCTTGGCCCGGTCGATGCGCACCTTCACCACCGGGTTGTTGTAGTCCAGGTCACTGTCCACCACGGCGAACAAACCACTGTCGCGGGCACGCTGCTTGAGGGCTTCCATGGTCTGGTACAGCTCGGGGTAGTCATGGGCACTGCGCAGCACCATCTGCACCGGCAAGCCTCCGCTGGAACCCGGTAGCGAGGCCACCTGGAAGGCGAAAATGCTGCTGCCTTCGATGTCCGCTACCGCCTGTTGAAGCTGCGCCTGCACCTGTGCAGCAGAGCGCTCGCGGGCCTGCCAGGCACTGAGGTTGATGCCGCCGAAACTGGCGGCCGGGCCGTCGGTGCCGTTGATGATCCAGGTGTCGGTGGTTTCGGCAATGGACTTCATCACCTGGTCGAGCTTCTGCGCAAAGCGTTCCGCATAGTCCAGGCTGGCATGCTGCGGCGATTTGATAGCCGTGAGCACCGCCGCCTGGTCCTCGGGGGGTGCCAGTTCGCGCTGTGGCAGCAGGTACAGCCAGGGCAGGCTCAGGCACACCAGCAGTCCCACGCCGCCACTGATCCAGCGATGAGACAGGGTGTAAGCCAGCACCCGCCCGTAAGCCCCGGTCAGCGCCCCGAACAACCGGTCCGCCAGGTTGGCCAATGCGCCGTGCTGCTGACCGGGTTGCAGCAGCAGCGAGCTCATCACCGGCGACAAGGTAAGCGCCACCACCCCAGACACGATCACCGCCCCCGCCAAGGTCAGGGCGAACTCGCGGAACAGCGTGCCGGTCAGCCCGCCCATCAGCCCGATTGGTGCATACACCGCCGCCAGCGTGAGGGTCATGGCAATCACCGGCCCGGCAATTTCCCGCGCCCCGGCCAATGCTGCAGCAACCGGCGACTTGCCCTCCTCGATATGGCGGTGCACGTTCTCCACCACCACGATGGCATCGTCCACCACCAGGCCGATGGCCAATACCATCGCCAGCAAGGTCAGCAAGTTGAGGCTGAAGCCGAACAGCAACATCAGGCCTGCGGCGCCGAGCATCGACAACGGGATGGCCACCACCGCGATCAACACGCTGCGCAGCGACCCCAGGCACAGCCAGATCACCAGCACCACGATCAGCATCGCTTCTACCAGGGTGCGCAGCACCTCGTGGATCGAGGCGTCGATGAAGCGTGCGGTCTCGTAGGCCAACGCCACATGCACGCCCGGTGGCAGGGTCTGCTGAATCTGCGGCAGCAGCTGGCGAATGCCCTCGACAATCACCAGCGGGTTGCCGGTTGGCGTGGGGAACAAGCCCAGGTGCACGGCCGGTTTGCCATCCATGGTGGCACTGGTCTGGGTGGCCGCCGCACTCAGCTCGACGGTGCCGACATCGCGCAGGCGTACCAGGTCGGTGCCCGCGTTACGGATGATCAGTTCGCGAAAGTCCTCGACCCGGGTGAGGTCGGTGTCCACCTGGATGTCGGCCAGCACGTACTGGCCGCGCACCTGGCCAGGCGTCGCCTGGTAGTTGTTGGCACGCACTGCCTGCGCCACATCGGCTGCCGTCACCCCGCGCCCGGCCATCCGCTCGCTGTCCAGCCACAGGCGCATCGCCAGGCGCTGCCCGCCGAACGACTGCACCTTGGCCACGCCGTCGATGCCGGAGAACTGCGGTTCCACCACCCGCGACAGGTAATCGCTCAGCTCGGGTATCGACAAGGTATCACTGGCAAAGCCTACGTAGGCCACGGCAGTGGAGTCACCTGCCGACAGCTCCACCACCGGGTCGTAGGCTTTTTCCGGCAGGCGATAGCGCACCTGATTGACCTTGGCCATGGTCTCGGCCAGCGCCTGGGTCGAGTCGCGGTTCAGCACCATGCGCAGGGTAATCAGGCTGCGCCCCTGCTGCGATGACGAGGACAGGTAGTCGATGCCCTCCACCGAAGACACCGCCTGGGTAATCGGTTGGGTCACGAAGCCTTGCATCAGCTCGGCAGAGGCCCCGGGATACTCGGTGCTGATGGTGATGGTCGAGCTTTCCAGCAACGGGTACTGGCGGATCGGCAGTTTGCCCATGGCAAACAGCCCCAGCAGGATGATCAGGCTGCTGACCACCAGCGCCAACACCGGGCGGCGCACGAAGACGTCGGTGAACTTCACGATTGCCGCCCTCCCTGGCTGGCCTGCAGGCTGTCCTGGGCCACCGGCTCGACAGACATGCCATCGTTCAGTTTCAGCTGGCCAGAGACCACCACCTGATCACCCGGCCCAAGGCCAGAGATCACCTCCACCAGCCCCTGCCAGCGCTCACCGGTGGTGACCTGCACCCGTTTCACACGGGTGCCATGCTCCGCGTCCCGGGTGGCGACGAACACCGTCTGCCCATAGGCGGTGTAGGTAATTGCGGTTTCTGGTACGGCCAGCACCGTCGACGGCTGTGCCGCGTCCAGGCGTACGCTGGCGTACATGCCCGGCTGCAACTGCCCGTCCGGGTTCACCAAGGCGGCCTGCACCTGCACCAGGCGCGCCTTGCTGACAACCGGGTCGACCGCCACTACCTGGGCCTTTACGCCTCGGCCGCGCACGGCATCCACATCCAGTACCAGCACCTGCCCCACCTGCACGTCGGGCGCAGCCTGCTCGCCCAAGGAGAAGTTGACGTGCAACTGGCGGGTATCTGCCAGGCTGACGATGGTCTCGCCAGCGCCCAGGTATTGGCCCTGATGTACCCGGCGAATGCCCAGCTTGCCGGCGAACGGCGCACGGATGGCCTTCTGCGCGATCAACGCCTCGACGTGCTGCAACTCGCCACTGGCCACATCCACGGCAGTGGCGGCGTTATCGAACAGCTCCTGCGATACAGCATGCATAGCCAACAGTTTGCGGCTGCGCTGCAACACCACTTCGGCGTTACGCAGTTTGGCCCGCAACTGCTGGCGCTGGGCCTGCTCCGGGGCGTCATTGAGCTGCACCAGCACCTGCCCGGCGGTGACGGTCTGCCCAGACTCGAACGCGATACGGGTAATGCGCCCCGCCACCTCGGCCGCCACCTGCACCTGGTTGACCGCCTCCAGCTCCCCCGAGGCAAAGTTCTGCCGCGCCACCTGCACCTGCTCGGCCGTGGCCAACGCCACCTTGGTTGCCGGCCATGCGGCAGCAGCGGGTTGCATCGAGCTGTTGCCCACCAGCGCATAGGCGCCCGCCAGCACACCTGCCACAACGCCGGCACAGGCCAGTAACGTCCTTTTGTTCATGCAGTGCTCCGATCAATCAGGAAAGCGGTTGCGGGGAAGATCGGGCAGGACTATAAGAGCTCAACTTAACTTGAGGTCAACAGGCATGGCAGCGGACAACACGCGGATGCTCACGGTAGGCGAAGTGTCCAGGCGCAGCGGCGTGGCGGTGTCTGCGCTGCACTTCTACGAGTCCAAGGGGCTGATCGCCAGTGTCCGCACCGCCGGCAATCAGCGCCGCTTTCCCGCGCTGGTGCTGCGTACGCTGGCGATCATCAAGGTGGCGCAGCGCACCGGTATTGCGCTGGAGGAAATCAAACAGGCCTTCAGCCGTTATGCACCCAACAGCAAGCTCACGGCGGCGCAATGGGGCGAGATGTCCACGGCCTGGCGCGAAGACCTGAACGCCCGCATCCGCACGCTGGAGGCACTGCGCGACAGCCTGGACAACTGCATTGGTTGCGGTTGCCTGTCGCTGGAAGACTGCCCGCTGCGTAACCCCGAGGATGTGCTGGGCAAGGAAGGTAGCGGGGCGCGGATTCTCGAAAAGAAGGCCCGCTAGCCGCACGCGTGTCAGTCGCCTTTGCCCAGCACAAAGCGGTCAAAGTGCTCGATGTGCTCATCCAGGTTGTCTTCGAGCATCATCCGGTACTGCTCGCAGAAGTACTTCAGAATCTCTTCCCGGGCGGCTGCCAGCTCCGCGCCGCTCTTGAAGCTGCGGGCGCTCATCCAGGCACTGAAACGGGTCGCGCCGAAGGTGAGCGAGGCGCTGACCTTGCCCAGGTCTTCGAATTTTTCGATCTGCTGGTTGGCCAGGTCGATGTGCGCATCGGCGCGGTCGTAAAAGGCCTGATCGGTAGCTTGGGTCATTGCGGTTCACCTGGTAACGGAAGCCCAAGCCTTGCATGGTGGCGCGCATACGTGCAAGGCTGAAAAAGGATCACCCGCAATGAAAAAGGAAGCAAAGCACCTCATGCCAGGAATCACACGTATCCATCGCTACTTGCGCCCACTGCCTGCAAACCGGACTGCAGCCAGTGGGCGTGACCTCAAAGGCAAACACGTCATCCGCCTCGCCTCCAAACTCGCAACACTGCTCTGCACGCCCCGCTCTGCCCCGCCTTACCTCTGTGTCACGCCCGAGCGTGCACCTGCCAAACGCCTGCCCCCGACCTGACTGCCAACGCTGCAGCGCACAACGCCGTTCTCGCTTGCTACAGGCGGGATGTCTGACGCACTTACAGGGGCAACACTCATGCTTTTATTTCAAGGCAAACAGATTCACAGCGCCATCTTCGACATGGATGGCACCCTCTTCGACACCGAGCGCCTGCGCTTCAGAACGCTCAAGCAAGCCTCGCTGGAAATCTTCGGCAAGGCACTGGGCGAACACACACTGATCGGCTCGCTGGGCCTGAGCGCGAAAAAAGCCGAAGCCCTCGCCAAGGCGCACAACGGTGAAGACTTCCCTTATGCTGAAATCCGCAAACGCGCGGATGAACTTGAGCTGGAGTACGTGCGCAATCACGGCGTACCGATCAAGGCAGGCCTGCTGGAAGTGCTGGAGCGCCTGCGCAAGTCGGGCCTGACCATGGCGGTAGCCACGTCCAGCCGCCGTGCCATCGCCGAGGAATACCTGATCAACGCCAATGTGCTGAAGTACTTCGATATCACCGTGTGCGGCGATGAAGTCAGCCAGGGTAAACCCCACCCCGAGATTTTCCTGAAAGCCGCCCGCGCGCTCAATTGCGAGCCGGGCCAATGCTTCATGGTCGAGGACTCGGAGAACGGCATGCTCTCGGCAATGCGCGCTCAGGGGCAGGCGATCCTTATCGAAGATATCAAACCGCCGGCCCCCGAGATCCAGGCAGGCGCGCTCAAGGCCTACCGCAGCATGACCGAGTTCCTGGCCGATTTGAGCGAGTGCGTTCCCGACCTGGGCATGCCCGAATTGAACGACACCTTCCCGGCCTCCATGAACCAGTTCCGCGTGGGCATTCATGGTTTCGGCGCCATCGGGGGTGGCTACCTGACGCAGGTCTTTTCCCATTGGGATGGCTACACCCGGCCTTGTGAGATCATTGCCGCGACCCGCTCGCGCATGCTGCGTGAAAGCGTCAATGCCTTCGGCCGTTACAGCGTGCGCTACGGGGCCACTTCGTTCGACCAGACCATCGACAATGTGCGCATGATCGACATGGACGATGATGATGCACTGGTCCACATGTACACCGCTGCCGAAATTGTCGGCCTCAGCCTGCCCGAGCAGGCCATCCGCAACCAGGCGCAGGTGATTGCCAAAGGCCTGTTGAAGCGCTTCGAACGCCGTGGCCGTGAGCTGACGTTGCTGATCGTGCTGAACAAGGTGGGCGGCGCTGCGTTTGTGCGCCGCCATGTGCAAGCGGAGCTGGCATTGCTGTGCCCGCCAGCAATCGGCGAGCAAGTGCTGGAAAAGACCCACTTCGCCGAAACGGTGGTCAGCCGCATCGTCTCCAAGCTCAGCAACGACGCTCTGGTACGGCAACTGCGCATCAAGTCGCAGATGTTCCAGAACAGCCTGGAAGACGAGCCGGCGGTCGCCACAAAGGCATCGACGCCAGTGCCTGAATACGAACGACTGATCGGGCGCTTCAGGCCCTTTGCCCAGCCCAGCAGTGCGATGAGCCAGTTGCACCTGATCCTGTTCAACAGCGAACCCGACATGCCGCTGTATGTAGAGCATGGCAGCGACCTGCTCGAACGCCTGCGCCAGGTGAAGACGGTGCCTGACATCACCCAGATCCAGGTCATCAAGAACCGCTTGTGGAATGGCCCGCATGCCATCGTTGCCTGGTACGCCAGCCTGCTGGGCCATGACTCGGTAGGCCAAGGTATGGGCGATGCACAGGTGAGCGAACTGGCCGAGCGCCTGATTCACCAGGAAGTCGGCCCCGCGCTGGTGGCGGAGTACCCACAGATGGCGGAAGTGGTCAGCCGTTTTGCCGATACCTTCCTGGAGCGCTGCAAAACCTCGTTCAAAGACCCTTGTGCCCGGGTGGGGCGCGACCCGTTGCGCAAGCTTCAGCGCAACGAACGCATTTTCAGCAGCATCGAGCTGGCCCACAAGCATGGTATTCAGACCCCCGGGCTTGCGTTGGGTGTGGCGCTGGCCCTGCATCACGCCCTGCATGGCAAAGAAACCAAGGACCTCGAAGCCCAGGCGATCAGGCAGGTGTACCAGGCCAATGACGCCAGTGTAGAAGCCGTGCTTACCCATGAGGGCGACTACAACGGTAAGCGTTTTCCAGGGTTGGACCCGGTCAGGGATGCGCAACTGATCACAGCAATTTCTGGTGCTTTCCGGCAACACATGCCAAAGGAAGTGATAACCGGACTGGACCAACCAAGCGTAGGCACCTGATGCCGTGATGCATCAAGGGCGTTGGCACCGCCACCCTGTGCGAGCGACTTTCTCGAGTAACCCTTGAATGCTGGGCACGACCACTGTGGGAGCGGGCGCGCCCGCGAACACGGGCGAAGCCCGTGCCATCTGCCGCATCGCCTGATTCGCGGGCATGCCCGCTCCCACAGTCACCGCGCCACTTTCAGATCCTGTAAAGAACCCAGGGCATGACACATCGCTTGCATATGACACCTTGTGTCATTAATATCGCACTGTGTCCTGATGACAACAACCTGTCCATCAGCAACCCATCGCTCTTTCCCATGCAGGTACCGCCCATGACGACCACCATGCAGGCTCCCAAGGACCAACTGGTCAAACTCGCCCAGCAGCAAATGCTGACCGCGCTGGCCGACAACACCTACACCGCCCGGCAAAAGCTCGCCCTCACCTGCCGCATCCTCTTCGACGGCGGCCACGACTCAGGCCTCGCCGGGCAGATCACCGCCCGCGCGCAGGAGCCCGGCACCTACTACACCCAACAACTGGGCCTGGGCTTCGACGAAATCGCCGCCTCCAACCTGCTGGTGGTGGACGAGGACCTCACCGTGCTGCAAGGCCGCGGCATGGCCAACCCGGCCAACCGCTTCCACAGCTGGCTGTACCGCGCCCGCCCCGACGTCAACTGCATCATCCACACCCACCCGCTGCACAGCGCCGCGCTGTCAATGCTGGAAGTGCCGCTGGCCATCTCGCACATGGACCTGTGCCCACTGTTCGACGACTGCGCCTTCCTCAAGGAATGGCCCGGCGTGCCGGTGGGCAACGAAGAAGGCGAAATCATCGCGAAGGCAATTGGCGACAAACGCGCCATCCTGCTTTCCCACCACGGCCTGCTGATCGCCGGTGGCTCGATTGAAGAAGCCTGCGTGCTCGCCCTGCTGTTCGAGCGCGCGGCAAAGATGCAACTGCTGGCCATGGGCGCCGGTGACATACGCCCTATCCCCGAAGCACTGGGCAAAGAGGCCCACGACTGGATCTCCACCCCCAAACGTCATGGCGCCGCGTTCAGCTACTACGCACGCCGTGCCTTGCGTGCCCATGGCGACTGCCTGGGCTGATCGAAGCTGTACTCTTTCCTCAACAACGGCAAAGGTGCCTGGTCATGTCTACACCTGTAATTCGCGGCGTTATCGGCTACACCATCACTCCCTTCACGGCAGACGGCACGCTCGACCTGGATGCATTGGGCACGTCCATCGACAGCTTGATTGCAGGCGGTGTGCACGCCATCGCACCGCTGGGCAGCACCGGCGAAGGGGCCTACCTGTCCGACAGCGAATGGGAAACCGTGGTGCGCTTCAGCCAGGCACGCATCGCCGGGCGTGTGCCCAGCGTGGTCAGCGTCTCTGACCTGACCACTGCCCGCACCGTGCAGCGTGCCCGCCTGGCACAGGCCTGCGGCGCCACGGCAGTGATGGTGCTGCCCATCTCTTACTGGAAGCTCACCGAAGCCGAAGTGGTCGCCCACTACAAGGCGGTCGGCGCCGCCATCGACATCCCGATCATGCTTTACAACAACCCGGGCACCAGCGGCACCGACCTGTCGGTGGAGCTGATCCTGCGCATCCTGGGTGAAGTACCCAATGTGACCATGGTCAAGGAAAGCACCGGTGACATTCAGCGCATGCACCGCCTGTTCACCGCTACCGATGGCCAAGTGGCGTTCTATAACGGTTGCAACCCGCTGACCCTGGAAGCCTTGGTGGCCGGCGCTACCGGCTGGTGCACCGCCGCCCCCAACCTGATCCCGGCACTGAACCTGGCGCTGTGGGACGCCGTTCAGCAAGGCCAGCTGGCCGAAGCCCGCACGCTGTTCTACCGCCAGTACGAGCTGCTGGAGTACATCACCCGCCGAGGCCTGCCCACCACCATCAAGGCCGGTTTGAAACTGCTCGGCCAGGATGTCGGCGCCCCGCGCCTGCCCCTGCAGCCGCTGGATGCACAAGGCAGCGCTTACCTGAAAAACCTGCTGGTAGCGCTGGCCAGCTGACCCTGAAACCTGTCCGTCAGCCTGTGGCTGGCGGGCAGCGCATTTCTATAGAAGCAGCCTTGCGCTGTTCTACCTGATCTATACCAGAGGCAACCATGGACGCGCCTGTACAAAGCCCTTCAACCCCGTTTCGGGTGGCAGACATCCTTCACCCCGTTGTGGCAGGAATCGTTTCGGTCATCGTCAACTACGGTGGCACCTTCATCCTGGTGTTCCAGGCGGCCAAGGTTGCCGGGCTGAGCCCCGAGCTAACGTCGTCGTGGGTCTGGGCCGTGTCGATAGGCGTCGGCCTCAGCGGCCTGGCGCTGTCCTGGTACAGCCGCGCGCCGGTGATCACGGCCTGGTCCACGCCAGCCGCTGCGTTCCTGGTCACCGCCCTGGCCAACGTGCCCTACAGTGAAGCCATCGGCGCCTACCTGCTGTCGGCCGTCGGCTTCGTGGTGCTGGGGATTACCGGGTGCTTCGAGCGCCTGGTGCGGGTCGTCCCTGGCGGTGTTGCAGCCGGGCTTCTGGCCGGCATCCTGTTGCAGTTCGGTATGGGTGCCTTTGCCAGCCTGTCGGTGGACCCGGCCCTCGCCGGGCTGCTGATTGCGGCCTACGTGGCATTCAAGCGTTTTACCGCCCGCTACGCCGTGGTCGGCATTCTGCTACTGGGCCTCGGCTACTTATTGCTGCAAGGGCAAGTGGGCCTGACCACGTTCAAGCTGGAATTCGCCTCTCCGGTATTCACCGCGCCCACCTTCTCCCTCAACGCTGCCCTCAGCGTGGCCCTGCCATTGTTCCTGATCACCCTCACCGGCCAGTACATGCCTGGCATGCTGGTACTGCGCAACGATGGCTTCACGACCAGCGCCAACCCGATCGTCGCGGTCACGGGCCTGGGGTCATTGCTGATGGCGCCGTTCGGTTCGCATGCCTTCAACATCGCCGCCATTACCGCAGCCATCTGCACCGGCAAGGAAGCCCATGAAGACCCAGACAAACGCTGGGTGGCAGGGATCGCCGCCGGTGTCTGCTACATCCTCGTGGGGGTGTTCGGGGTTACCCTGGCGAGTGTGTTCATGGCGCTCCCAGGCACGTTCATCACCACCCTGGCCGGCCTTGCCTTACTGGGCACCATCAGTGCCAGCCTGGCCAGCGCAATGGCCGATGCCCGTGCCCGCGAGGCGGCATTGATCACCTTTCTGGCGGCAGCTGCCAACATCAGCCTGTTCGGCATTGGCGGGGCCTTCTGGGGCCTGGTCATTGGCCTGCTGGCCCATGCTGCCCTGAACGGCCGCCTCCCCGCTTTCAGCGGCAACTCCCGCTGAGCGGGCTTCCCTTCACCTTGCCGTGCGCCAGCGGCGCACGCCGTACAACAGGTATCGACATGCCCCAAGCTGGCCCCAAGTTGCTTACCCAAGTGGCTGCCGTGCACTTCGTCAGCCATGTGCACATCATGCTGATCCCGGCGTTATTGCCCGTGCTTCCCGGCCTGCTGGGGGTGGGCTTCGTCGAGCTCGGCGTTGCCTTGGCAGTATTCAACATCGTCTGCGCCCTGGTGCAGGCCCCGCTGGGTTACGCCGTCGACCACTATGGGGCGCGTAAAGTGCTCAAGGCCGGGCTGTTGCTGGGCAGCCTCAGTTTCCTGCTGCTGGCGGCCAGCCCGGGGTATGCGGTACTGCTGGTGGCGATGGCCATGGCTGGCCTGGCCAATGGTGTGTACCACCCGGCCGACTACGCACTGCTGGCCAACGGCATCGAGCCCGCACGCCTGGGGCGGTCGTTCTCGATTCATACCTTTGCCGGGTTCCTTGGCTCGGCGGTCACGCCGGCCGTGTTCCTCGGTATCGCCGCTGTGTTCGGCACGCGGGCAGCCCTGACGGCGGGCGCGGTAGTCGGGGTAGCGGCATTGCTGCTGATCTCGATACCAGGCAGTGGCGTGTACCGGGTCGCAGGGCCTGGCAACCAAACGGGCGCTGGCCCGGTCGCAGCGACAAGCCGCGTGCGTTTGTTCACACCCATGATCGGCGTGCTGACGGTGTTGTTCATCCTGCTCAACCTGAGCACCAGCGCCATTGAAAAGTTTTCCGTCGCCGCACTCGTACAAGGCCAAGGTCTGACCCTGGCCTGGGCCAACACCGCGCTCACCGCCTTCCTGCTGTGCAGCGCAGCGGGCGTGCTGTGCGGTGGTGCCTTGGCCGACCGTACCCGGCGCCATGGCCTGGTGGCTGCACTGGCTTTCGCGGCGGCGGCCGCGCTGACCGCGCTGGTGGCCCTGGGGCTGCTGCAGGGCTGGGCACTGGTGGTAGTACTGGGTGCCATCGGCCTGCTGACCGGGATCATCGCCCCGTCGCGGGACATGCTGGTCAAGGCGGCTGCACCGAAAGGCGCCGAAGGCAAAACGTTCGGGCTGGTGTCGACCGGGTTCAACATTGGTGGCGCCATCGGGCCGGTGGCGTTCGGCTGGATGCTCGACCAGCGCCTGCCAAACGGGATTTTCGTTGCATCGGTCGTGTTCATGGTGCTGACGGTGCTGCTGACCCTGGCGCAAGAGGCGTACCTGGCCAGGGCCCGCAACGCAGAACGACTGGCGCGCGCCGTGTAGGTGCGGCCTGGGCCTGTCATTTGGGTCGTTCAGGATGCCGGGTTGGCATGTACCACGCGCCCGCCTGCGGCCGGCCGATTGACGAACAACACATCCAGCACGCTGTTGCGCAAGCCCTTCAGCGCATTCCAGTTCGCCGAGGCATGCACATACTTCTCGCACAGCAGCCGCTGTTCAGCCTCGCTCAACCCCGGCTGGTCCGTTTCTCCCAAGGCAAACGCATGCAACTTGCGGCTGATCTCCAGCAAATCCTCCGGCAGCCTGTGCTCAGGCTGCTCGCCCAACGGCGCAAATGGCACGCCAGCCCGCACCGCCAGCGCTCGCATCACGCTCAAGTACACCCGGGACAACTGCCCCGCCACTTCCCGTTCACGGTACAACGCCGCATACACCTGCTTTTGCGCTTCATCTGGCCGGCCACCGGCAAGGGGCGCCTCCCAGCTCACGACCTGCGGCCTGGGCTCGCGGCTGTCGGGATACGCCGACGCCAACAAGGCGCTTACCGTGGCGTGCGCACGGCTTTGCTCGGCACGCATGCCCACCGGTACACGCTGGGACTGCGGCTTGCACAGCAGCACCTGCTCCAGCATGGTTTCCGGGTAACCGCCCCCGATATTCGAATGCACCCCCGGCAACACAATGTCGTGACCACTGCCCACCAGCGGAAAGTTATGCCGCTGCTCATCCCCCGCCACCAGTTGCACCACCTGCCGGGCAATGCCTGCCCTGAGGCCAAGGCGCAGGCCGCCCTGGCGGCTATCGGCGGGATCGAAGTCGCCCTGCAACGGCGCGATGATCGCTGCCACGGTGTCGAACAGGCCGATAAAGTTGATGGAAGTGTCGCACGCTATCGGCAACAACCCACCCGCGCCATCCTGTAGCAGATTGGCCAGATGCCGTGCCGCCGCCGCCCCGCGGCTGAAACCGAACAGGTCGAACTCGACCCGCGCCACGGCTGCCTGCGGATGCGCCCGGCACCAGCCACGCAGTTGTTCGGCCATCCCCTGCAAAGCCTCGGCGACCCTCGCCTCAACCCCCGTGCGCCCACGACCGGTGGCCGCGGCATAGGTATGGTCCGCCTCACCTGCCAGGGTACCCACGCCTTCCACGTAGCGTTTCAGAAACACCAGGGTGCCATCGGCATCAGCCTCACCCGCCGGATACAGGGCATGCAACAGGGCCACATTGCTCAGGGCATTGCCATAGCTGCCGCGCGGTTCATCCACGGCCATGGCATTGTGCAGGTTGTTACCGGTGCCATCGAAAAACACGCCAACACGCAGGGTGGCAGGTGTGGGGATTGGCGTGCTACCGCTGCTCATTTTCATCATCGTGCCTTCTGCTTGCCTGAAAAGCACAAGCAGGCGCCAGCACGCCTTCACCGACCATCAGACAATGGCCAGCCTTACCTGGGACATTTCTGTACCGGCGAGCCCCGTAACGATAAATTTACCCGCCGCCATTGGTCGCCGCCCCCCCGGATAGATTAAAGTATCAGCCCTTGCCAGGGCCGCTACCGTCAGCCGCCTCAGGCCCCACACCAGGAACCGTCGCCGATGGAACACCGTGAAGCGCTGATCGCGCTGCGCACCTTTCTTTCTTCCCAGATCCTAGGCCAGGAGAAACTGGTCGAGCGGCTGTTGATCGTGCTGCTGGCCGACGGCCACATGCTGGTGGAAGGCGCACCGGGCCTGGCCAAAACCAAGGCCATCAAAGAACTTGCCGAAGGCATCGAAGCGCAGTTCCATCGCATCCAGTTCACCCCCGACCTGCTCCCGGCCGACATCACCGGCACCGAAATCTATCGCCCGGAAACCGGCAGCTTCGTATTCCAGCAGGGGCCGATCTTCCACAACCTGGTGCTGGCCGACGAAATCAACCGCGCCCCGGCCAAGGTGCAATCGGCACTGCTCGAAGCCATGGCCGAGCGCCAGGTCAGCGTGGGCCGCAGCACCTACGACCTGTCGCCGCTGTTCCTGGTCATGGCCACGCAGAACCCCATCGAGCAGGAAGGCACCTACCCGCTGCCCGAAGCCCAGCTCGACCGGTTCCTGATGCATGTAAAAATCGGCTTCCCCGACGCGGCGGTGGAGCGGCGCATCCTGGCGCAAGCCCGTGGCGAAGCCCTGGGCGGCGAGACCAAGCCCGAGCGCCGGGTCAGCCAGCAGGCCATCTTCGCCGCGCGCAAGGAAATCCTTGGCCTGTACATGGCCGACGCGGTAGAGGAATACCTGGTGCAGCTGGTCATGGCCACCCGCACCCCGGCCAAGTTCGACGCCGAGCTGGCCGACTGGATCGCCTACGGCGCCAGCCCGCGCGGCTCCATCTCGCTGGACCGCTGCGCGCGTGCCCACGCCTGGCTGGCCGGGCGCGACTTCGTCAGCCCCGAAGACATCCAGGCGGTGCTGTTCGACGTGCTGCGCCACCGCATCATCCTCTCGTTCGAGGCCGAGGCGGCGGGGTTCGACCAGGACCGCGTGGTCCAGCGCATCCTCGACGTCGTCGCCGTTGCCTGAGCCCATGCCCACCGCGCAGCTGGCCGAGCCCGGTATCCGCATCGGCCTTGCCGAGCTGATCGACATGCGTCACCGCGTGCGCGAAATCCAGCTGTTTTCCAAGCCCGGCCAGCGCAGCCCGCTGGTGGGCCTGCACCATTCCAAGCTGCGCGGGCGCGGGGTGGACTTCGACCAGGTGCGCGTGTACCAGGCCGGCGACGATGTGCGCAATATCGACTGGCGGGTGACCGCGCGCACCCAGGAGCCGCACACCAAGCTGTTCCACGAAGAGCGCGAGCGGCCGATCTTCATCCTCGTCGAGCAAAGCCAGCGGCTGTTTTTCGGCTCGGGGCTGATGTTCAAGTCAGTGTTGGCAGCCCAGGCCGCTGCCCTGTTCGGTTGGGCCGCGCTCGGCCACAACGACCGCATTGGTGGTTTGGTGTTCGGCGATAACGAACACCACGAAATCAAACCTCGGCGCAGCAAGCAAAGCCTGCTGCAACTGCTCAACCGCCTGGCCAAGGTCAACCAGGCACTGCACACCGAAGCCACGCCCGGGGCCGACAGCCTAGGCCTGGCCCTGCGCCGCGCCCGCGAAGTGCTGCGCCCCGGCAGCCTGGCCATCGTGATTTGCGATGAACGCTCGCTTAGCGCCCAGGTGGAACAGCACCTGGCCATGCTTTCTCGCCATTGCGACCTGCTGTTGCTACCCGTGTCCGATCCACTCGACCATGCCCTGCCGGCCGCCGGCCTGCTGCGCTTCGCCCAGCGCAGCGCCCAGCTGGAGCTCGACACCCTCGATGCCAACCTCCGCCAGGCCTACCGCCAGCAGGCCGAAGCCCGCATCGAGCGCTGGGAACTGATGGCACAGAAGCTGCGCGTGGTCCTGATGCCACTGAGCACGCAAAGCGAAATGATCGAGCAACTGCGCGAATACCTGAACGCACAGCGGCCACGGAGCGCGTCATGAACCCTCTCGACCAGTTGCACCCGCTGATCGACCCGGCACCCATCGGTTTATGGCCACCGGCACCGGGCTGGTGGCTGTTGCTGGCGCTACTGCCGCTGCTGGGCTGGGGCCTGTGGCGGCTGCGCCGCTGGCGCCCGGGCAAACGCCGCATCGTGCGTGCCGAGCAACCGCTCGACCCGGTGCGCGTGGCCGCCCTGGCCGAGCTGGCCCTCCTGCCACGCCCCTACGATGGCGCACCGGCCGGCGCCTGGCTGCAACAGATCAACGCCCTGCTCAAGCGCCTGTGCCGCAACCACTACCCCGGTGCCAACAGCCACACCCTCAACGGCCGCCAATGGCTGGCGTTTCTCGACAACCGCTGCCCGGCCGCCGGCCTGACCCGCTGGATGGTGCTGGTCGAAGGCGCCTACAAACCCGAGTGCAAGCTCGACGACAAAGCCATCGCCGGGCTCAGCCAGGCCGTGGAAACCTGGATCCGCAAGCATGTTTGAACTGGCCTGGCCGTGGGTCTTCGCCCTGTTACCGCTGCCATGGCTGGCACGCCTGCTGCTGCCTGCAGCCGACAGCGGCGAGCCGGTGCTCAAGGTGGGCTTCCTCAACGAACTGGAAGGCCTGGCCGGGCGACGCGCGCGGCTCAACCTGCCGACCTGGCGCCAGCAGGCACCGTTCGTGGTCATCTGGCTGTTGCTGCTGTGCGCAGCTGCCCGCCCGCAGTGGCTGGGCGATCCGGTGCCGGTGGCCGCCAGCGGCCGCGACCTGCTGGTGGCGGTTGACGTGTCCGGGTCGATGGACTTCCCCGACATGCAGTGGAAGAACGAAGACATCAGCCGCCTCGACCTGGTCAAGGCGCTGATGGGCGACTTTCTGCAGGACCGCGAAGGTGACCGCGTGGGCCTGATCCTGTTCGGCAGCCAGGCCTACCTGCAGGCGCCGCTCACCTTTGACCGGCGCACCGTGCGCACCTTCCTCGACGAAGCACAAATCGGCATCGCCGGTAAAAACACCGCCATCGGCGACGTCATTGGCCTGGCAGTCAAACGCCTGCGCCAGCGCCCGGCACAAAGCCGGGTGCTGGTGCTGATCACCGACGGTGCCAACAACGGTGGGCAGATCCACCCACTGACCGCCGCCCGCCTGGCGGCCCAGGAAGGCGTGCGCATCTACACCATCGGCATCGGCGCCAACCCCGAAGCCAGTGGCACCCCTGGCCTGCTGGGCCTCAACCCGAGCCTGGACCTGGACGAAGCCGCGCTCAAGGAGATTGCCGACATCACCCACGGCGCCTACTTCCGCGCCCATGACGGCGCCGAACTGGTCGCCATCGGCGACACCCTCGACCAGCTGGAACCGGTGGCCCAGCAACCGACCCAGGCACGCACGGCCCAGGCCCTGTACGCCTGGCCCCTGGCGCTGGCGCTACTGCTTAGCGTGCTGCTGGTGGTGGCCGTGCAATGGCCCGACAACCTGCTGCAACGCCTGCTGCGCAAGCCGCGCTTTCTGCAACCGCACCCGGAATGGCGCCAGCGCCTGAAGCGCCTGCGTTTAAGGAGGCGGCGATGATCGACCTGTGGCCCCAATGGCTACGGCCGCTCTGGCTGCTGGCCGTGCCCCTGCTCGGCTGGCTGTTGTACAAGCTGTGGCACCGGCGCAAACGCGCCGGGCGCTGGCAGATGATTCTGCCGCCGGCGTTCCATGGCGTCTTGCTGGGCGGCGGTAGCGGCAGCACCAGCAAACTGCCATGGGTGGCGCTGGGCCTGGCCTGGGCGCTGGTGATCCTGGCCCTGCTCGGGCCCAGCTGGCAACGCGTCGAAGAAAACCGCCAACGCCCGGCCGACCCGCTGGTGATCCTGCTGGAGCTGACCCCGCAGATGCTTGCCGAAGACAGCCCGCCCAACCGCCTGGAGCAGGCTCGGCGCAAAATCCTCGACCTGCTCGAACACCGGCGCGACAGCCAGACGGCGCTGGTGGTGTATGCCGGTTCGGCACACACGCTGGTGCCGCTGTCCGATGACCTGGCCACCACCCGCAACCTGCTGGAGGCCATCGACCCGTCGATCATGCCGCAAGCGGGTCAACGCGCCGACCTGGCCGTGCAAAAGGGCCTGGCGCTGCTCGCCCAGAGTGGTTTGGGCCAAGGCCGTCTGCTGCTGATCGGCTCGTCGCTCAGTACGCCGGAGCGCCAGGGCATCAGCCAGGCCCTCGGCCGCCAAGGCCCCAGCCTGTTGATGCTGGGCATCGGCAGCCGCGAAGGTGCCCCGGTGCGCCAGGCCAACGGCGAATTCCTGAAAGACAACCAAGGTGGCATCCTCTTGCCACGTCTGGAAAGCGCCAGTCTCAAGGGTTTCATCAGCGGTACCGGCGGGCGCTACCGGCATGCCCGCATCGACGACCTCGACCTGCGCGGCCTGGGCCTGTTCGACAACCCGCGTACCGCGCGCAATGACGGCCAGACCCTGCAACTGGACAGCTGGGCAGACCAAGGCTACTGGCTGCTGATCCCGCTGTTGCTGCTGGCAGCCTGCGCCGGCCGGCGAGGCTGGCTGTTCTGCCTGCCGCTGCTGCTGGCCTTGCCGCAGCCCAGCCAGGCCTTCGAGTTCAACGACCTGTGGCTGCGCCCCGACCAGCAAGGCCGGCGCCTGCTGGAACAAAACCGCCCGGCCAGCGCCGCGCGTCACTTCCAGGACCCACAGTGGCGCGGCATGGCGCTGTACCAGGCCGGCGACTATGCCGGTGCCGCCGAAGCGTTTTCTCAGGGCGACACGGCAGCTGCCCACTACAATCGAGGCAATGCCCTGGCCCGCAGCGGTGAACTGGAGGCCGCCCTGGACGCCTACGAGCAAGCCCTGGAGCGCCAGCCCGACCTGCAAGCGGCGCTGGACAACCAGGCGCTGGTGCAACAACTGTTGCAACAGCGCGAGGCCAAAGCCGAGGAACAACCGGCCAGCAGCGACGACCAAGGCACACCTGGCAGCGAAACCGAGGGCAACAGCAGCTCGGCCAGCAGCCCGGCCCAAGGCACGCCCGGCAACAACGAACAAGCCAGCGCCGAACAACCCGGCGAAGGCAGCAACAACAGCCAGGCCACGCCCGGTAACCAGGCGGGCAGTGACGACAGCGTGATCCAGCCGCCCCAGCGCCCGGTATCGACAAATCTCGATGCCGAGCAACGCCAGGCCCTGGAACAATGGCTGCGGGAGATCCCCGACAACCCGGCGGAGCTGCTGCGGCGCAAATTCTGGTATGAACAGCAATTGCATCAGGAAACCCCACGATGAGTCGCTTCGGCGTCTTGCTTCTCACCCTGCTGTGGGCCGTGCTGGCCCAGGCCGAACCGCTGCTGCAAGCCAGCGTCGACCGTACCCGCCTGGAAGCTGGCGAAAGCCTGGAACTGACCCTGGAAAGCCAGGACGTGACCCAGTTCGGCAAACCCGACCTGCGCGCCCTGGAAGGTGACTTCGAGGTACGCGGCACGCGCCAGCTGAACAGCCTGCACACCCTCGATGGCGAAACCCGCGCCAGCACCCGCTGGATCATTACCCTGCTGCCACGGCGCAGCGGCAGCCTGCGCATTCCTGAGCTGCAACTGGGCCAGTCGCACAGCCAGCCCATCGAGCTGCAAGTGCTGCAGGCTGATGCCAGCCGGCCCGACAGCGCCTCTCAGGTATTCATCGAGGCAACCCTCGACAGCACCGACGTCTATGTCCAGGCCCAGGCCATGCTGACCCTGCGCATCTACCACTCGGTAGCGCTGTACGACGACAGCAGCCTGAGCCCGTTGCAACTGGATAACGCCAAGGTCGAGCCGCTGGGCGAATCGCGCACCTATGAAAAGGAAATCAACGGCGTACGCCACGGCGTGATCGAAACCCGCTATGCCGTGTATGCCCAGCAAAGCGGCACCCTCGACATCCCGCCGTTGACCTTCACCGCCACGGCCGCTGCCAGCAGCGACGATAGCGCGCAGGCCAATGCCACGGCCCGCGCCGGCCACCAGGTGCAGGTGAGTTCACTGCCGCTGCGCCTGAGCGTGCGCCCCATTCCGACAGCCTGGCCCGCCGGCGTACCTTGGTTGCCGGCGCGCAGCCTGACGCTGGAAGAGCACTGGAACCCCGACCCCGGCAACCAGCAGGTACAGATTGGCGACTCGCTGACCCGCAACATCACCTTGCGTGCCGAAGGTTTGTCCAGCACCCAGCTGCCGCCACTGCCGGCCACCGAAATCACCGGTTTGCGCCGCTACCCCGACCAGCCACTGCTACGCAACGAAATCAGCGACCGTGGCATGACCGCCAACCGCGAAGAGCGCGAAGCCTTGGTGCCCACCCACGCCGGCACGCTGGCCCTGCCGGCGCTGGAAGTGGCCTGGTGGAACACCCGCGAAGACCACCTGGAGCACACCAGCCTGCCAGCGCGCACCCTGAACGTGCAGGATAACCCGGCATTGGGCGCCGACACCCCGGTAGGTGACAACAGCAGCGCCAGTACCCTGCTGTGGCCCTGGCAGCTGGCCACCTTGGTGTTCGCCCTCACCACCGTGCTGGGCTTCGCCCTGTGGTGGCGCGCCCGCTCACAACCGGCGGTGCTGCGCGCCGCGCAGAACGGGCCAAGCCCACGCACCCTGCTGGACGACCTCAAGCGCGCCTGCCAGGCCAACGACCCTCAGGCCACGCGTCAGGCACTGGACGCCTGGGCCCGGCAGCAGCCGGAGACATTGGCCGAAATGGCGGCGCGCTTCGTGCCGTTGTCGGATGCGCTGGACGGGTTGAACGGGGCGCTGTACAGCGAGAGTGGCCAGTATTGGCAGGGTGAGGAATTGTGGCGGGCAATCGGCACCATCCCTCCGGCCGAGCAAGTGTTGTTGCCGGCCGGGGAGAATGGCGGGTTGCCGCCGCTTTATCCCAAGTAATGGGCTGCCTGAGCCGGCCTCTTCGCGGGTAAACCCGAGCCCACAGCTGCCCCGCGCTTGGGTTACCATACCGCCCTTTCCCCGCTTGCCCGACTCGACACCAACAGGTCATCCATGCGTCTGTTTCATACCTCCGACTGGCACCTGGGCCAAAGCCTGCACGGCCAGGAACGCGACTTCGAACACGCCTGCTTCCTCGACTGGTTGCTCGGCCAACTGCGCCTGCGCCAGCCCGATGCGCTGCTGATCGCCGGCGATATCTTCGACACGGTCAACCCGCCGGTCAAAGCCCAGGAACGCCTCTACGACTTCATCGTCCAGGCCCACGAGCAGCAGCCCAAGCTGGATATCGTGATGATCGCCGGCAACCACGACTCGGGCTCGCGCATCGAGTTGCCCGCCGCGTTGATGCGCCGCCTGCGTACCCATGCGCTGGGCCGTGTGCATTGGCTGGACGAAGGCCAGCTGGATGCCGAGCGCCTGTTGATTCCACTGACCAATGGCCGTGGCAAGGTCGCCGCCTGGTGCCTGGCTCTGCCCTTCCTGCGCCCGGCCGAAGTGACTGGCCCGCACCTGGGTGACGGCTACCTGCAAGGCATTACTCAGGTACATCAGCAACTGATCGCCGCCGCGCAAAAAAAGCGCAAGAAAGACCAGGCGCTGATTGCCATCAGCCATGCGCACATGGCCGGTGGCGCGGTGTCGGAGGACTCCGAGCGCAGCCTGATCATCGGCAACGCCGAGGCGCTGCCGGCCAAGCTGTTCGACAAGGCCATCAGCTACGTTGCCTTGGGCCACCTGCACAAGCCGCAGAAGGTCAACCGCGAAGAACGTATCCGCTACAGCGGCTCGCCGATCCCGCTGTCGTTCGCTGAAATCAACTACCCGCACCAAGTGCTGGAAGTGGAGCTGGACGGTAGCGACCTGGTCAGCGTCGAGCCGCGGCCGGTACCGCGCGCCGTGGCCCTGCAACGGGTTGGCCCGGCACCGTTGGGCGAACTGCTGCAGCAACTGGCTGACTTGCCGGTAGTCGACCTGCTCGAAGACCCCAACCGTCAGCCCTGGCTGGAGGTGCGGGTGGTACTGGACGAGCCGCAACCCGACTTGCGCCAGCAGATCGAAACCGCCCTGGAAGGCAAAGCCGTGCGGCTGATCCGCATCAGCGCCGAATACGCCGGCCGCACCAACGCCGAAGACGATGACCTGGCCTTTGTCGAACTGGCCCAAATGACCCCGCAAGACCTGTTCAGCCGAGCCTGGGAACAGGCCTACGGCAACCCCGCCGACGAACAGGCCCTGGCCGACTTTGCCCTGCTGTTGCAGGACGTGCAGCAGGAAGAAGAGCAGCCATGAAGATTCTCGCCATCCGCCTGAAAAACCTGGCATCGCTAGCCGGCCCGATAGACATCGATTTCACCGCAGAACCCTTGGCCAGTGCCGGCCTGTTCGCCATCACCGGGCCGACCGGGGCCGGCAAAAGCACCCTGCTCGATGCCCTGTGCCTGGCGCTGTTCGGCACCGTGCCACGGCTCAATGACATCGGCCGCGAGGCCAAGGTGCCGGACGCTGAGGGCGAAATTCCCACGTCTGACCCGCGCAACCTGCTGCGCCGTGGCACCGGCAGTGGCTTTGCCGAGGTCGATTTCGTCGGCATCGATGGCCGCCGCTACCGCGCCCGCTGGGAAGCCAACCGCGCCCGCGACAAAGCCAACGGCAAACTTCAGCTTAGCCGCCAGAGTTTCTATGACCTGGACAGCGAGCAAGTGCTGGCAAGCGCCAAGAACGAGTACAAGCAACTGATCGAAGCCCGCCTCGGCCTGAACTTCGAGCAGTTCACCCGCGCCGTGATGCTGGCCCAGAGCGAGTTTGGCGCCTTCCTCAAGGCTGACGACAGAGAGCGCAGCGAACTGCTGGAAAAGCTCACCAACACCGCCATCTACACCCGCTTGGGCCAACGCGCCTTTAGCAAGGCCCGTGAAGCCGGTGAAGCCCACAATGCCCTGAAGGACCGCGCCAGCCACCTGCTGCCAATGGCCGCCGAAGCACGCGCCGAGCTAGACCAGCGCTTGGCGCAAGCCCAGCAGCAGTTCAAGGCCGACCAGGCCGACGAGCGCCAGCTGGAGCAGCAACGCAACTGGCTGAATGAACAACGCCAGCTGCAGGCCCAGTACGCCGAAGCCGGCACCGCGCTGCAGGCCGCCGAGCAGGACTGGCAGCAACTGGCCGAACCTCGCCTGGACCTCGTTCGCCTGGAGCGTTTGGCGCCGCAGCGTCACCAGTTCCATCGCCAGCAAACGCTGACCGCTCAACTGGCGCCAGTCGCAGCGACGATCGCTGAACAGCAACAGCAACAAACTGAGTTGCAACTGCGTACCCGTGAACTTGAACAGGCACTGGACAATGTCCGCCAAGCGCTGGCCGACAACCAGGCACGGCACGGTGAAAACGCCCCGCGCCTGCGCCAGGCCTTTGCCGCACAGGACAACCTGGCCCGCCTGGACCAGGAGCTGGCCGCGCAGCGCAGCAGCAGCGAACAGGCCGCACAGCACGTCGCCGACGGCCAGCAACAGTTGCAGCAGCTGGAGCACAACCAGCAACGCAGCGTGCAACAACTGGCCCAGATCGACACCGCGCTCGCCGACAGCCAGCACTTGGCGGGCCTGGCCGATGCCTGGCATGCCTACCTGCCGCAACTGAAGCAGGTGATGCTGATTGGCGGCCGTCTGGCCAAGGGCCGTGAGGAACTGCCTGGCCTGCAAGCCCTGGCCAGCCAGGCCAATGCGCACTTGCAGGCCGAACGCGACACCTACGACCTGCTGTTCCGCGAAGCCAAGGCCGAACCGCACGCCCTGGCGGAACAGATCGACCTGCTGGGCGGCATGCTGCAGGACAACCGCAAGCAGCAACGCGCCATTGAACAACTGTCGCGCCTGCATGGCCGCGAAATGGAGCTGCGCCAGCAGCTAGATGCCGTGCGCGAGCGGCAACAGCAAGCCATGCAGCAGCGCCAGCAACTGATTACCGAAGGCACCGCCGCCAAGGCCGAGCTGGAAACCGCCGAACAGGCACTTGACCTCACCCGTCAGCTGCTGGAGCGCCAGCGTCTGGCGCGCAATACCAGCGTTGAAGAATTGCGCGGCCAATTGCGCGATGGCGAACCCTGCCCGGTATGCGGCAGCGCCGAGCACCCGTTTCATCAACCCGAAGCGCTGCTGCAAAGCCTGGGACGTCACGACCAGGCTGAGGTAGACGCCGCGCAGAAGCAGGTGGAAACCCTCAACAGCAAACTGGTGGAGCTGCGCACCCAGTTGGGTGTGGTCAACGCCCAGCTCAAAGACTATCAGCAGCAACAACTGCACCTGGGCGAACAACTGCACGCCCAGGTGGCCGAAGTGCAGGCACATAGCCTGTGGCCTGCCCTCGCCCCGCAAGACGACAAGGCCCGCAGCACCTGGCTCGACAGCCAGTTGCGACGCCTGGACGAAGAAATCGGCCGGGACGAGAAGCGTCAGAGCGCCCTGCTCGCCCTGCAAAAAGATGCAGCCCGCCTCAATCAGCAACTGCAGGCCGCCCACGAAGCGCAACAGCAAGCCCAGCGCCACCTGGAGCAACAGCACCAGGCCCTGGCCAACGACGAGCAGCAACTGCAGCAAGGCCTCGACGACCTGGCCGGCGTATTGCCCGAAGAAGCCGTCAAGGCCTTGAACGACGACCCGGCCAATGCCTTCCTTGCCCTGGACCAGCAGATCGCCCAGCGCCTGCAACACCTGGAACAACGCAAGGACGAGCTGGAGGAACAGCAAGCCCGTCAGGCCCAACTGGACAAGCTGCGCGACCAGCAACAGGCACGTATACAAGGCCAGCAGCAGTTGCAGCAGAAGCTGGCCGCCCTCGACGAGCAACGCCAGCAGGCCCAGGCCTCCCTCGGCGAACTGCTTGGCGAGCACACCAGTGCCGAAGCCTGGCAGCAGCACATGGACACCACGCTGGAACAGGCCCGCGCCCTCGACGCCGACACCGCCCAACGCCTGCAAGCGCTGCGCACCCAAGGCGTGCAGCTGGCCAGCGAACTCAAAGCCAACATCCAGCAGCAACAGGCACTGGACACCGAGTGCCAGCAGCTACAGGGCCAGATCAGCCAGTGGCGCAGCGAGCACCCGGAGCTGGATGATGACGGGCTGGATCGCCTGCTGGCCATGGATGACGCGTACGTCCATGAATTGCGCCAACGCCTGCAAGGCGCGGAAAAGGCCATCGAACAAGGCCGCGTACTGCTGCAGGAACGTGAGCAACGCCTGCAACAGCACGCCGCGCAGATGACCGTGGACACTTCGGCCGAAGCTCTGGAGCAAGCCCTGACCGAGCTGCGCGAACGCCTGGCCAACCACGAACAGCAGTGCGCCGAACTGCGCGCCCAGCAGGCTGACGACCAACGTCGCCAGCAGGCCCATCAGGCACTGGCGGCCGAAATCGAACAGGCTCACCAGCAGTGGCAACGCTGGGCCCGCCTGAACGCGTTGATCGGTTCGGCCTCGGGCGATGTGTTCCGCAAGATCGCCCAAGGCTACAACCTCGACTTGCTGCTGCACCACGCCAACGCCCAACTGCGTCAACTGGCCCGCCGTTACCGCCTCAAGCGTGGCGGCAGCGCCCTTGGCCTGCTGGTGCTGGACACCGAGATGGGCGATGAACTGCGCTCGGTGCATTCGCTGTCGGGCGGGGAAACCTTCCTGGTGTCGCTGGCCCTGGCCTTGGGCCTGGCATCGATGGCCTCCAGCACCCTGCGCATCGAGTCGTTGTTCATCGACGAAGGCTTCGGCAGCCTGGACCCCGAGTCGCTGCAACTGGCGATGGATGCGCTCGACGGCCTGCAGGCCCAAGGCCGCAAGGTGGCAGTGATCTCCCATGTGCAGGAAATGCACGAGCGCATTCCGGTACAGATCCAGGTGCGGCGCCAAGGCAATGGCCTGAGCGACGTGGAGGTGTGCGGGTGATCCTCTACTCGTTCCGCCGCTGCCCATGGGCCATGCGTGCGCGCCTGGCCCTGCGCTATGCCGGCTGTGAGGTAGACATCTGCGAGGTGGCGATGAAGAACAAGCCGGCAGAGCTGCTGGCCTTGTCGCCCAAGGGCACGGTGCCGGTGCTGGATACCGGTGCCGGGGTGCTGGAAGAGAGCCTGGACATCATGCGCTGGGCGCTGGCGCAAAACGACCCGCAGGACTGGCGCTTGCAGGCAGACCCTGCGGCGGCGCAGGTGGCTGACGGGCTGATTGCGCGTAACGACAGCACGTTCAAGGCGCAGGTGAACCTGTACAAGTATGCCGAGCGTTACCCGGAGTATTCCCGCGAGCATTACCGCCAGCAGGCCGAGGCCTGGCTGGCGGAGCTCGAAGGCCTGCTTGAAGGCCGGCCTTACCTGCTGGCTGATCACCCGAGCCTTGCCGATGCTGCGTTACTGCCCCTGATGCGCCAGTTTGCCGGGGTCGAACCACAGTGGTTCGCCGAGGCGGCTTATCCGCGGGTGCGGAGCTGGCTGGAGGGGTGGTTGGCTTCGGAACTCTTCAAATCGATAATGGCCAAGTGATCGGATCGAGTCAGGCTTGACTCAGTGATGCTGCTTGCCGCTAAGAGCCGCATGGAAGTTCGCGCTCTGGCGCAGGTACTGCTCGGTGTAGCTGTGGGTGGCAGCAGCCTTGCCGCTGCTGTCGGCATGGGCATGGGTCGGCAGTACGACCGAAGCGGAAATGGCGGATGCGGCAATGACCGGGAAGAGATTGAAGTTCATCTGGGCTGACCTCGACGGCGGTGGTTTGACGGTGGCCCGTTTGGGCCTTGGGTCAAACTTACGCCGCCAAGGCCGAACGCAAAAATTCATTGCGGCAGTATCGATTATCACGCCGATCGATATCACTCGATGAACTTCAGGTCCGATGGGGCATCCTGTTTCAGTGTCTGCACCGTCTCCAGCAGCTTGCCGCTGCGCGGATCGCGGCGTATGACCACGATCTGGTTGCTCTTCTGGTTGGCCACCAGCAGGAAGTTGTCACTCGGGTCCAGGGCAAACTCACGTGGGTGATCGCCCTCCACCGAGCGCCGCTGCAGGAAGGCCAGCTGGCCGTCCTGCTTGCCCACGCTGAACGCAACGACCTCGTTGGCCGTGCCACGGTTGCTCACGTACAAGAAGCGCCCGTCTGCCGACAAGTGCAAAGCACCCGCCGCCTTCGCTGCTGCCTCGTGACGTTCGGTCAGTGGCAGGCGCTGGCGTTCCACCAGGTTGCCATCCTGCACATCGAACACCACCACCTCGGCACTCATTTCCAGGGTGAGATAGGCGTGCAGGCCCTTGGCGTCAAACAGCAGGTGACGCGGCCCACTGCCCGGCGGCAACGCCACCGACGCGGGTATCGCCGGGGTCAGCGGGTGGTCCGCGCTGGCGCCGTCGTAGCGGTAGATGAACACCTTGTCGGCACCCAGGTCGCTGGCGTACAGGTGCCGGCCGTCCGGCGACAGCACCAGCGAATGCACATGGGCACCGGCCTGTCGCTCCGGGTTGACCCCGCTCGGCTTGTGCCGGGTCTGTTGCACCACGGGCTTGAGCTTGCCGTCCTTGGCCACCGGGATCACCACCAGGCTGCCCCCGGGGTCGGGGTTGACCGCGTAATTGGCCACGAACAGGAAGCGCTGGTCGCGGCTGAGGCTGGCGTGGGTTGGCTCGTCGCCCTGGCTGGCCACTTGGTTAAGTGGTTTGATTTCGCCTTTGGTGCTGATGCTGAAACTGCTGGCATGCCCCTGCGGGATTTCATTTACCGCGAACAGCTGGCGCTGGTCAGCCGACAGCACCAACCACGAAGGGCTGACGCTTTTCACCACTTGCAGGGGTGTGGGGTCGATATGGCCGGCCTTGTCGTCGAACTGATAACGGTAGATGCCCTGGCTGGCGCCATCGGTGTAGCTGCCCACCAGCAAGGTAGCGGCGTGGGCATGGAGTGTCAGGCTCATCAGGCTAGCGGTCAGCAGGCTCGTCCAGATCCGGTTCATCTTGGTCGTCGTCCGGGGCACGAAAGGCACTCATACAGACTAGACGATGCTCGCCATCGGCATCGTTGAGTTGCCATTCATCACCCGTGGCGATGGCGGCGGCGACTTGCTCGGGAGTGAAGGACCAGCGGCGCAGTTGGCGACCATCCATACATTCGACGGTGAGGCCGGACTCATCAGCGGTGAAGTCGAAGGCGTGCAGGCCGTCGATCAGGAGCATGTCGCAGGTTTGCAGGGCGGTGGCGAGGGGGGACATGGGGGTACCAATTTGAAATGAACCGGCATTATAGCTTGGGGCCGCCAAGCGGCCCCCAACTATTCAATGGGCGAAAATCGACCCACCCTCCTTGCCCACCATCTTCTCCGGTTTGATCAGGAACCGCGCCAGCGCCGGCAGCAACCACAACGCACCAAACATGTTCCACAACAACATGAAGGTCAGCATCAACCCCATGTCGGCCTGGAACTTGATCGCCGAGAAGATCCAGGTGCACACGCCAATGGCCAGGCACAGGCCGGTGAACAACACGGCTTTACCGGTCGAGCGCAGGGTCTGGTAATAGGCTTCCTGCAACGGCAGGCCGGCCCGCAAGAAGCTTTCCAGGCGGCTGTAGATGTAGATGCCGTAGTCCACGCCAATGCCCACGCCCAGCGCCACCACCGGCAAGGTCGCCACCTTCACCCCGATGCCCATGTAGGCCATCAGCGCGTTGCCCAGCACCGAGGTCAGCACCAGTGGCAGCACGATGCACAGGGTGGCGGCGAACGAGCGGAAGGTGATCAGGCACATCACCGCCACGCAGATGTACACCAGAATCAGGATGGTCAGCTCGGCCGACTTGATCACTTCGTTGGTCGCCGCCTCGATCCCGGCGTTACCCGCCGCCAGCAGGAACTGCAGGCCTTCCTTGTTGTGGCTGTCGGCAAACGCCTTGGCCACGGCAGTGACCCGCTCCAGGGTCTCGGCCTTGTGATCGTTGAGGAACACCAGCACCGGCGCCAGCGAGCAGTCGCCGTTGTACAGGCCGTCGGCACGGGCAATGGAGTTGTTGAGGATGTCCGGGTTACGCGACAGGGTCTCCCATTTCAGGCTGCCCTCGTTCATGCCCTTGATCACCTGCTTGGACACGGTCACCAGGGAAATCGCCGACTGCACGCCCGGGGTGTTCTGCATGGTCCACATCAGCTCGTCGATCGGTGCCATGGTCGAGTGGATCGAGCACTGCTCCGGTGGAGTCTTGACCATGATCACCAGCACGTCGGAGCTGGTGGAGTAGTTGCTGATGATGAAGCTGTTGTCCTGGTTGTAGCGCGAATCGGGGCGCAGCTCTGGCGCGCCCTGGTCAAGGTCGCCGATTTTCAGGTTCTGGCTGTACCACAGGCCACCGGCAAAGGCGACCAGCGCCAGCACCACCGACACCGGCGCCACCTTGGCACTGGCAAAGTTCGACAGCAGCCGCCAGAACGGGTGTTCGCGGGTGGCGTCCTTCTTGCTGCGCTCGATGGCCTTCTTGCTGATGCCAACGTAGGAAATGGCCACCGGCAGCAGGATCAGGTTGGTGAACACGATCACCGCCACGCCGATGGAGGCGCCGATGGCCAGCTCGCGGATCACGCCAATGTCGATGATCAGCAGGGTGATGAAGCCTACGGCGTCGGCGAGGATGGCGATCATCCCCGGCAGGAACAGCTGGCGGAAGGTGCGACGCGCCGCCGTAAGGGCGTTATCCGCGTCACTCGACTGCAAGGCGATGCCATTGATCTTCTGCACGCCGTGGGAAATCCCGATGGCGAAGATCAGGAACGGCACCAGCATCGAGTACGGGTCCAGGCCAAAGCCCACCGCATGCATCAGCCCCAACTGCCAGACCACTGCCACCAGGGTAGTGATGAGCACGGCGATGGTGCTGCGGATGCACCAGGTGAACCAGTACAACAGCACCCAGGTGATCACCAGAGCGACGCCGAAGAACATTGCCACCATCACCAGGCCGTCGATCAGGTCGCCAACCTTCTTGGCGAAGCCGACGATGTGTACCTTCACGTTGGGGTTCTGGGCCTGGAACTTGTCACGGATCTTTTCTTCCAGCAGGTGCGAGAACTGCTGGTAGTCCAGCTTCACCTGCTTGCCTGGGTCTTGCGGGTCGGGGTAGCTCTCCAGCAGCGGCACATCGACGATGCTGGACCTGAAGTTGTTGCCCACCAGCCGCCCTACCTGGCCCGACTTGAGCACGTTGTCGCGCAGGGTGTCGAGGCTGTCCTGCGAACCGTTGTAGGTGTTGGGGATTACCTCGCCACCGGAAAAGCCCTCTTCGGTGACCTCACTCCAGCGCACGCTGGGGCTCCACAGCGATTTGAGCCCGGCACGGTCGACACCCGGGATGTAGAACACCTCGTCATGGACCTGGCGCAGGGTCTCCATGTAGTCCTTGTCGAAGATGTCGCCGTTCACTGCCTCGACCGAGATGCGCACGGTGTTGCCGAGGTTGGCCAGGTCGTTGCGGTGTTCCATCATCTGCTCGATGAACGGGTGTTGCAGCGGGATCATCTTCTCGAAGCTGGTGGACGGGCGAATCTGCGTGGCCTGCCAGAACAGGAAAATGCTCACCAGCACGCACAGGGCGATGACCACAGGGCGGTTGTTGAAAATCAGGCGTTCGAGCAGCGTGGCCTTGTCCTGGTGATGCGGGTGCATGGTAATGCTCTCCCTGCTGGTCATCGGCTTGCCCCCTCGGCCCCTTGGGCATCCGCCAGGTGTACACCGCCCTGCCCTACCAGCAGCAGCCCACCGTTGGCCAGGCCGCTGACGCCGGCCAGGGCGATACGGTCGGCACGGTTGTACACGCTGAAGGCCTGGCCGCCATCGGTACTGCGCAGCACGCTGCCGCCGTTGCCCACCAGCACCAAGGTGCCATCATCGAGAAGCGTAGCGCTTGCCAGGCCGAATTCGAGGTTGCCGCGCGCGGCCTTGAGTTCGATCGGCTGCCAGCTGTCACCAAAATCGGTGGAACGGAACAGGTTGCCGCGCAGGCCGTAGGCCAGCAGGGTGTGCGGCTGGGCGGTGCCGATCACGCCGAACAGCGAGCCTTCGTAGGGGCCTTCGACCTTGGCCCAGGTCTGGCCGTTGTCGGCGGAGCGGAACATGCCGCCCTGCTCGCCCACGATGAACAGGCCGGCGTCACGCACTCGGGTAATGCCGTTCAGGTGAAGCTGGTCGGGGTTGTCCAGGCGCTCGGCCACGTCCTGCCAGTGCTGGCCGCCGTCGGTGGTTTCCAGCAAGGCGCCGTAGGCCCCCACGGCAAAGCCGTGCCGCGCGTCGAGGAAAGCGACATCGAGCAAGGGCGCTTCGCGGGCGAGATCTTCGAACTGCTTGGTCCAGGTGGCGCCGCCGTCGTTGCTGGCGAGGATTTGCGAATCGTGGCCGACGGCCCAGCCGCGCTTGTCGTCGAGGAAGAACACGGCGGTGAGCAGTTGCCGGGTGGGCACGCGGGCCTGGGTCCAGGTGCTGCCCTGGTCGTCGGAGAACAGGATGTGACCCCGATCGCCCACCACCACCAGGCGGCTGCCGGCATGGGTGGCGCCGATCAACAGGCTTTGGCTGGCCTTGGCCGATTCGGTGGAGTATTCGTCGGCGGCGGCGGCCTGGGCGCTGTCGGCCCACACCCCCAATGCCAGTGCCAGCACTGCGCTGGCTGCCCATGGCCAGGCACCGCGCCTGGCTGGCGCCTGTAGCTGTTCCCTCATGACTGCCCCCTGTTGTGTTCTTCTTGGTGGGTCAATGCACTGCAGGCACTGCGAGATGCCTGATCTAGAGGCCTGCAATAGCTTGAGGGGATCGTAGCGGGGATGTTTGCGGGATTACAACGGGCGGGGTGTTATGTTTTGTTGTCGGCTTGAAAAAGCAGGGGGCCGCTGTGCGGCCCCACTGGCCCTCAAGCCAGGCTCTTGCTCACCACTTCATACACATCACTGGACAGCTCACCCGAAGCCAGAATCCGCTCCAGCTCACCCTTCATCAGGGCCTGACGCGCGTCATCATACTTGCGCCAGCGGGTCAGCGGCGCCAGCTGGCGCGAGGCAATCTGCGGGTTCAGCGCATTCAGTTCGATCACCAGGTCCGCCAGGAAGCGATAACCCGAGCCATCCGCCGCATGGAAGTTGACCAGGTTCTGCCCGGCAAAGGCACTCACCAGCGCACGGACCTTGTTCGGGTTCTTCAGGGTGAACGCCGGGTGCTGCATCAGCGCCTTGACCCGCGCCAGCCCGCCCGGTAGCGCGCTGGCCGCCTGCACGCTGAACCACTGGTCCATGACCAGCGGGTTGTCCTTGAAGTGCTCGGCAAAGGTGTCCAGCGCCTTGGCGCGTTCAGCCTCGAACGGCGAATTGACCAGCACCGCCAACGCCGTCAGGCGCTCGGTCATGTTGTCGCACTGGTCAAACTGCTCAAGGGTCGCTTCCAGCACTTGCGGCTTGCCGCTCTGCATCAGGTACGACAGGGCGATGTTCTGCAGGCTACGGCGGGCAAAGTGTTCGGCAGAGGCCACGTAAGCGGTGCTGCGCGACACTTCGCGGTTGGCCTGGTAACGCGCCCACAGGGCGTCGAACAGCTGTTCGGCGATCTGCTGGCGGGCGAACTCGCGAGCGGCGTGGATGGCATCCACGTCGGCCACCTGGCTGATCTCGGTGAGGTAGGCCTCACCCGGCAGCGAAAGCATTTCGGCCACCATGGCCGGGTCCAGCGCTTCGTTACCCAGCACGGTGCCCAGAGCGTTGATCAGGCGCTGGTCGAGTTTGAGCGCCTCGCCGCGCTGGTGCTGGCCAATCAGCTCCTGCAACACTTGCACCGACAATTGCTGCCCCGCTTCCCAGCGGTTGAAGCCGTCGCTGTCGTGCTGCATCAGGAACATCAGCTGGTCGCGGTCGTACGGGAAGCTCAGCTTCACCGGGGCGCTGAAGCCTCGCAGCAGCGAGGGCAGCGGCTTGGCCGGAATGCCCTGGAAGGTGAAGGTTTGCTCGGCCTCGATCACCGACAGCACACGGCTGGTACCGCCAGCAGCCGCTTCACCGACAAGGCGCAGCGGCAGGTCATTGCCTTCGGCGTCCAGCAGGCCCAGTTCCACCGGGATCACAAACGGCAGTTTTTCGGCCTTGTCCGGCGTTTGCGGGCAGCTCTGGCGGAAGGTCAGGCTGTAGGTCTGCGCGGCAGCATCATAGGCTTCGCTGACCTCCAGGCGCGGGGTGCCGGCCTGGTTGTACCAGCGCTTGAACTGGGTGAAGTCGACACCGTTGGCGTCTTCCATGGCCTTGATGAAGTCGTCGGTGGTCACCGCCTGGCCATCATGGCGTTCGAAGTACAGGTCGCTGCCCTTGCGGAAACCTTCGGCGCCCAGCAGGGTGCGGACCATGCGCACCACTTCGGCGCCCTTCTCGTACACGGTCAGGGTGTAGAAGTTGGAGATTTCGATGAAGCTGTCCGGGCGCACCGGGTGGGCCATAGGGCCGGCGTCTTCGGCGAACTGGTGGGTACGCAGGTAGGCGACGTCTTCGATACGCTTGACCGTGCGCGAGTTCATGTCGGCACTGAACTCGGCATCGCGGAACACCGTGAAGCCTTCCTTCAACGACAGCTGGAACCAGTCACGGCAGGTGACGCGGTTGCCCGACCAGTTGTGGAAATACTCGTGGGCAACCACGCCTTCGACACGCTGGTGCGCGGCATCGGTGGCGGTTTCGGCACGGGCCAGCACACAGCTGGAGTTGAAAATGTTCAGGCCCTTGTTTTCCATGGCGCCCATGTTGAAGTCGTTGACCGCAACAATCATGAAGATGTCCAGGTCGTACTCACGGCCATAGATTTCTTCGTCCCAGCGCATGGACTTCTTCAGGCTGACCATGGCGTGGTCGCACTTGTCGATATTCTCGGGCTCGACGTAGATACGCAGGGTCACATCCCGGCCAGACTGGCGGGTAAAGGTGTCCTCGACGCACCACAGGTCACCGGCCACCAGCGCGAACAGGTAGGCCGGCTTCATGAACGGGTCTTCCCAGGTCGCCCAGTGGCGGCCATCTTCTGCCGGCCCGCTGCCGATCGGGTTACCGTTGGACAACAGCACCGGGTAACGATGCTGCTCGGCGATCACCGTGGTGGTGAAGGTGCTCATGACGTCCGGGCGGTCGAGGTAGTAGGTGATCTTGCGGAAGCCCTCGGCCTCGCACTGGGTGCAGAACATCTTGCCCGACTTGTACAGGCCCTCCAGCGCAGTGTTGCTTTCGGGGTGGATCTTCACGCTGGTGTCGAGGGTGAAGCGCTCGGCCTTGGGGTGCACGGTCAGGCTGTCGACGTCCAGCTGATAGTCAGCCGCGTGCAGTTCCTGGTCATCCAGCGAAGCGCGCAGCAACTCCAGTTGCTGGCCATCGAGCACCAGTGGCGGCAGCCCGGCACCGCGCGCCGGGTTGCGGCGCATCACCAGTTGCGCGTGAACCAGGGTGTGGTCCTCGAACAGCTCGAAGGTCAGGTGCGTCTCGTCGATCAGGTACTCGGGCGCCTGGTAATCCTTGAGGTAGATCACTTGCGGTTGTTCGGTACGCATGTAGAGGTCCTTTTACTGGAGCACGGCCAGCTGGTAGGCCGTGTACTTGCGAATATTGATCACACCGGTATCGAAGATCAGGTACTGGCCCTTGATACCCAGTAGCGTGCCTTCGGCCACCGGGTCTTTGTCGAGGTTGAAGCTGACGATCTTTTTCGGGTAGGCCTCGACCGGGTAATTCATCTGTACCACTTCGGCGTCGGGCAGCGGCTGAATCGCCTGCAAGCCGAAACGCGCTTGCAGCGCGCTCAAACCGTCGGCACAGGCATCGAAAATCTGCTCACGAATGGCCGGCAGGTCGAGCACTTCGGCATCGCCCTTGAGCAGCGCACGCCAGTTGGTGCGATCCGGCACCTGGCTGCGCAGCACGTCTTCGACCAGGCCGGACTGCTGGCGGGTGGCCACGCGCATGATCGGCAGGGCCTGGCTGGCGCCCTGGTCGAGCCAACGGGTAGGCAGCTGGGTGGCGCGGGTGATGCCGACCTTGATCCCCGACGAGTTGGCCAGGTAGACCACATGGTCGGTCATGCAGAACTGTTCGCCCCACGAAGGCTCACGGCAGGTGCCGGCGTCGTAGTGGCATTTTTCCGGGGCCATGATGCACACGTCGCACTGGGCCAGCCTGGTCATGCACGGGTAGCAGTAACCTTGGCTGAAGCTGGTCTTGGTGCGCTTGCCGCAATGGCTGCAATGAATGGCGCCGAGGTATTCCAGGCGCAGGCGCTGGCCGATCAGCGGGTTGACCGGGACCTGCGTGTCATCAAGGCGGAAGCTGTACTGCACCACGGGTGCCTGCAGGCTTACCGCCATTTTGCTCAACGAGCCACGAGCGAGTTCGATCAATGTACCGAGTCCGACTTGAACAGAATGTTGGGGATCGGCGCGGACTTCGACGCACACTCTTGCGGGCCCATGTAGCCGGTGCGCTGGTCTTCAGGCAGGTTCTTGATCTCCCAGGCGATAACGGCCTGCAGCGACAGCTCTTTCTGCTCGGCGGTGAGCTTGCGGCCATCCGACCATTTGCCGATTTCCACGGCCAGTTTCAGGCTCTCGTAGATTTCCGGGGTAATGTTTTCGATCATTTGCGCGAAAGTGGACATAGTGTCTCCTGATTCAAGCCGACAGTTTACGCCGGGCCAGCGCCCCGCCCAAGAGCCCGGTCAGGCATCCGATGAGCAGCCCGCCCACGTGGGCGGCGTTGGCGATCTGGCCAAGGCCCAGGGTGCCGACCACGCCGGTGAGGCATACCACCAGCCAGATCAGCATCATTACCAGCACGCCCCTGGGCAGGTTGAAGTAACGGTTGGGCGCCAGCCACTGGAACAGCCATACATGCCCGAGCAGGCCATACAGCACGCCGGACAGGCCGCCGAACAGGCTCGGCCCGCTGGTGTAGTGCTGGGCCACGTTGGACACCAGGCTGAACAGCAGGGTCAGGCCCAGCAACATCCAGGGGCCTTGGCGCAATTCGATGCGTTTGCCCAGCTCCCAGTACCACAGGCTGTTCATGGCCAGGTGCAGTACACCGAAGTGCAGCAGCATGGGCGAAACCAGCCGCCACCATTGGCCTGCGTCCAGGGTTTGCGCCAGCGGGCTGAAGTACAGGTAATCGCCCTGGACGCGGAAGTCGAGGAAGGTGAACCAGCTGATGGTGGTGAAGTTGTCGCCCAGACTGGTGAGGCCGGCGACGATGAAGCACAGCAGCAGGGTGAGGGTGGTGACCTTGCAGGCTTTGGCTTGTTCTACCAGGGAGGGTTGTGTGGGGCTGTTCGCGGCGGTTCGGCGCCCCGACAAGCCCGCGCCCTCAGGTTCGTCGGTTGCCTGGATGTCTGCGTTGCCGTCAGGGTAGCGCTGGTAGAGTTGCAGCACGTCTTCGGCGAGGGTGTCGGGGGCCCAGAGCACCTGGGCATCGCCCTCCTCGCTCACCCGATGCGGCACCTGCAGGCGCTGCAACAGGTGGACGAAGCCGCTGAGGTCGACCGACAGCGGCAGGCGCATCACTTCGATAATGTTCATTGGTTGGCCTGTGGGCGGTCGACGTCGACCCAGACGAACTTGTGCGGGTCGATGCGGGTTTCATCATCCAGCCGGTAGGCGACCAGCTTGCCGTAGAGCACGGCGCTGTAGTCCAGGCAGGCCAGGTTGGCGCGGATCGGCGCCGGGCGGCCGCTACGCCAGTAATGGCCGACGAACAGCAGAGGCTCGTCTTCGTCGTAGCGCAACAAGGCGTTCTTCTGGCTGTGGCTGAGCGGGGTGCTGGCCACCTCTTCGGGCAGGGCATCGGGCTGGAACACGATGTCACCGTAGGTTTGCGGGTCTTCTTCCCAGAACTTGGTGCGGAAGAAGGCGCGTGTCAGGCCATCACCGCCCGTCAGGGTCAGGCCGTCCGGCAGGCGCATGTCGGTGCCGCGCAACAGGCGGTTGCACACGGTAGCAGCAAAGCTGTTGCTCACCGCCGAAGCCTGGATGAAGTGTTCATCGATGCGCCCGTCGGGGTACTGCTGGCGCAACGGCTCGATCAGTCGCGGGTCCCAGCAGGCATGCACCAGGCGGAAGCGCCCGGCATCGACGAACAGTGGCAGCTCGTAGAACCAGTTGACGAAGTCGTGCCAGTCGCCGGGGTGGTGAGCGAACTGGGTCAGGGTTTCGTCGATCAGCCGGGCGTGGCGTGGCGTGTGCTCGCGCACGTAGGCCTTGCCACTGCCGGGCAGCGCCGGGGTAACCCAACCCAGGGCGTTGTACTCGTGGTTGCCCATGATGCACAACGCCTGGCCGGCCTCGACCATGTCGTGGACGATATGCAGCGCCTCGCGGATGCGTGGCCCGCGGTCGACGATATCGCCCAGGAACAGCGCCATGCGCCGCGGGTGGCGCCATACGCCGGCCACGCGCTTGTAACCGAGGGCGTCGAGCAGGCGTTCAAGGGTCAGCGCACAACCGTGCACGTCACCGATGATGTCGAAACTTCGCGCCGGATCGAACATCAGTCGTCCCTGCTCCCCAGGCGGCTGCCCCAACCGAGCTTGGTGCGGCAGACCTCGTAGTAGTTGTGGTCCAGCGGGTGGATCAGGCGCAGCTTCTGCGGCTTCTTGCTGACCGTGATGGTGTCGCCGGGGGCGCAGGTGAAGTGGTTCTGGCCGTCACAGGACACTTGTGGGTAGATCTGCAGATCCTTCGACACCACGATCTTCAGCTCGCTGTTGCCATCGACCACGATCGGCCGGCCCGACAGGGTGTGCGGGTACATCGGCACGATGACGATGGCGTCCAGCTTGGGGTGCATGATCGGGCCACCGGCCGAGAGCGCATAGGCGGTGGAGCCGGTGGGGGTGGCGACGATCAGGCCGTCGGCCTTCTGGCTGCAGACGAACTGGCCGTCGATGTAGATCTCGAACTCGATCATGCGCGTGGACTTGCCGGGGTGCAGCACCACGTCGTTCAGCGCATCGCCCTGGCCAATGGCTTCGTGGTGGCGGCGCACTTCGGCCTGCAGCAGAAAACGGTTTTCCACCAGGTAGTGGCCGTCGAGCACCTCGGCGACTTTTTCTTCCAGTTCGTCGGGGCGGATGTCGGTGAGGAAGCCCAGGTTGCCACGGTTGATGCCCAGCACCGGAATGTTGTGACGGGCCAGGGCGCGGGCAGCGCCCAGCAGGCTGCCGTCGCCGCCGACCACGATGACCAGGTCGCAGACTTCGCCCAGCAGCTTGCGGGTGGAGGTTTGCAGACCATGACCGGGCAGCACTTCGGCGATGGTGTCCTCGAGGATCACATGCAGGTGGCGCTCGAGGAGGAATTTTTTCAGTCGGCGAATGGTGTCGAGCACCTGCGAGCTGCCAAGGCGACCGATGATACCGATATTGCGAAATTGCTCCATGGGGCTCCTGCAAGGCTCTGCGGCGGGTGACGATGGGCCGATTATGGGCGAAACCACCGGGTAGCGGCAAACCGGCTATGCTCGCTGCATGACGCCTTTCATGCATCTACATGACCTGCCCCGGCACCTGCGCCGCCCTGCGGTACGCGACTTGGCCTGGGCCCTACTGTCGCCGCCCCTGCTCAGCGCCCCGCCCTGCCCCCAGCGCCACCCGCTGGCGGGTAGCCTGTGGGCGCAGCAGCCGCAGCACCTTGAGCAGTGGTTGCGGGCGCTGGATGAAGATGACCGGCCATTGCAAGACTGGCTGGCGAAGCTGGGCAGCGGGCGGCTGGGGCATTACTACGAACGCCTGTGGCAATTCGCCCTGGGCCAGGCGCCGGGCATCGAGCTGCTGGCAGCCAACCTGGCGATCCGAGATGCCGGGCGCACGCTGGGCGAACTGGATATGGTGTTGCGCGACCGTGACGGCGTGCACCACCTGGAACTGGCGATCAAGCTGTACCTGGGGCCGGAAGGCGCCGGGCACGACCCGCATGCCTGGTTGGGGCCTGGGTGCCATGACCGGCTGGGGAGCAAGCTTGCGCACTTGGCGGGGCATCAGTTGCCCATGTCGAACGGGGCCCACAGCCGCGAGCTGTTGACCGGGTTGGGGGTTGGGCAGGTGCAGGCCCATGTATGGCTGGGGGGTTATCTGTTCTACCCATGGCCGGGGCATGCCGAGCCACCGACGGGCGCGAACCCGCAGCACTTGCGTGGGCGCTGGGTACGGAGGCGGGACTGGGTCATGGCTGAGGGTGAGCATTGGCAGCCATTGCAGCGGCATGCCTGGCTGGCACCGGCGCGGGTGGAGGCAGGTGAATGCTGGGCGGTGGAGCAGTTTGCGGCCTGGTTGCATGTTTTGGAGCGCCAGGCCCCGGCGCAGTTGCTGGTGAGGTTGGAGCCTGATGCTGATGGCGCCTGGCAGGAAAAGGAGCGGGTGTTTCTGGTGGCTGATAGTTGGCCATTTTCCCCCGAAGCATGAAGTCGCCCGCGAAAGGACCGGCACAGGCAACACAATTTTCACAGACCTAGCGCAAAGATTCGTTCCCGGTAGCCATTAAAGTAATACCTGAGCGCCAAAAAGAGCGCCATTCCGACCTGATGACGAGGACCGATCATGGTTTCATCCCCCCCCGCGAACCACTACGCGCGCCTGTCCATCGCCCTGCATTGGCTGATGCTGGTGCTGCTGGCCGCTGTCTACGCCCTTATCGAACTGCGCGGCCTGTTCCCTAAAGACAGCGTTGAACGCAACCTGATGAAAGACCTGCACTTCATGCTCGGGCTAAGTGTGTTCGTGCTGGTCTGGCTGCGCCTGGCCTTGCGCCTGAGCCGCCCGACCCCGCCGATCGTGCCCAAGCCGCCGGCTTGGCAAACCGGCCTTGCGCACCTGATGCACCTGGCGCTGTACTTGCTGATGATCGGCCTGCCGCTGGCCGGCTGGCTGATCCTCAGCGCCGCCGACAAACCGGTGCCGTTCTTCGGCCTGGAGCTGCCCCACCTGATTGGCCCGGACCCAGACCAGGCCAAGTTCATCAAGGGCTGGCATGAACGGGTTGGCAGCTGGGGTTACTGGCTGATCGGCCTGCACGCGCTGGCCGGGCTATACCACCACTATGTGCAGCGCGACAACACGCTGCTGCGCATGCTGCCTTACAAGTAACCGCGCCGGCCCTGCAGGCCACCGGTGTGCACGACGATCAGGCGGGTGCCGGGCGCGAACAGCCCGGCCCCGACCTGCTCACGCAAGGCCAGCAGGGCCTTGCCGGTGTACAGGGCTTCGAACGGTACGCCGCTGTGTTGCTCGGACTCGGCGATAAAGGCCAGCAGGTCATCGTCGAACTTGCCGAAGCCGCCACGGCAGGCATCGTGAAGCTGGTAGCCGTGGCCGCCAGCCAAGGCTGCCACCGTCTCGGGTACACCGTGGTCCCGGGGTACGGCCAACGCGCCATGCACGGCATGTGCGCCCGCCTCGGCCAGCACCAGGCCGGCCAACGTGGTACCGGTGCCAGCAGCCAGCCACCAGGCGTCATAATCCGACCAGCCCAGTACCGTGATTTGTGAGCGCGCCTGCTCCATGATCAGGGCACAACCTTGTGCACCGGCCAGCCCGCCGCCACCTTCGGGGATGCAGTGCCAGCCGGGGTAGCGTGCCTGCCACGGGGTCCAGAAGTCTGGTTCGTTGCGCGCGCGGTAGCCACCATAGCCCAACCAGTGCAGTTCCATGCCCAATGCCTTCACGTCACGCACAGTGGGTGTGTCCTGGGCGTGACCCCGTAGCAGGCCGGCGGTGGCGAAGCCGAAGCGCTTGCCGGCGGCGGCCAGGGCATGCAGGTGGTTGGAATGGTTGCCACCTAGGCTGATAAGGCCCGGGGCTTTGCTGGTTCTGGCTTGCTGCAGGTGATGGCGCAGCTTGAACCACTTGTTACCGCTGATCAGTGGGTCGATCAGGTCCAGGCGCAGGATGGCGGCTTTGACCTGAGCTTGGTGCAGCCAAGGGAGGTTCAGGGGTTGCAGAGGGGCTTGGGGGAGGTCGAAGAACATGCTGCGAGTTTACCAGTGAAACCCCGGGGCCGCTGTGCGGCCCCGGAGATTTTCAGAGCTCAGCCGCCAACCTTGAGCCTTGGTTGATCGCCCGCTTGGCATCCAGCTCGGCGGCCACATCGGCGCCGCCAATCAGGTGCACCGACTGCCCTGCCGCCACCAACCCGTCCTGCAACTCACGCAGCGGATCCTGTCCGGCGCAGATCACCACGTTATCCACCGGCAACACCTGCGGCTCGCCATCCGCCACACGAATGTGCAGGCCGGCATCGTCGATACCCAGGTACTCAACGCTATTGAGCATCTGCACCCGCTTGTTCTTCAGCCCGGTGCGGTGAATCCAGCCGGTAGTCTTGCCCAGGCCATCACCCACCTTGGACTTCTTGCGCTGCAACAGGTACACCTGCCGCGCCGGGGCATGCGGCTCGGCCTTGACCCCGGCCACACCACCGCGTGCTTCCAGGTGGGTATCGATGCCCCATTCCCTCCAGAACGCCTCACGGTCCTGGCTGGTGGCCACCCCCTGATGCACCAGGTACTCGGACACATCGAAGCCGATGCCACCCGCGCCAATCACCGCAACCGATTGGCCCACCGGCTTGCGCTCAAGCAGTACGTCGAGATAGCTGAGCACCTTGGCATGTTCGACACCGGGAATGGCCGGGGTGCGTGGGGCAATACCGGTGGCCAGGATGATGTCGTCGTAGCCACCGTCCACCAATGCCTGCACATCGACACGGGTATTCAGGCGCAGGTCCACGCCTGTGCTTTTCACCTTGTTGCGGAAGTAGCGCAGGGTTTCATGGAACTCCTCCTTGCCTGGCACCCGCTTGGCGACGTTGAACTGCCCGCCAATCTCGCTGGCAGCGTCGAACAGGGTGACCGAATGGCCACGCTCAGCTGCCACGGTGGCCGCTGCCAGACCCGCCGGGCCGGCCCCCACCACGGCAATGCGCTTCACGGCCCGTACAGGCAGGTAATTGAGCTCGGTTTCGTGGCAGGCACGGGGGTTGACCAGGCAGCTGGTCAGCTTGCCACCAAAGGTGTGGTCCAGGCAGGCCTGGTTGCAACCGATGCAGGTGTTGATCTCGTCGGCACGCCCGGCTGCCGCCTTGTTGACGAAATCCGGGTCGGCGAGGAATGGCCGGGCCATCGAGACCATGTCGGCATCGCCCTCGGCCAATACGGCCTCGGCCACCTCCGGGGTATTGATACGGTTGGTGGTGATCAGCGGAATGCTCACCGCACCACGCACCTTGGCGGTGACCTTGCTGAAGGCTGCACGCGGCACCTTGGTGGCGATGGTCGGGATACGCGCTTCGTGCCAGCCGATGCCGGTGTTGATCAGGGTCGCGCCAGCCTGCTCGATGGCCTTGGCCAATAGTTCGATCTCGTCCCAGGTGCTGCCACCTTCCACCAGGTCGAGCATCGACAGGCGGAAGATGATGATGAAGTTCGGCCCTACCGCACCACGCACCCGGCTGACGATGTCCACCGCCAGGCGCATACGGTTTTCATAACTCCCCCCCCAACGGTCGGTACGGTGGTTGGTATGGGCAGCGAGGAACTGGTTGATGAAGTAGCCTTCCGAACCCATGATTTCGACGCCGTCGTAACCGGCACGCTGGGCCAGTACCGCGCAGTTGACGAAGTCTGCGATCTGCTTCTCGATGCCCGCCTCGTCCAGCTCCTTGGGCTTGAACGGGTTGATCGGCGCCTGGATCGCACTGGGTGCCACTTGCCGTGGGCTGTAGGCATAGCGCCCGGCATGCAGGATCTGCAGGCAGATCTTGCCCCCCGCGGCATGTACCGCTTCGGTGACGATACGGTGCTTGTCGGCCTCCTCCTCGGTGCTGAGCTTGGCCGCACCGGAGTACACCCCGCCTTCATCGTTGGGCGCAATGCCGCCCGTTACCATCAGGCCAACGCCACCACGGGCACGCTCGGCAAAGTACGCCGCCATTCGCTCGAACCCCCCGGGACGCTCTTCGAGGCCGGTGTGCATCGAGCCCATCAGGGTGCGGTTGCGCAAGGTGGTGAAGCCCAGGTCCAGCGGGGCAAGCAGGTGCGGGTAGCGGTCGGCGGCCATGGAAAGGTCCCCTGGTGGCGTGATCACGGTATGCAGGCACCTCACCGGTCAGCGGGGCCTGTCGTTTGTCTGTCAGCGACATTAAACAGCCGTTTGAATTGGCTCAATGATCGAAACTGACAAGTTATTGATCCTGGCATACAGCGGGACTACCCTAAGGAACCCTCGTAACCAAGGCGCAGCCCTGCTTCATGCGAAAACTGCTTGCTGGCGCCCTGGCGCTGGTCTTCCTCGCCGCCCTCTGTGGTTATGGCTTCTGGACCCAACAGCGCCCGGAAGGCCACTACCTGTCCGACCTGCGCATCGAGCTGGCACTGAACCATGGCGTGCCAGGCGAACACGGCAACCTGCTGGGCGTCGAGCCGCTGCTGTACCCCGGTGACTACCAGAACCTGCAGCGCCTGCACCGCAAGCTCGCGGCTTACCTCGAGCAGGCTCGCGCACAAGGACTGATAAGCCCGCGCACGGTAGTGGTGCTGCCGGAGCACATCGGCACCTGGCTGTGGGCGCGCGGTGAGAAAAACGAACTGTATCAGGTGACCCAGAGCCGCGAGGCCCTGCAATGGCTGGAGCTGAGCAACCCGTTGCGCTACGGCCTGGCCATGCTCGGCGCCGACGGCGATGACTGGCGCGCCGATGCGCACCTGCGCATGAAGGCCGAGCAAATGGCCGCAGACTATCAGCAGTTGTTCGGCGGCCTGGCCAAGGAATTCGGCGTTACCCTGGTGGCCGGCTCCATCGTGCTGCCTGCACCTTACGTGAAACAGGGGGTGCTGCACGCCGGTAGTGGCCCGCTGTTCAATAGCAGCATGGTGTTTGCTGGCGATGGCTCGCTACTGGGCGAACCACAACACCAGCAATTCCCTGACAGCGACATGCGCCGCTATGTGCACAATGGGCGCAAGCACCCGTTGCAGGTCGTGCAAACACCTGCCGGGCGGCTGGGTGTGCTGATAGGCAGTGACAGCTGGTACCCGGAAAACCATCGGCAATTGGCACAACAAGCGGTACAACTGGTCGCCAACCCGGTGTTTCTCAGCGGCAAGAGCAGCTGGGAAGCGCCATGGCGTGGCAACCGCCACCAGCACGCCGCCGCCGGGCTGCCCCTGAAGCGTGGCGAAGTCAGCGAACAGACCGCCTGGCAACGCCTGACCGAGGCGGCCGGGGCCAGTGTCAGCAGCATGAGCGTGTTCATGCGTGGGCAGTTCTGGGAGCAAGGCAGTGATGGCCAAGGCTTCGCCCACCAGGCGGGTGAGTTGCTGGTGGGCACCCCAAGCCCAGGTGCCCGCCTGCTGAACCTGTGGCTGTAGCACCATGGCCCGCCCCCGCGTTCGCCTGGGCGACCTGTCGGTTGGCTTTGTTCAACCGCTGAGCGAGGCCCTGCGCGAGCTTGGCCACGCCCCCGAACCGCTGCTGCTGCGCTATGGCCTGGATGGGCCGCGCCTGGCTGAAGCCGGCGCGCGCTTGTCGATCTCCCGCTACATGCACCTTGGCCACGCCGCCATCGAACTGTGCGGCGAGCCCGCCCTGGGCCTGCACATGGGGCGCCTGAGCCGCCTGGCTCATGCCGGCCTGGCCGGGGTCACCGCCGCCCAGGCCCCTACCCTGGGCGAGGCAGCGCGCACCCTGCTGCACTTCGAACCGCTGTACGCGGCCAACTACCGTGGCCACTCCAGCTTTCACGAAGACGCCCAGGGCGCCTGGCTGCGCTTCTACTCCATCAGCCCCTATAACGCCTACAACCGCTTTGTGGTCGACTCGCTGCTCGCGGGTTGGCTAGCCCAGCTAGCCGACCTTGCAGGCACCCCGGTGCAGGCCGAACGCCTGGACATCGAATTTGCCGCACCCGCGTATGCCGCGCGCTACCAACCACTTTGCAGCACACCCGTGCAGTTCGCCGCCGACGGCAACCGTCTGCGCCTGAGCCGCGCCACCCTGCAACTGGCCAACCCCAGGCATTGCCCAAGCACCTGGCAGCACCTGCTGCAACTGTGTGAGGCAGAGATGCAGCAGCGCACGCGGGTGCGCAGCCTGGGTGAGCGCATCACCCATCTGCTGGGACCACTGCTCAATGGCGGCCGCGAACCCGACCTGGAAGAAGTGGCGCTGCACCTGCAGTTGCCAACCTGGACACTGCGCCGCAAGCTGGCCGAGGAAGGCACACGCTTTCGCGACTTGCTCAATGAAACACGGCGCGACCTGGCCGAGACCTACATCCGCGATACGGAGCTGGCCTTTGGCGAGATTGCCTATCTGTTGGGGTTTGCATCGGCAGAGGCCTTCCAGCGCGCGTTCAAGCGCTGGACGGGCCTAACACCGGGGGAGTTCCGCCGCAGCCAGCGGCGGGCGGGCTAAAGCTCGGTGGCGTCGTCAGCCGGTTCCGGGGTGTCCAGTTCGTAAGCCTGGGTTTCGAGTAGTTCTTCCTGATATTCATCCATAGCCCTGCGTCCTCTTTACTCATTTTGTATTCGTCGGTGTCACCTTCAACCTAAGCAGGTTGGATGAAGGAATCATGACAAGCTTATGAGTGGTAAACGTAGCAGGTGTTCAGGAAGTTATCGCGGTGCGTCTGTAACAGGGGATGTGCACGGCCTGTACCTGCGAAAGGGCCGGTACAGGCGACCATTCAAAGGGAAGGTGACGCAGCCTCGGCAGGCTGTGCATCCTGCTGCACCTGAATCGGCGCAGCCTCCACCGGCGGTGCCACCGGCTGCGAGCCCTGGCTGTCATTCACCACGGGTGCTGCCACCGCCTCATTGGCCGGGGCAACGGCCGCAGGTGCGGGCGCAACTTCAGCCGCCGGTGCGGGTGTCGGGGCCACAGGGTTAGCCGCTGCCTGCTCCGGCAACCCCAGGTCAACCGCCGGCTTTTCAACCTTGGGCGCTTCGGCCTTGGCCTTGCTCACTTTCTTCGGCTTGGGCAGGTAACTCTCCACCAGCGCGAAATAGCGGTCATAGAACTGCGCTGCCGTCACCGTCTCGCTGGCCACTTTGACCATTGAGTCGTCACTGGAGCCAATCGGCATCGACACCGAACCCAGCACGCCCACCCCCAGGCTGGCAGAGGTGTTGGATTTTTTCAGCGCATAACGGTCCTGCAGGGCGTTGGCGAACATGGTCGAGCGCTGCTCGTCGCTCACATCCGGTGCACAGGTAACGTTGAAACTGATTTGCAGGTGGTTCTCGCTGTTCTGCTGGAAGCTCTTGTTACCCACCACCTGGTTGGCGCCACTGCTGGTGATGATATACCCCTGGCTGAGCAAGGCACGCCGGGCGGCCTCGCAAGAGCCGGCATCGCTCACAGGGAAGCTGCGCGAGAAAGTGCCCGAGTCGTCGAAGTTCTCGTGCTCGTAGATGGCGGCCTTTTTCGAGGAACAACCGGTCACGCCCGCCAGCACCAGGGCCAGCCCGAGCGCACCAAAGACGGAAGATCTGGTCATTGCGAATTCCGGGTATGTCGAGAAGGTGCCTATTGTGCAACACAGCAGGCAGGCACAGGAACCACTGGTCGGTGAAGAACCTGTCAGGTTGGTGTAAATGTGGGTAAAGGTCGGAATTCTTGCCCGCAGAAACGAAAAAAGCGACCCGAAGGTCGCTTTTCTGTACTTCAAGGCGTTCAAGGGGCCTTGAGGCGAAGATGGCGCAGCGGACGGGACTCGAACCCGCGACCCCCGGCGTGACAGGCCGGTATTCTAACCGACTGAACTACCGCTGCGTATCATTCAGGCTTGCGCCCGATTGAAACCTGGGTCTACCCTTCCGGCGCATTGGCCTCAGGGCAGGCACAAAAAAAGCGATAACATGATCGCTTCTCTTGTGTTGCTTCAAGGTGTTCTAGGGACCTTGAAACGAAGATGGCGCAGCGGACGGGACTCGAACCCGCGACCCCCGGCGTGACAGGCCGGTATTCTAACCGACTGAACTACCGCTGCGTATCGTTCAGGCTTGCGCCCGATTGAAACTGGGATCAGCCCAAGGTTTTTGCCTTGTGGCTTCAGACCGGTGCCAGGCACCCATCTGTTACTGAAAAATGGCGCAGCGGACGGGACTCGAACCCGCGACCCCCGGCGTGACAGGCCGGTATTCTAACCGACTGAACTACCGCTGCGCAGTGCGCTCCTCTCTGGCTTTTGGCTTCTTGCGAAACCTGAAGCGTCAGGAACATCTCAGGAAGTGGTGGGTGATGACGGGATCGAACCGCCGACCCTCTGCTTGTAAGGCAGATGCTCTCCCGGCTGAGCTAATCACCCTCGCGATGTTGCTTGTTGCGTTTGCTTCGCTGAGGCCGCGAAATTTACGCAGATGGCGAAGCTAAGTCAATAGCCCCATTGAATTTTTTTCAAAAAAGGTAAAAACAGAAAAGGGACCTTTCGGTCCCCGTTCCTGGAACACCGGTCTCAGGTGTAGATCATCTTGCGAGTCATGCCGCCATCGACCACAAACTCCTGGCCAGTCACGAACGCCGCCTGGCGTGACAGCAGCCAGGCAACCATTGCCGCCACATCTTCTACCGTCCCTACCCTGCCCGTCGGGTGCTGGGCATGGTCGGCTTCGGTCAGCGGTTCGGCACGGCGCTGCGACGGGTCACGGGCATCGATCCAGCCCGGGCTCACCGCATTGACGCGAATCTCCGGGCCCAGGCTCATGGCCAAGGCATGGGTCAAGGCCACCAGGCCACCCTTGCTCGCGGCGTAGGCCTCGGTATCGGGCTCGGACTGCCGCGCCCGGGTAGAGGTGAGGTTGACGATCGCCCCATTGTGCGCACGCAAGTACGGCGCGCAATGCTTGGCCAGCAGCATCGGCCCGTTGAGGTTGACCGCCAGTACCCGATTCCACTGCGCCAGGCTCAGGCTTTCCAGCGTCTGGTTGTGCGGATTGGCAATCGCCGCATTGCACACCAATGCGTCCAGCCGACCAAACTGCCCCAACACCTCGGACACCCCGGCACTGACCTGAGCCTCGTCGGCAACGTCCATTGTGATGAACCAGGCGTTGTCACCCAGGGCCTTGGCCACCTTTGCACCGCGCTGGCGGTCAAGGTCGCTGAGTACCACCTGCCAACCTTCGCAGATCAGCCAGGCGGCAATGCCCAGGCCGATGCCGCGCGCGGCACCGGTTACCAGGGCTACCCGGCCGTTGTGGCCTGGCACACTGCCGCCGATTTCGATCACAGCGCCGCCAGCCCGCGCGCCAGGTCTGCCTGCAGGTCGGCCACGTCTTCCAGGCCCACGGCAACGCGGATCAGGCTGTCGCGGATGCCTGCAGCTTCACGCTCCTGCGGCGACAGGCGGCCGTGGGAGGTGGTGGCCGGATGGGCGATGGTAGTCTTGCTGTCCCCCAGGTTGGTGGTGATGGAAATCACCCGGGTCGCATCGATGAAGCGCCAGGCGCCCTCTTTGCCGCCCTTGACCTCGAAGCTGACCACCGCACCAAAGCCGCTCATCTGACGCTTGGCCAGTGCGTGCTGCGGGTGGCTAGGCAGGCCGGCGTAATGCACCTTCTCCACGCCATCCTGCTGCTCCAGCCATTCGGCCAGGGCCTGGGCGCTTTCACAGTGCGCACGCATACGCAGGCGCAGCGTTTCCAGGCCTTTGGTGAAGATCCAGGCGTTGAATGGGCTGAGGGTCGGGCCTGCAGTCCGCAGGAAGCCCACCACTTCCTTCATCTGCTCGGCGCGGCCGGCCACCACGCCCCCCATGCAACGACCCTGGCCGTCGATGAACTTGGTGGCCGAGTGGAACACGATGTCGGCACCCAGCTTCAGCGGCTGCTGCAGCGCGGGGGTGCTGAAGCAGTTGTCCACCACCAGCATGGCACCGTGGGCATGGGCGATTTCGCTGAGCGCGGTGATATCGACCAGCTCGGCCAGCGGGTTGGACGGCGATTCGACGATCAGCAACCTGGTATTGGCCTTGATGGCCTTTTCCCAGCCAGCAAGGTCGACCAGTGGCACGTAGTCCACCTGAACGCCAAAGCGCTTGAAGTACTTCTCGAACAGGCTGATGGTCGAGCCGAATACGCTCTGCGACACCAGCACATGGTCACCGGCGCTGCACAGCGACATCACCACGGCCAGGATCGCCGCCATGCCGGTGGACGTACCCACGGCCTGCTCGGCACCTTCCATCGCCGCCAGGCGCTCCTCGAAGGCACGTACCGACGGGTTGGTGTAGCGCGAGTAAACGTTACCCGGCGTTTCACCGGCAAAGCGCGCAGCAGCATCGGCCGCCGTGCGGAACACGTAGCTGGAGGTCAGGAACAGCGCTTCGCTGTGCTCGCCCTCGGGTGTACGGTGTTGACCGGCGCGAACCGCCAGGGTGTCGAAACCGACACCCTCGAGGTCACTGTCCAGTCGTCCGGCATCCCATTGATCCGTCATGCCGTCGCTCCCTGAATCAGTTGTTGTAGAGGTCGATGATCGCGCTGACGGCCTGGTTCTTGACCTTGGCCAGGTCATTACGGGCCTGCTCGATGCGGTCGAGGTAGGCCGCGTCGATATCGCCGGTGACGTACTCACCGTTGAATACCGCGCAATCGAAGTGATCGATCTTGATCTTGCCGCCACCGACCGAATCGATCAGGTCAGGCAGGTCCTGATAGACCAGCCAGTCGGCGCCAATCAACTCGGCCACCTGTTCGGTGGTACGGTTGTGGGCGATCAGCTCGTGAACACTCGGCATGTCGATGCCGTAGACGTTGGGGTAGCGCACTGCAGGGGCTGCGGAGCAGAAATAGACATTCTTGGCACCGGCTTCGCGGGCCATCTGGATGATCTGCTTGCACGTGGTGCCGCGCACGATCGAGTCGTCCACCAGCATCACGTTCTTGCCGCGGAACTCCAGCTCGATGGCGTTGAGCTTCTGGCGAACCGACTTCTTGCGCGCAGCCTGGCCGGGCATGATGAAGGTACGGCCGATGTAACGGTTCTTGACGAAACCTTCGCGGAACTTGACGCCCAGACGGTTGGCCAGCTCCAGCGCGGCGGTACGGCTGGTGTCCGGAATCGGGATGACCACGTCGATATCGTGCTCAGGGCGCTCACGCATGATTTTGTCGGCCAGCTTTTCACCCATGCGCAGACGGGCCTTGTACACCGAGATACCGTCGATGATCGAATCCGGGCGGGCCAGGTAGACGTGTTCAAAGATGCACGGCTGCAGGGTCGGCGCTTCGGCGCACTGCTTGGTGAACAGCTGGCCGCCTTCGGTGATGTACACCGCTTCGCCCGGCGCCAGGTCGCGGATCAGGGTGAAGCCGAGCACGTCCAGGGCCACGCTTTCCGAGGCAATCATGTATTCCACGCCTTCGTCGGTGTGGCGCTGGCCGAATACCACCGGGCGGATGCCATGGGGGTCGCGGAAACCGACGATACCGTAGCCGGTGATCATCGCCACCACGGCGTAACCGCCGACACAGCGGCTGTGCACGTGGGAAACCGCAGCGAACACGTCTTCTTCGGTCGGCTGGAGCTTGCCGCGTACCGCCAGCTCATGGGCGAAGACGTTCAGCAGCACTTCCGAGTCGGAGTTGGTGTTGACGTGGCGCAGATCGGACTCGTAGATCTCCTTGGCCAGCTGCTCGACGTTGGTCAGGTTGCCGTTGTGTGCCAGGGTGATGCCGTACGGCGAGTTGACGTAGAACGGCTGGGCCTCGGCCGAGGTCGAGCTGCCCGCTGTCGGGTAGCGCACGTGGCCAATGCCGATGCTGCCCACCAGGCGCTGCATGTGGCGCTGCTGGAACACATCGCGCACCAGGCCATTATCCTTGCGCAGGAACAACCGGCCGTCATGGCTGGTCACTATACCGGCAGCGTCCTGGCCGCGGTGCTGGAGGACCGTAAGCGCGTCATACAGCGCCTGATTGACGTTCGACTTACCGACGATACCGACGATGCCACACATGCGACGCAACCCCTACTTTGACGAAACTTGAGTGAATAGCGCTCAGGGCTTGGACGGCCCGAGCAACTGTTCCTTGAACGGAAGATCAGCCGGAGCGCTGATCAGCCCACTGGGCGTCCACTGGCCGGTGAAACCCAGGATCAGGTTTTTCGACCAGTCGGCGACCAAGAGAAATTGTGGTATCAGGCGTGATTCCTGCCACCAGGTGTCTTGTTGAACCGGCCCCAGGCTGATCAGGCCTATGGCCACCACTACCAGCAAGGCCCCGCGCGCGGCACCGAAGGCCATGCCCAGGAAACGATCGGTGCCGGACAACCCGGTTACACGGATCAGCTCGCCGACCAGGAAGTTGACCATGGCCCCCACCAGCAAGGTGGCGACGAAAAGAATGGCGCAGCCCGCGATGACGCGCATCGATGGCGTCTGGATATAGCTTTCAAGATACACCGAGAGCGAACCGCCGAACATCCAGGCAACCGCACCGGCAATGATCCAGATGAGCAAGGACAAGGCTTCCTTGACGAAGCCGCGCTTGAGACTGATCAGAGTGGAGACGGCGATGATCGCGATGATCGCCCAATCAACCAAGGTAAATGCCACGGTGTTGCCTGCAGACGTTTGAGGCGGCGCATTTTACCAGAGCAGCGGGCTGGGAGTAAGCGGAATGTCGGGTGGATTCGTGTTAAGCCATTCGCGGGCAAGCCCGCGAATACCTTGTTCAGCTGCGCTCAGGCTGGAAGCGCACCAGAAAACCCTTGAGGCTGTTCTGACGGTTGATGGCATCCCGCGTGCGCTCGGCTTCGGCCCGCTCTATCAACGGCCCCACGTATACCCGGTTCATCCCACCTGCCGAGCGGATATAGGCGTTGTAGCCTTGGCTGCGCAGGGTTTGCTGCAACTTTTCAGCGCCAGCACGGTTGGACAGGCTGGCCAACTGGATCGACCAGCTGACGGGCAGGCCATTGACGTCGATCTTCGAGGGTGCAGCGGGTTTTGCCACAGCTGCGGTCGGCGCAGGCGTAGCCACAGGTTTCGGCTCGACCTTGGGCGCTGGCGCCTGCGGCTTGGCCGGCTGAACCTGCGCCTGGGTCTGCGGCGATGGCGTGATCGGCTGGCTGGGCGTGCTCGCGGGTGTTGTGGACTCGTCAACCACCACAGGTGGTTGCTGAGGCTCTTCCGGGATGGCCTGCGGCTCCGGCACGGCAACCGGCTCCACCTTCACCTCGGGCAGGCTGGGCATCGCCGGCGCCTGCGGGGCTTCGACATGCACCTGGCGCATCTCGTCCTCGCGGGTGAACAGCATGGGCAGGAAAATCACCGCCAGCGCCACCAGCACCAGCGCACCTACCATGCGCTGTTTCATCCCTTTATCCAGCACTGCCATCTACTTCACCCTCCTGGGTGTGCCGCTGCAGCCATTCCAGCGCCTGGGCGACACAGAAAAACGAACCGAACAGCAGGATCTGGTCATCCGCCGTCGCCTGCGCGCATTGCCCCTCAAGTGCCGCGTCGACGCTGGCATAAGACTTCACCGCAGCGCCGAGGTTCGTCAAGGCCGTGGCCAGTTCTGCAGCCGGGCGGCTACGTGGGGTATCCAACGGTGCCACGGCCCAGTCGTCTACCAGGCCCTGCAAGGGCGCGACAACGCCGTCCAGGTCCTTGTCGGCGAGCAGGCCGAACACCGCCAGGCGGCGCCCCTTGAGCGGCCGGGCGGCCAGGCGCCGGGCCAGGTACTCGGCTGCATGCGGGTTATGGCCCACATCCAGCATCAGCTCCACCGGCTTGCCCTGCCAGTTCAGCAGGCGACGGTCCAGGCGACCGGTGATACGGGTAGCCAGCAACGCCTGGCGCACCTGCGCAGCGTCCCAGGGCAAGCCCATCAGCAGGTACGCCTGCAAGGCCAGCGTGGCATTTTCCATGGGCAGGTCAAGCAAAGGCAGATCACGCAGTTCTACCTGCGCACCATCCGTCCCCGTACCCCGCCAGCTCCAGCTGCCATCGGCGGTTACCAGGTCGAAGTCACGGCCGCGCAGAAAAAGGGGCGCAGCAAGTTCGGCGGCCTTGTCCAGCAGCGGCTGCGGCGGGTCCAGGTCGCCGCACAGGGCCGGCTTGCCCTGACGGAAGATACCCGCCTTCTCGAAGGCCACCCGCTCGCGGGTATCACCCAGGTAATCGACATGGTCTACGCCGATACTGGTCACCAGGGCCAGGTCGGCATCCACCACGTTCACGGTGTCCAGACGACCACCAAGGCCCACTTCCAGTACCACGGCATCCAGTTGCGACTGGTAGAACAACCAGAACGCAGCCAGCGTGCCCATCTCGAAGTAGGTCAGGGAAATGTCGCCCCGCGCCGCCTCGACGGCGGCGAAGGCGTCGCACAGGCGCTCATCGCTGGCCTCTTGGCCATCGATCAGCACCCGCTCGTTGTAACGCAACAGGTGCGGCGAGCTGTACACGCCGACCTTGAGCCCCTGGGCGCGCAGCAGCGAGGCCACGAAGGCGCAGGTGGAGCCCTTGCCGTTGGTGCCGGTTACCGTCACCACGCGTGGCGCCAGCTTGCCCAGCGCCAGCCGGGCAAGCACCTTCTGCGACCGCTCCAGGCCCATGTCGATGGCCGAGGGGTGCAACTGCTCGAGGTAGGCGAGCCACTCGCCCAGGGATCGTTGTTTCATCACGCGACGGCTGCCGCCTCACGCGCTTGCTCCGGGGTTTCCTGGCCTGTCATCTGCGCCAGCAGGCGGGCCAGACGCGGGCGCAGTTCGCCACGGGAGATGATCAGGTCGATGGCACCGTGCTCCAGCAGGAACTCGCTGCGCTGGAAGCCTTCTGGCAGCTTCTCGCGTACGGTCTGCTCGATCACGCGTGGGCCGGCGAAGCCGATCAGGGCTTTTGGCTCACCGACGATCACGTCGCCGAGCATCGCCAGGCTGGCGGAAACACCCCCGTACACCGGGTCGGTCAGTACCGAGATGAACGGGATGCCTTCTTCGCGCAGGCGCGCCAGCACGGCCGAGGTCTTGGCCATCTGCATCAGCGAAATCAGCGCTTCCTGCATACGCGCACCGCCCGAAGCGGAGAAGCAGACCATCGGGCAGCGGTTTTCCAGGGCGTAGTTGGCCGCGCGCACGAAGCGTTCGCCGACGATGGCACCCATGGAACCGCCCATGAACGAGAACTCGAAAGCGCTGACCACGATCGGCATGCCCATCAGGGTGCCGCTCATGGAGATCAGGGCGTCTTTCTCGCCGGTCTGCTTCTGGGCGCCGGCCAGGCGGTCTTTGTACTTCTTGCCGTCGCGGAACTTCAGGCGGTCGACCGGCTCCAGGTCGGCACCCAATTCGGCACGGCCTTCGGCGTCGAGGAAGATGTCGATGCGCGCACGTGCGCCGATGCGCATGTGGTGGTTGCACTTGGGGCAGACATCCAGGGTCTTTTCCAGCTCCGGACGATACAGCACGGCCTCGCAAGCCGGGCACTTGTGCCACAGGCCTTCAGGCACCGAGCTCTTCTTCACCTCGGAACGCATGATCGAAGGGATCAGTTTGTCGACTAACCAGTTGCTCATGCTTTCTTTCTCCAGTATTGGCAGGCGGGGGCCGGTGTCGCCGGCCCTGCCCTGCCCTTGAGCTCAAAATCTTTTATCAAACGATGGTGGACCGGCCGCCGGGGCTTCCAGCGCACCGCTCCACCGCTAATGTGTTGTTCTGCCGCCTGTGCAGGCAGCTGCCCAGCAGGGCTGCGAAAGCTATGGACGATGGCGCGCAGCCAGCCGTCACATCTGCCATCACGCCTGTTTCACGGCCCGCATGAACGCCTCGATCTTCGCGGCATCCTTGATGCCCTTGGCCTGCTCGACGCCACCGCTGACATCCACCGCGTAAGGCCGCACCTGGGCAATGGCCTGGCCGACGTTATCGGCCGACAGCCCGCCCGCCAGGATGATCGGTTTGCTCAGGCGCTCCGGCACCAGAGACCAGTCGAACGCCTCTCCGGTTCCCCCCGGCACACCCGCCACGTAGGTATCCAGCAAAATACCGCGCGCGCCCGCGTACAGCTTGCAGGCCGCCTCCAGGTCGTCACCCGGGCGTACACGCAGGGCCTTGATCCAGGGGCGGTGGTAGCCTTCGCAGTCCTGTGGCGTTTCGTCGCCGTGGAACTGTAGCAGGTCCAGCGGAACCACTTCGAGGATCTCGTTCAGCTCGCAACGCGAGGCGTTGACGAACAGCCCGACCGTGGTCACGAACGGTGGCAGTTCGGCAATGATCGCACGCGCCTGGCGCACGTCCACGGCGCGAGGGCTCTTGGCATAGAAGACGAAACCGATGGCATCGGCACCCGCTTCGGCAGCGGCCAGTGCGTCTTCGATACGGGTGATCCCACAGATCTTGCTGCGAACATTGCTCATGAACAGCGAACCTTGGTTATTGCGGTGAAAGGCCGGATGTTAGCAAATGACTTTTCGCCCGTCAGTCTGCCAACGCCTCATAACCGGTCAAAAAGTGTGGGCCGATGTAACGCTGGGGCAGTGCATATTCCTCGGGGTACTCCACCTGCACCAGGTACAGCCCGTATGGATGGGCCGTGACCCCGGCTTCACGGCGGTCGCGCCCTTCCAGCACTTCACGCGCCCAGGTGACGGGGCGCTCGCCGGCACCGATGGCCATCAACACACCGGCAATATTGCGCACCATGTGGTGCAGGAACGCGGTGGCGCGCACGTCCAGCACGATCATCTGGCCATGGCGGGTAACGCGCAGGTGGTAGATGTGCTTGACCGGCGACTTGGCCTGGCACTGGCTGGCGCGGAAGGCGCTGAAGTCGTGGGTGCCGAGCAGGAACTGCGCAGCCTCGGCCATGCGCTCGACATCCAGCGGGCGGTGGTTCCAGGTGACTTCCTCGGCCAGGTGCGCCGGGCGGATCGGGTCGTTGTAGATAACGTAGCGATAACGCCGGGCACAGGCCTTGAAGCGTGCATGGAAATCGGCCGGCATCGACCGCGACCAGACCACACTGATGTCGTGCGGCAGGTTGAAGTTGGTGCCCATGGTCCAGGCGCGCTCGTCGCGCACAGCGCGGGTGTCGAAGTGCACGATCTGCCCGCAGCCGTGGACACCGGCGTCGGTACGCCCGGCGCAAATCACCGAAATCGGCTCGTTCGCGACTTTGGACAGCGCTTGCTCCAAGGCCTGCTGGACACTTGGCACGCCACTGGCCTGGCGCTGCCAGCCGCGGTAGCGGGCGCCCTTGTATTCCACGCCCAGGGCGATGCGGGAGTAGCCTTCGGCCGCGGATTCGGTGGCGGCGGTGTCGATGATGTCCAAGCGCTTGAAACCTGTGGGGTGTACGGAATGGCGGGGATTATAACGACAACGGCAGCCGTGTAGGGCTGCCGTTGACGTGCACTTCATTTGAGGACGATATCAAACCAGGCGAGAGAGCATGTCCTCGGCTTCCTGGCGCTGACCGTCGTCGCCGTCCTTGACCACTTCATCAAGGATGTCACGCGCCCCCTGACTGTCGCCCATGTCGATGTAGGCACGAGCCAGGTCGAGCTTGGTGGCCACTTCGTCACTGCCGGAGAAGAAGTCGAAGTCCAGGTCGTCCAGTGGCGGCTCGGGATCCGGCTGCGCAACCGCGTCTTCTGCAGTGAAATGCGGCTCCAGAGAGGGCGATTCCAGGCTCTGCGACAGCTTGTCCAACTCGGCATTGACGTCGTCCAGCTCCGAGGCAAAGCTCTTGGCCGCCGGCGAATCATCTTCCAGCGACAATGACAGGTCAAAGTCCGATGGCAGGTCAAAGTCGGAGACTGGTTCGAATGCCGGCTCGCTATCGAAGGCGGCCAGTTCGGCGGCAACATCCACCGGGGCCTCTTCAACGGCATCTGGAGAGGCCGGGGCAACCGGCTCACTGACATCAAGGTCGAAGTCAGACAGGTCCACGGCTGGCTGCGGCTCGGCCTGGTCCAGCATGGCCTCGAAATCGGCATCAGCGTCGGCTTGCAGTTCGGCATCCACGGCAAACGGCGGTTCTTCCGGCTGAGCCTCTTCAAATGCAGGCTCATCCAGCACAGGCTCGGCAATGACCAACTCGTCAGGTACAGGCTCCTGCTGCATAGCCTCGTCCAGCAGCGGCGCGGCCAGCGGGTCTTCTTCGGGCAGGTCTTCACCCAGGCTCAAGTCGAAGGCACTGTCCAGATCCTGCTCATCGAAGCCATGCGCTTCCAGGCCCGATACATCAAGGGTCGGCACATCATCGGAGGCATCCAGCTCGGTTTCTGGCTCGAACACGGCTTCAGGCTCCGTTTGCGCGACGACCTCTGGCTCAGCCTCCACTTGCGGCTCGAATTCAGGCACTTCCTCAGGCACCACGTCGGCAACCACTGGCGCCTCGGCCTCATCGTGCAGCAGCTCCTGCACGTACTGCTCATCCATCTCGGCAGCCAGTGCCGCCGCGCCCAGGCCGGCAGCGGCCAGGCCGAGCATGGCAGGGTAACGTTCTTTCAACCCGGTGACTTCGGCAATGTTCTGCTCGCTGGCCGGCAGCTTGCGCTCCTGCTCGGCGAACGCGCTCTGGTCACCCTGGCGGGCGTACACGCCCATCAGCTTCAGGCGCAGGTCGTCACGTTCTGGCGCGGCAGCCACGGCGGGCTCCAGCAGGTCAGTGGCACGGTTCAGGCGGCCTTCGGCCAGGCATTGGTCAACTTCCGCCAGCAGCGCGGCATGCGGGTCGGCTTGCGGTTCAGCTTCCGGCGCCGACTCGGCAGAAGGCTCAGCCACTTTTTCCGCAGCAACGGCAGCGGCGGCTGAAGCGGCGACCACGGCTGGCGACAGGGTAACGCTCGGCTCCGAAACTTCGACGCCATCGAGGCTCTCGGTATCGGTGTCAAAGCCTGTGCCCTGCTCTTCCTCCAGCGCCCGTGCCATGCGCAGGTGCTTTTCAGCTTCTTGCTGGGCTTTACGCTTACGCGCCAGCAGCCACAGCAGCAGTGCCAGCACCAGCAGGCTGGAACCGGCAATTATCCCGATCAGCCATGGGTTGCCCAGAATCTGGTCGAGCGCGCTATTCGGCTGCCCGACAGGCGCAGGCTTGGCTGCCGGCACCGGCTTGGGCGCTGTATCGACGGCAGCCGGTGCGGGCTTGGCCGCCGGCTGGGCAGTTGCCGCCGGCTCAACCGGTTTGGCGGCGGCGGCAGCCGTCGCCGGCGCTGCCGCACCCTGGGCTTGAAGGCGGGCCAACTGGTCATTCTTCAGCTCGATCAGACGCTGCAGCTTGTCCAGCTGGCTCTGCAGGTCGGACATGCGGCTTTTCAGTTCTTCGTTGTCGCGGCGGCTGGTATCCAGGCTTTCCTGGGCCACCGCCAGCTTGTCATTCAACGCCTTGGTCTGGCCGGCCTGATTGCCCGGACTGACCAGGCGCAAGTTGTCGCCCTGGGCGATGCGCGCCGGCGCAGCCTCGGCGGCACCGCGGCGGGTAGCGTCGAGCTGGCGGGCACGCGGGCCCAGGCGCCGGCCTTCACGCCAGGCGGCATACTGCTCGGCCACTTCGCTGTTGGCCTCGCCCTGTGGAATGTTCTGGATCTGCTGCTGGTCGGGCAGGCGCAGTACCTGGCCCACCTTCAGCTGGTTGATGTTGTTACCGATGAAGGCATCCGGGTTCAGCGCCTGGATTGCGATCATGGTCTGCTGGATCGAGCCACCTTGCGTGTTGCGCGCGGCAATCTGCCACAAGGTGTCGCGGCGCTGGGTGGTGTAGCTGCTGGCACCGGTTGTGGCCGGTGTCACATTGCCAGCAGCCGGCTTGTCGCCCTGGGCCTTGGCCTGGTCAAGCAGCACGCTGTAGTCGCGCAGCAGGCGGCCTTGCGGCCACATCACCTGAACCAGGAACTTGACCACCGGCCCTGGCAGCGGCTGGCTGGAGGTAACCCGCAGCACGCTTTTACCGTTGGGGTTGATCACCGGTGTGAAGGTCAGGTCTTCGAGGTAGGTCGGAAACGCCACCCCGGCCTTGCTGAACTCTTCCGGTGGCGCCAGGCTAGGCGCCACTTCGGCGGCTTTGAGGTCGCGCACATCGAGCAATTCGATCTCGGCGTCCAGCGGCTGATTCTGTGCCGACTTCAGGGTCAGCTCCCCCAGGCCCAGCGCATTCGCCATGCCAGACGACAGCGCCGATGCTGCAGCCATGGCCAGAACCAGTTTGCGAATTCGAAGCATGACCTCTTCCCTTGTATGAATCGTCCCGAAACCTGCATGCGGAGCAGGACAAAAGTGCTCGCCAGTATCTTTTACGGCATGTGTTTAATCAACAATTGCGCCACTTGCACGGCATTGAGCGCGGCGCCTTTGCGCACATTGTCGGTGGTCAGCCAGAGATTGAGCTGCTGGTCTTCATCAACACCGTGACGTACACGACCAACATAGACCACGTCTTGGCCTACTGCGTCACCAACCGGGGTCGGATAATCATCACGCTCCACCCGCTCTACGCTGTCGGCTGCTTCCAGGGCCTGGTTGACCGCTTCAAGGTCGACCGGGCGACGGCTCTGCACGGCCACACTGAAGCTATCGCCGAAAAACACCGGGACTTGAACGCAGCTCACGGAAATCTTCAGCTCAGGCATGCCCAGCAGCACACGCAGCTCGTTGACCAGCCGGCGTTCCAGCGCCGTGTGGCCATGCTCGTCGGCCGCGCCAACCTGGGCCAGCAGGTTGAAAGCCACCTGGCGATCGAAGAAGCGCGGTTCCAGCGGCCGGGCATTGAGCAGCTCTGCCGTTTGACGGGCCAGCTCGCTGACGGCCTCACGGCCTTGTGCAGACACCGCCAGCGATGCCATTACCTGCACCCGCTCGATGTCCAGCAGGCCCTTGAGCGGTGCCAGCGCGACGGCCACGGCAACGGCGGCCGAGCACGGACTGACAATGCGTGCCGGCAGCGCCAGGCCAGCCAGGCGTTCGGCGTTGGCTTCAGGGACCAGGGCCAGGGCGTCGTCCAGGCCACCGGACAGGTCAATGACGGTGCAACCTGCTTGCAGTGCCTTGCCGGCAAAGCTGCGGCTGACTGCGGCACCTGTGGCGAAGAAAGCCAGCTTGACCTGGGCGAAGTCGAAGCTGTCCACCTCGCGCACCTTGAGCTTCTTGCCGGCGAACATCACGCTGCTGCCCGCCGATTCCATGCTGGCCAGCAGGTGCAAGGTGGCGACCGGGAAGCCCAGCTCTTCGAGGATCTGCACCAAGGCTTCACCGACGCTGCCGGTGGCGCCGACGACGGCGATATCCAAAGGGTGTGTCATGAAAGGATCCTTTTTGCTGAGAACGGCGGGGGCGGCACTTTACTCGGATTGTAGAGGTTTGTCTGTGATGGCCGTATTTTCGCCGGATAAGGGTCGCAATGGGTTGCGTAAGGGCTGCCTGGCGCTGCAAACCTCACCCCAGGCATAAAAAAACCCGCGCTGTCGCCAGCGCGGGTTTTTAATTACAGCAGAACGATCAACGCTCCAGCAGAATCCGCAGCATGCGGCGCAGCGGTTCTGCCGCGCCCCACAGCAACTGGTCGCCCACGGTGAACGCACCCAGGTACTGCGAACCCATGTTCAGCTTGCGCAGGCGGCCAACCGGGATGTTGAGGGTGCCGGTGACTTTGGTCGGGGTCAGTTCCTGCATGCTGATTTCACGCTGGTTCGGCACCAGCTTCACCCAAGGGTTGTGCTGGCTGATCATGCCTTCGATATCGGCCAGCGGCACGTCCTTGTTCAGCTTGATGGTCAGTGCCTGGCTGTGGCAGCGCATGGCGCCGATGCGCACGCAGATGCCGTCGACCGGGATCGGACTCTTGAAGCGACCGAGGATCTTGTTGGTTTCGGCCTGGGCCTTCCACTCTTCGCGGCTCTGGCCGTTCGGCAGTTCCTTGTCGATCCACGGGATCAGGCTGCCAGCCAGTGGCACACCGAAGTTCTCGGTCGGGAATGCATCACCGCGCATGGTCTCGGCAACCTTGCGGTCGATATCGAGGATGGCGCTGGCCGGGTTAGCCAGGTCATCGGCCACGGCGGCGTGGGTGGCACCCATCTGCTTGATCAGCTCGCGCATGTTCTGCGCGCCGGCACCCGAGGCTGCCTGGTAGGTCATGGCGCTCATCCATTCCACCAGGCCGGCTTCGAACAGGCCGCCCAGGCCCATCAGCATCAGGCTGACGGTGCAGTTGCCGCCGATGTAGTTCTTGGTACCGGCGTCCAGCTGCTGGTCGATGACCTTGCGGTTGACCGGGTCGAGGATGATGACCGCGTCATCCTGCATGCGCAGGGACGAAGCGGCGTCGATCCAGTAACCCTGCCAGCCGGCTTCACGCAGCTTGGGGAAGACCTCGTTGGTGTAGTCGCCGCCCTGACAGGTCAGGATCACGTCGAGGGTCTTGAGTTCTTCAATCGAATAAGCGTCCTTGAGCGGCGCTGTATCCTTGCCCACGTTCGGGCCCTGGCCGCCAACATTGGAGGTAGTGAAGAACACCGGCTCGATAAGGTCGAAGTCCTGCTCCTCCAGCATCCGCTGCATGAGCACGGAACCGACCATACCGCGCCAACCGATCAGACCTACACGTTTCATCGCAACTACACCTTTGCTAAAAGTGGGCCGCCACCGGGAATTTTGGGTGGCGGGCCAGAGAGATTACAGATTCCGCAGCGCTGCGACTACTGCGTCGCCCATTTCCTGCGTACCAACTTTGCGGCAGCCTTGCGAATGGATGTCGCCGGTGCGCAGGCCTTGGTCCAGCACCAGGCTCACGGCCTTCTCGATCGCTTCGGCGGCAGCCGACTGATTGAAGCTGTAACGCAGCATCATCGACACCGACAGGATGGTCGCCAGCGGGTTGGCAATGCCCTGGCCTGCGATGTCCGGTGCCGAGCCGTGGCACGGCTCGTACATGCCCTTGTTGTCGGCATCCAGCGACGCCGAAGGCAGCATGCCGATGGAACCGGTGAGCATGGAAGCTTCATCCGACAGAATGTCACCGAACATGTTGTCGGTCACCATCACATCGAACTGCTTGGGTGCACGCACCAGTTGCATGGCGGCGTTGTCGACGTACATGTGGCTCAGTTCCACATCCGGGTAGTCCTTGGCCACGTCTTCGACCACTTCACGCCACAGCTGGCTGGAAGCCAGTACGTTGGCTTTGTCTACCGAGCACAGCTTCTTGCCACGCACGCGGGCGATGTCGAAGCCGACACGGGCAATGCGGCGCACTTCGCTTTCGCTGTACGGCAGGGTGTCGTAGGCCTGGCGCTCGCCACCTTCCAGCTCGCGCTGGCCACGCGGGGCACCGAAGTAGATGCCGCCGGTCAGCTCACGGACGATGAGGATGTCCAGGCCCGAGACGATTTCCGGCTTCAACGACGAGGCATCGGCCAGTTGCGGGTAGAGGATGGCCGGGCGCAGGTTGGCGAACAGGCCCAGCTGCGAACGGATTTTCAGCAAGCCGCGCTCGGGGCGGATGTCGCGCTCGATCTTGTCCCACTTCGGCCCGCCCACGGCGCCCAGCAGCACGGCATCAGCCTTGCGCGCACGCTCCAGGGTTTCGTCGGCCAGCGGCACGCCGTGCTTGTCGATGGCGGCGCCACCGATCACGTCGTGCTCCAGGCTGAAGCCGAGCTGGAACTTGTCGTTGGCCAGCTCCAGCACCTTGACCGCTTCGGCCATGATTTCCGGGCCGATACCGTCACCTGGGAGAATCAGAATCTGCTTGCTCATGCTTTCCTCTATCCATTCACGCGGTGCGGCCAAACGGGCCGCACCGAAAAGTGCTTAACGCTCGGCCCACAGCACCAGCACATCGGTGCTGAACGAGCCATCGGCCTCGATCTGGTAATACTGCCGTACTTCTTCGCCCATGGCTTGCTGCAATTGGCGGATGGCCACGCGCATTGGCTCGGGGGTGCGCATGCGCTCCACCCAGCTGCCGAACTCCAGGCGCAAGGGCTGACGGGTGTGACTGCGCACATGCAGGCCAGCCTCGCTGACCTGACGCTGCCATTCGGCGGCGGAGTAGTCGCGCACATGGCTGGTGTCACGCAGCACCTCGACCGTTTGCAGGTAGGTGTCGAGCAGCGGGCTGCCCGGCGACATCACGTCGATGAACGCCGCCACGCCACCCGGCTTGAGCACCCGGCGCACTTCGCGCAGGGCCAGGCCCAGGTCGCTCCAGTGGTGGGCCGAGTAGCGGCTGAAGACGAATTCGAACGAGGCATCGGCGAACGGCAGACGTTCGGCGGCACCGCGCTCGGTGGTGATATTGGCCAGGCCGCGCTCGGCGGCGGCACTGGCGACCACGTCGAGCATGGATTGCGACAGGTCGTAGGCGACCACTTCGCTCACCAGCGGGGCAACGTGGAAACTGACATGACCGGCACCACAGCCCAGGTCCAGCACGCGGGCATTGCCCTGCCCCGCCAGCTCGGCCTGCAGCAGGGCGAATTCACTGCCCTGGGCGTGCACGGCGCTGCTGAGGTAGGCGCTGGCCTGTTCGCCGAACTGGCGCTGGACCACGTCGGTGTGTTGGGTGCTGGTCATGTCTCGATCCTTTAGATTTTTGTTGCCTGTGCCGGCTATATCAATCAGGCATCCCGGAACAACCAAGGCTGCCCGGCGCGGTGCTTGCTTTCGAAGGCCTTGATCGCATCGCTGTCCTGCAGGGTCAGGCCGATGTCGTCCAGGCCGTTGAGCAGGCAGTGCTTGCGGAACGCATCGATCTCGAAGTGCAGCACCTTGCCGTCCGGGCGGGTTACCGCCTGCGCCTGCAGGTCGATGGTCAGCTGGTAGCCCGGGTTGGCTTCGACCTGCTTGAACAACTCGTCCACTTCTTCATCGCTGAGGATGATCGGCAGCAGGCCGTTCTTGAAGCTGTTGTTGAAGAAGATGTCGGCAAAGCTCGGCGCGATGATGCTGCGGAAACCGTACTCGTCCAGCGCCCAAGGGGCGTGCTCACGGCTGGAACCGCAACCGAAGTTCTCCCGCGCCAGCAGCACGCTGGCACCCTGGTAGCGTTCGTGGTTGAGCACGAACTCCTGGTTCACCGGGCGCTTGCTGTTGTCCTGGTAGGGCTGGCCCACGTCCAGGTAACGCCATTCGTCGAACAGGTTAGGGCCAAAGCCGGTGCGCTTGATCGACTTCAAAAACTGCTTGGGGATGATCTGGTCGGTGTCGACGTTGGCACGGTCCAACGGCGCGACGAGGCCAGTGTGCTGGGTAAAGGCTTTCATGCTGCGCTCCCTTGGATCAACTCGCGGACATCGATGAAGTGGCCGGCTACCGCAGCAGCGGCGGCCATGGCCGGGCTGACCAGGTGGGTACGGCCACCGGCGCCCTGACGGCCTTCGAAGTTGCGGTTGGAGGTGGACGCGCAATGCTCGCCGCTCTCCAGGCGGTCCGGGTTCATCGCCAGGCACATCGAGCAGCCTGGTTCACGCCATTCGAAACCGGCTTCGAGGAAGATCTTGTCCAGGCCTTCACGCTCGGCCTGTGCCTTGACCAGGCCCGAGCCCGGCACGACGATGGCTTGCTTGACGGTCGCGGCCACCTTGCGGCCCTTGGCGATCTCCGCCGCGGCACGCAGGTCTTCGATACGCGAGTTGGTGCACGAGCCGATGAACACGCGGTCCAGCTGGATGTCGGTGATCGCCTGGTTGGCGGTCAGCCCCATGTACTTCAAGGCGCGCTCGATCGAACCACGCTTGACCAGGTCGGCTTCGGCGGCCGGGTCCGGTACGCGCTGGTCTACGGCCAACACCATCTCGGGCGAGGTGCCCCAGCTGACTTGCGGCTTGATCTGGCTGGCATCCAGCTCGACCACGGTGTCGAACACGGCGTCGTCATCCGACACCAGGTCTTTCCACGATTCGACTGCCTGCTTCCATTGCTCGCCCTTCGGCGCGTAAGGGCGGCCTTCGACATAGGCAACGGTGGTGGCGTCGGTCGCTACCAGGCCCACACGGGCACCGGCTTCGATGGACATGTTGCAGATGGTCATGCGGCCTTCCATCGACAACGCGCGAATGGCGCTGCCCGCGAACTCCATGGCGTGGCCGTTGCCACCGGCGGTGCCGATCTTGCCGATCACGGCCAGCACGATGTCCTTGGCGGTTACGCCGGCCGGCAACTGGCCTTCCACGCGCACCAGCATGTTCTTCATCTTCTTGGCGACCAGGCACTGTGTGGCGAGCACGTGCTCGACCTCGGAGGTGCCGATGCCATGGGCCAAGGCACCGAAGGCGCCGTGGGTGGAGGTGTGCGAGTCACCGCAGACCACGGTCATGCCGGGCAAGGTGGCACCCTGCTCCGGGCTGATGACGTGAACGATGCCCTGGCGCTCGTCGTTCATCTTGAATTCGACGATGCCGTATTCGTCACAGTTTTCGTCGAGGGTCTGCACCTGCAGGCGCGACACCTGGTCGACGATGGCCTCGATACCGCCCTTGCGCTCTGGCGTGGTCGGCACGTTGTGGTCGGGCGTGGCGATGTTGGCGTCGATGCGCCACGGTTTGCGGTTGGCCAGGCGCAGGCCTTCGAAGGCCTGGGGCGACGTCACTTCGTGAATGATGTGGCGGTCGATGTAGATCAAGGACGAGCCGTCATCACGGCGCTTGACCTCATGGGCTTCCCAGAGTTTGTCGTAGAGCGTTTTGCCAGCCATCAGACTGTTCCTCATCAGCGTCTTTCTATGCCAAAGACCCCTTGGCTTGTACGGACGATGCTATGGGGTTAGATTGAATAACTCAAATTCATAATTTTTATCCTTTGGATAACCAAGAGGAATGCGACCCTTGGACCTGGCCAACCTCAGCGCCTTCATCGCCATTGCCGAAACCGGCAGCTTCTCCGGGGCGGCTGAACGCCTGTTCCTGACCCAACCCGCCATCAGCAAGCGCATCGCCGGGCTGGAGCAGCAGCTGGATGTGCGCCTGTTCGACCGCCTGGGCCGCGAGGTGACCCTGACCGAGGCCGGACGCGCCCTGCTGCCCCGGGCCTACCAGATCCTCAACGTCCTCGATGATACCCGACGTGCGCTGACCAATTTGTCGGGGGAAGTGAGCGGTCGCCTCACCCTGGCCACCAGCCACCACATCGGCCTGCACCGCCTGCCCCCGCTATTACGGGCGTTCACCCGCCAGTTCCCGGCCGTGGCGCTGGATATTCAGTTTCTCGATTCAGAACAGGCCTACGACGAGATTCTGCATGGCCGCGCCGAAATAGCCGTGATCACCCTGGCGCCCGAGCCGCATCACCTGGTCCAGGCGGTGCCCGTGTGGGACGACGCCCTGGATTTTGTCGCCGCCCCTGAGCACCCGCTGGCCAACAATGCGGTCGGCCTGGCCGATGTGGCACGTCACCCGGCGGTGTTCCCCGGCGGCAACACCTTTACCCACCACATCGTTCAGCGCCTGTTCGAAAGCCAGGGCCTCACGCCGAACATCGCCATGAGCACCAACTACCTGGAGACCATCAAGATGATGGTGTCGATCGGCCTGGCCTGGAGCGTGCTGCCGCGCACCATGCTCGACGAACAGGTTGCACCCATCGCTTTGCCCGGCATACAGCTGTCGCGCCAGCTAGGCTACATTTTGCACACGGAGCGTACGCTATCGAACGCGGCCAGGGCATTCATGGCCCTGCTCGACAGCCACGCGGGGCCCGCCTGACCGGCCGTCAGCCAGGTATTTCCATATCCAAGGACGCGTCATACGCCAAAGGTCTGGTACCGATGCCCAAATCAGCAAACCGCTTTTTGCGCCTACCGCGTATTCCTGCGGCCGACCCCCAGGAGTCCGAACAGGCCTGGCAGAACGCCCCACAACTGCTGGCCGCGCTGAACGGGGCCCGGTTAGGGGCATGGCTGTGGGATATTGAAAGCGGCCGTGTCAGCTGGTCACGGGGCACCCAGGCCCTGTTCGGCTTCGACCCGCAGCGCCCGCTGCCTGCTGATGTCGACTACCTCGACCTGCTGCCCGAAGAAGACCGCGCCCGCACGCGACAGGTGTTCCAGGCGGTGTTCAACGGCGAGCCGGTGGAACAGGCCATGCGTCATCGCATCCGTTGGCCGGACGGCAGCCTGCACTGGCTAGAGATCAACGGCAGCCTGACCCACGACCCGCATGGCCGGCCGCAGATGATCGGGGTAATCCGCGAAATCACCCGCCAGCGCGAGCGGGAAACCGCCCTGATCAATTCGGAAAAGCGCTTTGCCACCCTGTTCCACCTCAGCCCCAACGCCATTTTGCTCACCCGCCGCCACGACGGCATGATTTTCGAGGTCAATCAGCACTTCGAAGACATGTTCGGCTGGCCTGGCAGCCAGGTGATCGGCAAGACCAGCCTGGAGCTGGGCCTGTGGGTCAACCCCGAACAACGCCACCAGGTGATGGAGTCGACCCGTGCCAACGGCGGCCCGTTGATCATGGAGGTGCAGTTCCGCGCCACCAGCGGCAAGGTGCATGACGGCATCCTCTGCACCCAGGGCATCGAACTGGAAGGCGTGACCTTTCTGATCAGTACCTTCGTCGACACCACCGAGCGCAAGCGCGCCGAGCAGGCCCTGAAGGACAGCCAGGAGCGCCTGGACCTGGCCCTGGATTCGGCGCAGCTGGGCACCTGGGACTGGCATATCCCCAGCGGCATGCTCTACGGCTCTGCCCGGGCCGCGCAGTTGCACGGCCTACCGCCCATCCCCTTTCATGAGTCGTTCGATGCCTTTTTCGAAGGGGTACCGGAGCAGGAGCGCAACTCGATGCGTCAGGCCTACCGCAGCCTGCGCGAAGGGCCCGCCGGCAACTATCAGATCACCTACCGGGTGCAACTGGAGAACGGCATTTCGCGCTATATAGAAAGCCGCGCACGCCTGTACCGCGACGAACAAGGCAACCCGCTGCGCATGGCCGGCACCCTGCTCGACATCACCGACCAGGTGGAGCGCGAACAGCGCCTGAGCGCCTCGGAAGAGAAGTTCGCCAGCCTGTTCCAGGTCAGCCCCGACCCGATCTGCGTCACTCGCCAGGACACCGGTCAGTTCATCGAGATCAACCCGGCGTTCACCCAGACCTTCGGCTGGGGCAGCGAGCAGGTGCTTGGTCGCACCGCAGAGGAAATCGGCCTCTGGGCCGAATCCATCGAGCGTGCGCAACGTATCGAGCGGGTGATCCGCGAACAGGCCTTGAGCAACGTCGCCGTGGTGGTCAACCACCGCAATGGCGCCCCCCTGACGTGCGTGATTTCCAGCCGCCTGATCACCGTCGATGACCAGCCGTGCAGCGTGACCACCCTGCGCGACATTACCCAGCAGCAACGCGCCGAAGCGGCACTGAAGTCCAGCGAGGAGAAGTTCGCCAAGGCCTTCCACTCCAGCCCCGACGCCATCACCATCACCGAACGCCATAGCGGCCGCTACCTGGAAATCAACGATGGCTTCTGCCGCCTGACGGGCTACAGCGCGGCCGAGGTGGTCGGCCACACGGTGTACGAGATCGGCATCTGGGCGGACGACAAGCAGCGCAGCGCGCTGCTGGCCGAGCTACGCGAACGCGGCCGCGTGCATCACCGGGAGATGCTCGGGCGCAACAAGCGTGGCGATATCCTCACCGTGGAAGTCTCGGTCGAGCCGATCACCCTCAACGAGGTGGACTGCCTGCTGCTGACCGCCCGTGACGTCAGCCAGCTGAAAAATGCCCAGGCGCAGATTCGCCACCTGGCCTACCACGACCCGCTGACCAACCTGCCCAACCGCGCCCTGCTGATGGACCGCCTGAGCCAGCAGATCGCCCTGCTCAAGCGCCACAACCTGCGCGGCGCCCTGCTGTTCCTCGACCTTGACCACTTCAAGCACATCAACGACTCGCTGGGCCATCCGGTGGGCGACACGGTGCTGAAGATCATCACCGCCCGCCTGGAGGCCAGCGTGCGTCTGGAAGACACCGTGGCGCGGCTGGGTGGCGACGAGTTCGTGGTACTGCTCAGCGGCCTGGAAGGCAGCCGCGAACAGGTAGAGGAAAAAGTGCGCGAACTGGCCGACACCCTGCGCGAACTGCTGGCCGAACCGATGTCGCTGGATGGCCAGCGGCTGCAGGTAACGCCCAGTATCGGCGTGGCGCTGATCCCTGACCACGGCGCTACCCCGGCCGATTTGCTCAAGCGTGCCGACATTGCCCTGTACCGGGCCAAGGACTCCGGGCGCAACACCACCCAGCTGTTCCACACCACCATGCAGAAAGCCGCCAGCGAGCGCTTGCGCATGGAAAACGACCTGCGCCTGGCCTTGGCCCGTGGCGAACTGGCGCTGCACTTCCAGCCCCAGGTGGATGCCCGCGACAACCGCATCGTCGGGGCTGAAGTGCTGCTGCGCTGGCACCACCCGCAACTGGGTCAGCAACCACCCGGGCAGTTCATCCAGGTGCTGGAGGAAAGCGGCCTGATTCTGGAAGTTGGCAGCTGGATCCTCGATGAAGCCTGCGATGCTTGCGCGCGCATGCTGACCGACGGGCTGATCAACGCGGATGATTTCAGCCTGTGCGTGAACATCAGCCCGCGGCAGTTCCGTCAGAACGACTTTGTCGGGCGGGTACTGCGCAGCCTGGACGACTATCGCCTGCCTCGGCACATGCTCAAGCTGGAAATCACCGAAGGCATCGTGATCCAGAACCTGGAAGACACCATCAGCAAGATGCGCGAACTCAAGCGCTTCGGGGTGAGCTTTGCCATGGATGACTTTGGCACCGGTTATTCCTCACTCACCTACCTCAAGCGCCTGCCGGTGGATGCGCTGAAGATCGACCAGACCTTCGTACGCGACGCGCCGGTCGACCCCAACGACGCGGAAATCGTGCGCGCCATCGTTGCCATGGCCCGCAGCCTGGACCTGGCCGTGATTGCCGAGGGGGTAGAACTGACCGAACAATTGGAGTTCCTCGAGCGGTTGGGCTGCCACTTGTACCAGGGATACCTGCACAGCCGGCCATTGCCGTTGCCGGAGTTTCGGCAGATGTTGCTGGAGGCGCCGGCGGGTTACTGAACCGGCCTGCAAACGCAAGAAGGGCACCCGAGGGTGCCCTTCTTCACTGCAGCGCGATCAGTTCAGCGCTGGCTTGTCACCATTGATCGGGATGCGCTTGGCCTTGGCTTCTTCAGGCACGATGCGCAGCAGGTCGATGCTGAGCAGGCCATTCGCCAGGCCGGCGGCCTTCACTTCGATATGGTCGGCCAGGCGGAACGACAGCTTGAAGGCGCGTTGCGCGATACCTTGGTGCAGGTAGGTCACTTCAGCGGCGCCATCGTCGCGCTTGCCACCGGTCACGGTCAGGACGCCTTTTTCGACTTGCAGGTCGAGGTCCTGCTCCTGGAAACCGGCTGCGGCAACTACGATGCGATAGTGGTCATCGCCATGCTTTTCCACGTTGTAGGGCGGGTAGCTGCTACCGGCCTCGTTACGTGCCGCAGACTCGAACAGGTCGTTGAAACGGTCGAAACCTACGGAATGGCGGAACAGGGGTGCGAGAGAGAAAGCGGTAGTCATGGTCATAAACTCCTGAGAATCAGCAAGTAAGTCATTACGCGACCCGACTTCGGCATCGCGTACTCAAGAGATATGGCCGGTGGAAATGCTTTCAAGGGGCACGTAGAAAAAATCTGAAATCAGTGCAGCCCTCTTCGCGGGTACGCCCTCTCCCACAGATCACCACAGGCCTCAAGACCGGCGCAATACCTGTGGGAACTGGCTTGCCGACGATAGGGCCGGATCAGGCTACACAGGTTTCCAGAGCTTGAGCCTCAACAATCCCCAGCAACCGGCTGATCCGCGCACAGTCATCTTCCCGGCGCAGCTCGGCAAACAGCACCACCGCTTCGGGATAACTGCGAGTCAGCATCGCCAACCACTGCTTCATCCGCCCCGGCGCATAGCGCGGCGACAGCTTGTGTTGAGCCTGGCGCCAGAACTCGCGTAGCAGCGGCAGCAGGTCATCCCAGCTCATCGGCTGATAATCGCGGCCGTCACGCGCCGCCGCAATCTGCAGACCCAGGTCGGGGCGCGACACCAGCCCACGACCCAGCATGATGTCTTCAGCCCCACTGACCTCGCGGCAACGTCGCCAGTCGTCGACAGTCCAGATCTCGCCATTGGCGAACACCGGCACCTTCACCACATCCTGCACCCGCGCCACCCACTCCCAGTGTGCCGGCGGTTTGTAGCCTTCGACTTTGGTCCGCGCATGCACCACCAGATGCGCCGAGCCGCCTTCGGCCAGCGCCGTGGCACACTCCAGCGCACCATCAGGGCTGTCGAAGCCCAGGCGCATCTTCGACGTCACCGGGATATCTGCCGGCACGGCACGGCGCACTTCGCGCACGATGGCGTGCAGCAGTTCCGGCTCCTTGAGCAGCACGGCACCACCCCGCGACTTGTTCACGGTCTTGGCCGGGCAGCCAAAGTTCAGATCGATCACCGGCGCGCCCAGTTCGCAGGCCAGCGCGGCGTTTTCCGCCAGACATACCGGGTCCGAACCCAGCAACTGCACACGCATGGGCACCCCGGCAGCCGTGCGCGCCCCCTGGCGCAGCTCGGGCGCCAGCTTGTCGAACGAAGAAGGCGGCAGCAGGCGGTCGCACACACGAATGAACTCGGTGACGCACCAGTCGATGCCGCCCACGCGGGTCAGTACGTCGCGCAGGATGTTGTCGACCAGCCCCTCCATGGGGGCCAGGGCAATTTGCATGTCGGGGTCTCGGCAGAAAAAGCCGGCAGTCTAACAAAAATTGCCGGGGTTTCAGGCGCCGATCAGCGCCGGGCCGTAACCGTCGAGGAATTCTGCCGGCATGCGTTTGGGCTTACCGCTGGACAGCTCGATGCAAGCGAAGGTGGTTTGCGCACGTAGCAGGGTCACGCCGTCACGCGGGCGCTTGAGCTGGAAACGGCGGGTCATGCGCAGGCGCTGGTCCCAATCGATGATCCAGGTGGCCAGTTGCAGTTCATCGTCCTCGTAGGCGGCGGCCAGGTAGTCGATTTCGTGACGCACTACCGCCATGGCGCGGTCTAGCCGACGGTATTCGGCCAGGTCCAGGCCCAGGCGCTGGGAGTGGCGCCAGGCGCAGCGCTCCAGCCAGGTGACGTACACCGCGTTGTTGGCGTGGCCGAGGCCATCAATATCCTCGCTGCCAACGCGCAGGTCGATGACGAAGGGTGTTGCCAGGTCCCAGCTCATGTTCGCTTCCTTGGCGGAAAAAGTGAATTTAGCCGTGACAGGTGAGGGAATGTCCAGCCCTGCTGCCAGTCAGGCGCTTTGACGCGCCGGTGCAGCAGCGCGGGCGAGCAATTCGAGCACTGCCTCACCCAGCCGCGGGTCGGACAGTACACGCTGATGCCCACCCGCCTCCAGCAGCATCAGCCGGCTGTCGAACCACGCTTTATGGATAACCTGAGCCTCATCGGCGGCCACCAAGGCGTCATCAGCGGCATGCACCACCAGCCCCGGCAACTCCAGCTGATAACCCGTCACATCCAGCCGGGCTATCTGCATCCCCACATCCCGCTCAATCTGCCGAATGAACGCCGCCCGCGCCCGTGCTGGCAGCCCCAGGCGATGAGCAAAACCACGCAACACACCCAACAGCCGTGCCGGGGCTGCAATGCTGACAGCAGCCTCTGTACGCAGCCCCATCTGCAAGGCCAGCAGCACACTGGCACCGCCCATGGAATGGCCAATGACCGCACGCAGCGGCGGCAGCTCGGCGGCGGCCTCCAGCAGGGCCCGGGCAAACAGCACCACATTGGCCTGCTCGCCAGGCGAACGCCCATGCCCCGGCCCCTCCAGTGACACCACCGTGTGCCCGGCCCGGACCAAGGTTTCGATCAAAGCGGCAAACTGGGTCGGGCGCCCTTCCCAGCCGTGCATCAGCAGCACGGTCGGCCCATTACCCCAGCGCAGGGCCGACAAGCCGAAGCGCAGGGTAATGCGCTCGGCACTGGCCAGCACGGGCAGCTCCCAATCCCGCGGCGGCAAGTTGCGTGGCGTCATGAAGGCACGGCGCATCTTGCCCGCGACATGCTCGGGGGCCAGACGGCCCAGGGTGCCATTGACACCACGAATCCAGCTCAGGGTAGTCATTGCCATGCTCCAGGGTTAAAGCACCGCCGATTTGGCGGCGCGCAGAATGCGGTCTGACAACTCGCTGGTACCCAGAGCGCGGGCCAGGGCCAGGCCACCGACCATCAACGCCAGATCGGCCAAGGCTTTGTCGGCATCCTCGGGGCGATCGACCATGGCAGCGGTCATCAGCTCGATGTGTTCGGCCAATACCTCACGGAAGACTTCCGGCAGGCGCTGCATCTCGCCCAGCGAGTTGGGCAACGGGCAGGCATGCACCTCGGCATCGCGGTGCTTGCGCGACAGATAGAAGGCACTGGCCAGCGCCCGCCGCCCTGCCCCATCGAGGCTGGGGTCGATCTGGGCGAGCAAGGCGCGACGCTCCCCCAACAGCTGGCGGAACGCTTCGAGCATCAGCTCATCCTTGCTGTCGAAATGGGCATAGAACCCACCCACCGTCAGCCCGGCAGCCCCCATCACCTGGCTCACGCTGGGCTCGGCGGGGCCATGCTGGATCAGCGCACTGCGTGCGGCTTCCAGGATGCGTTCGCGGGTTTTGCTCTTCTTGTCGCTCATCTGAACATTCGCCGGACAAAATATGATGATCGAAATATTATTCTCATCATATTTTTTGGCAAGCAGAATTTCTCGCCGCCTGTCGGTTGCGAATTTTTCGGGAGGGAGAAAAACAAAAGGCCCATTCAATAATCGAATGAGCCTTAAAGGTCCCGCAAAACGCGGGTAAAAATGGCGTCCCCTAGGGGACTCGAACCCCTGTTACCGCCGTGAAAGGGCGGTGTCCTAGGCCACTAGACGAAGGGGACGTAACCTTCGCGAAGATCCACTTACGTGAACCCTGGCAGAAATGGTGGAGCTAAGCGGGATCGAACCGCTGACCTCCTGCATGCCATGCAGGCGCTCTCCCAGCTGAGCTATAGCCCCGAAACAAAAGACTCATCAATAAACGACGAGCCTTTTTAAGCCCTGCAAAACGCAGGAAAAAGTGGCGTCCCCTAGGGGACTCGAACCCCTGTTACCGCCGTGAAAGGGCGGTGTCCTAGGCCACTAGACGAAGGGGACGTAACCTTCGTGCCGACCCGCATACGCGAATCGCGGCAAAATTGGTGGAGCTAAGCGGGATCGAACCGCTGACCTCCTGCATGCCATGCAGGCGCTCTCCCAGCTGAGCTATAGCCCCGGATTTCTAGCCTCTCGGCCCAGCGACATATTTAAACATCGCTTGTGCAAAACTGGCGTCCCCTAGGGGACTCGAACCCCTGTTACCGCCGTGAAAGGGCGGTGTCCTAGGCCACTAGACGAAGGGGACGAACCTTCTTACCTTCAAGACCCGGTTGCTGGACCCGGTCTTGCTTATCAGCCTTGGCTGGTAAGCGGAATTTGGTGGAGCTAAGCGGGATCGAACCGCTGACCTCCTGCATGCCATGCAGGCGCTCTCCCAGCTGAGCTATAGCCCCACAATGTCGCTCTGAACAGAATCGCTGGCTGGGTGGCTGGCGTTTCGTTTTCGTTCATCGCTGTGGACGGGGCGCATATTAAGTTCGGATTGCAGGGCTGTCAAACTAATTTTTTAAAATAATCAAAAAAATTTTCACAGATAACAATCACTTACCGCCCTGCCCTACCAAAACCCCAGCATCGAACCCTGTGGGAGCAGGTTTACCCGCGAATGCGGCAGTGCAAGCGCCATCGTATTCGCGGGCGAACCCGCTCCCACAGGTTTCAGCTACAGGCTGGGAAACGCTGTCACGCGATCGAGGCCAACAGCTTTTCCCACTCCTTGTTTTCTTTCTTCGACACACCACCCAGCAGGTCCAGAGCCTGACGCAGGCGGTAGCGGGTAAGGTCCGGGCCAAGGATTTCCATGGCGTCCAGTACCGAAACCGAACTGGCCTGGCCAGTGATGGCGGCGAACATCAGCGGCATGGCGTCACGCAGCTTCAGTTCCAGCGCCTCGACCACGGCCTGGATGCAGCCGGTGATGCGCTCTTTTTCCCACTGGCGCAGGCTTTCGAGCTTCCACAGGATCAGCTGGATCACCTGACGCACCTGGTCGGCCGACAGTTTCTTGCTTTCGAACAGCTTGGCATCCAGCTTCAGCGCGCCTTCGAAGAAGAACCCGCCCAGCGGGGCAACCTGGCTGAAGGTTTCCACACGGCCCTGCACATGCGGGGCGATCTTCATCATGTAGTCGCTGTTGAATGCCCACTTCTGCAGGCGTGCCGCGAATTCCTCGACCGGCAGCTCGCGCAGCCACTGGCCGTTGAGCCACGACAGCTTCTCGATGTCGAAAATCGGCCCGCCCAGCGAAATGCGCGACAGGTCGAAGTGCTCGACCATTTCGGCCAGCGAGAACTTCTCGCGCTCGTCCGGCATCGACCAGCCCATGCGGCCCAGGTAGTTGAGCATCGCCTCGGGCATGAAGCCCATGCGCTCGTAGAAGGTGACCGAGGTCGGGTTCTTGCGCTTGGATAGCTTGGATTTGTCCGGGTTACGCAGCAGCGGCATGTAGCACAGCTTTGGCTGTTCCCAGCCGAAGTACTCATACAGCTTGATCAGCTTGGGCGCCGACGGCAGCCACTCTTCGCCACGCAGTACGTGGGTAATGCCCATCAGGTGGTCGTCGACCACGTTGGCCAGGAAGTACGTCGGCAGGCCGTCGTTCTTCATCAGCACCTGCATGTCCATGCGGTCCCACGGGATTTCGACATCGCCGCGCAGCATGTCCGGGACCACGCACATGCCTTCGCTCGGCACCTTCATGCGGATCACGTGTGGCTCGCCAGCGGCCAGGCGGCGCTGCACTTCCTCGGCGCTCAGCAGCAATGCGCGACCGTCGTAGCGCGGGGTTTCGCCGCGGGCTTGCTGCTCGGCACGCATCTGATCCAGCTCTTCAGCGGTGCAGAAGCAGTAGAAGGCGTGGCCGGCGTCGACCAGTTCCTTGGCGTACTTGGCGTAGATCTCGCCACGCTCGCTCTGCCGATACGGACCGTGCGGACCGCCGACGTCCGGGCCTTCGTTCCATTCGATGCCGAGCCAGCGCAGGGCGTCGAAGATCTGCTGTTCCGACTCGCGCGTGGAACGCAGCTGGTCGGTGTCTTCGATGCGCAGGATGAACTCACCGCCGTGCTGCTTGGCAAAGCAGTAGTTGAACAGGGCGATGTAGGCAGTGCCGACATGGGGGTCGCCGGTAGGCGATGGCGCGATACGCGTGCGTACGGTGGTCATGGAAGGTCTCGAACGAAAGATGAAACAAAGGCGGGATGTTAGCAGGAGGCAGGCACCGGGCTCCAGCAATGGCGCGAACGTCACTTGTCGACAGGCCCTGTGCCGCTGTTAAATTTATTTACATTTCTGGAACGATAGTCCCCATGCCCGCCCAACTCAAACGCCGCCTGCTGGTCTTTTTCACCCTCGTGGCCCTCATCGCCCTCGCCTTCCTGGCCCACTGGTACTTCAAAGGCCGCTTCTACGAGACCACCGACAACGCCTATGTGCAGGGCGAAATCACGCGCATTTCCAGCCAGCTGGGCGCCCGCATCGACACGGTGCCGGTCGAGGACAACCAGCACGTCAACAAAGGCGACCTGCTGGTGCGCCTGGAAGCCGCCGACTTCGAGCTGGCGGTTGAGCGCGCCCACGCCGCCCTCGCCACCCGCGAAGCCGAATACGCACAGGCGCAAAGCCGCCTGACCCAGCAAGGCAGCCTGATTGCTGCCGGCCAGGCCCAGGTGGCGGCCAACCAAGCCACTTTCGACCGTTCACGGCTAGACCTGAGCCGCGCCGAGAAGCTGCGCAAGCCTGGTTTTGTATCCGAAGAACGGGTCACCACCCTGTCGGCAGACAGCCACGTCGCCGGCTCCCAGGTCGACAAGGCTCGCGCCGACCTGCAAAGCCAGCGCCAGCAAGTCAACGCGCTGAACGCAGACCTCAAGCGCCTCGATGCGCAAATCGCCAATGCCCGCGCCGACCTGGCCCAGGCTGAGCTGAACCTGACCCGCTGCGAGATCCGTGCCCCGATCAGCGGCACCATTGGCCAGCGCAATGCGCGCAATGGCCAGGTGGTGCAGGCCGGCGCCTACCTGATGTCGATCGTGCCCGATGAAGACATCTGGGTGCAGGCCAACTTCAAGGAAACGCAGATTGGCCACATGCAGCCCGGCCAGCGCGCTGAACTGCTGTTCGACAGCTACCCCGACACGCCCATCGAAGGCCGGGTCGACAGCCTGTTCGCCGCGTCGGGCGCGCAATTCAGCCTGCTGCCCCCCGACAACGCCACCGGCAACTTCACCAAGGTGGTGCAGCGCATCCCGGTAAAACTCACCTTCCACGCCGACAACCCGCTGCACGGGCGCATCCGCCCCGGCATGTCGGTAACCGCCACCGTCGACCTGCGCAGCGAAAACGAAGGCCACGATGGCCGGTGATCAACTGCTCAGGCCTACAGCCGAGCCAACCCGACGCGACTGGATCGCAGTGATGAGCGTGATGCTCGGCGCCTTTATGGCGGTGCTGGACATCCAGATCACCAACTCGTCGCTCAAAGACATCCAGGGCGCACTGTCGGCCACGCTGGAAGAAGGTTCATGGATTTCCACTTCGTACCTGGTAGCGGAAATCATCATGATCCCGCTAACCGCCTGGCTGGTGCAGCTGCTGTCGGCGCGGCGCCTGGCGGTGTGGGTATCTGCAGGCTTCCTGCTGTCGTCGCTGCTGTGCTCGATGGCCTGGAACCTGGAGAGCATGATCCTGTTCCGGGCCCTGCAAGGCTTTACCGGTGGCGCACTGATCCCGTTGGCCTTCACCCTTACCCTGATCAAACTGCCTGAGCACCACCGCGCCAAAGGCATGGCCATGTTTGCCATGACGGCCACCTTCGCCCCGTCCATCGGCCCCACTCTGGGCGGCTGGCTGACCGAAAACTGGGGCTGGGAGTACATCTTCTACATCAACATCCCGCCGGGGCTGGTGATGATCGCCGGCCTGCTGTACGGGCTGGAAAAGAAGGAAGCGCACTGGGAACTGCTGAAAAGCACCGATTACGCCGGCATCGTCACCCTGGGCCTGGGGCTGGGTTGCCTACAGGTGTTCCTGGAGGAAGGCCACCGCAAGGACTGGCTGGAATCGCACCTCATCGTGGGCCTGGGCAGCATCGCCCTGGTCAGCCTGATCACCTTCGTCATCCTGCAGTTTTCCAGGCCAAACCCGCTGATCAACCTGCGCATCCTGGGCAACCGTAATTTTGGCCTGTCGAGCATTGCCAGCCTGGGCATGGGCGTGGGGCTGTACGGGTCGATCTACCTGTTGCCGCTGTACCTGGCGCAGGTGCAGGGTTACAACGCCTTGCAGATCGGCGAGGTGATCATGTGGATGGGGATTCCGCAGCTGTTCCTGATTCCGCTGGTACCGCAACTGATGAAAGTGGTTTCGCCCAAGGTGCTGTGTGCGTTGGGGTTCTGCCTGTTCGGTGCGGCCAGTTTCGGCTCGGGGGTGCTCAACCCGGATTTTGCCGGGCCGCAGTTCAACCAGATCCAGATCATCCGCGCCTTGGGCCAACCGATGATCATGGTGACCATTTCGTTGATCGCCACAGCCTACATCCAGCCGCAGGATGCCGGGTCGGCTTCGAGCCTGTTCAATATCCTGCGTAATCTGGGTGGAGCGATTGGCATTGCCTTGCTGGCCACCCTGCTGGATGCGCGGACCAAGGTGTACTTCGATTACCTGCGGGAGGCGGTGGTGCCGAGCAACCCGCAGGTGGCGGAGCGGCTGGCGCAGCTGGCCGAAAGGCTGGGGAATGACAATGCGGCGCTGGGGAAGTTGAGCGAGATTACTCACCAGCAGGCGTTGATCATGGCGTACAACGATGCGTTCCACTTCGTTGGGATTGGGTTGGCGGTGAGTATGGTGGCGGTGTTGCTGACCCGGAAGTTGCCGGAAGGCTTGAAAGCCGGGGAAGCCCACTGAGGCTATTTCAGATTAAATGCGCCCCATGCGGGAGCGGGCACGCCCGCTCCCGCATGGCCGGCGACAGGCTTCAGCTGGTAATCAACCGCTCCCGCAGTTGAGTGATTTCGTCGCGCAACTGCGCCGCCGCCTCGAATTCCAGATCGCGGGCAAACTGCATCATCTTCTCTTCCAGTTGCTTGATACGCTTGGTGATCTCGCCCGGCGTGCGCAGTTCGGCTTCGTAACGGGCGCTCTCCTCCGCCGCCTTGGCCATGCCCTTGCGTTTCTTGCTGCGCGCGCCAGGGACGGTAGCACCTTCCATGATGTCGGTGATGTCCTTGACCACGCCCTTGGGCACGATGCCGTTGGCTTCGTTGAACGCGATCTGCTTCTCGCGGCGGCGCTCGGTTTCGTCAATCGCCCGCTGCATCGAACCGGTGACAGTGTCGGCGTACAGGATCGCCCGGCCATTGAGGTTACGCGCAGCACGCCCGATGGTCTGGATCAGCGACCGCTCGGAACGCAGGAACCCTTCCTTGTCGGCATCCAGGATCGCCACCAGCGACACCTCCGGCATGTCCAGGCCCTCACGCAGCAGGTTGATACCGACCAGCACATCGAAAGTACCCAGCCGCAGGTCGCGGATGATTTCCACCCGCTCCACGGTGTCGATGTCCGAGTGCAGGTAGCGCACCCGCACGTCATGGTCGGCCAGGTAGTCGGTCAGGTCTTCGGCCATGCGCTTGGTCAGCGTGGTGGCCAGCACCCGCTCGCCCAGGGCCACACGCTTGCGGATCTCCGACAACAGGTCGTCCACCTGGGTCAGTGCCGGGCGCACCTCGACCTGGGGGTCGACGAGGCCGGTCGGGCGCACCACCTGCTCCACCACGCGCCCAGCGTGCTCAGCCTCGTAGGGGCCAGGGGTAGCGGACACAAAGATGGTTTGCGGGCTGACAGCCTCCCATTCATCGAAACGCATGGGGCGGTTATCCAGCGCCGAGGGCATGCGAAAGCCGTACTCGACCAGGGTTTCCTTGCGCGAGCGGTCGCCTTTGTACATGGCCCCGACCTGCGGAACACTCACGTGGGATTCATCGATCACCAGTAGCGCATCCGGCGGCAGGTAGTCGTACAAGGTGGGCGGCGGTGCGCCGGCCGGGCGGCCAGACAGGTAGCGCGAGTAGTTCTCGATGCCGTTGCAGTAGCCCAGCTCCAGGATCATCTCCAGGTCGAAGCGGGTACGTTGTTCCAGACGCTGCGCCTCCACCAGCTTGTTGGCCTTTTGCAGGTACTCCAGGCGCTCCTTCAACTCTTCCTTGATACCCTCCACCGCCTCCAGCAGGGTTTCCCGCGGCGTGACGTAGTGGCTTTTGGGGTAGAAGGTAAAACGCGGCAACTTGCGGAAGACCTCGCCGGTGAGCGGGTCGAAGGCGGCGATATTTTCCACCTCGTCATCGAACAGCTCGATACGGATGGCCTCAAGGTCCGATTCGGCCGGGAAAATGTCGATCACATCACCGCGCACGCGGAACGTGGCACGGGCAAAGTCCATTTCGTTGCGGGTGTATTGCAGATCAGCCAGCCGGCGCAGCAGTGCACGCTGGTCAAGCTTGTCACCACGGTCTACGTGCAGGACCATTTTCAGGTAGGACTCGGGGCTACCCAAACCATAGATGCACGAAACGGTGGTCACGATGATCGCATCGCGCCGCTCCAGCAGTGCCTTGGTCGCCGACAGGCGCATCTGCTCGATATGGTCGTTGATCGACGCGTCCTTCTCGATGAAGGTGTCCGAAGACGGCACGTAGGCTTCAGGCTGGTAGTAGTCGTAGTAGGAAACGAAATACTCCACCGCATTGTTGGGGAAAAACGCCTTGAATTCGCCGTACAGCTGCGCGGCCAGGGTCTTGTTAGGCGCCAGCACCAGGGTCGGGCGCTGCACCTGCTGGATGACATTGGCAATGCTGAAGGTCTTGCCCGACCCGGTCACCCCGAGCAACGTCTGGTGCGACAGCCCCGCCTCGATGCCTTCGACCATCTGGCGAATGGCCTCGGGCTGGTCGCCGGCCGGCTGGAAACGGGTGACGAGCTGGAACTCGGACATGACGGACCTCGCGGTGCTGCAGCAACTGTAAATTTAGCCAGTAGTCTATACCCAAATGCGCCCGCCTGGGGGCGCTTTCAAGGCGTAGCTGTGAGCGCGTGTAACGGTGGACCCGGCAATTCGACCAATGGTCGAAAAATATTTGCGCAAATAGCCGGAAAAGCTGTGCCAGAGTGTCGCAGTGACCGGTCGGTATCACTATACTGACTCCCCGTTTGTGCACCGCTTCAGTGCATTCGGCTGGAGCGTGTACGTCCTATCACTCTCCAATCAGAGCCAATGTAACAATGAGCCTGTTTTCCGCTGTCGAGCTGGCACCCCGCGACCCTATTCTGGGCCTCAACGAAGCATTCAACGCCGACCCACGTACCGACAAGGTCAACCTGGGCGTTGGCGTGTACTGCAATGAGGAAGGCCGCATTCCGCTGCTGCGCGCCGTGATCGAAGCCGAGACCCAGCGTGCCGCCCAGCACGCCTCGCGCGGCTACCTGCCGATCGACGGTATCGCCACCTACGACCAGGCCGTGCAAAAACTGATCTTCGGCGCCGAGTCGCCACTGCTGGCCGCTGGCCGCGTGGTTACCGTGCAGGCCGTCGGCGGTACCGGCGCACTGAAGATTGGCGCCGACTTCCTCAAGCGTATCTCGCCAAACGCCGTGGTTGCCATCAGCGACCCAAGCTGGGAAAACCACCGCGCCCTGTTCGAATCGGCCGGCTTCCCGGTGCAGAATTACCGCTACTACGACGCGCCGACCCATGACGTCAACCGCGCCGGCATGCTCGAAGACCTGAACAACCTGCCGTCCGGCTCGATTGTGGTGCTGCACGCCTGCTGCCACAACCCGACCGGCGTCGACCTGAGCCTGGATGACTGGAAAAACGTCCTGGAAGTGGTCAAGGCCAAAGGCCACGTACCGTTCCTCGACATGGCCTACCAAGGCTTTGGTGACGGTATCGCCGAAGACGCCTTCGCCGTGCGTCTGTTCGCCGAGTCGGGCCTGGAGTTCTTCGTTTCCAGCTCGTTCTCCAAATCGTTCTCGCTGTACGGCGAGCGCGTGGGAGCACTGTCGATCGTCACCGCATCCAAGGACGAGAGCACCCGCGTGCTGTCGCAGGTCAAGCGCGTGATCCGCACCACCTACTCCAACCCGCCAACCCACGGCGCCACCATCGTGGCCACCGTACTGAACAGTGCCGAACTGCGCCAGATGTGGGAAACCGAACTGGCCGAAATGCGCGAGCGCATCCACGGCATGCGCAAACAGATGGTTTCGCTGCTGGCCGAATATGGCGCCAAGCGCGACTTCAGCTTCGTTGGCCGTCAGGTCGGCATGTTCTCCTACTCGGGCCTGACCGTTGAACAGGTTGCCCGCCTGAAGAACGACTTTGGCATCTACGCCTTGGACACAGGCCGCATCGCAGTGGCCGCGCTGAACCAGAGCAACATCCACGTTGTCACCAAAGCCATCGTGGAAGTGCTGTAACTCATTGTTTTGCCAAGGGGTAGCTTGACATCCTCTTGGCAATCAGTAAGATACGCGCAGATTCCGCGATAGCTCAGTCGGTAGAGCAAATGACTGTTAATCATTGGGTCCCTGGTTCGAGTCCAGGTCGCGGAGCCAAACACTGAAAAGCCCCCGGTTGCGCAAGCAACCGGGGGCTTTTTCGTGGCTCACCGGAAGGATGTCAGCGCCTGGCAGATCGAGCGCCTTCAGCTACTCCGCCCGATCGGGTAAAACGCCCCTTGGCTCCACACCCCAAGCCACTCGTCACCGTCGATCACACGCGGCACCGCCAGTTCCACCAGCTGGTAGAACACGTTGCGATGAATCAGCGCCTCAAGGTTGCTACGCATCAGCACATAGGGCGACGGCTCTTGCGTCACCGGGTCGATCACCACGCGCAGCGGGCTGTCCGGGCCGGCATCCACCTGATCCTCGACATTGCTGGTAAAGCGCAGCACCTGCTGTTCGCCCTCCCCCAGCACCTCCAGCGCCACCGCCACGAACGGCGCGTCATCCACGCGGATGCCAACCTTTTCTACCGGGGTAACCAGGAAGTAGTCATCGCCATCGCGGCGGATGATGGTGGAGAACAGCCGCACCATCGGTTTGCGCCCGATCGGCGTACCCAGGTAGTACCAGGTGCCGTCGCGAGCGATCCGCATGTCGATGTCGCCGCAGAAGTCCGGGTTCCACAGATGCACCGGCGGCAACCCCTTGGCCTTGGGGATCTGCGCCAGAAGATCATTGGCCTTGCCGGAATCGCTCATCACGCCTGTCTCATTCGCTCATGCCCAGAAGGCTACGAGCGTACTCGCGCATCGGTGCGCCAAGCAAATCCTCGGGGGTATTGTCGTGGAACGTCAACAAACCGCCACGGCTCTTGATGCGTGCGGTATCGATCAGGTAGCGGGTATTGGTTTCGATCAGCATCATCTGCACCACGCCACTGTCCCAACCCAAGCGGTCGACCGCCTGTTCGTCATACCATTCGTCGCCATTGCCGATGCGGTCGTCGGTACGGGCGAAGCGGGTGTACAACACGTAGTCCGCACCAACCGAACGTGCCTGGGCAACGGCTTCTTCCAGGCCCAGCGGGCCTTGGGCACGGCGCACCAGCGGGAAATACTCCACGAAGCTCTTGAAGGCCTGCTCGGCCACCACGTTCTGCCGTGGCACCGGCCCCTTGCCCGGTGGCACGAACGCGCCCTGGCCAATGAAGATGAACGAATCGGGCTGCAGACGGATCGACAGGGTGCGACGGGTATCGCTGTGGTCGAGCAGACCGGCATCGCTCATGTGATAACGAACGCCCTCGCCCATATCGCTGACATTCATGCAACCGCCCAGCGCCATCAGCGCCAGCAGCAAGACCAGGCTACGCATCTTTCCTCCAGTGGCCGGTGACGAAAAACCGGCGAATAGCCGGCGGATGCAGCTTTTGCGCCAGCTTCAGCCGCCGATCACTTTCATCACCATCACATCCCCGGCAAACGCTTGCTCTTGCTTGTCAGCCAAGGCCTTGACCAGCAAGCGCTGCAGGGCCGGCAATGCTTGATGGCGTGGCTTATCCAGCAGATCGCCGACGAAGTGGCGATTGCTGGACGAAAGGCAGCCATGCAACCAGCCTGTCGAGGACAAACGCAAACGCGAGCAGGTGCGGCAGAACGGCAGGCTTTCGTTGGCAATGACGCCGAAGTGCCCACGCCCAGGTATTTGATAGCGCAAAGCCGTGGCGTCCACTGGCGCATCGACTTGGGCATAGGTGTGCCTGCTGCCAATCAGCGTGAGCAGTGGGTCCAGGCCGACGAACTGTTGCAGGAACGTATTGCGGTCACGCGCCAGGTGGCCCATGCGCATGAGCTCTATGAAGCGAAGCTCAAAGCCGCGTTCAAGGCAGTAATCCAGCAGGGGCAATACCTGGTCGAGGTTCTGCCCACGCATCGGCACCATGTTCACCTTGATGCGCATCCCCTTCGCACTCGCCTGCTCCATACCTGTCAGCACATTGGCCAGGTCGCCACCCCGCGCAATGCGGCGGAAAGCTTGAGGGTCAAGGGTGTCGAGCGAAACATTCAGGCGGCGGATGCCAGCTGCCTGCAACTGGGGCAACTTGCGCGCCAACAACTGGCCATTGGTGGTCAACGAAATATCATCGAGGCTTAGTTCGGCCACAGCGGCCAGAAAGGCATCCAGGCGTGGGCTGACCAGCGGCTCACCGCCCGTGATGCGCAGCCGCTCGATACCGGCCGCTTCGATCAGGTAGGCCACGCCACGGGCCAGGGCATCCGCCGACAATTCGTCCTGCGCCGCCACCAGACGCTTGCCGTCTGGTACGCAGTAGGTGCAGGCGTAATTGCAGGCAGCCGTCAGGCTGACGCGCAGGTTGCGAAAACGCCTGCCTTGACGATCGACAATCATGAATGACTCCGGCATGGATGATGAGGGCTGGCAAAACCTGACTCATAAATCAGGTTTTTGCAAGCCCCCGCTTCATACCGGGTATCAGCAGCGAAGGAAGCTGCGCTTCAGTTCGAAGGTTCCGGATCGCGCTTGCGCTTGTTACCCATGCGCACGCCAATGTCCATCAGGAACTGGAAGAAGCCCTCCTGGTCCTCCAGCACATTGCTCCAGAACGGCGAGTGGTACAGCGCCACGGCGCCATGCACCAGTGCCCAGGCGGCGCAATAGTGGAAATAGGGCGGCACGTCTTCAAGCTTGCCTTCGCTGATGCGGCCTTTGATCAGCTGGGTCAGGCGGTCGAAGTTGGAGGCCCGAATGCTGTGCAGTTGCTCGACCATTTCCGGCACCTGATTGCCCTTGACCACCTTTTCTTCCAGGCGGTCGAACAGCCGGTAACGTTGCGGGTCGCGCATGCGGAACTCGAAGTAGGCACGCGACAGGGCTTCCTTGTCGCGGTCGACGTCGGCCGAGTGCAACAGTGCGTTCAGGTCACGCTCATAGTCGAGCATCAGGCGCAGGTAGATCTCCGCCTTGGACTTGAAGTGCTTGTAGATCGTGCCTTTGCCGATGCCCACGGCGTCGGCGATCATCTCGACGGTGACGCTGTCTTCACCCTGTTCGAGAAACAGCTTGAGCGCGGTGTCGAGGATTTCCTGTTCGCGACGGCGAAACTCACGGACCTTACGAGGTTCTTTCTGCATGGGAAGGACTGGATGACAATCGAAGCGGTTTATTATGCCTAACTTGCGGGAAATTGCACGGATCATCCAAGCATGTCTGTGTTTCACGATGCATATGGCCATGCGCTGCGGGAGGAATGGCACCTCGGTGTATTCCAAATCTGTTTAAAAAACGACCAATATGCACTGGCACTGCGCCAAACCTGACCAATACTTGAAGTGTTGGCGCGGCGCATCCCCCCCAAGTGGCGCGCCGATAAAGGTGCTCAGGGACCGCGTACCTTTGTTTTACTCCTAATGGTCTTAACCCGGATTCCCCCCCCAGAACCCGGGTTTTTTTTGTGCGCCCCGCAGGGTGGACTGGCCAGGGAATACAGTTCGAGCGATCAGCGCACTCGCGCCAAGGGGAACAACCGCTTGAAGTTCGCCGTGGTTTGCTCCGCCAGTTGCTCATAACTGGCCCCCCGCAACGAGGCCACATACTCCGCCACCTCGCGCACATACTGCGGCAAATTCGGCTTGCCCCGGTGCGGAATCGGCGCCAGGTACGGCGAATCGGTTTCCACCAGCAGCCGATCGACCGGCACCTGCCGCGCCACTTCGCGCAGGGCTTCGGCATTGCGGAACGTCACGATGCCAGACAGGGAAATGTAATACCCCAGATCCAGCGCCGCCCTGGCCATGCCCCAGTCTTCGGTAAAGCAATGCAGCACGCCGGCCTGCGGCAGGTTGGCCTCGCGTAACAACGCCAGGGTATCGGCGCGTGCCGCCCGGGTGTGCACGATCACCGGCTTGCCAGTCTGCCGCGAGGCTTCCAGGTGCAGGCGGAACGAAGCCTGCTGCAGTTCGGCAGCTTCGGGCTCATAGTGATAATCCAGCCCGGTTTCGCCAATCGCTACCACATGCGGGTGGGCCAGCTCGCGCAGCAGCCACTCCAGCGCTGGGGTTTCACCCGGCGCCAGGTCCAGCGGGTGTACACCTACCGAGCAATCAACATCGGCGTATTGCTCGCTCAGGGCTTTCACCGCGCCGGCGTTCTCGGCACTGACACCGATACAGAGGAAGTGCCCCACCCCACGCTCACGCGCCGCCTGCAAGGCAGCATCGAGGGAGCCCTGATGGGCGCTCAGGTCAAGACGGTCGAGGTGGCAATGGGAATCTACGAGCATGGGATAACAGCACACATGAAAAATGGGAAATCAGCGGGCGCCCGGCAATTGCAGCCAGTGAGCCAGCAGCGACTCTAGCAACAGGGCACGGTTGAGGTTGGCCTTGCCCAGCACCTTCTGGCGCTGCTCCAGGATCCACGCCTGCACCTCCAGCACCTTGGCCTGGCGGCTCTTCTGCGCCAGGTATTGCACCACCTTGCGCATATCGGCCAAGCCTAAACCTTCCTCGTCCTGGGTCAACTGGTAGCGCAGGATCAGGTGCGACCAATCGCAAAACCAGTCGAACAGCAGCAACAACGGTACACCGTTCCAGGCATCGGCCAACTGACTCGGCGATTGCTGCTGTTTGAGCAGCTTCTTCACCCCATCGGTAACCAGCGCACGCTGCTCACGCACGCCTTGCGCCTGCAGACTGACTGCCATCAATGGCGAACCGGCCGCCAACGTCAGCAGCTCGTCACGTTCGGCCTGGTCACTGTCGGGCAACGCTTCGGCCAGCCAAGCCTGGCTCTGGGCCAAGCTGGGCTGCGGGCAGGCGACCTGCTGGCAGCGGCTCTTGATGGTGGGCAGCAGGCGGCTAGGCTGGTGTGTGACCAACAGCAACACGGTATCGCCAGAGGGCTCTTCAAGGCTTTTGAGCAGTGCGTTGGAGGCATTTACGTTCATCGCCTCCACCGGCTCGATCAAGACGACCTTGCGCCCGCCCAGCTGGGCCGTCTGCACCACGAAGGCTACCAGTTCGCGCACCTGGTCGACCTTGATCGGCTTATCGTCCTCTTCAGGTTCGAGGACGAAGTTGTCCGGGTGGCTACCCGCCTTGAGCAGCAGGCAAGACTTGCACCCACCGCAGGCGTTCAGGCCTTGAGGCTGCTGACACAGCAAAAGGGCCATCAGGCGCTCTGCCAAGGCCCGCTTGCCGATACCCTGTGGCCCGTGCAACAGATAGGCATGGGCGTGCTGGCTTCGGCCGGCCAGCTGCTGCCAGAGGGCCTGCTGCCAAGGGTAGGCCTCAGCCACGGCAACGCTCCACGATGCCGGGCAGCAGCACGTCAATGGCCCGCTGCACGGCCTCAAGGGATTGCGCGGCGTCCAGCAGGCTGTAGCGCTGTGGCTCGCGCTGGGCGCGCTGCAGATACGCCTGGCGAACGGCTTCGAAGAAGGCCTGGCCTTCCTGCTCGAAACGGTCCAGGCGACCGCGAGCGGCGGCGCGGGCAAGGCCAACTTCGACCGGCAGGTCGAACACCAGGGTCAGATCTGGGCGCAAGTCGCCCTGTACAAATTGCTCCAGGGCAGCGATACGCTCGACAGACAAACCACGGCCACCCCCTTGATAGGCATAGGTGGCGTCCGTGAAGCGGTCACACAACACGACGGCCCCGCGAGCCAATGCCGGACGAATGACCTGTGCCAGGTGCTGGGCGCGCGCAGCGAATACCAGCAGCAGCTCAGTGTCGGCTGCCATGGTTTCATCGCTGGGAGCCAGCAACAGTTCGCGCACTTTTTCGGCCAGCGGCGTACCACCAGGCTCCCGGGTCAATACCACATCCAGGCCCTGCTCGCGCAAGCGCGCGGCCAGGTAGTCACGATTGGTGCTCTTGCCCGCGCCTTCGGGGCCTTCCAGCGTAATAAACAAGCCGCTCACAGGCAGTCCTTAATGTTGTTCGTCAGGCGTCGGCCGTTCGGCCGCTTGCGCGCCACCGGCAGGGGCGTCTTGCACAGGGGGCTCATCGGGTGCCGGCTGCGTAGCCGGCTCATCCGCCGCAGGCACCTCGGGCTGGGCGTCTTCAGCAGCCGGTTGTGCCTCTTGCTGCGGGGCGGGGCTGGAGCGGTAGTCTGCACGGCGCTTGAGCTGGAACTCGCGCACCGCCGAGTTGTGGTCATCGAGGTCGTCGGAGAACACGTGGCTACCGTCGCCACGGGCGACGAAGTACAGGCTGGTACCGTTCGACGGGTTGAGCGCCGCATGAATCGCTTCGCGACCGACCATGGCAATCGGGGTCGGCGGCAACCCTGTGATGGTATAGGTGTTGTAGGGCGTCGGTTCGCGCAGGTCGGCGCGGGTAATCTTGCCGTTGTAACGCTCACCCATGCCGTAGATCACCGTCGGGTCGGTCTGCAGCATCATGCCCAGGCGCAGGCGCCGAACGAACACGCCGGCTATCTGCCCACGTTCCTGGGGGATACCGGTTTCCTTTTCCACCAGCGAAGCCATGATCAGCGCCTGGTACGGGTCGCGGTATGGCAGGTCGGTGGTGCGCTCGGCCCATTCCTTGGCCAGCACTTCGTCCAGACGCATGTAGGCCTGTTGCAGCAACTCGACATCGCTCATGCCACGCACGAAGCGGTACGTGTCCGGGAAGAAGCGCCCTTCCGGGAACACGCCGGTATGGCCGAGCTTGTCCATCACTTCGGAGTCCGACAGGCCGTCCAGGGTGTGCTTGATCTTTTCATGCTTGGCCACGGCCGAGCGTACCTGGCGGAAGGTCCAGCCTTCGACCAGCGTGAGGTTGTACTGCACCACATCAGCACGTCGCCAGGCATCGAACAGCTGCCCGACGGTCATACCCGGGGTGAGGCGGTACTCGCCGGTGTGCAGGGGGGTGCCGGCCATGTTGAAGCGCCAGTACAAGCGCAGCCACACGGCGTCTTCGAGCAACCCTTCGCTCTGCATGCGATAGAACATGCGGTTGGGGGTGGTGCCATTGGGTACATCGAGCAGGCGCTCCTGCGTGATGTGCAAGGGCTGCTCCAGGACGGCGTTGACCTTCCAGGCCGACCAGCCAAGCGCCAGGCCGGCAAGGATCAAGGCCATTTCCAGCAGCAGCAGGAATTTACGTCTCACGAATTCAGGTTTCCAGTAACGTACGGGCAACGGCCTGCAGTTTACGGGTGAGCGGGCCAGGCGACCAGTTTAGCGCGGCTACGCCACGCACGGGCCAAATGCCGTAAACGCTATTGCAAACAAATACTTCATCTGCGTGCTCCAGCGCCTTGAACGGCAGGTCACAGACCTGCGCCGGGATGCCCAGCAGTACGGCCTGCTCCAGCAACGCCGCACGCATCACCCCGGCTACACCACAGCGGCTGAGGTCGGCGGTAAGCAGCACGCCGTCGCGCACCAGGAACAGATTGCTGTATACCCCTTCGATTACCCTGCCCTGCCCGTCACGCATCAGGCCTTCGGCGTGTTCGCTGTCCTGCCATTCGGCACGTGCCAGCACCTGCTCCAGGCGGTTGAGGTGTTTGAGCCCGGCCAGCAGCGGTTGTTCCCCAAGCCGGGTCTGGCAAGGGAACAACCGCACGCCTTGCTCGGCATACTCAAGAGGATAGCCGGGCAACGGACTGCCCTGCAGGATGCGCCGTGGCGCGGCATCGGCTACCGGGGCATAGCCACGCTGGCTGTCGCCACGGGTGAGGATAAGTTTGGCTACGCCTTCCCCGAGCTGGTTGGCATAGCGAAGCAGTTCGTCGCGCACCAGCGCCAGGTCGGCGTTGATCGCCAGGCGCTGGCAGCCCAGCGCCAGGCGTGCGAGGTGGCCGTCCAGCAAGCTGGGGCGACCGCCGCGCACGGCAATGGTCTCGAACAGGCCATCGCCGTAGGCCAGGCCACGGTTCTGCAGGTTGAGTGCAGCCGCCGGCTGGCCATCGATCCAGCCGTGCATCAACCGGCGAACCGGCGGAACACCAGCGAGCCGTTGGTGCCGCCAAAGCCGAACGAGTTGGACAACACCACGTCGATCGGCATGCTGCGCGCCTGGTGCGGCACGAAGTCAAGGTCACAACCTTCGTCCGGCTCGTCCAGGTTGATGGTGGGCGGTGCCATCTGGCTGTTGATGGCCAATACGCTGAAGATCGCCTCCACCGCGCCGGCAGCACCCAGCAGGTGACCGGTCATCGACTTGGTCGAGCTGACCGCCAGCTTGTAGGCATGCTCACCGAACACGCGCTTGATCGCAGCCACTTCGGCCACGTCGCCCGCAGGGGTCGAAGTGCCGTGGGCGTTGATGTAGCTGACCTCTTCCGGCTTGATACCGGCATCGCGCAGGGCGTTGGCCATGCAACGGGCAGCGCCTTCGCCAGTGTCGGGCGGCGAAGTCATGTGGTAGGCGTCGCCGCTCATGCCAAAGCCAACCAGCTCGGCATAGATGGTCGCACCACGCGCCTGGGCGTGCTCCAGTTCTTCGAGCACCAAGGCACCGGCACCGTCAGACAACACGAAGCCGTCACGGCCTTTGTCCCATGGACGGCTCGCCCGGCTTGGCTCGTCGTTGCGGGTGGACAGCGCGCGCGAAGCACCGAAACCGCCCATGCCCAGGCCGCAAGCGGCCATTTCGGCGCCACCGGCGATCATCACGTCGGCCTCACCATAGGCGATATTGCGTGCGGCCATGCCGATGCAATGGGTGCCGGTGGTGCAGGCGGTGGCAATGGCGTAGTTCGGCCCTTGCAGACCCAGGTGGATCGACAGGAACCCGGAGATCATGTTGATGATCGAGCCCGGCACGAAGAACGGCGAAATGCGGCGCGGCCCCGAGTCGTGCAGGGTGCGGCTGGTTTCTTCGATGTTGGTCAGGCCACCGATACCCGAGCCCATGGCCACGCCAATACGCTCGCGATTGGCGTCGGTGACCTCCAGGCCGGCATTACGCACCGCCTGGAAACCGGCCGCCAGGCCGTACTGGATGAACAGGTCGAGCTTGCGGGCCTCTTTGGCCGACAGGTATTGCTCGACTTCGAAGCCTTTCACCGAGCCGCCAAAACGGGTGGAGTAGGCAGACAGGTCCGTGTGTTCGATCGGACCAATGCCACTGCGGCCAGCCAGAATGCCCTGCCAGGTGCTCGGTACATCGGTACCCAGTGGCGACAGCATACCCATACCGGTGACCACGACGCGTCTACGCGACACAGTACTCTCCTTTTCTAATAACAGAGTCTCTTGGCATTGCATTCATACGATGGAATGAAATGACAACAGGCTCTCGGTGCGCGGTGAACAAAGCAGCCCCGCCAGAACGCGGCGTGCTCGCAAAGAAAAAACCGCACGCCGGCGAAGGCAGTGCGGTTTTCCCCGACAAGAAGCGTCGACTAAAGCGTCTTAGCCTTGGTGGGCAATGACGTAGTCTACGGCAGCTTTAACGGTAGTGATCTTCTCGGCTTCTTCGTCAGGGATTTCGGTCTCGAATTCCTCTTCCAGAGCCATCACCAGCTCAACGGTGTCAAGCGAATCGGCACCCAGGTCATCAACGAAGGACTTCTCGAGAGTCACTTCTTCTTCCTTGACGCCCAGTTGCTCGGCGACGATTTTCTTGACGCGTTCTTCGATGTTGCTCATACCTAGGTTTACTCCTAATGGATATATGTCAGGCAGCTGGCCGGTGGCTAATTTTATAGAAAGACGTTCGCTTTTCAAGCGAAACGCGCTTTCACGCCAGTCACCCCACCCGCTGCCTGGAATCTGGTTGCAGCTTTATAACGGATTTTAGGCTCGCAGTATGACTCTTTTTTTACGAAATCCGTCACATTGAGTTGCAGTGTTACATGTACATCCCGCCGTTGACCGGCACGGTAGCGCCGGTCACGTAGCCAGCGCCGTCGGATGCCAGGAACGAAACCACCTTGGCGATTTCGTCAGCCTGGCCCAGGCGGCCCAGCGGAATCTGGGTCTGCAGGGCTTCGCGCTGCGCTTCTGGCAGCTCGCGGGTCATGTCGGTGTCGATGAAGCCCGGGGTCACCGAGTTGACGGTGATGCCACGCGAGCCCACTTCACGCGCCAGGGCGCGACTGAAGCCTTCCAGGCCAGCCTTGGCGGCCGCATAGTTGGCCTGACCGGCGTTACCCATGGCACCCACGACCGAGCCGATGCTGATGATACGGCCCCAACGTGCCTTGGTCATGCCACGCAGCACGCCCTTGGACAGACGGTAGAGGCTGTTCAGGTTGGTGTCGATCACGTCGAACCACTCGTCGTCTTTCATCCGCAGCATCAAGTTGTCGCGGGTGATGCCGGCGTTGTTGACCAAAATGGCCGGTGCGCCGAACTGCTCGCCGATGGCGGCCAGTACCGCTTCAACGGACTCGGCGCTGGTCACGTTCAGCTCCATGCCGGTACCGGTGATGCCGTGCTCTTTCAGGGTGGTAGCGATGCGCTCGGCGCCGGACGCCGAAGTGGCGGTGCCGATCACGGTCGCGCCCTGGCGGCCCAGCTCGAGGGCGATGGCCTGGCCAATGCCACGGCTGGCGCCGGTGACCAGTGCAACTTTACCTTGCAGGCTCATGCAAGCTTCTCCAAATCAGGCCAGTGCCGCGCGGGTGGCGGCAACGGCATCAGGGGTGTTGAGGTTGTAAGTGGTCACGCCATCGGCGCAACGCTTGTTCAGGCCAGCCAGGACCTTGCCCGGGCCACACTCGACCAGGTTGACCGCACCGCTGGCAGCCAGGGTCTGCACACACTCCACCCAACGCACAGGCTGGTACAGCTGCGCCAGCAGGTCGTGCTTGAGTGCATCGAGGTCGGCGGCAACAGCAGCCGTGACGTTCTGCACCACTGGAATTTGCGGGGCCTTCCACTCGATGGCGTTGACCGACTCGGCAAAGCGCTCGGCCGCCGGCTTCATCAGGGCACAGTGCGACGGCACGCTGACCGCCAACGGCAGGGCGCGTTTGGCGCCCTTGGCCTTGCACAGCTCCATGGCGCGATCCACGGCAGCTTTATTGCCAGCGATGACCACCTGGCCTGGCGAGTTGAAGTTGACGGCGCTGACCACTTGGTCTTCAGCGGCTTCGGCGCAGATTTCAACGACCACAGCGTCGTCCAGGCCGAGGATGGCAGCCATGGCACCATGACCCGCCGGTACGGCCTCCTGCATCAGCTGACCGCGGCGCTCGACCAGGCGAACAGCGTCTTTCAGGGTGATGCTGCCCGCAGCGACCAGGGCACTGTATTCGCCCAGGCTGTGGCCGGAAACGAAGGCTGGCTGCGCGCCGCCCTCTTCCAGCCACAGGCGCCACAGCGCGATGGACGCGGTGAGGATGGCCGGCTGGGTCTTGTCGGTCTGGTTGAGTTGCTCTTCAGGGCCTTCCTGGACCAGCTTCCACAGGTCGTAACCCAGGGCTTCGGACGCTTCCTTGAAGGTTTCGATGATCACTGGCTTCTCGGCGCCGAGCTCGGCGAGCATGCCCAGCGACTGGGAACCTTGACCGGGAAAGACGAATGCGAGAGATGCAGACATTGAACAAGCCCTTATGATCTTGTCGTCGGATAGGGTGCGCCAGGCCCTGGGCCAGGCGCGGAATCTGAAAACTTGGATGGATACACAGACCAAGCGGTCACATTTAAGCACTTCATGGGCAAAATGCCTAAGGCAACAGGTCTTCGAGGCGCCCATGCAAGCGCTGCGGCAGGTTCTCCTGTATCTCGATCAGCGCCCGCTGGATGGCACTCTGGAAGCCCTGCACGCCCGCCGAGCCATGGCTCTTGATGACAATGCCCTGCAACCCCAGAAAACTGGCACCATTGTGCCGCGCCGGCGCCAGGTCGGCCTGCAGACGCTTGAGCAGCGGCATGGCCACCGCCCCGGCCGCCCGCGACAACACGCCGCCCTTGAACAACTGCTCGATGCGCGCAGCGATCATCGTCGCCAGCCCCTCGCTGGACTTGAGCAGGATATTGCCGACGAACCCATCGCACACCACCACATCGGCCTCACCACGATACAGCCCGTCACCTTCGACAAAACCCACGTAGTTAAGCCCACGGGCATTCTGCAACAGGCTGGCAGCCAGCTTGACCTGCTGATTGCCCTTGATGTCCTCGGTGCCGATGTTCAGCAGCGCCACCCGTGGACGATGCACACCAAGGGCCTGAGCAGCCACCGAGCCCATCACGGCAAACTGGTAGAGGTTTTCGGCACTGCAATCGACATTGGCACCCAGGTCGAGCAACTGGCAGTAACCCGCCTGAGTCGGAATTGCGGCCACCATGGCGGGCCGGTCGATACCCGGCAAGGTCTTGAGCACGAAACGGGACAGCGCCATCAGCGCGCCGGTATTGCCGGCACTGACGCAGGCCTGGGCCTTGCCGTCACGCACCAGTTCCAGGGCGATGCGCATCGACGAATCCGGCTTGCCCCGCAATGCCTGGGAGGGCCGCTCATCCATGCCGACCACCTCACTGGCGGCGACAATCTGCAGACGCGCGCGATCCGCAGCCGCAAGGCCGCTGACAAGATCTTCCAGGAGTGAGGGTTGACCGACGAGGGTCAGGTGCAGCGAGGGAGTAGCAGAAAGGCAGGCAATGCTAGCCTGGACAATGCTGCGGGGACCGAAGTCCCCGCCCATTGCGTCGATCGCGATGATCTGAGCGGACAAGGATTACTCGTCAGCGCCCTTGTCGACCACTTTGCGACCACGGTATACGCCTTCTGGCGAAACGTGGTGGCGCAGGTGAACTTCACCGGTGGTTTTCTCTACCGACAGCGCGTTTTCCGACAGGGCGTCGTGCGAACGGCGCATGTCACGGGCAGAGCGGGATTTTTTGTTCTGCTGAACAGCCATAATTGATTAACTCCTAAACGTTTGGGTCACGCTTTAACTGCGCCAAAACACTGAACGGGTTGGACCGCGATACCTCGTCCTTGCTCGATTCGGGCTCGTCTGCGCCCGCCGGCTGCTGGCATTCTTCCGGATGATGAGCAGGCACGATTGGCAAGGCGAGCAGAAGCTCCTCCTCGATCAATGCCTGCAGATCCAAAGGATCTTCGCCCAGTTCCAGCACGTCATAGCCTTTCGGCAACGACTGGGTATTCGCACCCTCCTTCACCACGGCGTAAGTACATTCGCTGTGAATCGGCAGGGTGACCAGCTCAAGACAACGCTGGCAAACCATCTTGACTTCGACGTCCAGCTCGCTGTGGATAACCACGACGTGCTGTTCATCTCGTTCAAAATCGAACTTCGCCTGCACCGTACCGACATTGTCGGAAAGCGGGTCGCAGAGTCTTTCCAAATCAGCGAGTTGCAGCGAACCGTTAAGGGTTACGCCACGATCGGCTAATTTGCGCGGGTCAACGTGAGGTGGAATCGGGTCATTCAACATAGGCGCAGCATAATAGGGATGCCCCCCGCCCCTGTCAAAGGAAATTAGGCGGCATCGTGCGTGATAGAATTTGTTCAACTGATTCAGGAGTCTACCATGCTTCCTTTGCTACTGGCTTCCAGCTCTGCCTATCGCCGCGAACTGCTCGCACGCCTGCGCCTGCCCTTCACCTGGGCAAGCCCCGATATAGACGAGCAGCGCCTGGCTGATGAACCCGCCGTGGACCTGGTGCGCCGGCTGGCCAGGCAAAAGGCCGAAGCCTTGGCGGGAAGCCACCCCGGACACCTGATCATCGGCTCGGACCAGGTTGCAGTATTGGGCGAACAGGTGCTGGGCAAACCCCACACGTTCGAGCGGGCCTGCGAGCAACTGCTGGAGTGCAGCGGGCAGCAGGTGAGTTTTCTGACCGGGCTGGCACTGCTCAATACTGCGACCGGGCACTGCCAGGTGGACTGCGTGCCGTTTACGGTGACGCTGCGCGAATTGAGCAGGGAGCGGGTGGAGCGCTATGTGACGGCGGAACAGCCACTGGATTGCGCAGGAAGCTTCAAGGCTGAGGGATTGGGGGTGAGCCTGTTCCAGAGCACGCATGGGTGCGATGCAACCAGCCTGATCGGGCTGCCGTTGATTAGGCTGGTGGACATGCTGACAAAGGAAGGCGTGGATATCCCTTAGCCCGCCTGGAGATTTGTTGCGCCCGACAGATCGAGCGCCGCGCGGGCGGCGCTCGATTAATCAGGCGCCGCAGACCGCGCGACGAACCTTCAGCGCAACTGTGGCCCCTGGAACCCCATCCACATCGCCAGGTGCTCGGCCACGCTAGCCCCTACACGCTTGGAGAAGCGGTCGAACGGCGACTCCTGAACGGTGAAGTCCACCAACTCTTTCTCACCAACGACCTCACGTGCCACATAACTGGCACTGCCCAGCCCGTCCACCAACCCCAGCGCCTTGGCCTGTTCACCCGACCAGATCAGGCCACTGAACAACTCTGGATGCTCTTTGTCCTTCAGGCGCTCGCCACGGCCCTGCTTGACCATGGCAATGAACTGGTTGTGCGTGGTGTCCAGCACACCCTGCCAGAACCGGGTTTCATCAGGCTTTTCCGGTGAGAACGGGTCGAGAAACGCCTTGTGCTCACCCGACGTGTAAGAACGCCGCTCCACGCCGAGCTTCTCCATGGTGCCGACAAAACCATAGCCGGCCGCCGTCACACCAATGGAGCCGACCAGGCTGGCTTTATCGGCATAGATTTCGTCCGCCGCACTGGCGATGTAATAGGCACCGGAAGCACCAAGGTCCGCAATGACCGCATACAGCTTGATGGCCGGGTATTCGGCCCGCAAACGGCGGATTTCGTCATACACATAACCCGCCTGCACCGGGCTGCCACCCGGGCTGTTGATGCGCATCACCACAGCCTTGGTCTTGCTGTCCTTGAACGCCTCGCGCAGGCTCTTGACGATATTGTCGGCGCTGGCGGCCTCCTGATCGGCAATCACCCCGCGCACCTCGACCAGCGCGGTATGGCTGGCACTGCGCGACGCGGCCTTGTCCATGTCCATCAGCGGCGTGAACAACGCCAGGATGCCGAACAGGTAGACGAAGGTCAGCAGCTTGAAGAAGATGCCCCAGCGCCGCGACCGACGCTGCTCCTGCACGCTGGCCAGCAGGGTCTTCTCCAGCAGCTTCCAGCTTTTGCGCTCTTCACGCTCCTCGGGCTCGGCCTCGGGGGCTTTCCATTCATCTGCCATGCTTACCTACCTTGGAAGTGGAATTGCGGAACCAGCCAGCCACTCGCGCAGCTGGGAAAAGTGGTTGATGCACACCTGCGGGCCGAATTCGGCCAGCGCCTGCAGCGACATGGCACCATAGCCCACCGCCACCGAATGCATACCGGCATTGCTGGCCATCTGCAGGTCGAACGCCGAATCTCCGACCATCAGCGCACGCCCGGGTTCGACGCCGCAATGGCCGAGGATTTCCTCAAGCATCAAAGGATGCGGCTTGCCACGGGTTTCGTCGGCGGCGCGGGTGATATCGAAGAACGCCTCCCAACCATTGGCCTTGAGCACCCGATCCAGGCCGCGACGCGCCTTGCCGGTAGCCACCGCCAGGCGGTAACCCTCGGCACGGAAGGCATCCAGCGACTCGACAACGCCGTCGAACAACGGCGAAGGCTGCTGGTCCAGCGCCATGTAGATATCGGCATAGTGCTGACGGAAGGTTTCGACCTGCGCAGGCGCCAGGTGCGGGTACAGGGTATGAATGGCCTCGCCCAGGGCCAGGCCGATGATGCCCTTGACCGCCTCGTCACTGCTTTGCGCCTCACCGGCACGATCGGCAGCGGCGTTCATGGCCTCGACGATGCGCCCGATGGAATCGGCCAGTGTGCCGTCCCAGTCGAAGATCAGTAGCTCATAGCCTTTTTTCATAGATCAGGACGCACTCAGACGCTCAACGGTTTTCGCCCACACTTCATCCACGGGCGCTTCAAGCTTGAGCTCACCACCGTCCGGCAGCGGCACGGTCAGCGCGTAGGCGTGCAGGAACAGGCGCTTGCCACCCAGCTCGCGGATTTCGCGACTGAAGTCTTCGTCACCGTACTTGCTGTCGCCGGCAATCATGTGCCCGGCATGCAAGGTGTGCACGCGGATCTGGTGGGTACGCCCAGTGATCGGACGCGCCTCGACAATGGTGGCGAACTCGCCAAAGCGGCGCAGCACGCGGAACAGGGTCAGCGCTTCCTTGCCCTCCTCGTTCACTTCGACCATGCGCTCGCCGGAGCGCAGGTTGCTCTTGAGCAAGGGCGCATTGACCTGCTTCTTCGAGGTGGGCCAGTGGCCGCGCACCAGCGCCATGTAACGCTTGTCGACACCGTCGCCGCGCAGCGCGGCATGCAGGTGGCGCAGCATGCTGCGCTTCTTGGCGATCATCAGCAGGCCGGAGGTGTCGCGGTCCAGGCGATGCACCAGCTCCAGTTCCTTGGCGTCCGGCCGCAGTTGGCGCAGCGCTTCGATCACGCCAAAGCTCAGGCCGCTGCCGCCGTGCACGGCAATACCAGCCGGCTTGTTCATCACGATCAGCGCCTTGTCTTCGTAGACAATGGCGGCCTCCAGGCGCTGCAGCAGGCCCTGGGCCACCGGCGCCGGCTCGTCGCGCTCCGGCAGGCGGACGGGCGGCACCCGCACGATGTCGCCAGCCTGGATCTTGTACTCCGGCTTGACCCGCCCCTTGTTCACCCGCACTTCACCCTTGCGCAGGATGCGGTACACCAAGGTTTTGGGCACGCCCTTGAGGGCCGTGATGAGGAAATTGTCGATGCGTTGGCCGGCAAGCTCCGGCGCGACTTCGATCAGCTGAACGCCGGAAGTCGGAGGGGTATTGGTCGTCATGGCGGGATCATAACAATTTTTTATGGAATTGAAGCACTTAATCATTGCTGCTATAGTCGCGAACGCCGCCAAAAGCGGCAGGCCAGCGGCACCAGGCTCTTTGCCGGCCCTGACCAACGCAATTCTCCAGGACGCGAGGCCGTCCTACGGGGTTTTCGCCAGTTTACCGAATTGCCTGGAATCGCCACCAGCGCTGTGTAGAGAAGACCGAAAAAAAACGACAAGTGCGGTGTTTCACCTGCTTACCCGATTCTTTTCGCTGCACCTCTGCCCGCCCCGTCGCTTCCACGCAACGCACGGCGAATGCTTCGGAAATACCTGCCTTGGACATGAATGGCGCCAGTGCAGTACCTGCAGTGGCGAAAAATGCAACCCGTTGCGGATTCAGCGCGCGGCAGCACCCGAATTATCAGGGATACGTGCAGGGTGGAGATGCACAGCCCTCGGACCGTGTAGCACCGCGTCCGGCCACCAGCCCACTGACGGCTGGCGAGCGGATAAGGTCCTGAACAGATGCCCCCGGGCGTCCACGGCTGACGGTTGATTCCTCCTCCTGACTGAGTGCACAAGGCCCGCTTGGTTGATTCGGATTCCTATTCGAAGCCACCGGGGCCTTGTTGGCACCGCAGCAAACAGGACGCGTCGTCGCGACAACGGCAGGCTGGGCAACCGGCTGGTGCCGAACGTCGCTCGACACGGGGGTGGCCCGGCCACCCTTTGCGCACCTTGGCACCGACCATGAGACGTCGTGTGTGCCGAACGCCGTTTCCGGCAGCCCGGAAACCGACGGTACAACATGAAAAGAATGCTGATTAACGCGACTCAACCCGAAGAGTTGCGTGTAGCCCTGGTGGACGGCCAACGTCTCTACGACCTGGACATCGAGTCCGGTGCGCGCGAGCAGAAAAAGGCCAACATCTACAAAGGCAAGATCACCCGCATCGAACCCAGCCTCGAAGCCGCCTTCGTCGACTTCGGTTCCGAACGTCACGGCTTCCTGCCGCTGAAAGAAATCTCCCGCGAATACTTCAAGAAGGCCCCCGAAGGCCGCGTCAACATCAAGGAAGTGCTCAGCGAAGGCCAGGAAGTCATCGTCCAGGTCGAGAAGGAAGAGCGCGGCAACAAAGGCGCCGCCCTCACCACCTTCATCAGCCTGGCCGGCCGCTACCTGGTACTGATGCCCAACAACCCGCGTGCCGGTGGCATCTCCCGCCGCATCGAAGGCGAAGAGCGTAACGAACTGCGCGAAGCCCTGAACGGCCTGACCGTGCCGGGCGACATGGGCCTGATCGTGCGCACTGCCGGCCTCGGCCGCAGCAGCGAAGAGATGCAGTGGGACCTCGACTACCTGCTGCAACTGTGGACCGCCATCAAGGAAGCGTCCCTGGACCGCGCCGCGCCGTTCCTGATCTACCAGGAAAGCAACGTCATCATCCGCGCCATCCGCGACTACCTGCGCCAGGACATCGGTGAAGTGCTGATCGACAGCATCGACGCCCAGGAAGAAGCCCTGACCTTCATCCGCCAGGTGATGCCGCAGTACGCCAGCAAAGTGAAGCTGTACGAAGACAGCGTGCCGCTGTTCAACCGCTTCCAGATCGAAAGCCAGATCGAAACCGCCTTCCAGCGCGTAGTCGACCTGCCGTCCGGTGGCTCGATCGTGATCGACCCGACCGAAGCCCTGGTGTCCATCGACATCAACTCGGCGCGCGCCACCAAAGGCAGCGACATCGAAGAAACCGCCCTGCAGACCAACCTGGAAGCGGCCGAAGAAATCGCCCGCCAGCTGCGCCTGCGTGACATCGGCGGCCTGATCGTCATCGACTTCATCGACATGACCCCGGCGAAGAACCAGCGCGCAGTGGAAGAGCGCGTTCGCGAATGCCTGGAAGCCGACCGCGCCCGCGTACAGGTTGGCCGCATTTCGCGCTTCGGCCTGCTGGAAATGTCCCGTCAGCGCCTGCGCCCGTCGCTGGGCGAGAGCAGCGGCATCGTCTGCCCGCGCTGCTCAGGCACCGGCATCATCCGTGACGTCGAGTCGCTGTCGCTGGCCATCCTGCGCCTGATCGAAGAAGAAGCCCTGAAGGACCGTACCGCCGAAGTCCGTGCTCAGGTCCCGATTCCGGTAGCCGCGTTCCTGCTCAACGAGAAGCGCAACTCGATCACCAAGATCGAACTGCGCACCCGTGCGCGCATCATCATCCTGCCGAACGACCACCTGGAAACCCCGCACTTCGAAGTCCAGCGCCTGCGCGACGACAACCCGGAAGTGCTGAACAACCAGTCCAGCTACGAAATCGCCGCCTCCGAGGCCGAAGAAGCGCCGCAGCCGACCGCCACCCGCACCCTGGTACGCCAGGAGGCCGCGGTGAAGACCGCTCCGGCCCGCGCCAATGCGCCAGTACCCGCCGCCGCTGAAGAGCAGCAGCCTGCCGCACAGGTCGCCCCTGCCCCGAGCGCTCCGGAGCCAAGCCTGTTCAAGGGCCTGGTGAAGTCGCTGGTCAGCCTGTTCGCCGGCAAGGACGAGCCTGCTGCCGCACCGGTCGTGACTACCGCCGCCGAAAAACCGGCTGCCGAACGCAGCCCGCGCAACGAAGAGCGCCGCAACGGCCGCCAGCAAAGCCGCAACCGCAACGGCCGCCGTGACGAAGAGCGCAAGCCGCGTGAAGAGCGTGCCGAGCGCGCGCCACGCGAAGAACGCCAACCGCGCGAGGAGCGTGCGCCACGTGAAGAACGCGCCCCACGCGAAGAGCGTGCACCGCGTGAAGAACGTGCACCACGCCAGCCGCGCGAAGACCGCCGTAACAACCGTGGCGAAGAGCGCGTGCGCGAACTGCGCGAGCCGCTGGATGCCACCCCGCCAGCCGAACGTGAAGAGCGTCAGCCACGCGAAGAACGTGTAGCCCGTGAAGAACGCGCTCCTCGTGAAGAACGCGCACCACGTGAAGAACGTGCTCCGCGTGAAGAGCGCGCCCCACGCGAAGAACGTGCTCCGCGTGAAGAGCGTGCCCCACGCGAAGAACGCGCTCCTCGTGAAGAACGCGCCCCACGCGAAGAGCGTGCTCCACGCCCACCACGCGAAGAGCGTCAACCACGGGTAGCCGAAGAAGCAGCTGAACAGGCTGCCGAACTGGCCGAAGAGCAACTGCCGAACGAAGAGCTGCTGCAAGACGAGCAGGAAGGCACCGATGGCGAGCGCCCGCGCCGCCGCTCCCGTGGCCAGCGTCGTCGCAGCAACCGTCGCGAGCGTCAGCGCAACGCCAATGGCGAGCTGATCGACGGCGAAGAAGAAAGCAGCGAAGAGCAGCCACAACAGCACCAGGCCACCGAGCTGGGTGCCGAACTGGCCGCTGGCCTGGCAGTAACTGCCGCTGTCGCCAGCAGCAACATCAGTGCCGACGCCGAGGCCCAGGCCAACCAGCAGGCCGAGCGTGCTACCGCTGAAGTTGCCGTCGTTGCAGAGACCGACAACAGCAAAGCCACCCAGCCGGTTGAACAGGCTGAAAAAGTGGAGCAGGCCGAAGCGGTCGCCAAGGCCGAGGAAGCCGCCGTGGCCCCAGTGGTCGAGCAGCCTGTCAGCGAGCCGGTGGTCGTGGCCGAAGTCACTGCCGCGCCAGTGGTCGAAGTCGCCCCGCAGCCAGCCGTTGAGGAAGCACCTGCCGCCGAGCCGGTTGTGGTTGCCGAGGCGCCAGTGGAGGCCCAGGTGGTCGAAGCCGGTGAAATCGAACAGGCCCCGACCGTGGTCGAAGCCGCTCCGGTTGTCGAGCAGCCTGCAGCGGTTGTTGAAGCCCAGCCAGAAGTTGTGGCCGAGCCTGCACCTGTGGCGGTCGAGCCGGCACCGGTCGAAGCCCCGGTAGCGGTAGAGCCTGCTACTGTCATGCTGGCCAACGGCCGTGCGCCGAACGACCCGCGTGAAGTGCGCCGCCGCAAGCGTGAGGCCGAGGCTGCCGCCAAAGCTGCACAGGAAGCTGCTGCTGCCTCCGAGGAGCCAGCCCTGGAAGCCGCCGATGAGCACAAGCCTCATCACGGTTGATAGCCAAAGCTGAATGAAAAAGCCCCGCCAGTGCGAACTGGCGGGGCTTTTTATTGGCCTTGTGTTTTGCCTCTAGCGGCCTCTTCGTGGCTAAAGACGCTCCCACAGGTTCAGTGCTTACCTCAAGGCATGCGCAACTCCTGTGGGCGCGGCTTTAGCCGCGAAAGGGCCAGCACTGGCAATGCATCAATAGAGGTTAGGCTCCATCTCCAGCTCAACCCCGAACCGCTCCAGAATATCGGCCTGAATGCGTTGCGCCAGCGCATGCATCTGCGCCCCACTCGCCTGGCCGTAGTTGACCAGCACCAGCGACTGCAAGCGGTGAACACCGGCGTCACCCTCGCGATGCCCCTTCCAGCCCGCCTGCTCGATCAACCAGCCCGCCGCCAGCTTCACCTGGCCTTCGGCCTGAGGATAAGCCACGACGCCAGGGTAATGCGCACGAATACGCTCGACCTGTGCGGCCGACACCACCGGGTTTTTGAAGAAGCTCCCGGCATTACCCAGCTGCGCAGGGTCTGGCAGCTTCTCGCGGCGAATGCTGCAAATGGCATCACTGATCGCCTGGGCAGTCGGCTCGGTCGCGCCCTGCTCCGTCAGCCGCTGGCGCACCGGGCCGTAATCGAGGTGGGCCTGCAGGGTATGGCTCAAGGCGAAGCGCACACGCAAGATCAACCAGCGGCCAGGGTTGCGCTTGAACACGCTGTCGCGATAACCGAAAGCACAGTCCGCCAAACCAAACTCACGCAGCTCACCTGTCTCGCGGTCCAGCGCCGTCAGGCCGGCAAACACGTCCTTGATCTCTACCCCATAGGCGCCCACGTTCTGCATCGGCGCGGCGCCCACGGTGCCAGGGATCAGGCTGAGGTTTTCCAGCCCGCAATAGCCCTGCGCCAGCGTCCACTGCACGAACGGGTGCCATGGCTCACCCGCCTCGGCCTCGACCACGATATGTTCGCCATCGTCGCTGAGCACACGGCGACCACGGCTGGCCATGTGCAGCACCAGCGCATCGATGTCACGGGTCAGCAGCAGGTTGCTGCCGCCGCCGATCACCAGTACCGGCAGGCCCTGCTGATGCGCCTGGCTCAGCGCCTGACGTACCTGCTGGTCATCCTGCGCCTGGCTGAAATAGCGGGCTTTCACGTCGATGCCGAAGGTGTTGTACGGCTTGAGCGATACCTGCTCCTGCCACTGCACTGTCATAGCCGCCCCTTGATTTCCAGCACCAGCGCCTGGCACGCCGACTCGACCAGGTCCAGCACCTGCTCGAAGCCGTCTGCGCCGCCGTAATACGGGTCTGGCACTTCATCCAGCGCAGCACCATAGCGGCGCAGGAACAAGTCAAGCTCGCCCACTGCGTTGTGCGGGCGCAGGGCGCGCAGGTCGCGCAGGTTGCTCTCGTCCATCGCCAGGACCAGGTCATATTCGGCGAAGTGCGCCGCCTTGACCTGCTGGGCACGCTGCTGCGAAAGGTCGTAACCACGCGCCAGCGCCGCCTTGCTGGTACGGCTGTCAGGCGCCTTGCCCACATGCCAGTCACCCGTGCCGGCAGACGCCACCTGCACCTTGTCGGCCAGTCCGGCGGCCTGCAATTGGTGGCGCAGCACGCCTTCGGCAGTGGGCGAACGGCAAATGTTGCCCAGGCACACGAACAAAACGCGCATCAGGCCTCCAGCAAGCGCCGTACGCGCTCCAGGTCTTCAGGGGTATCCACACCCACGGCGGGCGCCTCGATGGCGTCCTCGACATGAATGCGCACGCCATGCCACAGGGCACGCAGCTGCTCCAGCGCTTCGGTCTGTTCGAGCCAGCATGGCCCCCAGCCAACGAAGTCCTGAAGGAAGCCGACGCGGTAGGCGTACATGCCAATATGGCGGCGATACGGCACGCCCTGCGCCAGCACACTGCGGTCCTTGGCAAAGGCATCGCGAGCCCAGGGCAGCGGTGCACGGCTGAAGGTCAGGGCCAGGCCGTTCTTGTCACTGACCACCTTGACCGCGTTGGGGTTGAACACGGTTTCCGGCTCATGGATCGGCTCGGCCAGGGTGGCGATGCCAGCCTCAGGATGCGCCGCCAGGTTGGCGGCCACCTGGTCAATGATGACCGGCGGAATCAGTGGCTCGTCGCCCTGCACGTTGACCACGATGGCGTTAGCCGGCAGGCCCAACTGAGCGGCCACTTCGGCCAGGCGATCGGTGCCCGACTCGTGGTCGGCGCGGGTCATCAGCACTTCGGCACCGAAGGCCTGGCACGCTTCCAGGATGCTGGTGTCGTCAGTGGCGATGACCACGCGGCTGGCAGCGCTTTTACGCGCCTGCTCCCACACATGCTGCACCATCGGCTTGCCGGCAATCGCCAGCAGCGGCTTGCCCGGCAGGCGCGTGGAGCGCAGCCGGGCGGGAATCACTACCGTGAAGTCCAGGCTCATTTGTCCAGACGCTCGTCGTCGGTCAGGGTGCGCGCCTCGCTTTCCAGCATGACCGGGATGCCGTCGCGGATCGGGTAGGCCAGGCCGGCGCCCTTGCTGATCAGCTCGGTCTTGTCGGCGCTGAGCTTGAGCGGGCCCTTGGTGATCGGGCAGGCCAGGATATCGAGCAGTTTGGTGTCCATTGGAGGCTTCCTTTAGGCCAGGTGGCCGGAAATTGAAAACGGGCTCAGGGCTTGCGCAGCAGGCGCTGCAGCTGGCTGTCGAACCAGGCGCTGAACGCCGGTGTGGGCTGCGCCTCGACGGCCAGGTACCACCAGTCGTCAGCGGCGAAGGCCCGGCATTTCACCGCATCCTTCTCGGTCATGACCAACGGCAGCGGAGGGCTGAACGCCAGGCTCTGGGCGCTGAACTGCGCATGGTCGGCAAAGGAGTGCGGCACCGGCTGCCAGTTTAGCCCCAGCAGGGTATTGAAGAAACGTTGCGGGTTACCGATACCGGCTACCGCGTGCAGACGCTGGCCGGCGGGGAAGTGATCAAGCGCCCGGCGTTCGCCACTGCGCAGATTGACCAGCGCAGACGGTTGCAGGCAAAAGCCAAAACCCTCGGCGCGGTCTGTGCTGGCACCATTGAACAGCACTGCGTCGGCGTCGTTCAGGCGTTCTGCGGGCTCGCGCAAGGGGCCGGCCGGCAGGCAACGGCGATTGCCCAGGCCCCGTGCGGCATCAATCAGTACCAGTTCCAGATCACGGGCAAGGCGGTAGTGCTGCATACCATCGTCACACAGGATCAGGTCGAGTGGTTCACTGGCCAACAGCGCCTGCACGGCACGGGAGCGGTCGGGGTCGATCATCAGCGGCACGCCAGTGCGCTGCACGATCAGCAGCGGCTCATCACCGGCCTGCCCGGCAGCTTGATCGGCCTGCACGCGCCAAGGCAACTGCGGCGGCTTGGCGCCGTAGCCACGGCTGACCACACCCACCTTCAGCCCCTGCTGGCGGCAGTGTTCGATCAGCCAGAGAATCATCGGCGTCTTGCCGGTGCCACCGACGGTGATGTTGCCCACCACGATGACCGGCACCGGCGCCCGGTAGCTGGCACTTTCACCGCTGAGAAAACGCGCCCGTTTACGTGTGACCACGCGGCGGTACAGCGCCTCCAGCGGGCGCAGCACGGCCAGCGCAGGGTGCCCATTGTACCAGGCGGCGAGCAAACGGTCGGCGAAAGCCATCAAGGCGTGCCCTGAGCCGCCTCGACGGTGGTCATGCGCAACTGGCTGAAACCGAGCTTGCCGGCGGCATCCATTGCAGTGACCACAGCCTGATGCGGAGTCTTGCCGTCGGCGCTGATGGCCAGCGGCAGCTTGTTGTCGCCGCCCGACTCACGCTCGATGGCTTCGCTCAAGGTGGCCAGGTCGCTCTTGGGCAACAAGTGGTTGTTCACCGAATACACGCCTTCGGCACTGATGGTGATTTCCACCAGCTTGCCCTGGTCGGCAGACGCCTGCTCGGCGCTGGCGGCCTCGGGCAGCTCGACACGCAGCTGGGTCTCGCGGGTGAAGGTGGTAGTTACCACGAAGAACAGCAGCAGGACGAACACCACGTCGATCAGCGACGCCAGGTTGATGTCGACGTTCTCCCGCTGGCGATTGCGCCGGAACTTCACGCCTTGCCTCCGGCCACTTCCACTTCGCGGTCGCCCTGGATCACTTCCACCAGCTTGATCGCTTCCTGCTCCATGCCCACCACCAGCTCATCGATGCGGCGCAGCAGGAAACGGTGGAAGAATACGGCCGGGATACCGACCATCAGGCCTGCTGCGGTGGTCACCAGGGCCTTGGAGATCCCCCCGGCCAGTACGGCGGCGTTGGCGGTCATCTGCGAGCCCATGAAGGCACTGAAGATGTCGATCATGCCCAGCACAGTGCCCAGCAGGCCCAGCAGCGGGGCCATGGCGGCAATGGTGCCGAGGGTGCTGATGTAGCGCTCCAGCTCGTGGATGACGCGCGAGGCGGCTTCCTCGATGCACTCTTTCATGATTTCGCGGCCATGGCGCGAGTTGGCCAGGCCTGCGGCAAGGATTTCGCCCAGCGGCGAATCGGCACGCAGGGCCTTGAGCTTGTCACTGGTCAGTTGCTTGTCCTTGATCCACATCCACACCTGGCCCAGCAGGTGCGGCGGGGTGACGCGACTGGCGCGCAGGGTCCACAGGCGCTCGACGACGATAGCCATGGCAGCGATGGAACTCAGAATGATCGGCAGCATCATCCAACCACCGGACTTGACCAATTCCCACACAGTAAACGCCCCTTCGGAAAAAGGCCGCCACTCTACCATAGGCGCGGCGAGGGCTCATCTGCCGGAGGTCAGGGAATTGGGGTTGGGGCTGACAGGCGCTGAACATGTATCGGCGTAGACCTGGCCCCCCTAGTCCAGTTGAGCCCGCCAAAACCGCCGCTGCCCCCGAACACCTTCAACCTCCCCCTGCCGCCCCACCACCAACCGCAACGCTCCCTCCACCGCCGTATCATGTATCGCCACCCCATACCGCCGATAGCGCTCGAGCACCTGCACATGCGGGTGCCCAAAGCTGTTGTTGCGCCCACGCGAAATCAGCACCCCGCGCGGCGCCGTGGCACGGATGAAAGCCTCGCTGGACGAGCTGCGGCTGCCATGGTGCGGCGACTGCAACCAGTCGATTCCCGGCGCCTCTGTGGCCGCCAGCCAGGCCCGTTCGGCCCCAGCCTCCATATCCCCCGCCAGCAGCAATCGCTCGCCCTGTGCCTCGACCATCAGCACACAAGAGCGGTCATTGCTGCTCTGTGCGTCGGCCCAACGCCATAGCGAAAACCGCACGCCATCCCAGTCCCATCGCTCGCCGCTGACACAAGGTTGCAACGGAACATCGCCCAGCGCTTCCCCACCGATAATCCGCCGCACCGGCAGACCTCGCTGGATAGCGGCAGCACCGCCCGCATGATCAGCATGGGCGTGGCTGACCAGCATCACGTCAAGGGCCGCCACGCCCAGCTTGCGCAGGGTCGGCAGCACGACCCGTTCGCCCAGGTCACTGTCACCCTTGGCCGGCCCGGCATCGTAAAGCAGGTTGTGATGGCGGGTGCGCAACAGCACTGCCAGCCCTTGGCCGACGTCCAGTTGCCAGACTTCGACCTGCCCAAGCGGCACCGGCTCCCTCGGCACCCACAGGGCCAACAGCATCACGCCCCCCAACCCACGCAACGGCACGCCCCGAGGCAGCAGCAGCAACAGCGCCCCCAGGCAAACCAGCAACCAGGCCCACACTGGCAATGCTGGCGGCATCCAGGCCGGGCGCTGTTGCGCCACCAACGCCAACCCCCGGAACAACAGGTCCAGCAGCCCGCCCGCCAGCCATAACAACGCCTCCCCTACCCCGGGCAATGGCAGCAGTACCGTGCCCAGCAGCGCCAACGGCAACACCGCCAGGCTGATCCACGGCACCGCTACCAGATTGGCCAACGGCGCACTCAAGCTCACCGGCAGGCCAGTGGCCAACAACACTGGCAGCAAACCGATGGCGATTACCCATTGCGCCCGCGTCCAGGCTCGCCAGGGCCGCCAGCCCCCTAGCCGGGCACTGAAGCAATAGAGAAGCGTGGCGACTGCGGAAAACGACAGCCAGAACCCCGGCAACAATGCCGCCAGCGGTTCGACCAGCAACACCACGACCAGCGCCAGCAACAGCGGCAACAGTGCACCGAGGTGGCGAAAACGCAGACGCCAGAGCAACACCACGGCCAGCATCAGGCAGGCGCGCTGCACTGGCACGCCCGCACCGGCCAGCCAACCGTACGCCAGCGCAGCGGCCATGGCCAGGCCACACGCCCAAGGCAGCCACGGCAGCCGTACAGGCCACAGCCCCCAACGCGCCAGCCCGGCGACCAGGCCATACAGCAAACCGGCCACCAGGCCGATGTGCTGGCCAGAAATCACCAGCAGGTGCACCGTGCCAGTGGCCTGCAACGTCTGCCAGTCCTCCCGGGCCAGGCCCGCCCCATCGCCCAGCACCAGCGCCACCAACGCCGCCGTTCGGCCATTGGCCTCGACTGCGAGCAAGCGCTGACGCAGCGCATCGCGCCAACCACCGGTTACTGGCGCCAGCAGCTGCCCTGCCTTGACCGTGCCCGTGGCACCCACCCGCCGCGCCAGCAGTTGCGCCTCGCGGTCCGGCCCATGCGGGTTCAACAGCCCGGCCGGGCGCTGCAAGGTCACGGCCAGCCGCCACTGCTCGCCCGCCCGCAGAGGCGGCCCACCGAACCAGCTCAGTTGCAGGCGCTGCGGCAGCTCGGCCCGCCGCGAGCGTGCAGCATCCAGCTCGAAGCGCACGCCTTGTGCCGTTCGGGCCGGCAAGCCGACCACCCGCCCTTCCAGCCACAAGGTGCGGCCATCCAGGCCGGCAGCCAGGCGATCATCAAGGGCCAGCTGAGCAGACCCGCAAGCCCAACACAAACCCAGCAGAAAACAACCCAACGGCCACACGCGGGTGAACAGGCTGGCGACAGCGCAGGCAGCCAGCGCGATCAACCATCCGACCGATGGCAGTACGGGGAGAAAGCCCAGGCACAACAGCCCGAGCGCGAGCGCAAACATCCCTGTGCGCATGAGGTAGAGCTCCAGAAAGCAAATCACCCTCTGAGGCATAGCCCAATTGCCGGAAACCCTTGCTCAACAATTGTCACAAACTCTAAACGAGGCTGAATCCGAATCAGGGCATACTGCCCGGATCAACGCTCCGGGAGCCTACATGCCGCGCCGACTTTTCAAACGCTACATGCCGGACCCGACCAGCATTCGGGAACACAAGTCCTTACGCTTTTTCGGCAAACTGCTGCACGACCCGAACCTTTGGCACCTGAACCGCCATTCGGTGGCACGGGCCATGGGTGTAGGCCTGTTCGCAGCGTTGATCCCGATGCCGGCGCAAATGCTGCTGGCCGCCGCGCTGGCCATTCCGGTGCGCGGCAACCTGCCGATCGCCGTCAGCCTGGTGTGGCTGACCAACCCGCTGACCATGCCGCCGGTGTTCTTCGTTACTTACATGACCGGCGCCTGGCTGATGCAGGTGCCGCCGCGCACCCTGCCCGACGAGCTGACCTTCCAGTGGATCACCGACCAGCTGTCGACGCTGTGGCAACCCTTCCTGCTCGGCTCGGTGGTGTGCGGCGTGGTGCTGGGCATCGCCGGCTACTTCGCCACCATGCTGTACTGGCGCTGGTGGGTGGGCCGGCAATGGCGCCGTCGCCAATGCCGGTGCAAGGCCTCAGGCCCGCATGCCGCGGCCGCTGACCAGCAAGCGAACGCACACCCCATAGAGCACTGCGGTGGCGACCAGCATGAAGGTGATCGCCGTGCCAATGCTGATATCCGACACCCCTAGGATGCCGTAGCGGAACGAGTTGACCATGTGCAGCACCGGGTTGGCCAGCGACACGGTCTGCCAGAACGGCGGCAGCAGGTTGATCGAGTAGAACACCCCGCCCAGGTAAGTCAGCGGCGTCAGCACAAAGGTCGGGATGATCGAGATATCGTCGAAATTGCGCGCAAACACTGCGTTGACGAAGCCCAGCAGCGAAAAGATGGTAGCCGTCAGCAACACCACGACCACGGTCACACCCAGGTGATGCACCTGCAGGTCGGTGAAGAACATCGACAGGATGGTCACGATCACCCCCACCGCCAGCCCGCGCAGCACGCCACCCAGCACATAACCCACGAGGATGGTGTGCGGCGATACCGGCGACACCATCAGCTCTTCGATCGAGCGCTGGAACTTGCTGCCGAAGAAGCTCGACACCACGTTGCCGTAGGAGTTGGTGATCACCGACATCATGATCAGCCCCGGCACGATGTACTGCATGTAGGTGAAGCCGCCCATATCACCGATCTGCCGACCGATCAGGTTGCCGAAGATGACGAAGTACAAGACCATGGTGATCGCCGGGGGCAGCAACGTTTGCGGCCAGATGCGCAGGAAACGCCGCACTTCGCGGTAGACGATGGTGTTCAGGGCGACCCAGTTGGTGCGCAGTTCCACACTCATACGGCCACCTTCGACAGGTTTTTTTCCACCAGGGACACGAACAGCTCCTCAAGCCGGTTGGTTTTGTTGCGCAGACTTTGCACCTCGATGTTCTGCAGCGCCAGCTGGCCGAACAGTGCGGTGATGCCAATGTCCTTTTCCACTTGCACCTCAAGGGTGTGCGGGGTCAGCAGCCGGCACGGGTAGCCTTGCAGCACCGGCGCGCTGGCCAGGTCCTGCTTGAGGTCGAGCACGAAGGTTTCGACATGCAGCTTGCCCAGCAACTGGCGCATGCTGGTGTTCTCGACGATGGTGCCGTGGTCGATGATGCCGATGTTACGGCACAGCTGCTCAGCCTCTTCCAGGTAGTGGGTGGTGAGGATGATGGTGATGCCCTTCTGGTTCAGCTCGGTGAGGAAGCTCCACATCGAGCGGCGCAGCTCGATGTCCACACCTGCAGTCGGCTCGTCGAGGATCAGCAGGCGCGGCTCGTGGATCAACGCGCGGGCGATCATCAAACGGCGCTTCATGCCACCCGACAACGAACGCGACTGCACATCCCGCTTGTCCCACAGGCCCAGCTGGGTCAGGTACTGCTCGGCGCGCTCCTTGGCCACCTTGGGTGGGATACCGTAGTAGCCAGCCTGGGTCACGACGATGTCGAAGGTTTTCTCGAACTGGTTGAAGTTGAATTCCTGCGGCACCACGCCCAGGCAGCGCTTGAGCGCCGAGGGCTCGCGGTCCAGGTCATGGCCGAACCCATTGACCGTGCCGCTGGTTTTGTTCACCAGGGTGGACAGGATGCCGATGGTGGTGGATTTGCCGGCGCCGTTAGGGCCGAGCAAGGCGAAGAAGTCGCCTTCGGCAACATCGAGGTCGATGCCTTTGAGGGCCTGAAAGCCGTTGCCGTAGGTCTTGGTGAGCTGTCGGATGGACAGGGCGGAACTCATAGCGGGTCACTTACCGAAGAAAAAGGTGCAGGACACGCCAGGCAAAGTCACTGGCGCAGTGAGTGCGGCCATGGTGCAAGGCCAGGCCGCACAAGTACAGTCACATCTATTGATAATGACTATCGAAGCAGGGTCAGGTGAGCGCGGTCATCACCGCGGCCTGATAGGCCGGGCGCTGTTTCAGGCGCTCATACCAGGCTTCCAGGTGGTACATGGCCGGGCGCTCGATGGGCATTTCGAACCAGGCATAGATGAAGCTGCCCAGTGGGATGTCGCCCATGCCGATCTGGTCACCGGACAGGTAAGGCTGTTGGGCCAGGGTTTCGTCGGCGATGGCCAGCAGCTGGGCGCATTGCTTGTGCGCGGCGTTGATCGCCACCCAGTCGCGCTGGTCTTCCGGGGTGCGCAGCAGGCCCCAGAACAACGGGCGGAACGGTGTGGCGAAGGATGAGGTGGTCCAGTCCATCCACTTGTCGGCCAGGGCACGTTGGCGCGGGTCTTCGAGGTACCAGCCCTGCTCGGCGCCGTATGCGGCGCACAGGTAGCGGACGATGGTGTTGGACTCCCACAGGGTCAGGTCGCCATCTTCCAGCATGGGCACCAGGCCGTTGGGGTTGCGGGCGCGGTAGTGCGGCTCGTTGACCACGCCGAAGGCGCCGCCGGCGTCGATGGATTCGAAGTCCAGACCCAGCTCGTGGGCGATCCACAGCGCCTTGCGCACATTGCTTGAATTCTTGCGGCCCCAGATCTTCAGCATGGCAACGTCCTTATGAAATGCGGTGGTGGTGCAGTCTACTCCAGACCTTCGCCGCCTGTACTGCCAAACAAATGAACTGAAACTCCCGCTGCCACACCCTGTCACTGTTCTGAACCTGCCGTTTACAGCGTTGCGTCTAAGCTGTCTGGGACGGCTCAAGCCCCCTGGTTCCAAGGAGGACCGATTATGTTGCTGTTGTGGTTGGTAGTGCTGGTGATTGGCGCGGCGTACCTCACGCACCGGCGCCTGGCGCCCTTGCAGATTCTCGGCATCATGGCGGCCTATGTGCTGCTGATGGGCATTTTCAGCAGTGCGCCCGGCTGGCTGCTGGCTGTGATCTGGATCGTACTGGCCTTGAAGATCGCCCTGGTTGCGCTCCCGGAGTGGCGTCGTAAGGTGTTCACCGGCCCGGTGTTCAGCTGGTTCCAGCGCACCCTGCCGCCCATGTCGCAAACCGAGCGCGAAGCGATCGATGCCGGCACGGTGTGGTGGGACGGCGAACTGTTCAGCGGGCGCCCCGACTGGCGCACCTTGCTGGCCTACCCGGCACCGAAGCTGACCGAAGAAGAACAGGCCTTCATCGACGGCCCGACAGAAGAACTGTGCGCCATGGTCAGCGACTGGCAGATCGGCCAGGACCTGGACCTTCCGCCTGAAGCCTGGGATCACATCAAGCAGCATGGCTTCTTCGCGCTGATCATCCCCAAGGAATACGGCGGCAAAGGCTTTTCCGCCTACGCGCACTCGCAGGTGGCGATGAAACTGGCCACACGCAGTGGCGACCTGGCTTCCACGGTGATGGTGCCCAACTCTTTGGGCCCGGCCGAACTGCTGCTTCACTACGGCACCGATGAACAACGCAACCACTACCTGCCACGCCTGGCCCGCGGCGACGAGATCCCCTGCTTCGCCCTGACGGGCCCGCTGGCCGGCTCCGATGCCGGCGCCATGCCCGACACCGGCATCATCTGCAAGGGCCAGTGGAATGGCGAAGAAGTGCTGGGCCTGCGCCTGAACTGGGAAAAGCGCTACATCACCCTGGGCCCGGTCGCGACCTTGCTGGGCCTGGCCTTCAAGGCCCATGACCCGGACCACCTGTTGGGTGACGAGGAAGAGCTGGGCATCAGCCTGGCATTGATCCCCACCGATACGCCCGGAGTCGAAATCGGCAAACGCCACCTGCCGTTGGGCGCCGCCTTCATGAACGGCCCCAACAGCGGCAAGGACGTGTTCGTACCGCTGGACTTCCTCATCGGCGGCCAGGCCATGCTCGGCAAAGGCTGGATGATGCTGATGAACTGCCTGTCGGTGGGCCGTTCCATTTCACTGCCCGCCGTGGGTACCGGCGCTGCCAAGTACACCAGCCTGGTCACCGGCCAGTACGCCAACATCCGCGAGCAATTCAACGTGCCGCTGGCAGCCTTCGAAGGTATACAGGAATCACTGGCACGCATCGGCGGCAATGCCTGGCTAATGGATAGCGCCCGCCTGTTGACGGCCAAAGCTGTGGACTTGGGCGAAAAGCCTTCGGTGTTGTCGGCGATTCTCAAGTACCACCTCACTGAACGTGGGCGCGAATGTATCCAGCACGCCATGGACGTGCACGGCGGCAAGGGCATCATCATGGGGCCCAACAACTACCTGGGTCGCAACTGGCAAGGGGCGCCGATCTTCATCACGGTCGAGGGCGCGAACATTCTCTCGCGCAACTTGATGATCTTCGGCCAAGGCGCCATCCGCTGCCATCCGTTCGTGCTGAAAGAAATGGCTTTGGCTGGCCGTGATGACCGGGAGCAGGCACTGAAAGAATTCGACGACCTGCTGATGAAACACATCATGTTCGCGGCCGGTAACGCCGCCAGCACGCTGGTGTTCAACCTGGGCCTTGGGCGCTTCGAGCCAGTACCCGGGGATGCCTTGAGCCAGGGTTACTTCCGTGCCCTCAATCGTCAGGCCGCTGCCTTCGCCCTGCTCGCCGACCTGTCGATGATGCTGCTGGGCGGCGCGCTCAAGCGCCGCGAACGCCTGAGTGCGCGGCTGGGCGATGTATTGAGCTACCTGTACCTGTCCAGTGCCGCGCTAAAGCGCTACCACGACCTCGGCTCACCCGAGCACATGCAACCCCTGCTGCGCTGGGCCCTGGAAGAAAGCCTGGGCCAGGCGGAAAAGGCGCTGGACCGGCTGCTCGACAACTTCCCCAACCGGTTCGTCGGTTGCGCACTGCGCGTGCTGGTGTTCCCCTTTGGCCGTCGCCATACCGGGCCGAGCGATGAACTGGATGCCGAGGTGGCAGCACTGATCGGCCGCAGCAAGGGCGACCCGGCGCTGGAGGAGTTGCTTGCCGGATGCTTTAGACCACAAGCCGAGGGCGACCCGGTAGCAGCACTGCAGCGGGCCTGCGATCTTCTGGACGAAGCTGCGCCACTGCACAAAGTGCTGCATCAGGCGATTAAGGAGGGTAACGCTTATCCTGCTCCCGGGCAGTCAGCCATCGATGCCGCCGTCGCGAGCGGGGCACTGCAAGCTGAGGAGGGGTACCGGTTGCACGCGGCGGAACAGGCACGACGGACGGTGATCGATGTGGATGCATTCGACAAAGAAATGCTGAGGCTGACACAGGGTAGAATCCGCTAAACATCAATTGACTTGGCGCCAATCGGGCCCTGTGCCCGCTTGGCGTCAGCGCTCGCACGCCTGCTTCAGTCATTGAAGAATTTAACGGCTTGGGTCGCTGAATATAGAGGGACAGGAATGACCGTGACCGCCCAGTACAACAATCGGCTACTGCCCAGATCGCGCCCTGCAATGACGCTTACGGTCGAAGGGGCCGAGTTTCCCGGGGTGAAAACCCCGGCGTTGGAAACCGAACCGCCGCCATGGAGGGTAGACCACTCCGTTTCACCAGCAGGCACGGGCATATCCTTGCCTTCGTCCACATCGTAGTACCACAACTGGAGGGTCAAACTACCGTTAACAACAGAGTATTTAATATAGTGCGTTTGCCTGGCGTATAACGTGACAAATGTAGAAAGGGCAGAATTACCATTCACCGTTACTTTGATGACATCGAACACTGCTCGTTCCCTGACCGTCTCCACCTGCGCTGGCTTCTCCAACGTCTTCCGAACATCTTCGTATATTACAGATGGCGCCTGGGAAGGCGGCGGCACATAATAGCAAGCGCTATCGCTTTTCTCCAGCGCTCCATGCTGATCGCCAACAAATACTATCGTGGCGTTTTTCAAATCGGATATTTCCATCAGCTCTTTTTCAAACCCCGCGCCGACTATGCACATCAACGGGCTTACTGATAACGGATCGCTCGCAACGCCTATATCAGCATCTTCCATGGCAGCGCTGCGCTTACGCTTGTATCCAACTTTAAAGAATACTGTTGCCGGTAGATCCTGGGATGGGTCTACCAGGGCCGTTCCTTCCGGCACCATCAAGGACGCCATCCACTCACTGTCAAGGGGGCGCTGCGGAATCGGGATTTCCGGAAAGGCCGTAGCAAAGACGGCAGCAACAAACTCATGAGAGGAGCCCCATGTAAGGTCAGTGGACAACATGTCACTGCCCCTCTCCAACTCTGCGGTTGAGGGCGACACAAGGTCATAAACTATACCCTCCAAGTCTGCAGCGGGCACTAATGCCACATCTTGCAGCCAGGGGTTTTCCGGAGCTGCAAGCAAGTGATAAAGCACTACCTTTTTTTGCTCATTATAGTGCTCGGCCAATAGCCGCTGTTCGCTATCGTTTCCGCTGTAGGTATAGTCCACTGCACCATTCCACACCAGACTCACCGCTCTACCTGCCAGTGTCGAGTAGACGATTCTAAAGCGCTCATCGGAAGCTGCAAAAGCGATGCTGATTATCAATGTCCTGTGACCGGGTAGTTCCATTCTCCGAACATAGCTCATCCAGGGGGCGCTCGCGCCCGCGTCTGTAGTGAGCGTGACTTCCATTTCTCTCAGCGCCCGCTGCTCCAGGTCAAGGAACAAGGTAGCGCCAGAGCTTCTGTATGCCAACTTAGGCAGCCCCATCTGTAACTGTTTGAATTTCTTGGTGCCGGGGCCGGTTTGCCTGCCCAGATTGATCATTTCCCCTGGGGCATCGGACAATGCAGGGTAACGATCATGCCAAAGCGTATTGAGCGTGCGCGTCCCAATATCCATTACCCCAAGATAGTTTGGTGATTGCGATTCAGTACTCATTGCGTGTCTCCTCTGTAATCCCTATCAGATTCCCGATGCCAGCATGACCGGCATTGCCCGCCTCGAATACTGGCAAAAATGTCAGGTCAGCCCCCGCGACTGCTCGATGGATCACAACGCGGTACAATGGCGGCATTGCCTCATGCCTAAGGACACATCCGTGACAAACGCCTTCCAAAACTATCACCTGCAACTGCTCGAGCACGTGCGCAGCATCCTCGTAGCCCTTGAAAACGCCGAGCAGGTGCCTGAAGAAAGCCATGCGCTGTTTTTGGAGCGCTTCGATGAACTGCTTGCCCTGCTGCCCTTAGAACCGTTACAGAGCCAGTACCTTGGCCAAGACCTGATGTGCCAGGTTATCCAGCGTTACCCCCAGTTCGCTCATCTGGTGCCTCGTGATCTGCTCTGGTTCTTTGGCGGTGACTGCCTGCACTTCATGCCTGACGCAGAGCTTGATCTGTATCAGCAACTGGAGGAGCTTCGCTACGAAGCAGAGCAGCGCGGAGCACCGTTCGACTGGAACGTGGAAAAACAGCAACTGCTCGCCTCGCGGCAGGCTGAGTGATCCTGGGAGTGGCAGCCCCGTAAAATCGAATTCCACCCTGCCCTATAGCGAATTGACCTACAGATTTGGTTTCCGCATCGCAGTTAGTCTCTTCTCCGCGATCAGCCGGCGCTCCCCATGGCCTCGGCTGAAGCGCACAAAACTAACAACTAACCTTCAATCTGGAGCGCTCAATGAAACGTATTTTTGCACTGCTGGCTTTCGGCCTTGGCTGCAGCTCAGCCATGGCCAACACGGGTATCATCAACTTCGAAGGTACTGTAAGTGCCGGCGGCACTTGCCAGATCGACGTCGTCACGCCTGGCGGCCCTGGCCTGCCGAAAGTCTATTTGGGCGACTTCAGAACTTCAGACTTCACAGCAGTCGGGCAAAAAACCCGGCTCGAAAAGTTTGCCCTTCGCGTAGACCCTGCGAAGTGCCCCGTCACCGCTGGCGACGTTGCAGCAGTCACATACAGTGCCAACTATGGTGCTGACCCATCCGGCAAACTGTATCAACTGCAGAGTGGCATCGGTTATGCTTCCGGTATGGCCTTGGCGATCTTTGACAAGAGCAACGCTCAGCTCGCCCCTGATGCAGAGTCGGTAGAATATGCACTGAGCGACACTCAAGTTACCGATATGAACTTTACCGCCCAGTTGCACACAACTGCAGCGTCGGTAACTGAAGGGCACATTGCCACCAGCGTCAACTTCCTGGTCGATATTCGATAACTCGCCATGGCACAAGCGCAGCCTGCTGCGCTTGCTCTCTTACTCATTCATGACTTGCCTCAATGCCTAATTCACTCATTTTCCGTTTACTTCTACTCACTGGCCTGTCAAGCGGCATGATTGCCTCAGCCCAAGCAGCGCTTACCATCAGCACTACACGCATCATTCAAGCAAGTGACAAGCAAAGCAGTTCAATCATCGTTGCCAATCCCAGCACTCAAACCTTTGCCGCACAGAGTTGGGTCAACACCGAAGCTGACGACAATATTACCGCCGTTCCACTCATTGCCACCCCCGCGCTATTCCGCCTTGCGCCGGGCAGTGAGCAGACTGTTCAGATCAATCAAATCCCGAATAATCTGCCCAAGGACAAGGAATCCTTGTTTTACTTCAATGTACAGGAAATTCCGCAAACCGATGGTGACCCGTCAAACACACTGACCATTGCCCTGCGCACCCGAATCAAACTACTTTACCGCCCCGCCGAACTGCAAGAACCCCTTGAGGACGGCCTGAAAAAACTGCAATGGTCCTTACAGCGACTTGACGGCAAAACTCAACTGGTTGTGCATAATCCCTCACCCTATCATTACACCTTCAGGCAGGCGCACCTGGAAAACGGCAGCACACGCAAGCGCATTGAAGCCCATAAAATGGTTGCCCCAGGTGGCACTCAGGCATACCCCGTAGAAACGTTTGCAATAACCCCCAAAATGCACGTGACTTTCACAACCATCAACGACTTTGGGGGCACCACTGCCGAAATGAGAGCTCCTGTTTCCGGCCCATGATAACCACGTCAAGACTGCAACTGAGGTCTCATTTCAGGGAATTTTACCCAACTGTACCCCTGATTGAAACTTACATTGACATGTACCGTGAACGGGTTATTAAGCAACAGTGTTGACAGGTACGACTTCAGCACCACCACATCGTTACGTGCGCCAATGCCGTTTTCAACATCGTCCGCCTCAATCGCATAGTTTTTCAAAACTTGGTGCGGCTCCGCCTCTTGGCCATTGCTCAGGGTCCCGGTCACCCAGATATCGACCCATTGCCCTTCCGCCATGAACTTCCAGGTTCCCAATGTCACCCGGTTACGCTCATCCGCATCGGACAACTTGAATATCCCGTTCCTCACGCCAGCCAGTTGAACGACCGGTAGGCCCCGGCTCAACGAACCAACAGTAAGGCCTACTGGCGGCGAAGGGTAATCGTGACGCTTGTCGCCCGAGACGACATAGTTGACCTGGATGGTCGTTGCGCCCTGTGCAGCCACCTTGTCTTCAGGAATTTCGAATTGACGCGAACGTCCCTGGTATTCGGTAGAGGTCGAGTAATACCCTGGGTCTCCGGGCTGGCCCCATTCCACCCGTAATGTTTCATCGGGGTAAACAACTGCTTCAGCCGGTACCTTTATGAGAAGGGGTGGAGCCAGATCATTGAGTGCCAGATGCAGGTTTTCCTGATCCCCCGTGGTTTGCTCGATGCTCAACAATGGCAGCGCTCGCAAGCCAGCCGACACACTCAGTTTAAGAGGCCTGGGGAACACACTGATATTGCCGGCTCGATCCTTGATGGCATAGTACACATAGCGGTCTCCGTCTCCTCGTTCAAGCACCAATGCGCCAGGGAAATCGATGTAGACCGGCCTGATAGTGTCTTCAAATGTCAGTTCATGTTCACCAGCCTCCATTTCCGCAAAGGGCTCGGTATCCCAATAATAGATAACCGTGTCACCTGCTTTGGGCGTGATATATCCAGGCACCTGGGTTCGCAGGCGTTGATCGTGGTTCCTCAGGTAGCGCTCCGTAAGCCCGTCACGTTCGATTTCTTCCGGGTCTTCAACGACCGTCAGAAGGCCCTGGCCTGCGCCCAAAACAGGCGCCTGCAAGTCGATCAATACCTCCAGCGTCTTGGAAAGGCTCGTGTCAAGGTTGGCATTGATTACTTCGTAACGCAGCACATGGGGACCGTCAGTCAGCTTGTCCTTGGGAACACTCAGGATCAGATCCCCAGGCTGCACAGGGGCCTCCCAGGACCCTTGATCCACTTCTACCTCATCCCAGAGCAATTTCAGCAGTTCCGGCCTGCCAGGGCGTGGATCACTGACCGGCCACATGGGTACGATCACCTCCAGATCCTTCTCGGTAGCGCTGATGGGGAGCAGGTTGATGTCGCCACCCGGGATGTCGTCAAGCAACTCAGTCACCGTGACAGCCTCTAGTAGCTCCTTGAACAACAGCTTCGACCACGGCTTTAGTAACCACTTTAACAACTTGTTCAGTAACGACTCATTGTCTGACATTTGGCTCATTTAGTGACTCCCACTAAAAAGGAGGCCCTAGGGCCTCCTGATGAGTACTTACCAGCTATACCGCACGCCAAGGTTCACACCCCAGGGCTGGTCGATATGTTCGCCGCGGCTGTGATCGATATCGGCATGCAGCTGCAGGCTTTGCGCTACGGTAACAGCCACACCGGCGCCCACCTCCAGGCGGGAGCCTGAGAGATCGTTGGAGAAGCGGTTTTCGTTGACCTTTACATCATTGTTGTTGATGAACTCGTGAGCGTAGGCAGCACGCAGGTAGGGTTGAACAATGCCACCCGCTGACATCTCGAAGTTGCGCCCGACTGTCGCACCAGCCTTGCCCAGCACGGACCGGACAGCGTCGCCTTGGGCCTGCAGGTCATTGTCCAGGTGATAGTCTTTTCCTTGAATATAAGCGGTGGACCACTGGGTAAAAGGCTCAACGAAATACCCTTGATCGAGCTCGATGTGACGACCGAACTCGGCCGATACACCAACACCGTTGTTGCCGTAGTGGCCTTTGGTTTGTGCGCCGTCGCTCAAGGCAACCGTGGAATCGTTGTCAAAGCGGTTCAACTTCACTACGCCGTCGAAGTAGTACCCGCTCACGCGGTCAAGCCAGGTGGTGTACATCCCGAGGTAGTAGCTGTCCACCTCACCACTGGTGCCGCCCTCCAGGTTCAGGTCCGAACGGCTGTAACCAGCCAATACACCCAGTAACCATTGACCATCACCAACCGGCAGCGGCGCATCTGCACCGAGGGAAAACCCGTGTTGGGTTTGTTTGTAAGCAACACCGGAACTTGCGGCAACATCAAACTTGTTGCCATAGGTCCGAACCCAGCCACCGGCCTTGCCATCATCCAGACGCAACTCGCCCATGCGGCTGCGCAAAGAGGTCAACTCGCCGTACCATACGGTTGGCGCAGTATTGAACAGCGCCAATACCGAGCGGGTGCCAGGGCTGATGATCTTGCTCGAACCGTCGAGGAACCAGTCGTCACCACGCTGTAGCAATTCGTAGGAAAACGCCCCCAGATCCACAGGCCCGTTAACCAACGAGAACGAAGCATCACCCCCGCCCGTATGCACCACCTGAAGCTGGTTTTCTGCTTGCGGCTCTGCACCACTGCTGCCGATCAGCAAGCTATGGCTGCCCGTGGCTGTGCCAGTGATATCAAGGAAATCGGTCTCCCCGGTGGCGAAGTTGGCATCCATTTCAAACGTGCCTTCACCTGACAGGTTGTCCAGCGTCAACCGATGGTATGCATCGGGCTGGCCAAACTGCACGGTCCCGCCAGCGAGCACCAGATCGCCGACCTTGGCGTCGTCGACCATCGTCCAGCGTGACTGATCGCCAATAGACAGTTTGCCGACATTTTCCAACTGGCCCGTGAGCGTAGCTTGCCGATCCAGTGATATGGCTGCACTGGACCCCTCCTCCACTTTTACGTTGCCCACTAGGTTGGCGTTCACTACAGCCAGGTCGGCACTCGACTGGTTGCGCACTTCGAGGAGGTTGCCATTGCTAGCGCTAAGCTGTGCGCCATTGCTGACCGTGATTTTGGCTGTGGCACCCCCTTCGGTCTCCCCATCCACCAGTATGGCCGAACCGTCTTTCCCGACGACTTGCGAACCATCCAGATCGATACGGGCCTCGCCGGCACGGCCATCGGTATTTACCAAAATACCTTCCTGTGCGCCGACGATCGTGCTGCCCTGCGCCTGGAGCCAGCCATTGAGCATGCGCACGCCGGCACTGCCCTGCCCTGTGCCCTGTACCGTACTGCCATTGAGGTGCAGTTCTGAGTCACTGGCAATGAGCGCACCACCCTTCCTGCCGCTGATGTTACTGCCCGTAACCCACGCCTGCGAGCCGACGCCATTACTGCGGCCCAAGACAACACCACGCTCATCGCTGGTGATGGTACTGCCATTGATGTCAGCGCGCGCGCTCCCCTCCATCAACACACCGTCCCTGGCCGATGTCACCGTGCTACCGTTGAGTTCCAGCGCCCCACTTTCACGCAGGAAGATCTGGTCCGTGCTGGCGCCGTTGCCCGTCAGCTTTGCACCGCCCTGAACCTGATAACTATCAGGCAAATTACTGCCATCGATGACCGTGTCACGGTCGACGATAACCTGCGCCACCGCCACATCCCCTACATACAAGCTTAACGGCAGCGCCGCCATGCAACACACCAGCCCATTGCGAACTTTAAATTTCTTGAAGTTACTTTTCATTTCCAAAATCTCATGCAGATCTAGAAGCAGGCACGTTAATGAGTGAATGAAACACATGAGTCGGTGCCGATCGCGATCAAGCTACAGGAAATAAATCAAGCCACTATAGGAAAAGCCTTACAACCTAGCGCGAATAGCCCTACGCTGCGCGACATCCTTTTCGCGCAGCATAAGTTAATTCAGATGCCACCACCTTCAGGATTACAAACACCAGAGGGTGGCATAAAGGAAAGCTCCACCTTGGCTTCAATCGAAGGAATGTCTCCCTTGGCCGTCTTTAGTGTATATTGCACATTTGCGCGAGAACTATTGAACCTTGGGTCCGGGTTCCCTTCATGTGTGGGAAGCACATTGGTCTCGTAGGGGATCCGCCAGGTAAAGCCCGTGATCGGATGCTCACTATCTATAGCGATCGGAATGTCTAATGTGACAGCGTCAATTTCATCGAAACCTAAATCATCACTCTCGCCTCTGTACACCCACCACTTTGCTTGAATCTGCGCAAATGGAGAGAACTGATAATACTCGGTGAGGTCCGGAATCAACACCTCGACAGCGGGCCCGTCAGCATGATCGTTACTGCGTTGTATCGAAGTACAAGTAACCCTGCCATTTACCAGATGTTCGAATGTTGCGGCAACAGGTGTAATAGTGATTGCATCAACGGAGACAGGCGTAACTTTCGAGCGCACAGGGTTATGCACGCCTGGGCGTGAAGCCAAATAATCGACAAGTATAGCCGGGCCATTGCCACCCTTTTCGATAACAGCCCAAGGCACCTCTACCGATACCGTGTCACCTGGGCTGTCGGTGCCTGACACGGTGTAAGTCGCCGCTGGCTCACCTGCCCAATAGAATTCAAGTTCATCATCTTCCTCGGCGAAGCTGTAGAGCTCAATTTCCAGATCGGCAATTAAACCCGCATCATCAGCATTCAATTCATTATCGTCACTCGTGCCTCCCCTGCCCTTGACTACAACTTCTTTTAAACCGGGATGAATGGGCAGTGGCCATTCTGGATCGGGGCCACCTGGGTCCATGGTTTCGAAGTCTACGTTAATATCAGTATCAGCGCCGCCCACCGGATGGGTACCACGCATCAGGACATAGCTGACAGTGGTGGGCAGGGGCCCCTTGTTATTACCGTAAGCGCGCAGCAATACCTCATCGGATACTTTTACCGGGATATTCTCTTTAGTAGCAGACCCAACCGTTTCAGCCGGTAACGCTATGCCACCCCAAGTCACCACCACAGTATCGGTGGCTTTCATATGTTCCTGCCAAGGAACCCATACTTCCACACCCAAATGAGCGTCAGCCTGGTCAATCAAAAAACCGTCAGCCGCTGTGGCCAACGGCACCAGAGGGTCATCAAAGGTAGCAGGCAGTTCGCCCAACGCTACAGGAATACTGGTCCAGACAGACAACGCACTGATGTTGAGGGCCTTGTCGACCAGCAGGTAGAGGGCATACATCCCGCCATCCCCAACGGCGCGGATTTTATCTTCAGGAATCGATAGCTCCTGATCGGCACCTGTCGTAGGTAGCGCCACGATCGGTGGATCAAGGTCTTCAACCTTGTCTGGAAGGCGACTCATCCAGTACACCAAGACCTGATCGCCTTCTGCCCAGCTGGAATAGGCGGGTAGTTTCAACTTGGCACCCACTTTCAACGATTCATCGGTCACAACCGGGATATCAGGGAACTTGGGCGGCGCCGCATGCGAATAGGGCGGGTTTCGGTCGAAAATAAGCGTCAGGGGCCCCGACCAGGAAGCATCCCCATTGATATTCATGACCCAACTTCTGAAATGGTGGGTGCCGTCCACTCGCAGCGCGTCTTGATCTTTAGGGATTACTACGGGATATGGATCAGGCGTACCGGGTTCGCGAAAATCGCCAACCTTTTCGTAAACCGTCGTCCACGTGGCACCATCCCTGGAGTGTTCAATGCGAAGCGTGTCTTCACGTGTCCTCACCCAGAGTGGCACGCTCAATACAAAGGGCAATGCAGGGTCAGCGGGACCGCCGCTTTCTTCAATTGTAAATTTTCTGTAGACCAATCCACTGGGTGGATCGGCCAGCATACTCCCATCAATTACCAAGTCTTCCATACCCGAATGAATTCGGGGATCAAGATGGGGCTTATGGTCTGCAAGCGAACGCAGGTATGCCTTACGCACGCGTTCGGAAGCACTGTACGCCTTGGAGTCACTCATGATGCGCCTCTGGTTTATCAGGTTGACGGGTAGCTGCGCTGCTGAAAGCATTCAAAGCCATCCCGGCATTCTGCACAACTAGCACTATTACCAGGTGACAAACTCATGAGTTTCCAGCCATGAAAAAAGGGCCGCAATGCGGCCCTGTTTTAAAGGTACTCTACCAGGATGACTTAAGGCTGCTCTTGAGAGACCAATCGATCCAGCGGGTCATATCCATAGGCAAAGCCATTGACACTTTCCAGGCGCCCCAAGGCGTCATAGGCTAGTTGACGCCCCTGTTCATCAACCACCATATTTCCGTCATCGTCATACTCCAGCGGCACCTCGATAGGTTGCTCGGACATGCCCCTGACCGTGAAACCAGTGAGTTGTGCAGGATCGGCAAGATTCGCGAAATGGTAGACAACGTCTACTTCGCCTTGAGCATGTGCGGTGAGCACACGTGTGATATTATCGATCGCATCGAACCTGAACTGTTGCCGCTGACCGAAAAATGACCCAGTTTCGCCCATTGTGCTGACTGAAAACTGACCCAGGTGTTCCACTGCACCTGCTCATTTTTTGAGCAGGAGAACACAGGGTGATCAGCATGGAAATGATGGGCAAAATTCGGCGGATGTATTTCCGCGACAAGCTGTCGTTGCATGAGATAGCCAAGCGCACCGGACTGTCGCGCAACACCATCCGAAAATGGATCAGAGCACCGGAGTCCAAGCAGCCGGTTTATCAGCGTCGAGCTGTGTTCAACAAGCTCAGTCCCTTTCACGAGATGTTGGAGCAGGCGCTGCGGGCTGATGCCTTGAGGGCGAAGCAACATCGCCGCAGTGCCAAGGCGCTACTGGCCATGATTCGCGCTGAAGGCTATGACGGCGGCTACAGCCAGCTCACTGCCTTCGTTCGTCATTGGCGCGGAGAACAAGGCAAGGCGGTACGGGCATTTGTGCCGTTGGCGTTCGCGCTGGGCGAGGCCTTCCAGTTCGATTGGAGCGAGGAAGGTCTGCTGATTGGCGGTGTTTTCAGGCGCGTCCAGGTCGCGCATATGAAGCTCTGTGCCAGCCGAGCCTTCTGGCTTGTGGCCTATCCCAGCCAAGGGCATGAGATGCTGTTCGATGCCCATACCCGCTCATTCGCCGCCTTGGGCGGCGTGCCGCGTCGCGGCATCTACGACAACATGAAAACGGCGGTCGACAAGGTCTCCAAGGGTAAAGGTCGCACGGTCAATGCTCGTTTCATGGTGATGTGCTCGCACTACCTGTTCGACCCGGACTTCTGCAACGTAGCGTCCGGCTGGGAAAAAGGTATCGTCGAAAAGAACGTCCAAGACAGTCGGCGCCGCATCTGGCTGGCCGCCCGCGACAACACTTTCCATAGCTTCGAAGAGCTGAATGCCTGGCTTGCCCAGCGCTGCCGGGCTCTGTGGCACGAGCTGATCCATCCGCAGTACAACGGCCTCACCGTCGCAGAAGTCTTGGAGCTGGAGCGCGTCGAAATGATGCCGATGCCGACGCCCTTCAACGGCTATGTAGAGCGCACGGTTCGCGTTTCCAGCACCTGTCTGATCAACGTGGCTCGCAACCGCTATTCAGTACCCTGCGAGCGTGTTGGACAGTGGGTTAGCAGTCAGCTCTATCCCTCGCGGATCGTCGTGATTGCCGATGATGGTGTGATTGCCAGCCATGAGCGCCTGTTTGATCGCGATCAGGTCAGCTACGACTGGCAACACTATATCCCCCTCATTGAGCGTAAACCGGGAGCCCTACGCAATGGTGCCCCGTTTGCCGACCTGCCCAAGCCACTACGCCTGCTCAGGCGCGGGCTGCGGCGGCATCTACAGGGTGATCGGGTCATGACCCAGGTCTTGGCCGCCGTGCCCATCGCTGGGCTGGATGCTGTCCTCGTAGCGGTTGAGCTGGTTTTGGAGTCCGGCAGCCTGAGCGCTGACCACATCCTCAATATCGTGGCCCGTCTGACCGCCCGTGACGCACCACCCTCGGTCGAAACCAACCTGCAACTGAAAGTTACCCCTATCGCCAATACCGCGCGCTATGACCGGTTGCGCAGCACAGATGAGGAGGTGCGCAATGCGTGATCTTACAGAGGAACTCAAAGACTTACGCCTGCACGGCATGGCCACTGCCTGGGCAGATCTGGCCGCACAAGGCGAATCTTCCACTGCGTCATCGAAATGGCTGATCGAGCATCTCCTCGATCAGGAACACGCCGACCGGGCAGTGCGCTCGGTACATCATCAGATGAATATGGCGAAACTGCCCATGCACCGCGATCTGGCTGGCTTCGACTTCGGTGTATCCAGCGCTGATGCCCGGCTGATCAAGGAACTGTCCACTCTGACCTTCACCGACACAGCTCAAAATGTGGTGTTCATCGGCGGCCCTGGCACCGGTAAAACGCACCTCGCCACCGCCCTGGCGGTGGCCGGCATCACCCAACACAACAAGCGTGTACGCTTCCACTCCACGGTCGATCTGGTCAACCTGCTGGAACGTGAGAAGCACGAGGGCAAAACGGGGCGGATCGCCCGGGGGCTACTGCGTGCAGATCTGGTAATCCTTGATGAGCTTGGTTACCTACCTTTCAGTCAGAGCGGCGGAGCCTTGCTGTTCCACCTGCTTTCGAAGCTTTACGAGCACACCAGCGTGATCATCACCACCAATCTCAGCTTCGCCGAGTGGTCGAGCGTATTTGGCGACGCCAAGATGACCACGGCCTTGCTCGACCGATTGACACACCACTGCCACATCGTCGAGACGGGGAATGAATCGTACCGCCTGCAAAACAGCACCCTGGTGGCCAAGACCAAGATCCAGGCGAGGGAGCGGAGACGGCAGGATGTCGAGGAAGCGGAGGACGACCCGTTTTGACCTCTTTGGGCTGGCCTTGCTGAGTGCAGGGTCAGCACTTTTACGATGCTGTCGACTGCTAGGCTTATCCACAATTGCCGGGGTCAAAATCGGCAAGCAGCCCTGGGTCATTTTTCAATCGGCAGGGTGGGTCAACTTTCAATCAGCGCCAACAAACCTGAACGTCTGCCGACGTATACGGTTACCATAAGGATCCACAGGCATATATTCATCGATTCCACTGCATGTATACTCGACCAAACGGCCCCGCTCATCGTAATCGAACACTTCCCTGCGCAGCAGCTCTTTCCCCCGACGCAACACCTTGCCGATAATTCGATCCGCCTTGTCATATCGCTGACTCAAGGTTTGCTTCGCATCCCCAAAATCGAATGTACGCGAGATTTCTCTATCAAAATCGTCAAATTTCAATTGGGTGCCAAGCCGCCGAGCTGGCTCGCCCGGCGTATTGTCAATCGTCTCGAAGAAATCGTTGCGCCCCAGGTCATCGTATTCAAAGTTACTGTGCAGTGTGCCAAGGCTCGTCGATTTCAAGCGAGCAGCCCCGTCGTAGCTGTAGGATTGCTCAGCACCCAGCACATCTATGTAAGACAGCATCTTACCCTGCAGGCTATGCACGTACTTCATTTCGTAAGGCTTGCCACCGTCAAATGAACATGTCTCTGATTTCAGCTCACCCGTGCTGAAATAGTCACGTGTCATGGCAACCCCGTGCTCTGAACACGACAGCAAGCGTGCATTCTGTGGGTCATAATCAAAATGCCCTGTAATGCCCGCGTCGACCTGCTTGCGCTCAACAGCCTCTTCACCCAACTGCGGCACGTATTTATATTCGATACGCTTTTTCTTGGGCGTAATCACCGCCTTGGGCTTACGCTGGCCTGGCTCATACTCCAGGCTTCGCAGACGGCCACCCGTTGTCGACTCGACCAGACGATCCAGCCCGTCGAACCGCTGCAAGCCCAGCACGCTCGGTTCGCTACCGCCCCGCCGAGTGACTTGAATCAGTTCCGGCAGGTCTCCAGTACTGTGCAAAGCATAGTCGCGATGAACCAGCGCACGGTCGGCAAGCGTGTGATCTACCAACCGATTGAACGCATCGTAGCTAAACCACGTTTCATTCTGCTCGGCATCTTTTTCCCTGACTGAACGCCCAAGGCCATCGTAGAAGTACTGATGAACGCTGTAAGGCTTTCTGCTTGCTGTCAAACGCTCGACTCTGACTGGTTTTTCGAACAGATTCATGAACGTGATGGTTTGGCCGCTGCCAAGCACTGCGTCCTCGGACTCACTCCATGTACGCCGCACCGGCCCCAGCCGTTCCGGTGTGCCGATGGGGTCGACCCGGTCATGATGCACAACCTTATCAGGGCCCACCGTTTTACAGCGCTGCCCCCAGTTGTCATAACTGAAAGTGGTCTTCAACGGTACATCTTCGTCCCTGTGCCAGTCGAACTCAACTTCCTCGATCAAATCGCCCAGCCCGTCATACATGGCCTTGTAGGTTGGACGATAGTTCGGCTCCTGGCCTTTTTGCACAAAATCACGATCGATGCGCTTGGCCTCGACAACCCGGTTAAGGCCATCGACAGTACTCAAGGTTGAAACCCCTTTGACGTCTATCTGCTCTTGAGTGGCCTTGCCACCCGAGCTGGAAACCAACGCGTAATGATAATGGCGCGATGCGGTGTAAGCCGTTCCCGGTGCGACGGTTTCGCGTATCACTCTGCGCAACAGATCATATTCGTATTCGATCTCTACATCGTTGTCATCACGGTTGAGCAACGGCTCGCCAATCAGCAACGAATGCTGCAAGGTAATTTCCTTGCGGGCATGGTGTTTGGCCCCATGGTCGAAACCGGTGATGACTTGTTGGGTTACCAGAACCGGATGAGTCGTCGGTTTTTCGGGGGTATCCGAGTAGCTATAGTCGATCGTCGTCTGCCGCCCATTCCTTGTCGTTATCTCTTGCTCCAGCCGACCGTGGGTGAGGGGGTCGATTGGCTCATCGTTTACATAAGTGCGTTCGATTTCCTGCAGCACCGTCTGCGAACCATCGCCATGCAATTGGTACTTGTCCTCATGTCGGTTAACCAGCCAACCCGGCCCGTCAACCATTACAGAGGGATGCAGCGCGTAGCGATAATGTGTGCGAAGCGTTTGTGCGCCAGCTTCGTAACCTTCGGCAGGCCTTACGATTTCCTGTTCAAGATGGCGTACGAATTTCTCCGGGTCATCATCTTGGGGATAAAACGTGCGCTCGATGCGCAGACCGCTGGGCTGAACTTCCAGCGTCTGATTGGCAAAATCATCGTATTCGGTAGTCACCGTTTCGCTACGCGGATGCACAGGCGCTTCCGGGCAGTCGAACTCCCATGAGGTGGTCACCGTCTCCGGCATCTGGAAGTACTTGGGCTGGTCCACAAAATCGACGTTGCGCTCATGGTACTTCGTGTTGATACGCCGGGTGCAGGCTTGCTCAACCGTGATTTCCTCAATCATCAAGTGAAAGCGATTGTAAATTTTCTCCACCGTACGCACTGGCTCGCCATCGCGACGCGATGTGGCAGTGGCGCCATACTTGAATGCGCGGTCAGCCACCCGGTAGAGATTGTCTTCGCCATTATCCGCCCAACTGGTCAGCGAGCCATATCCCAGGAAATTGCTTGCAGAATACGTGTAGGTCGTTTCGATGTCTGCCTGCCCGGCGCCGGGCTTGATGACATGGCGATTCACGTAGGAGAGCGCCCGGCCCTTCTCTTCCGTGCTACCCGGGAAAAGATGCCCACGCTCTTGATACTCGATCAGTTCGGTAGCCCCAAGCGGCGTATCCAATTGCGTGATGCACAGTGACTCACCCTTTTGCGCATAATCGATGGTCCACCCCGCGCCGTTCGACGTAGGCAGTGTCACCCCTGTCAATCGATCGCCGGAAATCAGCAATGAATACAACGCGGAAGCGGCTGAGTTTGGCAAGAATGTGAGTTCCACCTTGCTATCACCCACATATTCGATTTTCAACAACGTACGGTCGGCATCGTCGACGATTGACTGCAGGCACCCTTTTTTTGTGGGGTGATAAGCCAGTGTGATGCCATGGCCCGAGAGGGCTTCTACACGTACAGGCAATGCCAGTCGCAGGTCCGATGGCTGCGGTTGCAGCCATTCGACGATGCCGGATTTATGGGCGATCCGGTAGCGATGGGTGTTGCCTTCACTCCTGTTTTCAAAGTGAAAGAGTTCAAGCTTGCGTTCGGGTACAGGAGCAGGCTCACCGGGGCCGTTATCGGAAATTTTGAAACTCTGCCCTGTATGCAGATCAAGTTTGTTGTCGTTCAGGTTGTACTGGCTGAGCTGAAGCGTCCAGCCTTTACCGAAGCCGCTATTGACGTTGTTCAGTGGGCTGAAGCTCACGCGCAATGGCAGGTTCGGGCCAACCAAGGCATTACTCGGAAGCTCAGGCAGTTCGATACTGAGCGTGTATTGCCCTGTACGCTCATCAACGCCGCCCTGCACAAAGCTCATGAAATTGAATGCGTTGGAATGAATGAATGATTGTGTTGTCATTTTCGAATCTTCGCCATCAAAAAGTCGATTGGAAATTACTGAAGCCCCAGCTCCAGATAGTTTCGACCATCCGTACCGCCCCCAAACAAAATTTTAAGCTTGTGCTTCGTACCGTAATTATCGGTTACGGTAAAGTTCATTGCCCCATCGAGCTTATTTCGATACTTTACCGGAGACCAGTAATTGAAATTCGAAACCCGGTCCAGTGTGATCAACATCGCCCCCTCAGACGGCCTATCCTGCCCTTTGAATTTGGGATCAAGCGCCACCTGAATACCTGGCTCTTGAGAAAGTAATTGCAGCTCGGCCTGATACTGCACGCCTTCTGGCATGAGGGGAGCCTCCTCAGGGCGTCGTGGCTTGAAGGCGATGCCGGTATAAGTGGCGAAACTTTCCGCTAACTGCTCCGACTCCCACTTAATCATCGAGGCGGATTCGAAATTCATCTCCACCAATTGAATGCCGTTTCCAGACAGTGACCAATAGTCTGTGGTGCGATGCCAGTAATTGAACGTATCAGTAGGCGTACTTGATCCATCCTCTTCAAAAACCCGTTTGCCGCCCGACTTTGGCCATACGAACGCGGCAAGGTTAGGCAAGGGAAGCTTGACCCCCTCCAATTCGATCTTACCTTTCTCTTTGTCTGGATTATCATCGCTGTACGAATTTTTCCACGCTCTATCATAAGCCTGAAACTTGGCCGTGAACCTGGCCACTTCCGCCACCTTCGAATGCACATACACAGTGACGTAACGCTTGCCCTCTTCTTCCCCTCGCACCCCGCTCGCCCTATCCGAACTGCCCACGGGGTAATAATCAAAATGGTTACGCTTCTTTTTCGCCGCCCACACTTCCAAACTATCGCCTGGAATACCATGCTGATCGTCAGTCAAATAAGGAATTTCATTGCCAATTTCGTCAAGCAGCACCAATGTAGCCAGCTCAGCATTACTGACCGGGTCCCAAACGTTTTCACCGTTTGAGTCAGTAAAACTGTGAGTACCAATGACAATATCAATGCCTACTTGCTGGTAACCATTTGCAAACACCATATTTCGATTTTTATTGTTCAAGCTGAGGCTAAATTCTTTGAGTGTTTTCCAACGGTCCTGCAATGCCATGGCCTGCGCAGCCAGGCCTGCGTAATGTTCAACAATGGCAACGCCCGCAAAGGGGCCGGAAAACGCGGCGATTACACTGACCTCAGCATCGGGCTGATCAGGCGCTTTATACTCCCCGGTCTCTTTGTCGATGTTTCCAGGCCCAAACACTTCCCAGCGATCTGCCGGGTCGTCATCAAGCGCAAATAGCCGGCCCGCGCCGGGTGCAAGGCGGGGTACATAATGGGGCGTGACCTGCAATCTGGGTTCCGTGCGCAGCATCACGACCGTTGCATGGCCCTTGGCCTCGCCAACACTGACTTCCACACGCTGCAAACGCACCAGCGGCACAGAACCCTCGTCTGGCGTAAACACCGCCCGCCGGGAGTCGTCGGCATCCTTGACCAACTCTCCCATTTTCTCGTCTAGCAGTTTCCACTCGACATTACCGGCAGCGTTGCTGGTAAAGGTGATAGCGCCCTGGCCCGAATACCAGACAACAACCCGCGGCGAGATTGACAGCGGCTCCGAAGATTCGATCAACAACGCTGAACGGGTAGCCGCATCAGCCTCCTCTGAAACCTTCGCTGACACTACCACTACACGCTGAGCGCTCGGCAGCTGGCCCCTTGGCCTGGCAGTGTAGGTACCGTTATTGATCGCACCCGCTGCTCGTGGGCTAATAATGTCATGGGCCTGCCAGCCGTAGAGGCCAGTGTCACAACTCACCTCGTAGGATAAGGCTTGTCCAGCACCGATATGGCTGAGTGCGGGCAAAAGCCGGCAGGTGCCTGTACCGGGCCGAATGTCGCCAAACAGGACCTTGTCATGCGGGTCGAACTCTTCATGTTCGAGGAAGCGGACGACATAGCCTTCCGGCATGATCACTTGCGCCAGCAGGCCGGAGGCAAGGTATGTGCTGTACTTTGCCCTTAGCTTGCCCAGCAACAACGTGGCACCGTAGTTGCTCACCTCTGGTGCTTCCTTTCGCGGCAGCAAATACGTAAACGCATCCGGAATGCCACCCGCATCGCTGTCACCCCGTAGTTGCATCAGCAGCAGCACTGCCCCGTCTGTTTGCGGCTGACTGCCCTGCCCGGCGCCTTCGGGGGCCTTTTGTGCAATAGGGTCGACCCTGTCAATCGTCAGTACATCGTTGCCAATAGGGGAAAAATTGATAAAACCGAACAGTGGTTCGAAGGCCGGTTGCTGCTGCAACTGCCCCAAGATGAATTGGCCCATTTTGCGCGCTGCCTGATCGGTAACTGCAAGGTTGCAGATCGGATCGGTGGCCTGGCCAAGATCGATAGCCAGTTGCTGTTGATTGCTCCCTGGCACAGGTACCACCACAAGCTTCGCTGTCATCTGCAGCGTGTAGCCCATGCCCTGGGTCAGTTCATGGCTTCTGCGCAAGCGGCTGGCACTTCCGGGTGATTTCTCCTGCGCGCTGCAACGGCCGGCAATCAGCTCCATGACCACAGTCACCGTGCTGGTGCGGCCCGAAGCCTTTTCGAACGACAGCGCGGGCGGGCCGAGCATCAGCCCATCCAGCACCACAAGCTCGGTGGATTGCGTATCGCCGTAATATTCGCCACTGATGGGTGTGATAAAATCCTGGTTCCTGAAACGCTCAATGAAACGCGCCTCAAGCAGTTGGTTGACCGAATCACGGCCGAGCGCAAGCATCGCCCCCCAACCATACATTGCATCGCCTTTGCTCAGAACATCCAGCAACTCGCGCTTGGAAGAAGTGGCCATGATCAAATCTCCCCTTGCTTATTATGGGTACGAACATGCGCACAGAACGCTTCATATTCTTCGACGTGCGAAAGCGGAATAACCGCGTAGTTCCAGATGGGCGTACGCTCTGCTGGTGTTTCTCTACCGGCAACGATGATGTAAGGGCCTTCGTTCGGCCCTGGCGTGTAGATGCCAGTAGTGGGGTTGATCTGACCGGCGCCTTTGAAAACTTTCCAAAGAGTTTCTGCGGGTGTCAGTTCGTCCTCCTCTCCTGTCTCTTCATTATCGAAGTACAGCGCCAGCTTTAAGCCACCTCCTGCTTGCGCGGTAGTTCTGAGCCCCGCCGTAGTTGTTCTCCAGGGGATGACAATATCGATCACTTCCGTCTGCCCGCCCGCCGATACCTCCACGCCGTCCAGATGAACAAGCGCGTCCACCGTGCCGGCTTCACCGACAGCTTTTTCCGGGGATTCATAGATCCGCACATTTTTGTCTACCGGAATATCCAGATCGGAATCACCGGCTTCCACTTCACGTACGGTGCCTTTGCTTGAACTGGTCATGGCCCATTTCAAGTCACCCTTTATATCGCCACCTGTCAAAACGTAGCGTGGGCGGTTATCGCCGGATTTGAAATTTGCAATTTGGAAATAGGGATAGATAGCAACGCTGTCCGCCACGACCGTTACCAATGCGCTGCTCGAGTTACCATTTGCCGTGGCTGTCACGATGACACGCCTATAGCTGTCGGTTAGCGCCCCGACTTCAGGAGGCGTATAGACCCCATCCACAACAGCGCCTACTTTTTCGGGGTCAGTTGAGCCATCTGGCAAACCTTTGACACTCCAGCTAACCGTCCCGCCAATGGCAGGGTCGAGATGAAACTTAACCGTGTTACCTGGGGCCGCGCTCACTTTTTCTTCAAGCGGCTCTACAGCGAAGGTTGTCAATTTGGGGGCCAGATCCCCTAACAGCGAAAGTTCCCCAGGCGTTACCAATAACCGTGGCGTGGCAACATCATCACTGCGGAACAAAAGGCTGTTAAGGCGTAGAGCATTAAATGGTTTGATCCCTGACGCCATGACAGCAACCTTGTCGGCCATTTGATTCACCAGGGGATCAATATGGGGCTTAATGTAATCATCAAACGATTCCTTAACATAGTCGTTAATATAGCTGTGATCGCCGCCCCAAAACCGGGCATTATAGTTGACCTCCACCTTGCCCGGCACAATTTCTATATCACCACGCTTGTCCCCCTCACCCACCATTTTAATTCGAAGTTCTGTTTGCACCGAAACAGAAACATTGAAATCCGGATCATGACGATAATCCCTAAGCGAGTCGTGAAAGATAACAACCAACTCCTTAGTGGGACATTCCACAGCCCACTCAACGACCAGAACATCATCAGTATGTACAATTTTAAAAGAACCCGAAAAATCAAGATTCGGCCATGTGTATGTGGTGAACGTATAACGCTCATAATCACGAATCGTAGTGTCCCTGCGCCCTTGCACCGTAAATCCGACATCAGCCTTCACAGTAGAAAAAAAGCCACTTTGATCACGATCCATATTAACATTTGTCAACCCAGGGATGTCACGCACCAACTGCCACAATTGATCCTTGAGCCAGACTTCATTAGCAAAAAGAACATTCATTGTAAACGGACCATCGTTTCCATCCACCGGCGACGGCAACAGATAGGGCATATCCTTATCATTCGGTGGAAAGGTTCCTGTCTTGTCCTCAACAAACGACACCCCCACGATAACAGCGCCCTCCTCCTGCTCCTCTTGAGTGGCATTGGTAATCTGTTGTGAACGTGCCAGCGAATGTGTACGAACAGCAAATTCTTGAGGATTGAGCGCCCCCGCTAATGGCTTGATGATATTGAGCTCCCATACCCTGGCCTCCTTCGGCCATTTTTCAAACTCAGCTTTAACTGCCTCACCGAGCTTTTCGTTCATTTCCTTCCAACTGGAAACTTCAAAGGTGTACCCCTGCCCCGTTGAAAGATCCAATGTCACGCGGCCTTCGTCATCAATACTGCCGCTGTTGGTTTCATTCAGGGTTATGTCCATCCGGACCGTCGGCCCACCTAAAGGGTTCAGCACCGTATAGCTCACCAATTCCATCTGGTCACTTCCAGGCAACTGGCGCAACTGGGTGATGACGCCACTGACGACGTTCATGCTCAAGCGCGCCTTGGAACTGGCGATACTGGAATTCACGAACGACAACCGAGGCTTGTCCATCACGAGGTCGCGAACCTCGGTCCAACTACCACTTTCCGTACTTGCCCTGAAATTGACAGGCGGCAGCCATTCACTGTCATCAAAACGCTGAATATGCTCCTGCGCCAACAGCCTGTTAGCCCTGAATCGATCGTAAACCAGTAGCGCCCCCCACCCCAAAGTACGCGGTTCTGCCCGGAGGTATCTCATGTATTTTTCAAACGTAGGCCTGGCCATCACTATCACACTCCAAAATTAATTAACAATACGCAGCCTCAACACAAATAGCACTCACACTGCATTGACAATACGCTAACTAGCACTTCACTCAAGATTCCAGCGTGATACTCATTTCCGGAAACACTCTATATAGCGTCCCGCCATCGAAGCTCAACGCGACATGCAACGTAAACTGCTCGTTCAGCTTTAATTGTTCCAAAAACAGTTTTGGCAACTTAGCCTCAACGCCCATATCCGCTTCCCCTTCAGTCACGGGTATAGATGCAGTCCGCAGGTCTTCAGAAAGATCTCCCTCTTGCCCTACGCCGCTTACCCAAATATGAAGAAGTTGACCAGCCCGGCCAAATCTCCAGGTGCCCAGCGTCAATTTGGCACCCCCACTTGGCACCCTCGATAGCGACAAGGCTTGCCCAACTACACCTTCACATTGGATTTGCGGATCTCCACTGGGAACGGGCGGGGTAATCCTTAAATGGTAAGGCGCCGAGTCCAGCGGAGAACCACTGCCAATCACGCGATACGCCACTTCAAAGCGCCTGCTCTGGTCCCGCGAGCCGCGCCCGATGTTTGCCGGTACGAATTCTTCTGGTATAAGAAAAACCAGCGGATCAGCCCCTTCGGGGGTATTGGCAACGTACTCACCAAATACCGGCCACCCACGCCAAAGCACTTCAGCACGTTCGCCCGGCAACAGCACATCGGGTACACGAACACGAACACCGCCAACGCCGTTCGCGCCAGGCAGGGTGCCATGATCCTTGCCTTCGTCTGGTGTCGCGCGGTCGATCAGGGGGACGGACAACACCCGCGTGGTAGCGATGGCCACGTTCAGCGGCTGCGATTGCAAACCTGCCCCTTCACGGCTGAAGAGGTAGGACAGGCTGACGTTTAATCCTTGATTCTCCAGCACGAAATCGACAGGCACATGCAGTACGATGGTGCCGACGGATTGCGTGCTGGCATCGACACGAACGTGTGTAAACAGCTCACGTACCGGGCTACGCCAGTACAGGGTGACGTGATCAGAAATCGACATCCCGGGGTAACCGTCTATATGGATTGTCAATCCATCCCGGAAGTTACCAGGATCCAACGGTTTTCCCGGGGTATACCCCACAATACGCGGAGCCGGGAGAGGTGTTGGCAGCGAGGCCTCAGAATCGATGACAAAGTCCTGAACGGGAGAATCCAGGGACCCGCTGTCAGCAAAGTCGACACTGTAAGAAACTTTAGCAGTGCCCGGATCAATGAAGCGAAAAATATTCTTACCCACGGTGAACATTAAGGGTAGATTATCGAAATGCTCTTTTTTAACCGTCAACTTTTCGGTTTCCGGGTCCTCTTCATAACCATCCTCATCAAAGCCCTGGAACGTGAAGTTAATCACGTCCCCGACTTGCATCGCCTGATAGGGCATAACGATGAACATGACGCCAGCACTGTCCAGCTCATCGGGCTTAATGACCAGGTCATGCGACTGAACAGCTTGAATGACCGCTAAACCTTCACCATCACCCTTTTCCCTGATACTCACGAGGCAGAATCTGCGCTGTGACTGGCCAACTGTGGTTACCACGTATGAATAAAAAGCTTGTCCACCTTCGGCGCTTCGAACAACAGCATTTTCTATTTTTACTTCCACGCCTTTCTCAAGATCTTCCGGCCTGACATAATACTTTGACCCTGCATCGTCAAACGCCGTCCCTTCCGCGTCGGCGCCTAACCAGCTAATGACCACCTCATGGTCAGGCTGCATACCCGTATACTTTATATACGTAAGCAGATCACTTGCACCCAATTCATCCAGGTCGATTTCGTTACTGGAAGTCAGCCCTGAAATTAACGGCTGCTCCAGCTCCACTTCATTAGTCTTCATGCAATGTCGGCCTCTACTCTATTGATTGCATCGCTGCGCTCAGCGGGCAACGGCTGCATACCGTTATAGAGTGGGTACCGAACCCAAACAACTAGCAAAAATACTAGGTCCCCGACGCCCCCCCTAAGCACCGCACCCCATCACCTGGGGACCTGGCATTTCTGCTAGGTGCCTGGCACCCCATATCGTCATACCCTGCCTGGACACGCTATACGCTGACGCGTGCATACCTCAATCAACAATCAATTAAGTGGAAGCCAATGACTATGTCACGCCAACATTCACCATCAGCAACTGGCACCATTACTGTTTATGAAAAAGTGGGCAACGAGGGAGGCGGCGACTCCAAAGCATTGATCGTCGAAGGCGCGGGAAGCGACAAAAGGCAAGTGCTTGAAATGGGTGACTTTTCAGCACGCAAAATACACATGATCAATATCCCATCGGCCACCACCATTGAACTGCAATCAAAGGCCATGGAAGGAGGTACACCTAAGTGGTGGATTAAGCTGAAGACAACGCATGCACCCTCTGACCTCGACCAGCACGATATCGACCAATATGTAAACCGCAACGGCAAGGGTAGCTTCATACCTACAGCACTTGGCATCCTCGTTGTCGACAAATCCGAAAACCCGGCAACACGCGACTCGCTGGGGAAAATCATCGTGCAGACATCGGCCGGCCGCCGACCTACCACTGAATAAGGACGCTATTCATGACTATACAGTCCAATGCCTGTAACTTCATGAGTTACACCCAGGGTAGTGTCGACCCCCGCACGGGGCTTTACACATTTTCTATTGAAATCCCCCCCCTGAACGCCAATGACCTTCAGGGCCCGGAACTGCCTTTGAGCCTGAATTTCAACCCCTTGAACGAATCGAACGCAGGCTTCGGTATTGGCTGGTCTTTGAAACTAAGCCGATACGACCTGGACAGTGGCGTACTGGACCTGCACACGGGGGATAGTTTTGCGATCGCTGACAACGGCCCGAACGAACCTGTTGTGGTTCATGAGCGCAAATTTGACAGCTTTCATGTGGCGAATATTAGCAACGATAAAGGCAAACGTTACCGGATTGCCCATAAAGCGGGCCTGGTAGAGCTACTTGAGCCACTGAAAGCCGCCCCCCGGGTTTGCCTGCCAACCCGGGTCATGACGCCATCGGGCCACGGCATCACATTGGCCTACGACGACAGCAAAGGCCGGCTGGCTTCTATCCATGACGACAGTGGGCTAACACTGCTTACGGTAACGTTCAACGGTGACCATGAAGCCGTGCTGGACCTTCATCCTGGCACTGAAGCGCATGTGTCTTTCACCCTGGCGCTCGAGGGTGAAGAACTGCGCACGTTAGTCATGCCCACCACCGACCAGCACAGCTGGACGTTTGACTATACTTCCTACGGTTCCTTGCGTTGCCTGCAGAAACTGGTAAACCCACTGGGGGGTGAAGAGGAGCTGGTTTACAAAGAACAGGGGCACCAACTACCCGGCCTGGAGCTGTATGTCCCCTATGCAACCAGCCTTGTTGTGAAGCCCGATCGGCTTGATGAAACAACCTTTATAAAGACCGAATACGACTTTAGCAAAAATAACTTCCTGGGTTATGGCGCGTCGGGTGTAGTCTGGGATGAAAACTACAACCAGGATCACTTGTACAAATTTACCGGCAGTACATTCAACTACACATCAACCGTCAAGCACCACTACGAAGGCAAGGTACTCCGCACCGTCACGCGCACCTTCAACCGCTTCCATTTGTTGGCCGAGCAAGTCACCGAAGAGTCCGGCTGTACCGAGACGATGAAAAACGAGTACCACGAGCGCAGTGGCGGTTTTGCAGAACAGGATGAACGCCTGCAACTACCGAGCAAAATGACCAAGACCTGGACGGTTTCTGGTAATCCCGTCGACCGCCGTGACGAGTTCGTCACCTTCATTTACGACAAGGCAGGCAACCTGGAGGAGGAGCGGACTGCCAGTGGCATACGCATGGTCCGCACCTATTATCCCGCCACCCAAAGTGACGGCTGCCCGGCGGACCAGGAAGGGTTCAAGCGCAACCTTGAAAGTATTACCGTTTACCCGGCTGACGATGCAGCAACCGGGAAGCCCGCTACGATCACTCGCACCCGGTACACCTACAAAGCGATGGACGTGTTGAGCGCAACAGCCTCGCTGCAGCAGGCAAGTTATTGGTTGGTTGCTGACAGCGAGGAGACCCTCGAAGTTACCCTGGAAGATGATGGCAAAGAAACCGAACAACGGTTGCGCCGGGTCGAGATGAGCCACCTGAACATGCCAGACAATGTCTTGCTGCACGGGCGCTCCGATCTGAAGACTGCCACGCTGGGCGCCTGCACGTCGAAAACCCGCTGGCATTATGAAAAAATAAACGACGAGCAGGGAAAACCAACTTACCTGAAGACCACAACCACGTTCTCGCCCCACGGCGGTACGATCGAGAAAACGTCGGCCTCTGTACACTCGTCGCTGCGTAACCGCGCCATCGAAGAGGAAGATGCCAACGGCGTGGTCACCCGTTACCGCTATGATTCACTCAACCGGCTGCTTGAACAGACCGTGGCGCCAGATGACCCGGATCATGCTGCCACAGTTGCTTATGACTATGGCCAGGTCATTGAGGACAAGCGCTCGCTCTGGTATGCCCAGATCACCGACCCCAACAAGGTCATCACCCGCGCCTATCATGACGGGCTCGAACGCTCGGTACGTGTGGAGCGCACACTGAAAGACCTGAATGACCCAGGCAAGACAATTACCCGCATAACGTCCAAAACCCAGTATGACTCCATCGGGCGCGTGGCAAGCGAAACACAGTTCGATTACCTCCCCGCGCCTCCCGACAGCGACACCCCCGCAGAAACCGTGGTCGAGCTGACGTCCAGCTACGCTTACGATGCCTGGGGGCAGCGCTGCGCGGTCACCCGCCCGGACCTTGTGAAAGAAATCACCGAGTTCTCGCCTTTCGGTGAAAAGGGCAACAAAACCACGATGTGGAGCGTGAGCCCCGACAAGCCCGACGACAAACAGCAGCTGCGCGTCGTGGAATACAACACATCCGAAAAACCCGTGTATGAGTACCTGCTGCTGCCGGTGGAAGACGAAGCAACAAAAGGCATCTCGTGGGTTGAGATCGACCGCACCGATTACACCTACGATGGGCTAAGCCGCTGCATCAAAGAAACCTTCAGCCCCGCGCAGACTCGCAAGCAGAAACCCTTGGTCACCGAGTACACCTACGATAACTGGGGGCGCATGTGCGAAACCGTTCGGGCAGACGGCAGCAAACTCCTGCGTACCTTCGCGGCGCACAGCGTCAGCGAGTTGACAACCCTGCTGGAAGTGCTTGATACCCGCGGTGATCCGGCGCAGCCCGTGTGCTCGCGCGAGTATGACGGGCTTGATCGCCTGACCCGCATGGCCGTAGGACCGCGCGTGGAAAAATACCAGTACCGTGGGCTGACACAACTGGTCGAGAAGCGCTCCATCAGTAACAGCAAGGGCACCGACAAACGCACGCACGTCACCCATTACGAGTACAAGCCAAACCTCACCACCCAACCTTCCCAGGTGGCAGCGACGTTCGAGGATGTATCGCAGCCTCATGTGCCCGATGCGTCCAGCTTCGACTACTTCCCAAGCGATGCGCAAATTTCCTCGGCTGCCAACAGCAACGGCAACCGTACTTACAGTTACACCGACCAAGGCTACCTGGCCCATGAGTACTGGAAGGTGAACGATCAAGCGCAGTACGACATCCACAATGCGCACTCGCTGGAAGGCCGCCTTATTTTCCGCAAGCACAGCGACGGTATTGCCTGCCACTATGGCTACGACACACTTGGGCGGCTTCAGACCATTTCCCAGGGCCAACTGGAATGCACACTCGAGTACAACAGCGAAGGGCTGCTGGAACACACGACCACCCGAGATGCCGAGCGTTATGTGCGCACCACCCAGACCTACGACCCGCTGGGCCGACAACATCGGCGTACGCTCGATGCCAACGGCGAAATCAGGGTGCTGGTGCTGAAATGGCGTGATGGCAAGAACCTTGAGTCGCGCACCCTGTACCGTGACAACGATGACGATGAAGACGCTTTCATCCGCAAGGAAGTGTTCGGTTACGACGAACTCGATCGCCTGACCACTCACGACTACGAAGGCGACTGGGACATTGAAGAGGAAGACGGCGAACGCTGGCAGGCACTGCCGCGCAATGCAGCGGGCCGCTCGATCATTGCACAAACGTTCGACTTCGATGCACTGGATAACCTGAGCCGCTGCCGAACTGATTTTGCCGATGGCGAACGTGATACCGCACGCTTCACCTACGCTGAGGACTACAGCTTCCAGTTGACCAAGGTGACCCATACCTTACTCGCAGATTACCGCGCAGAGCAGACGTTCCATTACGATGCGCGGGGCAACATGCTCAACGACGAACAAGGGCGCAAGCTGGAATATGACAGCCATGGCCGCTTGCAGTGTGTGCTGGATGCCAACGACACCGAGTTGATGAAGTACTTGTACGATGGCCACGACCAGTTGCTCGCCGCCACGCAGGCTGGCAAGGCCCAGGTGCAAAGGCGCTATCTGGGCAATAGCCTGGACAGCACACAAGAAAATGACCTGCTCACCCAGTACCTGTACGGTGATGGCCAGGCAGTGGGTGTGCAACGCGCGAACCAGAACGACAACCAGCTGCTGCTGACCGACACTGCCGGCAGCGTGGTTGCAGAAGTAGACAGTGATGGCACCCGCCATGCCAGCTACAGCGCGTACGGTGAACAGCCCGAAGACAATGGCTTGCGCAACCTGCTGGCGTTCAATGGTGAACTGCGTGAAGCGGGGTTGGGCTGGTACCTGCTTGGCAGCGGCTACCGTGCCTACAACCCCAACCTGATGCGCTTCCACAGCCCGGATTCGCTGCCGCCAGAAGTATCAGGCCCCAATCCTTATGTGTATGCACTGGGCAACCCGGTGAAATGGCGGGACCCTACCGGCCATAGGGTTAGTTCGGTGGCCGGTGGAGATGTACCACCGGATTACGTGGACCCGCCAGAAAAACCCTCGATTCCCTGGTCTGCATGGATAGGCGTAGGCGTTGCGGCGCTTATGCTGGTGCTATCGGCCGGCGCGATGGCAGGGCCTCTGCTAGCGGGTGCGGGCGCGTTGGTGTCGACCGGCGTCCTCGCGAAAGCCTCGATTATGGTTATCGGGCAAGGTGTTGCACTGGGCATGCAGGTTGGTGCGGTACTTACCACCAATGATGACCCAGAACTTTCACAAGCTCTCAATTATGGGGCGTTCGGGGTTCAGGTAGTGACGTCTATCGTGGGTGGGCCAGCAATGTTTACGCTCAAGACAGCAGGCAAAGCAGCCACGGCAGCTAAAGCGGTAGCTAAAGCGAGCGTTGCTGCCGCGACGAAGGGAGGCGCGCATCTGCAAGGGCTTAATCGGCTGATGTCGGCGACGACTCAGGCAAGCTTGGACGACATGCAGATAACCTCCACAGGCGGCATGGGCCTACAGTCAAACCCCTCCCGCAGTGTTGTTAATAGTGCTACGCAAACAACGCCTTCAAGTTCGAGTAGCGCTTCTAGCGCCAATCCACCCCTGAGGCAAGTAAATCTAGAGGCCACTGTTTTCAGCAGCGGCAGGGGGCCAAGGATAGTCAGCGAACCCCAAGTAACAATTGTTCAACATGGTGTAAAGCTGGATCCGCCAAAAGCTCCTACACCTACGAAGTACTCCGGAGATGGAAGACCCCTCAACTGGGAATGGCATGCGCTTCAACCAGGAGGAGTGTAATCTGAGTTGATCCTGCGCTGGGGTGTCGCTAGGCACCCCAGCTCAATCGCCCTTATCGAAACCACCGCCTCATTTTCAAGACTCTTCCTACAGCCTCTCTATCCCCCCGCCCCTAACCTACCCCTCGCAACACGGCCCGTCAGCCACACGCCTGGCGCACGCCACCCTAAGCTCGCAACCAAGCCTCCCTTGCGCCCCCAACTGCAAGCGCTAACGCCCCAGGACTCCTTCCATGCCTAAGCTCCACTGGCGCAGGCCCGTGTGGTCACGCCCGCGCCCCGCCCGATCCGCGCTGCTTGGCAGCCCGCTAATACTGCTTTTAGTCACGCCCGCGCTCGCCACCCCCTCTTCGCCTCGCTTCCAGGCCGAGTTCATGCGTCAGGCACCCGGCCTGGCCAGCGACGCCGGCGCGCTGGCATTGCAGGCCCTGGCGGAACAGGAACCGTTGGCGGCCGGGCGTTACCGCGTTCAGCTACTGGTCAACCACACACCGCTGGACGCACGCGAAGTGGACATTCGCAACAACGACGGCCAAGGCTTGCAAGCCTGCCTGACGGGTAACCTGCTGCGCGACTTGGGCCTGCGTGAGCAAGCGCTGGAAGCCCCCCTGCCCAGCGACGATCGCTGCCTGGACCTGGCCGCCCTGTTACCCCACGCCTACGCCGACTTCGACCCGTCGAACTTGCGCTTGTCGGTGTCCATCCCACAGATAGCGTTGCACCGACAACCGTCCGACACGATCGCCGAATCGCGATGGGACGCCGGCATCAATGCCGCCTTCATCAACTACCAGGCGTCCACACAACATTACCAAAGCCACAACGGCCGCAACCGCAACAGCCACGACCTGTACCTCAACAGTGGCATCAACATCGCAGGCTGGCGACTGCGCAGCAACCAGGCGCTGCGCGACAATGCCGATGGCCAGACCGACTGGAGCCGCAGCGACACCTATGCGCAGCGTGATATCCCCGGGTTGCGCGCCAACCTCACACTGGGTGAAACCTTCACCGGTGGCGAGGTGTTTCGCAGCGTCCCGTTCATCGGCGCACAGGTGGCATCCGACCTGGACATGCACTCCGATACCGAGCAGCAATATGCCCCGGTCATACGCGGCGTAGCCCAGACGCGCGCCAAGCTCGAAGTGCTGCACAATGGCTACCCCATCTATTCCACCTACGTCGCCCCCGGCCCCTATGCCATCGACGACCTCAATGTCGGCGCTGGCCACGGCGAACTGGAGGTGATCCTGACCGAGGCCGATGGCCAGGTGCGGCGCTTCACCCAACCCTACTCGTCATTGGCCAACCTGCTGCGCGAAGGCATATGGCGATACAGCGCCACGGTCGGCCGCTACAACGGCGCCGAAGATCTTGAGCGGCCCGTGTTCTGGCAAGCGACCCTGGCCCGTGGGGGGATCTGGGACAGTACGCTGTACGGTGGCGCGTTCGCCAGCGACTACTACCACGCCGGCGCCCTTGGCGTGGCCCGCGACTTTGCCGGCCTGGGCGCGCTGTCACTCGATGCAACACAGGCACGCACCGATCTGGGCGGCCTGGCCGGCCAGGTACAAGGCCACAGTTTTGCCATGCGCTATGGCAAAAGCTTCCAGACCGGCACCAACCTGCGTTTTGCCGGTTACCGCTACTCGACCGAGGGCTACCGTGATTTCGATGAAGCAGTGAAGGATCGCAACCAGTCGGACCGTTACGTGGGTAACCGCCGCAGCCGCCTGGAAGCTTCGATTTACCAGAACGTCGGTAACAGCTCGGTGAGCCTGACGCTTTCACAGGATGATTATTGGAACAGAAGCGGCCAGCGTCGTAATTATCAGGTGCAGTACAACACGCGCTGGGGTGACCTGGGTATCAACCTGTTCGCCTCCCAGGCATTGGCAGAACGTGGCGGGGACAGCCGTTTGATTGGACTGAGCCTGTCACTGCCACTGGACTTCGGCCACCGGCACAACACCACCTTCGACCTGCAGCACCAGGACGGGCGCAATAGCCAGCGGGCCAGCCTGAACGGCGGGCTGATGAACAACCGGCTGGGCTATCAGGTCTCGCTCAGCCATGACGAGCAACAGCGCAGCAGCGGCGCACTGTCACTCGCTTACCAAGGTACCAATGCCAGTTACGGTGCCGGCTACACCGAAGGCGCCGATTACCGCAGCGTATCGCTCAACACCAGCGGCGCACTGCTGGCCCACAGTTCCGGCATAGTGCTGGGCCCTTACCTGAGCGATACCAGTGCATTGGTCCACGTGCCGGATGCTGCCGGTATCACACTGGAGAATGCACCCGCAAGCCAGGCCAACAAGGGCGGCTATCTGTTGGCACCGAACCTGCGGCCCTACCGCCTGAACCCGCTGATACTGCGAACCGACGATTTGCCCCCCGAGTTAATCATCGACAACGCCGTGCAGCGAGTAGCACCGCGCCGAGGGGCCATCGTCATGGCTACGTTCCCAAGCCGACAGGTCATGCGCCTGGTCCTCACCCTTCAGTTGCCCGACGGCCGCCCGCTGCCGTTCGGTACACAACTGACGGATGCGCAAGGGCAGGCGGTGGCCGTGGTCGGGCAAGCCGGTCAGGCACTGGTGGCCACCGAACATCAAGGTGAGCAGCGACTGCAGGCGCGATGGCTGGACCAAGGTACCCGCGAGTGCCAGGTAATGCTGACCCCCGAGAACATCACCGCAGTCAACGGCTATCGCATTCAAACGCTGGCGTGCCACCCCCGCGAGGCCGGCACACCTTCTGAAACAAGCACGAATCAGGAAGCAGCATCATGAGCATATTCGCCCCCACAGCCTTGCGGCCTCTTGCCGTAGTGACTTGCAGCCTGGCCATCTGGCTGTCGAGCAACCCGGCGTACGCTCGGTGCGAATGGGATAGCGGGCTGCCCACCTACATGACGTTCGAGCACGATCTGGGCAGCCTTTGGGTACCTCGTGATGCTGAAATAGGACGAGTCATTGCCGACTTGCCATTGGCGGTGCGTAACCGTGAGGGCAGCAACCTGCAGTGCTTCTACGACGCAACCCCTCCCACCACGGCGAGCATGATACCCAGCACCGCCCTGGTGCCGGGAATACCCGTCCGCGCTCAACGTTCTGCCGATAGCGTGCTACGCACCAACGTCGATGGCATCGGTGCCATCCTGACCCTGGGGTTCCCCTATGATGGATCTGCTCCCAATGCGTTCACCTCCGACGATGGCACGCAGAGCGTGCCCTACAGTGGCACCATGCTTACCCCTACGGGTTTCGCTGCGCCACTCGGCGTTCTGAGGGGGCGCGTGACCTTGGTCAAGACCGGGCCAATTGCCCCTGGAGAACACATTGTCGACAAGCAGATGTTCCACGGTGTCACCAATGACCGAGGCCGGGTTCTGGACTACACCCTGAAGGCGAGAGTCAAGCAAGCGCAATGCACGCTGTTGGGCAACCCCGTTAGCGCCGACCCGGTAAAGCTCGGCGACTACACCTTGGCCGACTTCACAGGCCCCGGCCCGGTCGGCACGGAAACGCCATTCAGTATTCGGCTTAGTGATTGCGAGGATGACAGCGCAGCGGGTACAGCTTTTGCCCACATCGAACTGGATGGTACAAAAGGCTCCACTGTCGTGGATGCCAAGAACGGTATCTTCAGCCTTGGCTCCGGCTCTACTGCAGCGGGCTTTGGCATTCAGATCCTGCATGGCGATGGCAGGCAACTACCCCTACAGGAAGTGGTATCGGTCAAACCCTTGCAAGTGGGGATTACTCAGCTGGACTTCAGGGCGCGCTTTTACCAACTCGACCCCAAGGTAACACCTGGGTTAGCCCAAGGTGCTCTGCACTTCACCATCAGCTACCGCTGAGCACGCCCCATCGCGCCCTACCCAGCATAGGGCGCATGGACGGGGAAAAAATTCAGACATGCAAAAACGAAGAAAGGGACTTTCGTCCCTTTCTTCGTTTCTATGTTTGGAGCGGGAAACGAGACTCGAACTCGCGACCCCGACCTTGGCAAGGTCGTGCTCTACCAACTGAGCTATTCCCGCAATTTGAAGCTTTACCGCTAATCGGCGTGAAGCGCCACGAGGACCCTCACCACCACTGCACCGTGCGAACGCCACAGTATTTAAACTGGAGCGGGAAACGAGACTCGAACTCGCGACCCCGACCTTGGCAAGGTCGTGCTCTACCAACTGAGCTATTCCCGCAAATGGCGTCCCCTAGGGGACTCGAACCCCTGTTACCGCCGTGAAAGGGCGGTGTCCTAGGCCACTAGACGAAGGGGACACACAACACTTTTCAGTGCACCAGAACAGAACCTCACGATTCAGCCTGGATTTTCTTTTCCTGCCCCGCCGCTAAGCGTTGCCGGAGAAACTGGAGCGGGAAACGAGACTCGAACTCGCGACCCCGACCTTGGCAAGGTCGTGCTCTACCAACTGAGCTATTCCCGCAATCTGGCGTCCCCTAGGGGACTCGAACCCCTGTTACCGCCGTGAAAGGGCGGTGTCCTAGGCCACTAGACGAAGGGGACACGCTGCTGGCATTACTGCCTGCTTTCACTCCCTGCCGCGTTTCGCTGTGTGCTTTACGCTGCAAGTGGCGCGCATTCTATGGATGGTTCGAAGATGCGTCAACCCCTTTGTAGAAATTTATTTAAATCAATGACTTCCGGGTGGGTTGGGGTGCAGATGCGGGCCTGGTTGTCGATATAGAGAGAGGGAAAGCCGCGAAGAGGCCAGCACAGGTATATAGCCGCTGTTCGTCCCAACGCGAACTCACTACACTCAAAGCTGTAATTCTTCTTCAATGAGGCATTAACGGTGACACCACTTCTGATCACCCTGCTCATCGTGGCGGGCATCGCGTTGCTGATCGTGATCGGCTACCTCAACAATGTGGTCGAGAACGGCAAGATCGAACGCGTCCGGACGAGGATAGAGCTGGCCGACCGCCTGCGCCGCTGTGGCGAAATCACCGAGACCTTCCCCGGCCAGTTCATGACCCCGGCCCTCAAATTGCTGCTGACCCGCCTGGAGCTGAACCTCAACCAGCGCCAGCTGGCGGTGGACAAGCACAACCCCGAGCTGAAGGCGCGCATCGCCGAGCTGGAGGGGTTGATTGCCCAGGGCGACAAGATACCGGTGAACAACCCGCCCAACCCGATCCACACCGAGGTCAAGGCCAAGGATGTACGCTTTTTGCTGGAGGCGATGCACAACCAGGTAACCCGCGCCGCCCAGGAAGGCTTCCTGCCAGCACCCGAGGCCAAGCACTGGGTCAAGGAAATCCGCCATATCCTGGTGCTGTTGCATATCGAGTTCTTCAACAACCTTGGCCAGCAGGCCCTGCAAAAGAACCAGCCGGGCCAGGCGCGCCTGGCGTTCGAGCGTGGCGTGCAATACCTGCGCAAGCAGCCGGAGCCGAAGGTGTATGAAGAGCAGCTGACGTACCTGGAGAAACTGCTGGCCCGGGCCAACGCCCAGGTGCTGGACCGCATGGCACCGGCGGAGGATGAGCACAACGCACTGACAGACGGGCTCAAGACCGATGAGGAAGAGACCTGGAAGAAGAAGGTGATGTACGACTAAGCCTGAATCATGCGTTGGGTTTGATGGCCCTATCGCCGGCAAGCCAGCTCCCACAGGTACTGCACAAGCCTTCAGACCTGAGACAAACCTGTGGGAGCTGGCTTGCCGGCGATAGGGCCGGTACAGGCCACAACAATCAGCAGTCAGTCAGCGCCAGAAAGATCGCCGCCAACCGCTCCAGCCCCGCCTGATCCGCTTCACTGAACCGCCCAACCTTCGGGCTGTCCAGGTCCAGCACCCCGATCAACCTGCCTTCCTTCACCAACGGGATCACCAACTCGCTGCTGGACGCACTGTCACAGGCAATGTGCCCGGGGAACGCATGCACATCCTCCACCCGCTGGGTCTGCCGGGTGGCTGCCGCCGCCCCGCACACGCCCTTGCTGAACGGAATGCGCACACACGCCACCTGGCCCTGGAACGGCCCCAACACCAGCTCTTCGTTGCGGTTGAGGTAGAACCCCGCCCAGTTCAGGTCATCCACCTGGTTGTACAGAAACGCCGAAAACTGCGCGGCATTGGCGATAAAGTCACGCTCGTCGGCAAACAGCGCCTGCACTTGCGCCGCCAGCAGGTTGTAGCCGTCGAGGCCGGCGCCACTGGCATTGAGGTCGATCATTTACTTTTGCTCCAGCAATTGCAGCCCGACCCAGTAGCGGGCGAACTGATAGGCACAACGGCCATTACGGTTACCGCGGCCGGTGGCCCAGCGCACGGCGAGGATGTCGAGTTCTTCTGTACGCTGCCAGGCAAGGCCCGCAGGGCGCGCCAGCTGGCCGATCCAGTGTTCGACCACATTCAGGAAGTGGTCTTGGGTAAACGGGTAGAACGACAGCCACAGGCCAAAGCGGTCAGACAAGGCGATTTTGTCTTCCACGGCTTCGCTGGGGTGCAGCTCGCCGTCCACGCGCTTCCAGTTCTCGTTGTCGCTCTCTTTCTCCGGCACCAGGTGGCGACGGTTGGAAGTGGCGTACAGCAGCACGTTGTCCGGGGCCTGTTCCAGCGAGCCGTCAAGCACGCTTTTAAGCACCCGGTAGTCGCCCTCCCCCGCTTCGAACGACAGGTCGTCGCAGAACAGGATGAAGCGTTGCGGCAGCTTCTGCAGCTGCTCGACCACCCGCGGCAGGTCGGCCAGGTGGTCGCGTTCGATTTCGATCAGGCGCAGGCCGGCGCCGGCATGTTCGGCCAGCAAGGCACGTACCAGCGACGACTTGCCGGTACCACGCGAGCCCCACAGCAATGCGTGGTTGGCCGGCAGACCATTGATGAACTGGTGGGTGTTGCGGCCCAGCTGGTCGCGCTGTTTGTCGACACCGATCAGGTCGGTCAGGCGGATGTCCAGGCTGACGTCCAGCGGCAGCAGGTAGCCGCTGCGGCCATCGCGCTGCCAGCGGGCGGCCAGGGTGACGCCCCAGTCAATATCCGGGCGTTGTGCCGGCAGCAAGGGTTCGAGGCGCGCCAGTACCGATTCGGCGCGGTCCAGGAAAGCAATCAAGCGAGCGTCCATGACGACTCCTAACAAGACAGGTGAGATTTCCAGCTGAATGTGTGACAGGCCCGCCAGCTGCCGGGGCTATTCGGCTATGCTTGCGCAGCGCAAGGGACGTGAAACCGGCTCGGGACTCATGGATATCAAGTTCACCAATCGCCTGTCATACAAGCAAGCCCGGTTGACAGTCCTGGTCGGCTTCATCCTGGGAACATTGCTCAGTCTCATCCAGATCGGCATCGATTATGCCAGCGAAGACGCGTCCATCAACCGCGAAGTGCGCGCGTTGCTGCAAATCAGCCACAACCCGGCCTCGCGCATCGCCTACAACATCGACGCGGAACTGGCGCTGGAGCTGACCCGTGGCCTGCTGCAGTCGCCCGCCGTCGTCCGCGCGCGGCTGATCGACAACAACGAAACGGTACTGGCCGACGTCGAGCGGCCCAGGCTGGAGGACCGCTACCGGCCACTGAGCGACTTTCTGTTCGGCGAACAACGCCAGTTCAAGGAACGCCTGTACCTCACCCACATGCCCGAGGAATACCTCGGCACCCTGTACCTGGACGTCGACACCTACGCCTTCGGCAGCCGCTTCCTCGACCGCGCCGGCATCACCCTGCTCAACGGCTTTGCCCGCAGCCTGGTGCTGACCGGCATCCTGCTGGCGTTGTTCTACATGATGCTGACCAAGCCACTGGTGACAGTGATCGGCGCACTCAGCGGCAGCGACCCGCGCAAACCCCGGCAAACCCGCCTTGAATGCCCACACGGGCACGAACACGACGAAATCGGCGTGCTGGTGAAGGTCGCCAACCAGCAGTTCGTCAGCATGGCCACCGAGATCGAACAACGGCGCACCGCGGAAAACCGCCTGACCCAGTACCTGAACGAGCTGGAAGACATCGTCTCGGCACGCACCAACGAGCTGAAAGCCAGCAACAGCAGCCTGAGCCTGTCCAACCAGGAGCTGGAACAGGCCCGCAGCCGCGCGCTGGACATGGCCCAGGCGCGCGCCGCCTTCCTGGCCAACATGAGCCACGAAATCCGCACCCCGCTCAATGGCATGCTCGGCATGATCGCCCTGGCGCTGGACAACCCGTTGCCCAGCGAGCAACGCCAGCAACTGGCGATTGCCCACGACTCGGGCAAGGTGCTGGTGGAACTGCTGAACGATATCCTCGACCTGTCCAAGTTCGATGCCGGCCAGCTGGAACTGGAGCGCATTGCGTTCGACATGGGCTCGATGGTGGAAGACACCGCCAACCTGCTGTCGCAGAACACCGCGCAAAGTGTGGAGCTGACCTGCCTGATCGCCCGCGACTTCCCCAGCACCGTGCTTGGCGACCCCACGCGGGTACGGCAGATCGTCAGCAACCTGCTGTCCAACGCGCTCAAGTTCACCCGCTTCGGCCGTGTCGACATACGCCTGGTGACGATCGTCGGCGGCGTGCGCCTGGAGGTACGTGATACCGGCATTGGCATCCCCGAAGAAGCCCAGGCGCGGATCTTCCAGCCGTTCACCCAGGCCGGTGCCGGCATCACCCGCCAGTACGGTGGCACCGGCCTGGGCCTGGCGCTGACTCGCAACCTGTGCAAGGCCATGCAAGGCCACCTGCACATTCGCTCCGAACCGGGCTTCGGCAGCTGCTTCACGGCCGAGCTGCCACTGCCGGTGCACACCGAAGCCATCCCGCCGACACCGCTACATGGCCGCGTGGCCGCGCTAAGCGCGGCCGGTAGCGGGCTTAATGAACTGCTGCAGAACCTGCTGCCCGCCTGGGGCCTGGCCTACCAGCGCCATGACAGCAGCGCCACGCTGGACACCACAGCGATCGACCTGCTGATCACCGACGACGTGGACCACCTGTTCGAACTGCGCCCGGCACTGAAAACGCCGATTCTGCTGGTAACCGCCTACGGCAACTTCCTGCCCAACGAGCAGTCGCTGGCCTTGGCACCCTTGCATCAACTGGCCCGGCCATTGGCACGTAACGCCCTGTACCAGACGCTGCGCCGCACCTTGCAAGGCCATGAGCCCGAGCACCCTCTGGCCACCCCGGCCATTAGCCTGGAGCAAGGGCGAGCGCGGATTTTGCTGGTAGAAGACAACCCGGTGAACCAGCTCGTGGCCAAAGGCATGCTGGCCAAGCTCGGCTGCCAGGTGCAGCTGGCCACCCAGGGCGCCGAGGCTCTGGAGTTGCTGGAGCAGGATGAATTCGACCTGATACTGATGGACTGCAACATGCCGGTCATGGACGGCTATGAAGCCAGCCGGCGCATCCGCCAGAGCGGTCGCTGGCCACACCTGCCTATCGTTGCGCTCACCGCCAACGCCATGCCCGAAGAGCGCGAACGCTGCCGGGCGGCGGGCATGAGCGACTACCTGGCCAAGCCGTTCCGCCGCGAAGAGCTACTGGCCCTGGTCGACCACTGGGTGCCCTTCAACGGCTGAGCAAACGCTCGATGTCCGCTTCCAGGGCCTGCGGTTTGGTGGTGGGCGCGTAACGCGTGACCTGGCCGCTGGCCGGGTCGACCAGAAACTTGGTGAAATTCCACTTGATCTTCTGGCTACCCAGAATGCCCGGGGCGCGTTGTTTGAGCTCGACGAACAGCGCGTGAGCGCCCGGGCCGTTGACCTCGATCTTGCGAAACAGCGGAAAGCTTACGCCGAAGTTGCGCTCGCAAAACTGCGCAATGTCCCGTGCATCGCCTGGTTCCTGCTTGCCGAACTGGTTGCAGGGAAAGCCCAGCACCACCAGGCCACGCGCGCGGTAGGCTTGCCACAGTTGCTCAAGGCCTTTGTACTGCGGGGTAAAGCCGCACTGGCTGGCGGTATTGACCACCAGCAGCGCCTTGCCCGGGAAGTCGCCAAGCTTCTTGTGCTCGCCGCCCAGGGTTACGCAGGGGATGTCCAGCATCGATCCAGCCATGGTCGGGCTCCGGTCAGTCGCGTGGGCGCAAGTCGATACACACCGAGTTGATGCAGTAGCGCAGGCCGGTCGGTGGCGGGCCATCGGGGAACACATGGCCCAGGTGCGCGTCGCAGCGGGCACAGGTAACTTCGGTGCGGATCATGCCGTGGGAGGTGTCACGGATCTCGATCATCGCGCTGTCCTCGATCGGCGCGTAGAAGCTTGGCCAACCGCAGCCGGAATCGAACTTGGTCTGCGCATCGAACAACGCCAGGCCGCAGCAGATGCAATGGTAGATGCCATCGCGGCGCTCGCTGTTGTACTTGCCGCTGAACGGCCGCTCGGTGCCCTTGAGGCGGCATACCTGGTACTGCTCGGGGTCAAGCATCGAGCGCCATTCATCCAGGGTTTTTTCAATCTTTTTCATGCAGGAACCTCGGCAGGCTGAATTTCACCCCGCACCGTCTTTTCCGGGGCGCGGGTGGCACGTATATTAGTTGGCTTCGTGTGCCAGGCGTTCAGTCTGGCACCCGCTTCCTGCCGTTTCAAACCTTTCGGCGTGGGTGGCGTGTTTTCTCATATCGGGATCCCATCATGCAGTTCAGCAAATCGAACAAGCTCGCCAATGTCTGCTACGACATTCGCGGCCCAGTGCTCAAGCACGCCAAACGCCTGGAAGAGGAAGGCCACCGCATCCTCAAGCTGAACATCGGCAACCCAGCGCCGTTTGGCTTCGAGGCGCCCGATGAAATCCTTCAGGATGTCATCCGCAACCTGCCCACCGCGCAAGGCTACAGCGACTCCAAAGGCCTGTTCAGCGCGCGCAAGGCGGTGATGCAGTACTGCCAGCAAAAGGAAATCGAAGGCGTCACCATCGAGGACATCTACCTCGGTAACGGCGTGTCCGAGCTGATCGTCATGTCGATGCAGGCGCTGCTGAACAACGGCGACGAAGTGCTGATCCCGGCCCCCGACTACCCGCTGTGGACCGCCGCCGTGAGCCTGGCCGGCGGCAAGCCGGTGCACTACCTGTGCGACGAGCAGGCCGACTGGTTCCCCGACCTTGAAGACATCAAGGCCAAGATCACCCCGAACACCAAGGCCCTGGTGATCATCAACCCGAACAACCCGACCGGCGCGGTGTACTCCAAAGCGCTGCTGCAGGGCATGCTGGAGCTGGCCCGCCAGCACAACCTGGTGGTGTTCTCCGACGAGATCTACGACAAGATCCTGTACGACGAAGCCGTGCACATCAGCACCGCCTCGCTGGCCCCCGACCTGCTGTGCCTGACCTTCAACGGCCTGTCCAAGTCGTACCGGGTGGCGGGCTTCCGTTCTGGCTGGCTGATCATCTCCGGGCCCAAGCACCACGCACAAAGCTACATCGAAGGCATCGACATGCTGGCCAACATGCGCCTGTGCGCCAACGTGCCGGCCCAGCATGCCATCCAGACCGCGCTGGGCGGTTACCAGAGCATCAACGACCTGGTGCTGCCGCCAGGCCGTTTGCTGGAGCAGCGCAACCGCACCTATGAACTGCTCAACGACATCCCGGGCGTGAGCTGCGTGAAGCCGATGGGTGCGCTGTATGCGTTCCCGCGTATCGACCCGAAAGTGTGCCCGATTCTCAACGACGAGAAGTTCGCGCTTGACCTGCTGCTGTCGGAAAAGCTGCTGATCGTGCAGGGTACGGCGTTCAACTGGCCGTGGCCGGACCACTTCCGCGTGGTGACCTTGCCGCGCGTGGATGACCTGGAAGCGGCGATTGGCCGGATCGGGAATTTCCTGCGGACTTATTCGCAATAAGTGATGGCCTCTTCGCGGGCAAGCCCGCTCCCACAGGTACACACAAGGTTTGAAATCTGCGCCAATCCTGTGGGAGCTGGCTTGCCGGCGATGGGCTGCACAGCAGCCCCTTGCAATCTCACAGGATGTTTCTTACATCCTGCAACGCTCTATCCCACAGCCCCCGCGCCATCCTCTGCCATACTCCGCCGTACACAGTTTGAAATAGTCGCCCGATTGAATCGGCGCGGCAGGCCCCTTATATACCCCGCAGTAAGCGACAATTCATCCGTCAGGAGAACGTAACAACCATGATGCGCATTCTGTTGTTTGTGGCCACCAACCTCGCGGTGGTGCTGGTTGCAAGCATTACCCTGAGCCTGTTCGGATTCAACGGGTTCATGGCCGCCAACGGGGTCGACCTGAACCTCAGCAGCCTGCTGGTGTTCTGCGCCGTGTTCGGCTTTGCCGGCTCCCTGGTCTCGCTCTTCATCTCCAAGTGGATGGCGAAGATGAGCACCGGCACCCAGATCATCAGCCAGCCGCGCACCCGCCACGAGCAGTGGCTGCTGCAAACGGTCGAAGAGCTGTCCCGTGAAGCGGGCATCAAAATGCCCGAGGTGGGTATTTTCCCGGCGTACGAGGCCAACGCCTTCGCCACCGGCTGGAACCGCAACGACGCGCTGGTGGCCGTGTCCCAGGGCCTGCTGGAGCGTTTCTCGCCCGATGAAGTGCGTGCGGTGTTGGCCCACGAAATCGGCCACGTGGCCAACGGCGACATGGTCACCCTGGCGCTGGTGCAGGGCGTGGTGAACACCTTCGTGATGTTCTTCGCACGCATCATCGGCAACTTCGTCGACAAGGTCATTTTCAAGAACGAAGAAGGCCAAGGCATTGCCTACTACGTGGCAACCATCGTTGCTGAGCTGATCCTGGGCATCCTGGCCAGCATGATCGTGATGTGGTTCTCGCGCCGCCGCGAATACCGCGCCGACGAGGCCGGTGCGCAGCTGGCCGGTACCGCAGCGATGATCGGCGCCCTGCAGCGCCTGCGCGTAGAGCAAGGTCTGCCGGTGCACATGCCTGACACCATGAAGGCCTTCGGCATCAACGGCGGCCTGAAGCACGGCCTGGCCGGGCTGCTGATGAGCCACCCGCCGCTGGAAGACCGTATCGAGGCCCTGCGCCGTCGCGGTTGATCCACTTGGCAATGCAAAAAGGGCGACTTTGGTCGCCCTTTTTCATGCGTGCGTCATCGGCGGACCCGATACACCCGCTCCAACAGACTGGAAGCCCCGGCCTGCGAAAACTTCGGGCTTTCCTGAATAAGCTCCACAACTTCCAGCTCATCCACCTGCCACCCGACCAACCCCTGCCGCACCTCTTCATCCCCCACCGAAAACGGCGGCCCGTCCAGCAGCGCCTGGTCATAATCCAGCGTCACCAGCAGCCCCCGACAGCTCACCGGCAACGATGCAGACAAAGCCTCCATGTACTTCGCACGCATCTGCGGCGGCAGCGCAATCAACGCCGCCCGATCATAAAACCCCACGCACTCGACAATGTCCTGCGCGCGCAACGCGAAGAAATCGCCACACCACAGTTCGATGTCACCCTGGCGCCATACCTCGAATGCGCCTTGCTGACGCACCTCGGGTTCAAGCCCATGCTCATGGAAGAAGCCCTCCACCGCCCGCCGCGACAGTTCCACGCCCAGCACGTGGTACCCCTGCCCCGCCAGCCAGGCCAGGTCCAGGCTTTTGCCGCATAGCGGCACCAGCACGCGGCTGCCTGCCGCCAGGCCCAGTGCTGGCCAGTGCGCTTGCAGGTACGGATTGACCTGCCCCTGGTGGAAGCCGATCTGGTTATCGGCCCACCGTTTTTGCCAGAACGCTGGCTCCATGGTTGCTCCTTGTTTATCGAGTAAACCGATAGAAAACGCGTAAAACTTGCGATGGATATCGATCAGTTTCTGATCGAAGATGAGTGCATCTTAACCCTCAGGACCTCGCCATGCTGCCCAGCCTGTTCATCTCCCATGGTTCCCCCATGCTCGCCCTGCACCCCGGTGCCAGCGGGCCGGCCCTGGCCGGGCTGGCCAACAGCCTGCCAAGGCCGAAGGCCATCGTGGTGGTGTCGGCGCACTGGGAAAGCCGTGAACTGCTCGTGACCAGCAGCGCGCAACCCGAAACCTGGCATGACTTCTACGGCTTCCCGCCGGCGTTGTACGCCGTGCAGTACCCGGCGCCGGGCGAGCCTGCGCTGGCTGCCAAGGTAAGCGAACGGCTCACGAACGCCGGCCTGCCGGCCCGGCTGGATGCGCAGCGGCCGTTCGACCACGGCGCCTGGGTGCCGCTGTCGCTGATGTACCCGGATGCGAGCATTCCGGTGGTGCAGGTATCGCTGCCCAGCCGCATGGGGCCGGCGCTGCAGGTGAAGGTAGGCCAGGCGCTGGCAGGGCTGCGCCGTGAAGGTATTCTGCTGATTGGCTCGGGCAGCATCACCCATAACCTTGGAGAGCTGGACTGGCACGCCGGGCCGGATGTGATCAAACCCTGGGCGCTGGCGTTCAGGGATTGGGTGGTGGAGCGGTTGCAGGCGGATGACCAGGCGGCGCTGCTGGATTACCGGCAGCAGGCGCCGTATGCGGTGCGCAACCATCCCAGTGATGAGCATTTGCTGCCGCTGTTCTTTGCCCTTGGGGCTGGGGACAGGTTTGGGGTGGTGCACCAAGGGTTTACCTTAGGGGCTTTGGGGATGGACATTTATCGGTTTGACTGACGATAGCCAGGGGCGCTTGGCGCCCCAAAATCCCACAGGCAAAAAAATCCCCAGCCAAGGCCGGGGATTTTTTCATTGCGCCAGGATCAATCCTCGCGGTAGCGACGCAGCTTCAGCTGCTTACCAGCCACGCGGGTGTCCTTGAGCTTGGACAGCAGCTTCTCCAGGCCATCTTCCGGCAGCTCGACCAGGCTGAAGCTGTCGCGCACCTGGATGCGACCGATGGCGTCACGGGCCAGGCCACCTTCGTTGAGGATCGCACCCAGCAGGTTCTTGGCAGCGATGCCGTCACGGGCACCCAGGGCAGTACGGCAACGCACACGGCCTTCGGCCAGCGGCATCGGCGCACGGCGCTCACGGTCGCCACGGTCTGGGCGCTCGCCACGCTCACCGCGCTCGGTACGCTCGCCACGCGGGGCAAAGCTAGGCACCAGCGGCTGCTCACGCTCTACCGCCGCCAGATCCAGCGCCTGGCCATTGGTGGCCTTGCGCAGCAGGGCCGAAGCCAGGGCACGGGCACTGCAACCCAGGTCGGTGGTCAGGCGGTCGAACAGGTCGCCGTGGGTGGCTTCGGCTTCGGCTACCAGCGGCGCCAGGCTCGAAGTCAGCTTCTTGATGCGGGCATCCAGCACGGCCTGGGCATTCGGCAGGCGGGCTTCGGCTACCTTCTGACCGGTAACACGCTCGATCACCTGCAGCATGCGGCGCTCACGCGGGGTGACCAGCAGCAGCGCACGGCCATCGCGACCGGCACGGCCGGTACGGCCGATACGGTGTACGTAGGACTCCGGGTCGTACGGCATGTCAACGTTGAATACGTGAGTGATGCGCGGTACGTCCAGGCCACGGGCGGCGACGTCGGTGGCGACGACGATGTCCAGGCGGCCATCCTTGAGCGAGTCGATCACGCGCTCACGCTGGTTCTGGGCGATGTCGCCGTTCAGCGCGGCAGCCTTGTAGCCTTTGGCTTCCAGCGCGGCGGCCAGGTCCAGGGTGGCTTGCTTGGTGCGCACGAAGGCGATCAGCGCGTCGAACTCTTCCACTTCCAGCAGACGCAGCACAGCCGGGATCTTCTGGTCGGCGTGGACCATCAGGTGAGCCTGCTCGATCGCAGTAACGGTCTGGGTCTTGCTCTGGATCTTGACGTGCTTGGGCTCACGCAGGTGGCGCTCGGCGATCGAACGGATCGACGAAGGCAGGGTTGCGGAGAACAGCACGGTCTGACGGGTAGCCGGGATTGCGTCGAAGATCACTTCGAGGTCGTCCATGAAGCCCAGCTTCAGCATCTCGTCGGCTTCGTCCAGCACCAGGTACTGCACGGTCGACAGGACTTTTTCGTCACGACGCAGGTGGTCGCACAGGCGGCCCGGGGTGGCCACCACGATTTGCGCGCCGTTGCGGATTGCACGCAGCTGTGGGCCCATCGGGGCACCACCGTACACGGCAACCACGTTCACGCCTGGCATCTGCTTGGCGTAGGTTTCGAAAGCGGTAGCAACTTGCAGCGCCAACTCACGGGTTGGCGCCAGGATCAGGGCTTGCGGTTCGCGCTTGCTTACATCGATCTTGTTGAGGATCGGCAGGGCGAAGGCAGCGGTCTTGCCGGTGCCCGTCTGCGCCTGGCCGATCATGTCGTGACCGGCGAGGATGATCGGGATCGATTGTTGCTGAATGGCGGACGGCTCTTCGTAGCCGGTCGCCAGAACGGCAGCAACAATATTCGGATTAAGATCGAGAGCGGCGAAGCCGCCGGTTTCCTGGGTCATGGGTCTGCCTCTAGGTGCATCCGCAAAGACCCATGCTCCAAAGCTGCACATGCCTTGAAAGACCGTCAGGTCACCCAGGCAGCTTTGGCGGCGGGGATTTGCGAAAACGATTGAAAAAGAAAACGTGGGAAGGTCCGCCTAGCGGACGTGCAGCCGAAGCTGGACTCGGAGGATTTGCACCACCTGATTTTGAGGTCCGCTAAAAGACCGGCGCGTACTATACCCGAAATCGTGCGGGGACGTGAGGAATATTTTCGCGGTGAAAGGCCATTGTCGGGCCATCAATTGCATCAAGCTGAATCGATAATTCTTTCAAGGCTGACGCGGCCGCTCCTACACTGACCGTGCCAGGCATTCAGGTAGCCGGCCGAATCTCGCGGATCAACCCCTCAAGGCTATACCCCAACCGCGGTGCCAGCGCTTCGGCACGCGCCCGCAAGCCTTCCAGGTCCAGCGATTGTTCCAGATCAGCCGGCACCAGCAAGATCACATTGCCTTCCTTCACCGGCAGCTCCCAGTAATGCCGGTGGTACAACCCACGCAGCAACGCCGCACCCAGCGGCTTGCCGTCATCGGTGGCCCACTGGTTGATCACCAGCCAACCGCCCGGGTTCAACTGCTGCTGGCAGTTCTCCAGGAAGTTCCACGCCAGGTGCCCCACGCCCGGCCCGTGGTCGGTGTACAGGTCGACGAACAGCAGGTCGGCCTTCTCCGCCGTGTGCAGCAACTCCAGGGCATCGCCGATACGCACATACAGCCGAGGGTCGTCATCCAGCCCCAGGTACTCCATGGCCAGACGTGGCACGTCCCGGCGCAGTTCGATGGCTTCGATATCTTCCAGCGGCAGGAACTTCATGCAGGCCTGGGTCAGCGTGCCGGCCCCCAGGCCAAGAAACAGCGCACTCTCGGGCTGCTCGTGGCACAGCGCCCCCACCAGCATGGCGCGTGTGTAGTCGTACTCCAGCCAACTCGGGTCGGCCGTGAACACACAGCTTTGCTCGATGGCATCGCCGAATTCCAGAAAGCGGTAGTCGTCTACTTCGTACACGCTGATGACGCCAAACGCGTCCTCTACCCGTGCCAGTAGCCGCTCTTCCCGTTCCGCCGTCATGCTTACCACCCGCCCGCACAAAAACGCGCATTGTCCGTCAACACCCTCGATGCAACAAGCGCAGCGCCAACTGTTACCATGGCCCATAGCCTACAACCGACAAGACCGAGCCCGAGATGAACCAACCGTGGAGCCCTGACAGCTGGCGCGCCCTGCCGATCCAGCAGCAACCGACCTACCCCGACGCCGCGCACTTGCTGAAGGTTGAACAAACCCTGGCCAGCTACCCGCCGCTGGTGTTCGCGGGCGAGGCCCGCGAGCTGCGCCGCCAGTTTGCCGAGGTGACCGAAGGGCGCGCCTTCTTGCTGCAGGGGGGCGACTGCGCCGAGAGCTTCGCCGAGTTCTCGGCGGCGAAAATCCGCGACACCTTCAAGGTGCTGCTGCAAATGGCAATCGTGATGACCTTTGCCGCCGGCTGCCCGGTGGTCAAGGTAGGCCGCATGGCCGGCCAGTTTGCCAAGCCACGCTCCTCGGGCGATGAAACCATCGGCGACATCACCCTGCCCGCCTACCGTGGCGACATCGTCAACGGCATCGGTTTCGATGCCAAGAGCCGCATCCCCGACCCGGATCGCCTGCTGCAGGCCTACCACCAGGCCACCGCCAGCCTCAACCTGCTGCGCGCCTTTGCCCAGGGCGGCTTTGCCGACCTGCACCAGGTGCACAAGTGGAACCTGGACTTCATTGCCAACTCGGCGCTGGCCGACAAGTACCACCAGCTGGCCAACCGCATTGACGAAACCCTGGCGTTCATGCGCGCCTGTGGCCTGGACAGCGCGCCGCAACTGCGTGAAACCAGCTTCTTCACTGCCCACGAAGCACTGCTGCTGAACTATGAAGAAGCCTTCGTGCGCCAGGACAGCCTGACCGGCGACTACTACGACTGCTCGGCGCACATGCTGTGGATCGGCGACCGCACCCGCCAACTGGACGGTGCCCATGTGGAGTTCCTGCGTGGGGTGCACAACCCGATCGGGGTCAAGGTCGGCCCCAGCATGAACCCTGAAGAGCTGATACGCCTGATCGACACGCTCAACCCGGCCAATGACCCCGGGCGCCTGAACCTGATCGTGCGCATGGGTGCGAGCAAGGTTGGCGACCACCTGCCGGGGCTGATCCGCACCGTCGAACGCGAGGGGCGAAAGGTGCTGTGGAGCTCGGACCCGATGCACGGCAATACCATCAAGGCCAGCACCGGCTACAAGACCCGCGACTTTGCGCAGATCCTGGATGAAGTGAAGCAGTTCTTCCAGGTACACCAGGCCGAGGGCAGCCATGCCGGCGGCATTCATATCGAGATGACCGGGCAGAACGTCACCGAATGCATCGGCGGCGCCCGGCCGATCACTGAAGATGCGTTGTCTGACCGCTATCACACCCATTGCGACCCACGGATGAATGCCGATCAGTCGCTGGAGCTGGCATTTTTGATTGCCGAGACGTTGAAGCAAGTACGGCGGTGAGGCTGGGGCGCACGCCTTGGGGTTTGTGCCGCCTGTGGGATCGAGCGCCGCCCGCGCGGCGCTCGATCCCACAGGCGCTGAAAAGCTAAAGACAAGCACCCCAGCGCAAACTCACTTTCTCAACGGATCATCCCAGAAAGGCCGCTCGGCCTCTTGCTGGACATCCGCCCGGCTCAGCCCCAGGTCATGCAAGGTAGCATCGCTGAGGGCGGCCAGTTCTCGCCGCTGGCGGTACAACTCCAGCCAGCGCACCGGCCGCTGCAGGGCCGCATGCCACAGATGGTTCAGGGAGAAAGCAGGTTGCTGGATGCTGCTGACATGACCTTTCATCGTGAAGCCCTCCGTGTTGGATGGCCTCAGTCTCGCGCCGGGCTTAAGATCAATCCAACGAATGTTTCTGATGCCATGCATCTCGGAGATTGATGCAATGTCCCAGTACCAGAGCCTCGATGCGGACGTGCTGCGCACCTTCGTCGCCATCGCCGAGCAAGGCGGTTTCACGCGCGCTGGCGAAGTGGTCAACCGCACCCAGTCGGCGGTGAGCATGCAGATGAAACGCCTGGAAGAAGACATTCTGCAGCGCCAGCTGTTCGAGCGTGACGGCCGCCAGGTCAGGCTCACCGCTGAAGGCCAGGTGTTGCTGGGCTATGCCCGGCGCATCCTCAAGCTGCATGGCGAGGTGTTCAATACCTTGCGCATGCCGCACATGGTCGGGCTGGTGCGTATCGGCACGCCAGACGACTACGCCATGCGCTTTTTGCCGACCATTCTGTCGAGCTTTGCCCAGGCCTACCCTCTGGTACAGGTAGAAGTGCATTGCGACTCGTCCAAACAGCTGATGCTGCGCCAGGACCTGGACCTTACCATCGTCACGCGCGAGCCGGGCAACGAGGTTGGCCAGTTGTTGCGCCAGGAACGCCTGGTGTGGGCCGCCGCCGAAGGCTTTTGCCCGCAAGAGCAGCGGCCGATGCCAGTGGCGCTGTTCAATACCGACTGTTTCTGCCGGGCCTGGACGTGCAATGCACTGGAAGCACAGGGCATCGACTACCGCATTGCCTATACCAGCCCCAGCCTGGCGGCGATCTTTGCCATTGTCACGGCAGGCTTGGCGGTGACGGCGCAATTACAGAGTCTGATTGGCGGAAACATCCGCATCCTGGGCGAACAGGACGGGCTGCCGCAGTTGCCCATGGCCAATGTGATGCTGTTGCGCAACACCCAGACCCAGTCACCCATCACCGACTGCATGGCCGACTACATCGTTGAAGGGTTCAAGTAATTGGGGGCCGTTTTGCGGCCCCACAATCTCAAAGTTCAAACCCGAGCATCACCGCACACACCACCAAAAACACACAGAACATCGCCCGCAATACCTTCTCGGGCAGCGCATGGGCCAACTTCACCCCCCAGCTGATGCTGAGCAAACCGCCCACCGCCAGTGGAAGCCCCACGCCCCAGTCAACGCTATGGTGCACGCCATACGTAACTAACGTCACCAAGGTGCTCGGCGCCGCCAACGCCAGCGACAACCCCTGCGCCACCACCTGGGTGGTGCCAAACACACTGGTCAGGATTGGCGTAGCCACCACGGCCCCCCCCACCCCGAACAATCCGCCCATGGTGCCGGCAAAACTGCCCAGCACGCCCAGCCACGGCCAGGCATAGCGCAGTTCGGCACTCGGCGGTGACACTTTCATGAACATCCGGGCCACGTTCCACACCGCCAGCGCTACCAGAAAGCCGACAAAACCCAGGCGCATGGAATGCGCATCCAGCCCCACTGCCCAGATCGACCCCAGCCAGGCAAACAGGAAGCTGCACGCCGACAGCGGCACGGCATGGCGCAGTTCGATGCGGTTGCGCTGGTGGTACCGCCACAGCGCCAGCAACACGTTCGGCACCACCATCACCAGCGCCGTACCCTGCGCCAGTTGCTGGTCCAGGCCGAACAGCACGCCCAGCGCCGGAATCGCGATCAGCCCGCCGCCAATGCCGAACAGCCCGCCCATGGTGCCCAGGGCAGCGCCCAGCACGATATACAACAACCACTCGATCATCAGGGCCTCGTCCGCCTGTACAGATATTGCGAGCATGCTAACGATTGCGGGCTGGCAGGGAAACGCACAGCAGCGCACAATGGCTGTGCGCATTTCGCAAAAGCAAGGCAACCATGAGCCCCGATGCCCTCACCGACCAACTGACCCTGTTCCTCGATGTGCTGGAGACCGGCAGCTTTTCAGCCGCCGCCCGCCGCCATCCGCTGACCCCGTCTGCCGTGGCCCGGCGCATCGACAACCTGGAAACCGCCGTGGGCAGCCGCCTGTTCACCCGCAGCACCCACGCCGTGCGTGCCACCCCTGCGGGCAATGCGTTTGCCGAACGGGCCAGGCGCATCATCGAGGAACTGCGCCTGGCCCGGGCCGAGGCGGTATCGCTGAGCAACGCCCCGGAAGGGCTGATCCGCATCGATGCACCCGCCGCGTTCGGCCGCCGCCACCTGGCCCCGGCCATCGCCGATTTCCTGGTGGCTTACCCTGGCCTGGACGTGCAGTTGCGCCTGATCGACAGCTTCGTCGACCTGCATGGCAGCCACCTGGGCGAGGTCGACCTGGTACTGCGCGCCGGCCCCCTGGCCGACACCCGCCTGGTCGCTACGCCGCTGGCCTACATGGTACGCATCGCGTGCGCCAGCCCGGCTTATCTGGCCAACCGAGGCATCCCTACCTGCCCCAGCGAACTGCCCGGGCACGACGGCCTGGACTGGGACGGCTTGGCACCGCCGTTCGCCTGGCGCTTCAACGTAGCCGGGCAAACCCGCCTGTATCGCCCCGCGCGCATGCGCATGGCCGCCAACAATGCCGAAACCCTGCTGTTCGGCGCCCTCGCCGGCCTGGGTGTTGCCCACCTGCCCACCTGGCTGATCAGCGAGTACCTTTTGCGCGGCGAACTGGTCCCGTTGTTTTGCGATGGCGGCCTGCCCGAAGCCGAAACCAGCGGTATTTACGCGCTACGCCTGGAACACAAAACGAACTCTCGCAGCCGTTTGCTGCTCGAATTCCTCAAGAGCCGCTTCAGCCCGGTTCCACCCTGGGACCTGGCCTTGCGCAGTGAACTGCACGAGTAATGCGCGCACTAACGATCAGCGAGCCAGAATTCCCCATTATTGCCTTCAAGGACCTGCATGAACGCCGACACCCAAGCCTCCTGTGACGAGCTGCTGCTGGACAACCAGGTCTGCTTTGCCCTGCACTCCACCTCGTTGCTGATGACCAAGGTCTACAAACCGCTGCTGCAGGCCTTGGGCCTGACCTACCCACAGTACCTGGCCATGCTCGTGCTGTGGGAGCGCGACGGCCTGACCGTGGGCGAGATCAGCCAGCACCTGCTCACCGACCCGGGCTCACTGACCCCGCTGCTAAAACGCCTTGAAAGCGAAGGCCTGTTGCAACGCAACCGCAGCCGCGAAGATGAACGGGTAGTAATGGTGCAACTGACCGACAAGGGCCGCGCCTTGCAGCAGCAGGCCAAAGAGGTGCCTCAGTGCATCCTCAAGGCCAGTGGGTACAGCCTGGCGCAGCTGCAACAACTGCAGGCCGACCTGCTGAACCTGCGCGAGAACCTGCAGAAAAACCTCTGAAAGCTATGCTGTGCAATGGCCGTTCGGATGAGCGGTGACGATTTATCTTGCGCGCTAACTAATTGCACGCTAAATTAAATCCCACACCAACCCGCGCCCTCCCCCGAACAGGAAGCGCACAGCACATTAGCGAGGCTCAAGATGCAAAAGGTCACTCCGCTGTACATCGCAGAAGCTACCTCCACCGGTGGGCGCGACGGCAAATCCAAGTCCAGCGACGGCAAGCTGGTCGTCAGCCTGAGCACCCCCAAGGAACTGGGCGGCGCCGGCGGTGACGGCACCAACCCAGAGCAGATGTTCGCCGCCGGTTACTCGGCCTGCTTCATCGGCGCCCTCAAATTTGTAGCCGGGCAAGAGAAAAAAGCCCTGCCGGCCGATGCCTCGATCACCGCCAAGGTGGGCATCGGCCAGATCCCGGGCGGTTTCGGCCTGGACATCGACCTGCACATCAACCTGCCGGGCCTGGCCCAGGCCGATGCCGAAGGGCTGGTGGAAAAAGCGCACAAGGTGTGCCCGTACTCCAACGCTACCCGCGGCAATGTGGATGTACGCCTGCACGTGACCGTGTAAATCAGAGGCACAAAAAAACCCGGCCGAGGCCGGGTTTTTTGCGTTTCACAAGAAGAATTACTTCTTGGAGCGGCCTTTGAAGCTGTTGTCGCGAGTGTCGATGTCGATCCACTCGTCGATCTGGATGAAGTCGGCAACCTGGATCTCGGTACCGTTCTTCAGTTTGGCAGGCTTCATGACCTTGCCCGAGGTGTCGCCGCGAGCAGCGTTCTCGGTGTAGACAACCTGACGGCTGATGGTGGTCGGCAGTTCAACCGATACCAGGCGGCCTTCGAAGAACACGGCTTCGCAGATGTCTTCCATGCCTTCTTCGATGTACGGCAGAACGGCGTCGATGTCTTCGGCGTTCAGTTCGTACATGGTGTAGTCGGTGGTGTCCATGAAGGTGTACGAGTCACCGCTGATGAACGACAGGGTCGCTTCTTTGCGATCCAGGATCACGTCGTCCAGCTTGTCGTCCGCACCGTATACGGTTTCGGTCTTGTAGCCGGTCAGCAGGTTCTTCAGCTTGGTCTTCATGATCGCGCTGTTACGGCCCGACTTGGTGAACTCAGCTTTTTGAACCAGCCACGGGTCGTTGTCGATCCGCAGGACGGTACCGGGTTTCAGTTCTTTACCAGTTTTCATTACGAAGTATCCGAATCTGGATGGATTTATAAAAATCGAGGCCGCGTATCATAGCGAATTTCGGCAAAAGTGTACTAGCGCTGTGGCAAGGTCCGGCTGAGCGGCCTGTTGCCCAGCCCAAAGGCGGGCATGCTGCTGCAGTTCTGGCCAATGCTGACGGGCCGCCCGCCAGGCCTGGCCCATGTCGAGATCCATGTTCCAGGCACGCCATAGGCCCAGCAGGGCGGCATCGGCTGCTTCTGACAGGCCGCGTCGATAATGCCCGAGAAACGCTTCGAGCTTTTCCCAGTGGGCGTTTTCGTCCTGTATGTAGATGTGCCACAGCATCGGTTGCCCGGCCCACTGTGCACGCACGAACGAGTCTTCGCCGCGCACCGCGTTGAAATCACAGCTCCACAGCAGCCGGTCGTAGTCGTCCTGGCTGACGAAAGGCAGCACCTGCACCGTCAGTGCCCCTCGTTTGCGCAGGCTGCCCACGGGTAACGTCGGCTCACCAAGCCACTGGCTGAGCCCCGCGACAACGCGCCCCTGCGGCACCAGCAGGTGACAAGGCTGCTCGCTTGTGGCCAGGGCATCGAGCCAATTGCCCAGCTGCGGGTTTTCGTAGGCGAACAGCGAAACCAGCAACGCCCCCGCTTCGGGGTTTACGCCAAGCCCCTGCAAGAAGGCCTGCCTTGCCCCCTGCTGAAACGCGTCACGCCGCGCCAGCAGCGAGCCTTCGCGCAGCAGGCCACCGGTCTTCTCGGTAAAGCCGGGGAAGAAAAACACCTTGCGCAGGCCGTTGGGCTGCGGCGACGGCAAGCCATGGCAGCCTTCCACCCAGTCCTCGGCACTGAGGTATTCCAGGTTCAGCCACAGCGGCGGCGTGGCGCAGGCACGCATGGCCTCCACATAAGGCGCCGGCAACTGGCAGGCGAATGCACCGATCACCACATCAGCCGGATCCACCAGCAACCAGGCCGCCGGCCATTGGCGCACTTCCACACCCTGCTGCCACTGTTGCGTAGCAGTGGCATCGGCGCCGGGGCACATGGGCGTGAAAGCGTTGAGGTCATCCACCCACAGGCGCACCGCCAGGCCGTGCTCAGCCACCAGCTGCCGGGCCAGGCGCCAGGTCACGCCAATATCGCCGTAGTTGTCGACGACACTGCAGAAGATGTCCCAGGTGGCTTTCATGCGCCCCTCCCGTACCGGTGCAAAAACCGCGAATTCTGCGCATAAATTGTCGCCGACAAAAGCACCTGCGCGGAAAAATGCCCAAGTGCATGCGACAATGCACCCCGACCGACCTTGCCAGGAGGCTGCCATGCCCCGCCAGCGTGAACTGAAAATCACCCTCAAGCCGTTGCCGTTGATCCTGTGCGTTGCCTTTGGCCTTTGGCTGGGCGCGGTGGCCATCGTGGCGAGCGCCTGGCTGGCCCTGTTGGTGTGGCCGCAGCAAGTGCAGCCGTTGGCCCAGGCCCTGCCCCCTAGCGTCTACCCGCCAGCACCGGCGCCGGCAGCAGCCCCGCCAGCGGATGCCCAGGCCGAGATGTTCGACCGTTACAAGGACATCCTGCACAAGCAGGAACAGCAACAGGCCGCCGAAGCAGCCCAAGGCAACCCGCGCAATCTCAACAGCCCCAAATGCCAGTTCTGGCTGCAGCAGAACCGCACCGCCCCCACCGACAAAAGCCAGGCCAATGTGCTGGAGTTCTGTTACTGACCATGGACAAGCCCCACCTGCTGGCGCAGATCGTCGCCATCCTTACGCATGATCTGGACGTGCTGACCCGTGCGGCGCAAACCGCCTACGAGGCCGCCACCGCCGAAGAGAACATCGCGGAGAACAAGTACGACACCCTGGGCCTGGAAGCCTCATACCTGGCCACCGGCCAGGCCCGGCGCAGTGCAGAGATTCGCCAGGCGCTGCTGATCTACCAGCAGTTGCTGCTGCGCGACTATGACCCCGCACGCGGGGTGCAGGTGAGCAACCTGGTGAAACTGGAGGATGAGGAAGGTAGCCAACGCCAGCTGTTCCTTGGGCCTGAAGCGGCGGGACTGAAGATTGGCGAAGGAGATGAGTTGATAACAGTGATTACCCCGCGTTCGCCGCTGGGGCAGCAACTGATGGGCAAAAAGATTGATGACGAGGTGTGCCTTGGGGCACAGGTTCTGTTCATCATTGATATTACCTGAAAGGGCCTTTACAACGTCTGCAAGGCATCAAACCGCCCCGCCAACCCCTGCTCGGCAAACTTCTCCACCACAAAATCGATAAACGCCCGGGTCTTGCCCGGCAACAGCTTGTGCTCGGCGAAATACAGGCTGATGTGCCCGTCGTCCACATACCAGTCCGGCAACACCCGCCGCAACCGCCCGCCCTGCAGGTAGGGCACGGCAAACGGCAGGCTCACCAGGGCAATCCCCAGCCCCTGCTCGGCCACCGCGCACGCCGCATCCGAATCGCTCATGGTCATCGCCTGACGCAGCTGCAACGGCTGTTGTGCCTGCCAGCGGCTGGTCAACGGCCACGAACGCACCCGCCCGGTCTGCGGTGAGCGGATCAAGATGCCGTCGTGGCGTTGCAGCACCTCTGGGTCTGCAATCGGCGCATGCCGCTCAAGGTACACCGGCGCCGCCACCAACACCCGGTGCGCAGGGGTCAGCTTGCGCGCCACCACCCCCGGCGGCAGTTCAAAACCACCGCCAATCGCTGCATCGAACCCTTGGCCAATCAAGTCGACCTGGCGGTTGTCGAAATGCCAGTCCGGGGTAATGGCCGGGTAACGGCGCAAAAACTCACTCAGCAACGGCAACACGTACAAGCGCCCGAACACCGTCCCCATACTTACCCGCAAAAGCCCGGCCGGCTGGCCTTCGGCACTGGCCAGGTTGGCCACGGCGTACTGGATAGTGCGGAAGCTGTCACTGACCTCACCAAGAAAACGCTGCCCCGCTTCGGTCAAAGTCAGCTTGCGGGTACTACGCTGGAACAACCGCACCCCCAGGCGCGCCTCCAGCTGAGCCACATGCTTGCCCACAGCGGCCGGGGTAATGCTCAGGCGCCTGGCAGCCTCGGCAAAGCTGCCGACCTCGGCACTGCGGATGAAGCACTCCAACGCGTTGAACGATTCCATGGCCATGATTGGCAACCAAAGGTTTACTCTGCTGATAGTGATTGCCATCTTATCAGCAGGTAATCGAGCGCCGATACTGCGCCCATCCAAGGCATTCCGGCCTGGCTTCCAGCAGGAGATCAGCATGTCCAAGCAACTTACACTCGAAGGCAAAGTGGCCCTGGTACAGGGCGGTTCCCGTGGCATTGGTGCGGCTATCGTGCGGCGCCTGGCCCGCGAAGGCGCACACGTAGCCTTTACCTATGTCAGCTCTGCCGGCCCGGCAGAAGCACTGGCCCGGGAAATTACCGAAAACGGCGGCAAGGCCCTGGCCCTGCGGGCCGACAGTGCCGATGCAGCAGCCGTGCAGCTGGCGGTGGATGACGCCGTGAAGGCGTTCGGCCGTCTGGATATCCTGGTCAACAACGCCGGGGTACTGGCGGTAGCACCGGTCACCGAATTCGACCTGGCCGACTTCGACCGCATGCTGGCGGTGAATGTGCGCAGCGTGTTCGTCGCCAGCCAGGCTGCCGCACGCTACATGGGCCAGGGCGGGCGCATCATCAACATCGGTAGCACCAACGCCGAGCGCATGCCGTTTGCCGGTGGCGCACCCTATGCCATGAGCAAGTCGGCGCTGGTTGGCCTGACCCGCGGCATGGCCCGTGACCTGGGGCCGCAAGGCATTACCGTGAACAACGTGCAGCCAGGGCCGGTGGACACCGACATGAACCCGGCCAGTGGCGAGTTTGCCGAGAGCCTGATCCCGCTGATGGCGATTGGGCGGTATGGCGAGGTGGATGAAATTGCCAGCTTTGTGGCTTACCTCGCGGGCCCAGAGACCGGGTACATCACTGGGGCAAGCTTGACGATTGATGGCGGGTTTGCCGCTTGAGTTGATGGGCTGCCTGTGCCGGCGACAGGGCCGGTACAGGCTTATCCACTCCCAGACCCCAGCCGCTGTTCCATCACCTCCAGAAAAGCCCGGGCAGCGGGCGTCGGGCTGGAGGACCACACGGCATACAAGTGCCGCACCGGCGCATCCACCAACCGCGCCACCGTCACACCTTCGAAGCCCTGGGCCACCCGCTCCGGCACAAGGCCCACCGCCATGCCCCGCTGCACAAACTTTTCCACCAGACGCACATGCCCGATTTCAAACTGCACCCGGCGCTGCAACCCTGCGGCGTGAAACGCCTCATCCGTCTGCCGCCGTGCCCCGGTGCCTTCGGGGAAGTCCACCAGCACTTCGTCCGCCAGGTCGGCCAACGCCAACGGCGTACGGCCGGCAAGTCGATGATCAACCGGCAACAACGCCACCAGTTCCTCCCTGGCCAGCAAGCGATGCTCCACGCCCTGCACGACCTCGCCCTGCCACAGGCCAATAAAGCCCACATCCAGGCGCCGCTCGACCACGTCGGCGATCAGCAATTCGCTCTTGGCCGTGATCCAGCGCACATCCACATCCGGGAAACGACCATGGAACAGTGCCAGCAGGTCGACCAGGTCCAACGCCGTGAGCGAGCTGATTTCACCAATCGCCAGTCGCCCGCGCACCTGCCCGCAAGCCGCCGCCACGTCATCGGCAATGCGCCGGGCCGCTTCCACCGCCGGCCGGGCGCTGAGCACAAAAGCCTCGCCGGCAGGGGTCAGGCGCACCCGTCGCGAACTACGCTCGAACAGGCTGACGCCCAACTGTGCCTCCAGCCGCGCCACCTGGTGGCTAAGCGCCGACTGCACCACATGGCAGCGCTCGGCCGCGCGGGTAAAGCTGCCCGTGTCGGCAACGGCAAGGGCATATTCGAGCTGCTTGAGGTTCATGCATCTATCTGCTTTCAAGATGGATTAGTTGAAAACTATACATTGGTGTCATGCCAGACACTTCCTGATAATCCTCCCACTTACTACTGCCCGCCACGAGAACCGCATGAACGCCTTCACTCTCAGCCGCGCCCTGATCCTGCTGATGGCCACCGCCACCGGCCTGGCCGTGGCCAGCAATTACTACGCCCAACCACTGCTGCACAGCATCGCCGAGCAGTTCGGCCTGAGCACCGCCAGCGCCGGCAGCATCGTCATCGCCGCCCAACTCAGCTATGGCGCCGGCCTGTTGCTGCTCGCGCCGCTGGGTGACCTGTTCGAGCAGCGCCGGCTGATCACCGTAATGACCGCTATTTCCACGCTGGGCCTTGTCATCAGTGCCTGTGCGCCGAGCCTGCCCTGGCTGATCCTGGGCACGGCGCTGACCGGGCTGTTCTCGGTGGTGGCGCAGATTTTGGTCCCTATGGCCGCGACCCTGAGCGAGCCACATCAGCGCGGCCGTGCGGTCGGCACGCTGATGAGCGGCCTGCTGCTGGGCATCCTGCTGGCGCGGACCGCAGCCGGCTTCATGGCCGAACTGGGCGGCTGGCGTAGCATCTATGTGCTGGCCGCCGTGTTGATGGCGATTACCGCCTTGGCGCTGTACCGCAGCTTGCCACAGCACCACAGCCATGCCGGGCTGAAGTACCCGGCGCTGATCGCTTCGGTGTTCCGCCTGTTCTTCGAAGAGCCCGTGCTGCGCCTGCGCTCGCTGCTTGGGCTGCTGGCGTTCAGCCTGTTCGCACTGTTCTGGACACCGCTGGCGTTTCTGCTCGCACAAGGCCCCTACCACTATTCGGATGCCGTGATCGGCCTGTTCGGCCTGGCCGGTGCGGCGGGTGCGCTGTCGGCCAACTGGGCCGGGCGGCTGGCAGACCGTGGCAAAGGCTCGCTGGGTACCACTGTGGGCCTGGTCGTATTGCTGCTGTCGTGGGTGCCGCTGGGGTTTGCCCAGCAGTCGCTGCTGGCCTTGCTGCTGGGTGTGTTGATGCTCGACCTGGCAGTGCAACTGGTGCACGTGAGCAACCAGAACGCAGTGATTGCCCTGCGGCCCGAGGCACGCACACGGCTGAATGCCGGGTACATCACCTGCTACTTCATTGGCGGGGCGCTGGGGTCGCTGCTGGGCACACAGTTGTTCCAGCACCAGGGCTGGATGGGCATTGTGGTAGCAGGCCTGGTGATAGGCGGGCTGGCGTTGCTGGCGTGGGGGCTGGCCAATCGAAAGGCCGCTTGATTGACACAAGGGCGACATCGCACCGCACTACCCTCCGTCGTATTGCCGTTGACTTGGCTGCCCGGGCAGCGCTCAGTAGTCGCTGGTCACTGCCCTTTCCCTGACAGGACGACTTTATGACAAGACTCACGGTACAATCCGGCGATTTCTTGCAAGGTGAAGGCGAGTATCGCAACGGATCGCTCACACTCAAGACCTCGCGCAGCCCCTCCCCGGGCGAGCGGATTTCACTCGCGCGCATCAGCGACCTCAGGCTGGCCAGCCTGGAATCAAGCCGCAGCCTGGGCAGCGCCCTGGGCTGGGGGGTGGCCGGCGCGCTGGTGGCGGGCCCGGTAGGGTTGCTGGCCGGGCTGTGGCTAGGTGGCAAGGAGGAAGAAGCCACCTTCCTGGCCACCTTCAAGGATGGACGCAAGCTCATGGCGATAACCGACGGCAAAACCTGGTCAAAGATCGATGATAGTTGGCGGCAGCACAAGCGGCCCGCCAACCAGGACTGAATATCGCGGGGCCCGGATCGTTTTATGCAGAAGGCGGCTGTTAAGATGCCGCCTTTTTCATGGTCGGAGCCCCCGCATGCCACCGCGTCACCCCCGCCTGCCCCTGAGCCTGCTCAGCCTGGGCCTGGCCCTGCATTGCCCCCATGTGCTCGCCGAAGACAGCGTGGTGCTGGCGCCGCTGCAGGTGTCCGACACCTATGCCAACGATGGCTACCAGGCACGCCAGGCAGCGGTGGGTGGCTTTCAGCCCGCGCCCTTGCTCGATACGCCCGCCTCGGTCAGCGTGTTCAGCCAGCAACTGCTGGAAGACCGCCAGGTGCGCAAGCTCAGCGAAGTACTGCAAAGTGACGCCTCGGTTGGCGAAAGCTATGCCCCCATCGGCTACTACGAGAACTTCAATGTGCGCGGCTTCGAGCTGAATGCCGCCAGCAGCTACCGCATCAATGGCCAGACCATCGCCGGCGAGCAGAACGTGGCCCTGGAGAACAAGCAGCAGGTGGAATTGCTCAAGGGCCTGTCAGGGCTGCAGAGCGGCGTTTCTGAGCCGGGCGGCCTGATCAACTACGTGACCAAGCGTGCCGAAGACGTGCGCAGCGTCACGGTATCGACCAACGAGCAAGGCGAACGCTACCTGGCCACCGACCTGGGCGGCTGGTTCGGCAGCGAAAAGCAGTTTGGCCTGCGCGCCAACCTGGCCCATGAAGACATCCGCTCCTACGTCGACCACGCCGACGGCAAGCGCGACTTCGCCTCGCTGGCGTTCGACTGGCAGATCAACCCGGATGCCACCCTGCAGCTGGATGCCGAATACCAGCACCGCGAACAACGCTCGGTGCCGGGTTACCAATTACTGGGCGGCACAGAAGTGCCCCACGGCATCGACCCGGATGACCGTCTGGCGTACCAGAGCTGGGCCAAGCCGGTGCAGAACGACTCGCTGAACCTGGGCGGGCGCTTCGAGTATCGCTTCAACGAGGCCTGGACCGGCACCTTGAGTGCCTCGCGCAGCAAGGTGGTGATCGACGACTACAGTTCGTTTGCCTGGGGTTCGAGCGAAGGCGCATTTTTCGCCAGCAATGGCGACTACGACATCTACGACTTCCGCAGCCCCGACGACACCCGCCGCACCGATGAGGCGCAGGCCATGCTCAATGGACGGTTCGATGCATTGGGCGTGGATCATGAGCTGACCGTGGGGACCAGTGCGCAACGGCGTACGCTGGATCAGCGACCCAGCTACATGGAATGGGTCGGTACAGGCAACCTGCATACCGGTGCACCGGCTTTCGATCCATCCGTTAAGTCCATCAGGTCAAGCGAACGTCGCCTGGACAGCCGCCAGTATGGGCTGTTTTTCAGCGACCGAATCAGCTTCAACGAGCAATGGCAGACCGTGCTGGGTGCACGTGAAGTACGCCTGGACGAGAAAACCTGGAATGAAGACGGCGCAACTGGCCGCCACACCCGGCAGTACGAGTTGCTGCCTAACGCAGCGCTTATCTACAAACCGCAGCCGGATACCACGGTGTACGCCAGCTACTCCAAGGGTCTGTCCGCAGGCGGTACCGCACCGTGGTTCGCTGAAAACAAATTCGAAATCCTCGCACCCACTACCTCGCACCAGCTGGAACTTGGCCTGAAGCACGACTGGCAAGGCCTGAGCCTCAGCGCCGCGCTGTTCCAGATCCGCCAGGCCTACCAGTACGCACGCCCCGACGACACGGGCTACTTCACCTATGTGCAGCAGGGCCAGCAGAAAAACACCGGCCTGGAACTGGGCGCCAGCGGCTGGGTGACCCGGAACCTGCAAGTGCAGGCCAGTGCCGCAGCCATTCGGGCGCGGGTGCAGAACAGCGGTACCGATGCTTATGAAGGCCATCAGGCAATCAATGTGCCCAGGTTCCGGGCAGCGCTGCACGCGGAATACACGTTGCCGGTGCCAGGCCTGGCGCTGCTGGGCGGGGCGCGCTACAGCGCCAGCAAGTATGCGAGCCAGGCGGGGAATGTGGAGGTTGGCGGGTACACCGTATTCGACCTTGGCAGCCGCTACCGCACGCGTATTGCCGGGTATGACACCGTGCTGCGGCTGACCGTGGATAACGTATTCGACAAACGCTACTGGCGCGATGTGGGGGATTACCTGGGGGACAACTACCTGTTCCAGGGGGCACCGCGTACGGCTCGGCTTTCGGCCTCGGTCAGCTTCTAGATTGCCAGGGCCGCTTTGCGGCCCTTTCGTCGCACAAGGCCCAGAATGCAAAAAGCCCCCGAACTTTTCAGCTCGGGGGCTCTTCGCAGAATGTGGCGGTGAAGAAGGGATTTGAACCCTTGATACGATTTCTCGTATACACACTTTCCAGGCGTGCTCCTTCGACCACTCGGACACTTCACCGTTTCTCTTCAAGCCGTGCGGCCCGTCGAGGTGCGCTAATTTAGTGAAAGAGCTTCCCTTTGGCAAGCATTTTTTTCAGTTTTTTCATGTATTTGCATTTGAGCCCCGGTGAACGCTGACCGACCAGTCAGCCTTGCTGCTTTACCTGGCCTCTGGCGCTGGGTAACGTCGTCGCCACGCCAACAAAAGGACTCTGCCATGAGCGAGCTGATTACCTACCACGCCGAAGACGGCATCGCCACCCTGACCCTGAACAACGGCAAGGTCAACGCCATCTCGCCGGATGTCATCACCGCCTTCAATGCCGCGCTTGACCGCGCTACTGAAGAGCGTGCCGTGGTGATCATTACCGGGCAGCCAGGCATTCTGTCGGGCGGTTACGACCTCAAGGTGATGACCAGCGGCCCGAAAGAGGCCATCAGCCTGGTCACTGCGGGCTCCACCCTCGCCCGCCGCCTGCTGTCGCACCCGTTCCCGGTAGTGGTCGCCTGCCCGGGCAATGCCGTGGCCAAGGGCGCCTTCCTGCTGCTGTCGGCCGATTACCGCATTGGCGTCGAAGGGCCGTACAAGGTGTGCCTGAACGAAGTGCAGATCGGCATGACCATGCACCATGCCGGCATCGAATTGGCCCGCGACCGCCTGCGTCGTTCGGCTTTCCATCGTTCGGTGATCAATGCCGAGGTGTTCGACCCGGTCGCGGCAGTGGATGCCGGCTTCCTCGACAAGGTGGTGCCGGCTGAACAGTTGCAGGACGCAGCGCTGGCGGCGGCGCGGGAGCTGAAGAAGCTGAACATGCTGGCGCACAAGAACACCAAGCTGAAGGTGCGCAAAGGGCTACTGGAGGCGCTGGACAAGGCGATCGAGCTGGACCAGCACCACATGGGTTGACCGGACAGGCTCACACCAAGGTTTGCCGCAATCAGTGCACACCCGTACACTGTCCGGCGACTGTCTGGTGTGAGTCGTACCATGCTTTATTCGTTGCGCATGCTCCTGCTGGCGCTGCATTTTCTTGCCGTTGGCGCCGTGGGCCTGATCATTGGCCTGTGCCGCCCCTTCAACCCCGACAACAGCCGGGTGTTTGCCCACCTGTACAGCCGGCCAGCCACCTGGCTGATGCGCATCAAGGTCAAGGCCGAGGTCGGGCCACTGTGGGACCACCCACCCGGTTGCGTGATCGTCGCCAACCACCAGTCCAACTTCGACCTGTTCGTATTGGGCCAGGTGGTACCCCAACGCACCGTGGCCATCGGCAAGAAAAGCCTGGGCTGGATCCCGCTGTTCGGCCAGCTGTTCTGGCTGGGCGGCAACGTGCTGATCGACCGCAAGAACGCCTACCAGGCGCGCAAGGCGCTGCAAAAGACCACGCGGGTGCTGCAGGACGACACCTCCATCTGGATTTTCCCTGAAGGCACGCGTAACGCCGGCGAGCAGCTGATGGCCTTCAAGAAAGGTGCGTTTCACATGGCCATCGAGGCCGGCGTGCCGATCGTGCCGGTATGCGTCAGCCGCTATGCCAGGCGCATGAGCCTGAACAGCTGGCGCCAGCGCACGGTGATCGTGCGCTCGTTGCCACCCATCGTCACGGCGGGCATGACCCAACGGGACATTCCGGTGCTGATCGAGCAGTGCCGGAGGCAGATGCAGCAGTGCATCGACGGCATGGAACACGAGCTGGCCTGAAGCGGGTTGCTCTTGGGCCGGGTACGGCCCAAGCTGTAACCCGTGTTCAACCGGAATAAGCGGGCAACCATGGGTCGTGTCGTGGCATCGGCGGTGTACAGCGCCGGCAGAAAGGTCACTAACATCAGCATCGACGAAGGCAGCGAGTGGGCGCGCAAGCCGGGGCACTTCGTGTGGATCGGCCTGGAAGAGCCCAACGCCGAGGAGCTGGCCAACCTGCAGTGCCAGTTCAACCTGCACGAACTGGCCATTGAAGATGCCCTTGAAAAGCACAGCCGGCCCAAGCTGGAAACCTTCGGTGACGCGCTGTTCATCGTCACCTATTCGCCGGTTCGCCACGAAGGCAAGCTGGAGTTCATCGAAACCCATATCTTCGCAGGCAACGGCTACATCATCACCTGCCGCAACGGGCACTCCAAGTCCTACGCCATGGTGCGCCAGCGCTGCGAGGCACGGCCATTGCTGCTGGAGCATGGCGAAGACTTCGTACTGTACGCCCTGCTCGACTTCGTGACGGAAAACTACCAGCCGGTCAGCGAAGCCATTCATGGCGAGATCGAAGAGCTGGAACAAAGCGTGCTGGGGGGCTCGCTGCAGGAGGACGACATCCGCCGCCTGCACAGCCTGCGCCGCGACATCCTGCGCCTGCGCCGTTATGTGGCGCCGATGGTGGAAGTGAGCGAAGAGCTGCAGCGCCTGAGCTTCCCGTTCATCGACAAGAACATGCGGCCCTACTTCCGTGATGTGCAGATTCATGTGACGCGGCAAATGGAAGACCTGGCCGGCATCCGCGACATCGCCAGCCAGACCATCGAGATCGGCATGCTGCTGGAGTCGTCACGGCAAAGCATCGTTCAGCGCAAGTTCGCGGCCTGGGCGGCGATTTTGGCGTTCCCCACGGCCATTGCCGGGGTTTACGGGATGAACTTCCAGAACATGCCGGAACTGGCTTGGCACTATGGGTATTTCGGGGTGCTGGGTGTAATCGGGCTGGGGTGTGCGGGGTTGTATGCCAGCTTCAAGAAGTCGGGCTGGCTTTGAGATTGTGGGGGCCGGCTTGAGGCCCCCAGCCTCTTACGCCGCGTCGTGCTTGCTCACCGGCTGCTGGATAAAGCGCAACATCCACTCCCCCACCAGGTCGCCCTGGTGCTCGGTGGCCAGGCTGGCCACGGCCTTGTGGTACACCTCATCTCCCAGGAATTCCTGACGCGCATCCAGCAATGCGCGGGAATAGTCATGCACGAACTCCGGGTGGCCCTGGAAGCACAGCACCTGGTCACGAATGTGGTACGCCGCATTCGGGCAGAAGTCGCTGGAAGCAATCACCGTGGCGCCTTCCGGCAATTCGGTCACCTGGTCCTGGTGGCTGATCAGCAAGGTCAGCTCCGACACCTCCGGGTCCATCCACGGCGCATGGGCCGCCAGCGAGTAGCGATGGATGCCCACGCCCCAGCCCTTGTCGGCCCGCTCGGCCTTGCCACCCAGGGTCAATGCCAGCAACTGGTGGCCAAAACACACCCCCAACAGCTTCTCGCCCCGTTCGTACAATTTCAGCAGGTACGCCTTGAGGGTCTGGATCCACGGGTCGGAACCAAACGAGTCAGCCTTGCTACCGGTCACCAGGTAGGCATCGAACACTTCACTGTCGGCGGGGTAATCGCCGTTCATCACGTTGTACACACGGAATTCGGCGGCGATCGGCTGACGCGAAAAGAGCTGCTCGAACATCCTGCCGTAGCCTTGGTACTGCGCGGTCAACTCCGGTCGCAGGACATCGGTTTCAAGGATGCAGACGCGTAACGACATAGGGGTAGTCCTGAACGACATGGGTGGGAATCTGCTGTAGAGACTGACGCGAAAGACACGTACAAGCAAGTAGGTTGCACTGACGAACGGTCACATTTCGTCGGCGCCCGCCAGGTACTTGCGCCACTGTCTAGCCAGAGCATGCCAGCCGACTGGCACATGGCCTCATAGCAAAAAGAAATCATCGACCAACACTGTTAGAAGAAAGGGTTCTCAAACATGGATGCCACACACCCTACTGTTGGTTGTATATCCACTTTCAAGAGGCAGGCAGTTCAGGCGCCACGCGTCGTTGCTGCGATCGACCCGAAGTGCGACAAGGAAGCCAACGGGTATTCAGGAATAACAAAAAGAAGGCGGTCCGCCATGTTCAGACAATCGAAAATTCGCCAAGCTGGGCTCATTCTCTTCGCCACCACTTTACTGCTGATTTTGCCGAACCTGACACGCTTGTTCGGCTGACAGTGGCGATGGCGCCACCGGGCAATACACAGGTAACCTGCTGGCCTTGATGGTCGGAGATTGCCCATGCGCCACTGCCTTGCCTTGTTAGCGTTGCTCCTGAGCCTGCCGCTGTCGGCGGCGCAGCTGCACCTTGAACTGGGCGCCAATACGCGCCAGTGGAGCAGCACCGAACTGCTTGACCACCCGCAGGCTCGGGATATCAGCATCGAACAAGACGTTTCCTACAAGCGCCCCATGCACTATCGGGCGGTGCCGTTGGCCACGCTGCTAAAAGGCGTGAGCGCCGGTGATCACCTGCAGGCCGTGGCGCTGGATGGCTTTGCCGCTGAAATGCCCGCTGCGCCACTGTTGCAGCAGGGGCCGGCACAGGCCTGGCTGGCGGTGGAAGACCCAGGCCAGCCGTGGCCGGCACTGGGCCAGGGCAAGCCGAGTGCGGGGCCGTTCTACCTGGTGTGGACCGCGCCGCAGGCCAGTGGCATCCGCCCGGAGCAGTGGCCGTTCCAGATTTCCACCATTCGCATGCTCGCGCCGGTGGCGCAGCGTTTTCCCGCGCTGCTGCCCGACCCCAAGCTGCCCGCCGACAGCCCGGTGCTGCAGGGTTTTGCATTGTTCCAGCAGAATTGCCTGGCGTGCCATCGACTGAACGGTGCAGGGGATGCGCAGGTGGGGCCGGATTTGAATGTGCCGCACAACCCTACCGAGTATTTTCGGCCAGAATACCTGCGCAAGCTGATTCGGGCCCCGCAAAGCCTGCGGCAATGGCCGCAAGCGAAGATGCCGGGGTTTGACGAGCGTGTGTTGAGTGAACAGGAGCTGGACGCGTTGCTGGCCTATCTGGGGCATATGGCCAAGCGCAGACCTTGACGCCCGCGTGTGCTTTTTCGCGGGCGAACCCGCGAAAAAGGCAACACAACACGCTTAGGCAATCGGCCGCTCATGCTTGACGCCCCACCCTTCCACCTCTCCCCCATAAGGTGTCACCAACTGTTCAAAGGCCTCTTCAAAGTCGCCAATCCCGCCATAGGTGGCATACATGACCTTGCTCAGTTCCAGGTGCCAGGCACCGTCGCCCAGCTCCTTCACCTGGGCATTGAGCGATTCGCCACGAAACTGCCCGGCCGCACGGCGGGCCCCTGCTTCGTCGGGGAATACGGCGTAAAACTCGATGGGGTGGATCTGGGTGAAGTCGAACCCGCCTGCTTTCATCTGGCGCAGGACGTTGCTGCTGATATCGTCGTTCTGGCTGCTCATGAATCGTCCTCCTGAATAATGCTATGGATAGACTTTCCGTGCACTACGCACCTGCCGGCAGTCATTGGCCAGGCAGTTCGAGCTGATGCAAGACGCGAATTGAAGCGGTGCCAACCCGCAGAATAGGCGGCACCTTCCAGTAGCGTAGTGCCTGCAAAGGCGCCACGCAAACGTGTGTATCAGGGTGCTTCGTGAATGCTGGTGATAGTCACGCCGCTATGTTCTTTCAGCCAGCGGGCGGTGGGGGAAATGGTGCGGTCCTGGAAGTCGTTGAGGTCCAGCTCGTCCATCACCGGGAACAGGTGCGAACGGATGGCCCGCGCGGCGTCCTCTTCGCTGGGACAGTGCTCGGCCCGCAGGGTCATGGTGGACGGTTCGCCTTTCTGATCGGCAAAGATGACTTCCCACGCTTTCATTGAACGAGCCCTCTCAATTCAAGAACACCAGTTGGGTGATGCCTGAATAACTGACCTTGGGGCTGGGAGAATGTTCAGTCTGCGCTGGTCTCTTCGCGGCTTTAGCCGCGAATGGGCCGCAATGCGGCCCATATAGCAGCGTTACTTCGGTGTGCCGTGCACCACGCCAGCGGTGTTATCCAGCAAGCTCTTGGTCGCGGTCTGAATGTACGCTTCGAGCTTCTTGAGCATTTCTGGCTGGTCCGGGCTTTCGATCAGCTCAGCCTTGAACTCGCTGCCCAGCTGGTAGCGGTACATGCGCGGGCTCATGTCCTTGGACTCGATCAGGATGCGGTCGCCCTGTACCAGGCCAACGATCTGCTCGCTGCCCGACGGCTTGATCATGCCCACACCCTGGTCGCCTTCAGGCAGGTTGAGCAGGTCGCGGCCCCAGCACTGGTGACGGGTCTGGCCACCCAGGCGGCCCATGATGGTCGGCACGATATCGACCTGGGTACCCACGGTGTGATTCACCGCACCGAATTTCTCCTGAATGCCCGGGGCAATCAGCAGCAGCGGTACGTTGAAACGGCCCAGGTCCAGCTCGGTGACCTGCTGGTGGTTGCCGAAGCCATGGTCGCCGACGATGACGAACAGGGTTTCCTTGAAGTAGGGCTCTTTACGCGCCTTCTCGAAGAACTGGCCAAGCGCCCAGTCCGAATAGCGCATGGCGGTCAGGTGCTCATCCAGGCGGCCCTGGCCGGTGACCTTCTCGACCGGCAGGTCTTTCGGCAGCGCGTAAGGCGTGTGGTTGGACAGCGTCTGCAGCAGCGCGTAGATCGGCTTCTTGCCGTCGTGCTTGGCCAGTTCCTCGTTGCCGCGGTCGAACATATCCTGGTCGGACACACCCCAGGTCGGGTCGGAGAACACCGGGTTGACGAAGTCGTTACGGCCGATGAAGGTGGTCATGCCCTGGTTTCCGAAGAACCCGGACTGGTTGTCCCAGGCAAAGTCGCCGTTGTAGACGTACACATCGTCGTAGTCGCGGGCGCTGAGCAGGGCCGGCAGGCCAGACAGCTTGTGGCCGCCTTCCGGGGTTTGCATCAGGTACTCGAAGCCTGGCAGGTTGGGGAAGCAAGCCATGGTGGCGAACATGCCCTGGTGGGTATGGGTGCCGTTGGAGAAGAAGCGGTCGAACAGCAGGCCTTCTTTGGCCAGCTTGTCGAAGTACGGGGTAATGTTGTTGGGGCTGCCCAGCGCGCCCACCGAGTGGCCGGCAAAGCTCTCCATCAGGATCACCACCACGTTCTTGATCGGCAAGGTGCGGTCAGCTGGCGGCACGAAGTCGCGACGGATGGCAGCCTCGTCGGCATCGACCAGGGTGTCGTTGGCGGTCAGCAGCTGTTCGCGCACGCTTTGCGTGGCCACGCTCTGCTCCAGCACCGGCTTCCAGATGTTGGCGCGGTCTTCGCCGAAGCGGCTCTTGGCGGCATCGATCAGGGTCAGGGTGCCGTTCAGGCCCAGCTGGTTGACGAAGTTGGAGTCGGTGGTGAAGGCATCACCCCAGCGCATCGGCGGCCCTTGGCGCAGGGTGCCACGGGCAGCGACCACGGCCACCAGCAAAATCACCATGAACACCGCCAGGCGGTTGTACCACGGTGCAACGCGCTGCACGCCCTCACCCCGGGTGGCACGGTCAATACCCTTGAACAGCAGGCTCAACAGCCAGGTGCCGAAGGCCCAGGCCAGCAGGTAGCGCACCACCGGGAAGCCGTACCAGAGCATGCTCATGACGGTTTTCGGGTCTTCCTTGATGTACTGGAACACCAGGCCGTTGAGGCGCTGGTGGAACTCGCGGTAGAAGTCCATCTCCATCAGGCCGAGGAACATCACCACGCTGGAGGTGAGGGTCAGCCAGAAGCGGAACACGCCACGCCGGGCCATGGCCCAGGGGCTGAGTATCGCCAGCAGCAGCGGGATGCTGAGGTACACCACCACCCGAAGGTCGAAGCGCAAACCGTTGAGGAAGCCTTCGGCTACCGTGGAATACGGCGTATCGCCGACCATGTCACTGTTGTAGACCAGCAGCGCCAGGCGCACCAGGCTGAGCATCAGCATGATCACCAGGCCACTGAGCAGCGTGTAGGCCAGGTGGGATTTCAGGGTCGGCGAAAACGACGTTCGCGCGCCCTGTTGCTTCAAGGCGTCCGTGTTAGCCATGAATGGGAAGGTCCTAGGATTGCGGTTTGCGAAGAGGCGCTGGCGCTAGGCCAACGCAGCATTGTGCGGGTGCGGATTCTGTTTAAACCAATGTGAAAATTTTGTCACTGGGGTGTTGCGGGTTTTGTCTGTGCCGGCCTTTCAGATGCGCACATTCCCCCGCGGCCCCGCGATGGCCCAAATCACCAGGCCCACCACCGGCAGCAAAGCGATCAGCAAGATCCACAACACTTTGATGCCCACCTCGCTGCCACTCTTGATCACATTGAGGATGGCCCAGATATCCAGCGCCAGAATGATCAGCCCTACCAGGCTATTGAATGTCGACCCCATGCTAAAACTCCTGTCAAAAGGCTTTGCTGCACAGCATAGTCAGCTATCGCGCCGATAGAAGCGAATCCTTGGCGGCTGGCGCAGGTCTCTGAGTAGACTGCCTGTATTCATTGATTCGAGGTTCGTATGCCCTCCGCCCACACGCAAAGCGCCACCCCACCCTCACTGCTGAACGCCTGGCGCCAGCAGGCCGTGAACACCCCCTGGCTCAGCGCCGGCCTCGGTCTTAGCCTGCTGGCGGTGGTCGTGCTGCTGGGCGCCAGCGTGTGGAACGCGGTAAACGGCGACCACGCCGACAACCTGCACCTGGCCGTGTTGGGCGGATTGTCCGGCTTTGGGGCTACCGCTCTGGGCGCTGTGCTGGCGGTGGTGCTGCGCGATGTCAGCGCCCGCACCCAGGACGTAATGCTGGGCTTTGCCGCCGGCATGATGCTGGCGGCCAGTTCGTTTTCGCTGATTCTGCCGGGCCTGGATGCCGCGCGTGAAATTACCGGCAACGGCCCGGCTGCGGCCTTTACCGTGGTGCTGGGCATGGGGTTGGGCGTGCTGTTGATGCTGGGCCTGGACCGCTTCACCCCGCACGAGCATGAAAGCACCGGCCCCTGCGGCCCCGAAGCCGAGCGCATCAGCCGGGTGTGGCTGTTCGTGCTGGCGATCACCCTGCACAACCTGCCTGAAGGCATGGCCATTGGTGTGAGCTTCGCCAATGGCGACATGAGCATCGGCTTGCCGCTGACCAGCGCTATTGCCATTCAGGACATCCCTGAGGGGCTGGCCGTGGCCCTCGCCCTGCGTGCCACCGGGTTGTCGAGCCTGAAGGCGGCGCTGGTGGCTGTAGGTTCGGGGCTGATGGAGCCACTGGGGGCGGTGATCGGGCTGGGGATTTCCACAGGCTTTGCCCTCGCCTATCCAATCAGCATGGGGCTGGCGGCGGGGGCGATGATCTTTGTGGTCAGCCACGAAGTGATCCCGGAAACCCACCGCAACGGGCACCAGACGGCGGCGACCCTGGGGTTGATGGGTGGGTTTGCGGTGATGATGTTTCTGGATACGGCGTTGGGCTGAAGTTTCACGTTGCCTGTACTGGCTTCTTCGCGGGCTCGCCTGCGAAGAGGCCATAGGCGAACTCAAATGTGGACGGCGACCTTCAGGGCTTCCAAAGCCGGCTCGACCTTGATACCCACCTCTGCCCCCAACTCCAGCACCCGCGCCAGGTCGTTCTGCCCCACCATCACCATCTGCAGCTCGTCATCCAGCAACTGGCTGAAGTTCAGCAGCACATAACCCCCAGCCTCTTTGTTCAACGCCCCCATCTGCACCTGAATGCGGTTGAGCGCGGTCAGTGGCTCGGTACGGGCCAGCTGCTTGGACTTGAGGGTGAACGGCACACTGTTGTCGAAGGAGTCGCTGATCTGCTGGAACAGGTCCTGGTAGCTGTCGGCCTGGAATACCACGGTGTCCGGCAGGCTGCCCAGCACAACCCATTCACCCAGCGGGATCGGGAACGTGTCGTCGTAGTTGATATCGGGGTTGGCAACCAGGAAAGCAGCCGGGTCGGCATAGGCCTGGGCGGCCTCGTCGGCGATGCGCTCGATGTCGGCCTCGCGCATGCAGCCAGCGCCAATGAGGCTGATGAATTCGAGCAACTGAGTTTTCATGAAAGGGGGCCTGCGACGGGTGAAAAGTCGCCAAGGATAGCCGCAAATGCCCCCAGGTGGTTAGCCGGCCAGCGTTTGCAGGCGGGCGGCGGCGTCTACGGCCCCCATGGTTTGCGCCGCCATCAGCGCAGTGGCGCCACGGGCATCCTGGCGCGCCGGGTCGGCGCCTTGGGCCAGCAGGTAGTCGAGGATCTCGCTGCGATTGAACATGGCCGCCAGCATCAACGCCGTGCGCCCGTCCTGCGCAGCGGCGTCCACAGGGACGCCGTGCTCAAGCAACAACCGGATCATCGCCAGGTCCCCCTTGAAGGCGGCCCCGGCGATAGGCAGCTGGCCGTTGTCGTTGGCAATCAACGGGTCGGCACCGTGGGCCAGCAGCACGCGCACTGCTTCGTGGTGGCCGTGGTAGCTGGCCAGCATCAGCAGGGTATCGCCCTTATGGTTGCGCAGGTTGGCCGGCAGGCCGCTGGCAAGCAGGCGCTCAAGCATTTCGGCATCGCCCTGGCGGGCACGTTCGAATACCTGCTCGGCGAATGCGGCGGTTTCGTCGTCGGTCATGGTGGCGGGGGCGGTCTGGCGGGTCATCGGAACCTCCTGGCATAAATGATTGCCCAAGTGTTTGTCAGGCACGCCAGTGCGGTCAAAGGTTCAGTTTCTATGGGGCCGATAGGCAATGCCTGACTCGTGCAAAATGCACTGTGCAAAATGCATGACCATGCAACCTGCACGGCGACACCTTCGTAGAGTATCCGTAAAACCCTGATTTTACTGGATTTTTTATGAAACTCAGACCTGGCACGGTCGCTGCAAATATCTACTCATGTCTGCCACACCACAGCCAGGAGTTGATATGGACCTCATCCAGCAAAAGTTCGTCTCGGTATTTTCTGCTTATCAGGTCAATACCCAGGCCCGTCCCGATGGCGGCGTGCTGCTGACCCTGCGCGCAGCCGATGGCAAGGTTACCCGCCGAGTGCTGACCTATGCGCAACTGCACAGTGCCGAGCAGCTGTCATGGGCGATCAGTGCCATTCGCCGTGACCTGGCTGAACAGGCTAGCGAATTGCCGGTGATTTCGATGTTGCAGAGCCAGCAGCGGTTTGCCCTGCCGACCTACCGCTGAGGTTTGTGTTGCTTTGCCGGGCTCTTCGCGGGCAAGCCCGCGAAGAGACCGGCAAAGCAACTACAACTCGTCAATCCCCAGAAACACCCGCGCAGTCACATCCCCGGTAAACCGCGCCTGCGCACCCCGCTCGCTGCCATACAACCGCAGCGCCAGGCAAAACGGCGTCCCCCCCAGCTCCACCCAGCGCCGCGTCCCCGCCGGCACCACCAACTGGTCACCCTTCTCGCACAGCACCGAATACACCTGATCGCCCAAACGCAGGCCAACCTGCGCACGGCCGCTGACTACGGCAAATACCTCTTCGGCGTCATGCACATGTTCATCGCGCACATCGACCTGCGCCGGGTCTTCACCGTCGCGGTTCAACAGCACGAATGCCTTGCTGCCATGCGCCGTCATCAACTGATCCAGATGCTCACGGCATGCGTCCAGCACCTCGCCTTCAGCCGTACCAGGGCGCACCCGCAAGCCATGCCCGGCGTGCACAAAACGCACGCCCTGCTCGGCCAGGGTGGCGACGATATCGTCGTGGTGCGTCAGCACCTTGTTCGGCAGTTCCGGGCTGGCGGGGTGGAAAACACTGAGAATGCTCATCAGGGGCGGGTCCTGGTCGGTTGCGAACAAAGGGCAATGATAACGGCTGCGGCCAAGGCTGCGGCACTGGCCATACCAAAGGTGAAGGTGGGGCCCAGCAGTTTCCAGCTGTAGCCCGAATACAACGCCCCCAATGCGCCCCCGGTACCCGACAGTGCCGCATACAGCGCCTGGCCCTGGCCTTGTTGGCGAGCGCCGAAGCTGGCCTGCACGAAGGCGATGCTGGCGGCATGGAAGCAGCCAAAAGTGGCCGCATGCAGCAACTGGGCAAAGATCAATACGGCAGGCTCACCTGCCAGGTTGCCCAGCAACAGCCAGCGTACGGCCGCCAGCAGGAAACTGGCCAGCAACACCCGCTGCACGCTGAAGCGGGCGAACAGGCGGCTCATGACCATGAACATCAGCACTTCGGCCACCACCCCCAGCGCCCACAGCAAGCCGATGGCACCACGGCTGTAGCCCAGGTGCTCCAGGTGAAGGGTCAGAAACGTGTAGTAAGGCCCATGGCTGAGCTGCATCAGCGCCACGCAAGCGTAGAACGCGACCACCCCGGGGGCACGCAGCTGCTGCAAAAAGCCACCGGCGCTGCTGCGCTCACCTTGCTCCACCGGCTGGGCATTGGGTACCCACAGGCTCGCGGCGACAATGCCGGCCATGATGGTGACCAACGCCACCGGGTAGATGTCCAGGCTCAGCCATTCGAACAGGCGGCCCAGGCCGACCACGGTCAGGATGAAGCCGATCGAGCCCCACAGGCGCACCTGGCTGTAGCGGGACGTTTGCCCGTGCAGGTGGGCCAGGGTAATGACCTCGAACTGGGGCAGTACCGCGTGCCAGAAGAACGCGTGCAAGGCCATTACCAGCGCCAGCCACGCGTAACTTTTGCCGAAGAAGATCAGGGCGAAGGTGGCCAGGGTGCACAACGCCCCCAGGCGCACGATGAGCAGGCGCTGCCCGGTGCGGTCGCCCAGCCAGCCCCACAGGTTGGGGGCAACGCAGCGCATCAGCATGGGGATGGCCACCAGCTCGCCGATGCGTGCCGGGGAGAAGCCCAGGTGGTCGAAGTACAGCGCCAGGAAGGGGGCGGTGGAGCCTAGCAGAGCGAAGTAGAAGAGATAGAAGCTGGACAGGCGCCAGTAGGGGATCGGGGGCATGGGTTCAGCCAATCATGTTGTTACATGCACCTGCCTCTTCGCGGGGGTGCCCGCGAAGAGGCAGGTGCAAGTGAATCAGAGCTGGCCCAGCACCGGGGTATTCACTTTTACATCAGCATTCTGCGCACGGTGACGCAGCAGGTGGTCCATCAGCGCGATGGCCATCATCGCCTCGGCGATCGGCGTAGCGCGGATGCCCACGCACGGGTCGTGGCGGCCTTTGGTGATGACGTCCACCGGGTTGCCGTCGATGTCGATCGAACGGCCCGGGGTGGTGATGCTGGAGGTCGGTTTCAGCGCCAGGTGAGCAACGATCGGCTGGCCCGAGGAAATGCCACCCAGGATGCCGCCGGCGTTGTTGCTGAGGAAGCCTTCCGGGGTCAACTCGTCACGGTGTTCGGTACCACGCTGGGCAACGCTGGCAAAGCCGGCACCAATTTCCACGCCCTTGACCGCGTTGATGCTCATCAGCGCGTGGGCCAGTTCTGCGTCCAGACGGTCGAAGATCGGTTCGCCCAGACCCGGCATCACGCCTTCGGCCACCACGGTGATCTTGGCACCCACCGAATCCTGGTCCCGGCGCAGCTGGTCCATGTAGGCCTCGAGCTCCGGTACCTTGTCCGGGTCGGGGCTGAAGAAAGCGTTCTGCTCCACCGATTCCCAGGTCTTGAACGGGATTTCGATCGGGCCCAGCTGGCTCATGTAGCCACGCACGGTAATGCCCTGGGTGGCCAGGTATTTCTTGGCAATGGCACCGGCAGCCACGCGCATGGCGGTTTCGCGGGCCGAGCTGCGGCCACCACCACGGTAGTCGCGGATGCCGTACTTGTGATGGTAGGTGTAGTCGGCGTGGGCCGGGCGGAACAGGTCCTTGATGGCCGAGTAGTCCTTGGACTTCTGGTCAGTGTTGCGAATCAGCAGGCCGATCGAACAGCCCGTGGTACGGCCTTCGAACACGCCAGAGAGGATTTCCACCTCGTCGGCTTCCTGACGCTGCGTGGTGTGCCGGCTGGTGCCGGGCTTGCGCCGGTCGAGGTCGTGCTGCAGATCGGCCAGGGAAATCTCCAGGCCCGGCGGGCATCCATCGACAATGGCGACCAACGCCGGGCCATGGCTTTCGCCAGCGGTGGTGACAGTGAACAGCTTGCCGTAGGTATTGCCGGACATGGACGCTCCGCGAGTTCTGCCTGAGGTGAACGAAAGCGGCAGTATACAGATGGTTTGCTCGCCTGTGCTGGCCTCTTCGCTGGCTGGGCCGCGAAGAGGCCGAGCCAGCCTTGCACTGCCAGAGAACCTTCCCACGAACATTAGGTCAAAGCTGCATCTCCCCATGTAGTACTGCATGATGTCGCGCCTCGTCGCCCTGCTCTTCCTGCTGTGCACCAGCCTGGCCCAGGCCGCCGCCCCCACCGTGCTGCAACGCCCCATCGACCTGGACACCGGCCAGGGCGTGCTGCACGGCAGCCTGCTGTTGCCGCAACAGGCCACGCCGCCGCCTGTGGTGCTGATCATCGCCGGCTCCGGCCCCACCGACCGCGATGGCAACAACCCGGCGTCGGGCCGGGTCGACAACCTCAAGCGCCTGGCCCTGCTGCTGGCCAACGAGCACATCGCCAGCGTGCGCTACGACAAACGCGGGGTGGCCGCCAGCCAGCCGGCCACGCCTGACGAGCGCGACCTCAGCGTGGAGCGCTATGTAGCGGATGTGGTCGCCTGGAGCCACAAGCTGAAAGCCGACCCCCGCTTCGGCCAGCTGATCCTCGTAGGCCACAGCGAAGGCGCGCTGATCGCCAGCCTGGCCGCCGAGCAGGCAGGTGCCAGTGCGGTGATCACCCTGGCCGGCAGTGGGCGACCGCTGGCCGAAGTCCTGCGCGAACAGCTGGCCCGTCGCCTGCCACCAGCGCAACTGGCCGGGGGCAGCGCCCTACTCGATCGCCTGCAAGCCGGGCAGACCAGCCTGGAAGTTCCCGCGCCGCTGCGCCAGGTGTTCCGCCCCAGCGTGCAGCCGTACCTGATTTCGCTGTTTCAGCAAAACCCGGCAGCCGCCTTTGCCCGCCTGCCCATGCCCGCCTTGATCGTGCAAGGGCGCAACGATGTGCAGGTGGATGTGGCCGATGCCGAACGGCTGAAGGCAGCCAAGCCGGATGCGCAGCTGGTGCTGATCGACGGCATGAACCACATGCTGCGCATCAGTCCCAAAAGCATGAGCCAGCAGCGCGACAGCTACCTCAACCCAGAACTACCGCTGGCACACGAGCTGGGTGAGCGAATTGTGACGTTCATCCAGCATTTGCCTTCCGCGTAACGTAATCGGGCTCAGGTCCTTGGCAAGCCTGCCGATACAGCAGGCATAGCCGAGGACTTGCCCTGATGACAATCGCCCCCGCCGCCGAAGAGCCGGCCGAAGAGCCCCAGCCAAGCGCCGCCCTGCCTTGGGCCGACCTTGCCGCCGAACATTTCCAGCTACTGCGCCTGGCAGCCCTGCCCACAGACCGCAGCACCGGCGCGCGGCCGCTGCGCTTTGTGCAGTTCGGCTATGCCGAACGCCACGACAAGGCACACAGCCTGTTGCGCATGGAAATCCAGCTGCCCGGGCAGAAAGTGCACAAAGAGCAGAACCGCCTGGACATCCGCGTCGACCATGCCGAGCGCCTGGTACGTATCGGCAATGAACATGGCCTGCAACTTGAACCGGTGAACCGTGGTATCGGCCGCTTCATGCTGGCCCAGGCCGTGCAGTGGCTGCAGCGCAAGTGGTCGCACTATCGGGTGGAGGGCATGGCGCTGCCGAGCAAGGATGCGTTGAACGAGGACTCGCGCCTGCGCCGTGACCACTGCTTGCGCGGGGTGGGTATCGAGGTGGAGTACGAGGACAGCCAGCATTTGAAGGGCCGTACCGTGGATATGACCGTGGGCCAGCTCAAAGCCGCCTGGAGCAGCGAGCGACTGCAGCGGGTGGAGATTCTGGATGCCGCCAACCTGCTGCAGCAGGCCGACCAGCAGTTGCAGGAAAAGGAAGGGCAACTGCGCGAGCGTGATGAGCGGGTGGCCAAATACCAGCGCGAAGACGGCGGGTTGCGCTTTACCATTACCTGTCTGGTGGCGTTTGCGGTGTTTCAGGCGGGATTGTTGATCTGGATCGCCACCCGCTGAGACCGCGTGAGCCGATGGAGATTGGGGCCGCTTTGCGGCCCCAAATGGTTCAGACCCGGGCTTTGAACAGCTCCTGATGCTGGCGGCACTGCTCAGCGGTCAGCATGAACACCCCATGCCCGCCGCGCTCGAACTCCAGCCAGGCAAAGTCCACCTCAGGGTACAGCGCCTCGACATGCACCTGGCTGTTGCCCACCTCGACAATAAGCAAACCCTTGTCAGTCAGATGGTCTGCCGCTTCGGCCAGCATGCGCCGCACCAGGTCCAGGCCGTCGTTGCCGCAGGCCAGGCCCAGCTCGGGCTCGTGGTGGTACTCGGCCGGCATGTCGTCGAAGTCTTCGGCATCGACATACGGCGGGTTGGACAGGATCAAGTCGAAACGCTGCCCCGGCAGGCCGCCAAAGCCATCACCCTGCACGGTGTACACGCGGCCGTCGAGGCCATGGCGTTCGATATTCTGGTTGGCCACCTCAAGCGCCTGGAACGACAGGTCGGCCAGCACCACCTCGGCCTCGGGGAACACGTCGGCAGCTACGATGCCGATGCAGCCCGAGCCGGTGCACAGGTCGAGAATGCGCGCAGGCTCGCTGGCCAGCCACGGTTCGAAGCGTTTTTCGATCAGTTCGCCAATGGGTGAACGCGGTACCAGTACCCGTTCGTCGACGATGAACGACATGCCGCAGAACCAGGCCTCGCCCAGCAGGTAGGCGGCAGGCACGCGCTCTTCAATGCGGCGTTTGAGCAGGTGCTGCAGGCGTACCCGCTCGTCGTCCTCGAGCATGCAGTCCAGGTAGCTGTCGGCCACCTCCCATGGCAGGTGCACCGCACCCAGCACCAGCAGGCGGGCCTCGTCCCAGGCGTTGTCGGCACCGTGGCCGAAGAACAGGTCGTGCTCGTGGAAGCGGCTGACCGCCCAGCGGATGTAGTCGCGCAGCGTGCGCAGACGGGATGTGATCACGGGGTACTCCTATTTCAGACCGGACAAAAGTCTAACAGCCCCACCCGCACATTTGTTCCTTTGCCTTACCCAAAGGCTAGCCACAGGCCAGTAACCATGCCGCTTGCGTTGTCAACCATTCCCATTGGCGCCAAGGCAGGGGACAATAGGTATACAAAAGCCCTATCCAAGGAGCCCTTGATGTCCGTTCCAACCACGATGTTCCGCCTCACTGGCCGCGACTACCCGCCGGCCAAGCTGAGCCACGCCAGCCTGATCATCATCGATGCGCAAAAGGAGTACCTCAGTGGTCCCCTGCAGCTGTCGGGCATGGACGAGGCCGTGGCCAACATCGCCAGGTTGCTCGACGCCGCGCGCAAAAGCGGCCGTCCGATCATCCATGTACGCCACTTGGGCACTGTCGGTGGCCGCTTCGACCCACAGGGCCCGGCCGGCCAGTTCATTCCGGGGCTGGAGCCCCAGGAAGGCGAAATCGTCATCGAAAAGCGCATGCCTAACGCGTTCAAGAACACCAAACTGCACGAGACCCTGCAGGAGCTCGGCCACCTGGACCTGATCGTCTGCGGTTTCATGAGCCACTCCAGCGTCAGCACCACCGTGCGCCGCGCCAAGGACTATGGTTACCGGTGCACCCTGGTGGAAGACGCCTCGGCAACCCGCGACCTCGCCTTCAAGGACGGGGTAATCCCGGCCGCACAGATCCACCAGTGCGAAATGGCCGTAATGGCCGACAACTTCGCTTGCGTGGCCCCCACCGCCAGCCTGATCTAAGGGGCTGGGCACGACCGCCCGGCAGCCGGGCGGAACCCGATGGGCGGCAGCAGGTCGAATTCCGGATATCCACAGAGGAGAGCGGAATGAAGCTTAAAGGCAGTTTCGACGCCAAGCGCCTGCGCCCGCGCCAACCGCGTAACTGGGGCGCCCGCCTGGCGGCCGGCCTGTCGGCCCTGCTGGCGACCTTGGGCGTACTGCTGGCCATGGCCGGTGTTGCCGGCCTGCTGGGCAATTACCCTGCCCTGCAAGAACTCAATGCCAACAAGCCGCTGTCCAGCATCCTCACCGGGGCTGGATTGCTGCTGCTGTGGCTGGGTGTGCGGTTTTGGCGGCGTAGCCGTATTCGCTTGCGTCGCGGGCGGGAGTTGAACCTGTCGCCACACCTGATGAAGAAGCATGATTGATGGCTTGGTATCACCTGCGCCCCACAGTCGCGTAAACTACGCCGCCAACGTGGAGGCATCATGCAAGACGACGATTTTTCCCTGTTCAAGGCCGAAGTGCGCGGCGTAAAGCAAATCCGCCACGACCGTGCCGAAGTCGGCAAGCCCAAGGCCGACCGCCAGCAGCTGGCTGGCCTTCGCCAGGCAGCGACAGTGCGCAGTGACAAGGCCCTGGTGATCGACGGCATGTCCGATCAGTTCGTTATCGACGTTGGCGCTGAAGACGAGCTGATGTGGCGCCGCGACGGCGTGCAGGAAGGCCAGTTGCGCAAGCTGAAACTGGGGCAAATTCCGTTCGAAGGCAGCCTCGACCTGCACGGCATGACCGTGGAAAAGGCCCGCGAAACCCTGTGGGACTTCATCGCCGAAGCCACCAAGCTGGAAGTGCGCTGCGTGCGGGTGACCCACGGCAAGGCTGCCCGCCTGGACGGCAAGCGTCCGATGATCAAGAGCCACGTCAACACCTGGCTGCGCCAGCACCCGCAGGTGCTCGGTTTTGCCTCTTGCAGCGCCCGCCACGGCGGTACCGGCGCGGTGTATGTGATGCTAAAGCGAACCATGCTCGAAGGCCGCGACGAGTAACGCCGCGCTTGCAGCGCCGCCCTCACCGCCGTACCCTTCGTTTTTGCGATTTTTTCCCACAGGTAGATCCATGTCCCTGGAACAGAACTACACCGAGATCCTCAGCCAGATTGGCGAGGACGTCTCCCGTGAGGGCCTGCTCGACACGCCCAAGCGGGCTGCAAAGGCGATGAAGTACCTTTGCCGCGGTTATGAGCAAACACTGGAAGAAGTCACCAACAACGCTTTGTTCAGCTCTGACAACAGCGAAATGGTGCTGGTCCGGGACATCGAGCTGTATTCGATGTGCGAACACCACATGCTGCCGTTCATCGGCAAGGCACACGTTGCCTACCTGCCCAAGGGCAAGGTACTGGGCCTGTCCAAGGTTGCGCGTATCGTCGACATGTACGCCCGCCGCCTGCAGATCCAGGAAAACCTCAGCCGCCAGATCGCCGAGGCCGTGCAGCAGGTAACCGGTGCCGCCGGTGTGGCCGTGGTGGTCGAAGCCAAGCACATGTGCATGATGATGCGCGGTGTCGAGAAGCAGAACTCGACCATGATCACTTCGGTGATGCTGGGTGAGTTCCGCGAGAACGCCGCCACCCGCAGCGAGTTCCTCAGCCTGATCAAGTGATTGGCTGCTGACCCCAAGCCGACCCTGCCGGGTCGGCTTTTTCATTTCAGGAGTTGCCCATGATCGTCAAAGCCCTGCGGGTTGGCCTCGGCCAGCTCATCGTGTTCGGCGACTGGATCAGCCGCCCGGCCAAGCGCAAACGCGACGCCGCCGCCCAGGCCCGCATCGAGCAAGCGGCCAAGGGCCTGGCGCTGTACCAGTTCCACGCCTGCCCGTTCTGCGTCAAGACCCGCCGCACCCTGCACCGGCTGAACGTGCCGGTGGCACTGCGCGATGCCAAGAATGACCCGGTGCACCGTCAGGCCCTGCAAGAGGGTGGCGGCCGGGTGAAAGTGCCGTGCCTGCGCATTGAAGAAGGCGGCAAGGTGACCTGGATGTATGAATCCAAGGCCATCATTGCTTATCTGGATGAGCGCTTTGCTTCCATCTGATGGCTTGTAGTTTTCCTGTACTGGTCCTTTCGCGGGCTGGCCCGCGAAGAGGCCGGTACAGGCTAAAGATCAGCCCACCATCGGCACATGCCGCGGGTGGCTGCTGACGCGTTCCAGCCAGGCCCTTACTGCCGGGTAATCGGCCAGATCGAACCCGCCCTGATGCGCCACATGGGTATAGGCATACAGCGCCACATCGGCAATCGAATACTGCTCACCCACCAGATACGGCGTCATCTGCAACTGCCGCTCCATCACCTTCAGCGCCTTGTAACCGCCCTTGTGCAGCTTGCGGTACTCCTCCAGGCGCTCATCCGGCAGCCCCAGGTAGAACTGGATAAACCGGGCCACGGCAATGTACGGCTCATGGCTGTACTGCTCGAAGAACTGCCACTGCAGCACCTGGGTACGTAGACGCGGCTCGCTGGGCAGGAACTCGCTGCCATCGGCCAGGAAGTTGAGAATGGCATTGGACTCCCACAAGTAACTGCCATCTTCCAACTCCAGCACCGGCACCTTGCCATTAGGGTTCATCGCCAGAAACTCGGGCGTTTCGGTCTCGCCCTTGAGGATATCCACCGGGTGCCATTCATACGGCCGGCCCAGCAGGCTCAACATCAGCTTGACCTTGTAGCAGTTGCCCGACTGGTAGTCGCCATAGACCTTGTACATTGCCCCTCCCCTTCCAAGCAGTTTCGCATTTGTGCCCAATAGTTGGCGACTGTACGGCTAAAAGCAATGGCCGCTGTATGGCAAGGATCAACCTTGCGCGCTGTAGTCTGAAAAAACTGCTTACACCTTTACAAGGACTTTGTTCATGACCGATGCCACCTCCGCACGCCTGCGGCCCCTGGCAGACAGCTCCCCGTCGGCGGTCGTCGCCGGCTTTATCGCCATGCTCACCGGCTATACCAGTTCGCTGGTGCTGATGTTCCAGGCTGGCCAGGCAGCCGGGCTTACCACTGCACAGATTTCGTCCTGGATCTGGGCGCTTTCAATCGGCATGGCGGTGTGCAGCATCGGCCTGTCACTGCGCTACCGCACACCGATCACCGTCGCCTGGTCCACCCCCGGTGCCGCCTTGCTGATTACCAGCCTGGGCGGCGTGAGCTATGGCGAGGCCATTGGCGCCTACATCACCTGCGCCGTGCTGGTGCTCATCTGCGGCCTGACCGGCAGCTTCGAGCGCCTGGTCAAACGCATCCCGGCTTCGCTGGCCTCGGCGCTGCTGGCGGGTATTCTGTTCAAGATCGGCAGCGAAATCTTCGTTGCCGCGCAGCACCGCACGTTGCTGGTGCTGGGCATGTTCTTCAGCTACCTGCTGGTCAAGCGCCTGTCGCCGCGCTACTGCGTGCTGGCCGCGCTGCTGGTGGGCACTGCGTTATCCGGGGCCCTGGGCCTGCTCGACTTCAGCGGCTTCCAGCTGGAAGTGGCCAAACCGGTATGGACCACGCCGAGCTTCTCGCTGGCAGCCACCATCAGCATTGGCATTCCGCTGTTCGTGGTAGCGATGACCTCGCAAAACATGCCCGGCGTGGCTGTGCTGCGCGCCGACGGCTACCAAGTGCCGGCCTCACCACTGATCTCGGCCACCGGCTTTGCCTCGCTGCTACTGGCACCCTTCGGTTCGCATGGGGTCAACCTGGCGGCGATCAGCGCGGCGATCTGCACGGGGCCGCATGCCCATGAAGACCCGGCCAAGCGCTACACAGCAGCAGTGTGGTGCGGGATTTTCTACGGTATTGCCGGGGTGTTCGGCGCAACCCTGGCGGCGTTGTTTGCGGCACTGCCGAAGGAGCTGGTGCTGTCGATTGCCGCCTTGGCGCTGTTTGGTTCGATCATGAACGGGCTGACCGTGGCCATGAGCGAGGCGCGTGAGCGGGAGGCGGCGTTGATCACCTTTATGGTCACGGCTTCGGGGCTGACACTGTTTTCGATTGGCTCGGCGTTCTGGGGGATTGTAGCGGGGGTGGTGACCTTGATGATCCTCAACCCGCGTCGGGTATGACGGTAGATTGGCGTTAGGGTTGAGATCGAGCGCCGCGCGGGCGGCGCTCGATTTCAGAACCAACAAAAATCCCAAGACCAACACTACAACCTGAAATGCCCCACCATCCCTTTCAAATCCTTACCCAACTGCGCCAGCTCCACACTGGACCTAGCATTGTCCTGCATCGCCAACGCCGCCTGGTCCGCGCTACCGCGAATCTGCGTCACGCTACGGCTGATTTCTTCCGCCACCGAACTCTGCTGCTCGGCCGCTGCGGCGATCTGCTGGTTCATCTGCTGAATCAACGAAACCGCCGACGCAATGCTGCCCAGCGCGCTCTCGGTCTGTAGCGCATCTGCCACCGCCAGGCGCACCAGTTCGGTACTGCCGCGAATCTGCGCCACCGACTGCTGGGCGTTGCCACGCAGGCTGGCGACCAGTGTCTCGATCTGCTCGGTAGACTGCCGGGTACGCCGCGCCAACGCGCGCACTTCATCGGCCACCACGGCAAAACCACGCCCCTGCTCACCCGCACGGGCGGCCTCGATGGCAGCATTGAGCGCCAGCAGGTTGGTCTGCTCGGCCACACTCTTGATCACTTCCAGCACATCGCCAATGGTGTGGATTTCGGCACTGAGGCTGTCGATACCGGCACTGGCCGTTTCTGCCGCAGACGCCAGCTGCTCGATGCGCTGCATGCTCTGGCGCACCACTTGTTGCCCCGACTCGACCTTGTCGTCCGCAGCCTGGGCCGCCTGCGCCGCTTCCTCGGCATTGCGTGCCACATCGTGCACGGTGGCGGTCATCTGCTGCATGGCGGTGGCCACCTGTTCGGTTTCCTCTTTCTGGCTGCCCACCTCGCGGTTGGTCTGCTCGGTCACTGCCGACAACGCCTGGGCATTGCCCGCCAGTTGTTCGATACCTTGCTGCAAGCCACTGACAATACCCGACAGGCCCGCCGCCATCTGCTGCATGGCCTGCATCAGTTGCCCCACTTCGTCGCGACGCGGCGCCTGGGCGTCGAACCCCAACTCGCCAGCGGCAATGCGCTGGGCACGGGCGATCACATGCTTGAGCGGGCCGACGACCGCACGGGTAATCAGCCAGGCTGCCAGCAAGCCGACAACCAGCGCCAACGCCGTGGCCAGGCCAATAGCTATGGCATTGCGCTGCAGCTCACCCTGCAGCACCTGCTCCTGGCCCAGATAAGCCTGGTCGACCCGACCGGTGACTTGCTCGGCGCTGGCTTGCAACTGGGCTTTGAGCCCCTGCTCACGGGCCAGCTGGTCGGTGTATTCGTTGAGTTTTTCCGAGAAGCTGCCAATGTGCCCCGCCACCTCGCCCAATACACTCTGGTAGCCGGCATCACTGACCGTACCCTGCAACTGGCCTACCAGGCTGGCGGCCTCCACTGTCTGGGCAATACGCTCCTGGCTTACGCCCTCTTCGCCTTTGCGGCTTTTTTCCAGGCGTACCCGTGCTTCGTCCATGGCCTGCAACATCAACCGCGACACCTGCGCCACCTGCGCAGCCTGCTCCAGAAACTCGCCGCCCTGCTGGCCCTGGGACTGTTTGAGGGTGTAGACACCGTCATCGGCCAGGCCGGCCTGCAGCACATCGAGGTTATTGGCCACGCTGGACACCGACCAGCTGGCCATGTCCAGTGCCAGCTCCTTGGCCTGCACGGCCTCCACAAAGGCCTCGAAAGCCTGGCCGTAGGCTGTCAGGTCGCTTTGCGCCGCCGCCAGCGACGGCAAGCCACGGGCGCGCTCGGCAAGGCCCTGGAGGCCGTTGCGCAAAGCCTCGGCCTGCTGGATGTCGGAGCGCAAGGCAAACGCCTGCTCGTGCTGGCGCAAGCGCAGCAGGTCGGTATTGAACTGCGCCAACTGGCGCAAACTGTCGAAGCGCTGGCCAACGCTGTGCAAGGCAGCAATGCCGATGGCCGCCACTGCCAGGGTAAGTACCAGCACCAGGGCAAAGCCCAAGCCGAGTTTGCGGGCCATGCCCAGGTTGGCCAGCACACCGTGCTTGCTCGCGCCCATCGCCGACTCCCCTTCTGCGTGTAAGGTTATCCCGAGGGCCAAGGGTGGCAACGTTGCCAACCGATGAACAAGGGCCTGGCGTCAGAATAGTGTCAAATAGCCATGAGCGTGTCGTTTTCAGCTTGGCAGAGGTCGCCCTGCATGCCAGAGGAAAGCCTGAACGCGGGAATCCTGCCCGTAAGCGACATTGATACGCAGCCAGGCTGCTGGCCTCGCCGTGGTAATCAACGGCGCTGCCAGGCACAGATCGGCTCAGATCGCCGTCGCCCCACCATCCACTGTCAGGCAATGCCCGGTGGTAAACGCCGCGCCGTCGCTGCACAGGTACAACACGGCGCTGGCAATTTCCTCGACCTTGCCGATCCGCCCCACCGGGTGCATGGCGGCGGCGAACTCGGCCTTGCGCGGGTCAGCCTCGTAGGCACGGCGGAACATGTCGGTGTCGATCACTGCCGGGCAAACGGCGTTCACGCGGATGCCCTTCTTCGCGTACTCGATGGCCGCCGACTTGGTCAGGCCAATCACCGCATGCTTGCTGGCACTGTAAATGCTCATCTTCGGCGCCGCCCCCAATCCCGCCACCGAAGCGGTATTGACGATTACCCCACCGCCCTGGGCCAGCAACAAGGGCAGCTGGTATTTCATGCACAACCACACGCCCTTCACATTCACGCCCATGATGGCATCGAACTCGGCCTCGCTACCCTCGGCCAGGCGGTTTTGCTCTATCTCGATGCCGGCATTGTTGTAGGCGTAGTCCAGCCGGCCGTAAGCGGCAATCAGCCGCTCATGCAACTGACGCACCTCGGCGTCGCGGGTAACGTCGCAGGCAATGAACAGCCCGTCGCCGCCCACCGCGTGGATCAGCGCCACGGTGGCTTCGCCGCCAACCGGGTCGAGGTCGGCTACCACCACTTTCAGGCCCTCACGGGCGAAAGCCAGGGCAGTTGCCCGGCCGATACCGGCGGCGGCGCCGGTAACCAGGGCCACCTGGCCAGAAAAGGTCATGCTCATCGCGTGCTCCTGTGAGGGTTGGCTGGGGTGCAGAGCATAGTCAGCCACGTCAGGGCCGGGCAGCATCATCACACCAACGGTTGGGCTACCATGCTTGTCAGTGATGTTACGGACCTACCTACATCAACAAGGTAGATTGAACGCCTGACTCCCTCCACAGCCCACAAGGACCCGCCATGACCCAGACCAACCGCCGTTTCCTGCTCGCCAAACGCCCGGTCGGCGCTGTGCGCCGTGATGACTTCAACTTCGAGAGCGTACCCACCGAACAACCCGGCGAAGGCCAGGTGCTGGTGCGCAACCTGTACCTCTCCCTGGACCCGGCCATGCGCGGCTGGATGAACGAAGGCAAGTCTTACATCCCGCCGGTGGCCCTGGGCCAGGTGATGCGTGCCCTGGGCGTGGGTGAGGTGGTCGCCTCCAACCACCCCGCCTTCAAGCCGGGCGACCATGTAAGCGGCGCCCTTGGCGTGCAGGACTACTTCACCGGCGAACCCCAGGGCCTGCACAAGATCGACCCCAACCTGGCGCCCCTGCCCCGCTACCTGTCGGCACTGGGCATGACCGGCATGACCGCCTATTTCGCCCTGCTGGACGTCGGCCAGCCAAAGGCCGGCGACACCGTGGTCATTTCCGGCGCAGCCGGTGCGGTGGGCAGCATTGTCGGGCAGATCGCCAAGGTCAAAGGCTGCCGTGTGGTCGGTATTGCCGGCGGCGCCCAGAAATGCCAGTACCTGAAGGACGAACTGGGCTTCGACGGGGTGATCGACTACAAAGCCGAAGACGTGCTGGCCGGCCTGAAACGTGAATGCCCCAAAGGTGTGGACGTGTACTTCGACAACGTGGGCGGCGACATCCTCGATGCCGTGCTGACCCGCATCAACTACAAGGCCCGTATCGTGATTTGCGGCGCCATCAGCCAGTACAACAACAAAGAGGCCGTCAAAGGCCCGGCCAACTACCTGTCGCTGCTGGTGAACCGTGCGCGCATGGAAGGCTTTGTTGTGATGGATTACAGCAAGGATTACGGCAAGGCCGCGCTGGAAATTGCCGGGTGGCTGGCCAGCGGGCAGGTGAAGAGCAAGGAGGATGTGGTGGAGGGGCTGGAGACGTTCCCCGAGACACTGTTGAAGCTGTTCAGTGGGGAGAATTTCGGCAAGCTGGTGTTAAAGGTTTAACCCTCATCTAGCCCGTAGGGCTCCTTGCGGGACTGTGAGTCGGTAGAAATGCAAAAGGCCAGCACGATCGTGCTGGCCTTTTGCATTAACGCAGGCTATTCACCCGCGAATCTCCGCCACCACCGCAGCCAGCGCTTGCGCCGGGTCTGCCGCTTGGCTGATCGGCCGGCCGATCACCAGGTAATCAGACCCTGCATCCAGCGCCTGACGCGGGGTGAGGATACGGCGCTGGTCATCCTGCGCACTGCCTGCTGGGCGAATACCCGGGGTCACCAGTTGCAACGACGGGTGCGCAGCCTTCAGCGCCGGGGCCTCCAGCGCCGAGCACACCAAACCGTCCATGCCAGCCTTCTGCGCCAATGCCGCCAGGCGCAGCACCTGCTCTTGCGGGTCGATATCCAGGCCGATACCGGCCAGGTCTTCACGCTCCATGCTGGTCAGCACGGTCACGCCAATCAGCAATGGCTGTGGGCCGCTGCGCTTGGCCAGTTCTTCACGGCAGGCGGCCATCATGCGCAGGCCACCGGAGCAATGCACGTTCACCATCCATACACCCATCTCGGCGGCTGCCTTGACCGCCATGGCGGTGGTGTTGGGAATGTCGTGGAACTTGAGGTCCAGGAACACTTCGAAGCCCTTGTCGCACAGGGTTTCGACAATGCCCGAAGCGCTGCTGGTGAACAGCTCCTTGCCAACCTTCACCCGGCACAGCGCAGGGTCAAGCTGGTCAGCCAGCTTCAGGGCGGCCTCACGGGTAGGGAAATCCAGGGCGACGATCAGGGGCGTCTGGCAGGCGGACATGGGCAGGGTCTCTTGGCAAGTCGAAAACGGCGCGCATTGTAAACGAAGTGACGCAGGCTTTGGGGCCCACGGGTCACGGAATTGGCCCGGCGGTGGCTGGCTCCTATAATTGAACCAATGGAACGGGCTACTGCTCAAATTTCGTACAAGCAATGCTCCCCCCGTTTAAGGAGAACGACAATGCCCTGGTATGCCTGGCTGATCCTCATCATAGCCCTCGGCTCCATCGTCGGTGGCCTGATGATGCTGCGCGACACGGCAAAAAAACTGCCCCTCACCGAAGAACAATTGCGCAAGGTGCATGAGCGCAATGCCGAAGCGGATGCGAAGGATGCGCAGGACCGGTAAAAGGTTAAAGCAACGGGTTAAAAACCATGATGACGGGCATTTTTTTGACGCCCGCAAAAGCAATGGCTAAATCATTGTTTTATTGCATTTTTATTACCAGTAGCCTTGCCCTCTCGATATAAAAAGCCGCCCCTGCATAAATCACCCACTCGAATACGAAAGTGGTGATCGCAGGGGCGGCCTTATGCCGCCAAGGGCTGCAAAGCAGCGCTTGCCGCCCCCCTTACTCCACCATCACCTTATCCCGGTTGCGCTCCAGCAACGCATTCCCGATCCCTTTTATCTCCAGCAGCTCATCCACCGAAGCGAATGGCCCATTGGCCTCACGGTAGGCCACGATGGCCTCGGCCTTGGCCTTCCCGATGCCGTTCAGCTCCTTCTGCAAGGTCAGTGCATCAGCCTTGTTCAGGTCCAGCCGTGGCGCCTCTTGCGCCTGCATCTGGGCCACGACCGGCACCGGCTCTGGCACCGCCGTGGCACTGGCAGGTGCCGCGCTAAGGGAGAACGACAGGCTGGCGAACAGCGGCAGCAGCAGGTACGACAGAACGTTGTTACGCATGAGTGAACACTCCTTGGGTTGGTCATTTTCCAGCAGCCGTTTTCCTTCGGCTGCGCAATCAACCCTAGCGGTTCTGCCACTTTGCAGACAGGCTCTTGGCGAGGTTAATCGTTACCGAATCAAACATTAAAAAAACCAACTTCGACCACCCAAAAATGATGGCGTTAAGCCATGTTTCGAGTTAACTTCATGAAAAAAAAGCGATAGCAAATCGCCGCTAGGTAAATTCCCGTTTAACCTGGCTTTTATTCAGACCAAAAGCGGTTGTTTTTCCTACAAGCCTTGCCGGACAAGGCCCCCACCCGTTCGTCGCATACGATAGTTATATTGACTTCGTTGGCATGATGTCTGTATGGCATCAAACAATCGTTTTATCCGATATATATAACCAATATCGGATCCAATCTCTAGATACTTATGGGCAAATTCGCTCGATCGGGGGAAAAAAACGTGCCAGACGGGATGCCATATTGATGACAAAATGATAAATTCGCGGCCATAGGACAGCCGCTTCGCTTGAAGGATCCGAGCAAAATGAAATTTTTTTCACCCCCCCCTCACTGGCCCTGCCCGATTTCGGTCGTGCTGCGCCAGCCAGGCCCCCCTCGGCCGACCTGAGCAACACCCGGATCCTCGCGTTTAGCAGTCGTTCCAACCGCCTTCACTCAATACACAGAAGACCGTCGCCGTGTCCCTCAAGACCCTCATCGTATTTGGCACCCGCCCAGAAGCCATCAAAATGGCACCACTGGCCCTCAACCTTGCCCAGGACGACCGTTTCGAGTCGCGCGTCTGCGTAACCGGCCAACACCGTCAGATGCTTGACCAGGTACTGGAGCTGTTCGAGATCACGCCCGACTACGACTTGAACATCATGAAGCCAGGCCAGGACCTGACCGACGTGACCACTGCCATTCTGCAGGGCTTGAAGCCTGTGCTGGCCGAGTTCAAGCCCGACGTGGTGCTGGTGCACGGCGACACCGCTACAACGCTGGCCACCAGCCTGGCCGCCTACTACCAGCAGATTCCGATCGCCCACGTGGAAGCAGGCCTGCGCACCGGCAACCTGTACTCGCCATGGCCGGAAGAAGGCAACCGCCGCCTGACCGGCGCCCTGGCCGCCCTGCACTTCGCGCCAACCTCCACCTCGCAGGACAACCTGCTGCGTGAAGGCACTGACGCCGCGACCATCTACACCACCGGCAACACGGTGATCGACGCGCTGCTGGAAGTCGTCCGCAAGCTGGAAAGCCCGGCCCTGAAAAACCAGTTCGAAGCCCAGTTCAGCTTCCTGAACCCTGAACGCCGCATGGTGCTGGTCACGGGCCACCGCCGCGAAAACTTTGGTGGCGGCTTCGAGCGCATCTGCCAGGCGCTGGTAGACACCGCGCGTCAATTCCCTGACGTGGATATCGTCTACCCGGTGCACCTCAACCCGAACGTGCGCGAACCGGTGAACCGCCTGCTGGCCGACGTCAACAACATCCACCTGATCGAACCGCTGGACTACCTGCCGTTCGTGTACCTGATGACCCGCTCGTACCTGATCCTCACCGACTCCGGCGGCATCCAGGAAGAAGCCCCTGCCCTGGGCAAGCCGGTACTGGTCATGCGTGACACCACCGAGCGCCCGGAAGCCGTGGCTGCCGGCACCGTCAAGCTGGTGGGTACCGACGTGGAATCGATCACCGAGAACCTGGCAAAACTGCTCACCGACGATGCGACCTACCGCGAGATGAGCTTCGCCCACAACCCCTACGGCGATGGAAAAGCGTGCGCGCGAATCCTCGACGCACTTTCCGCATTCTCTAACTCCAAGGACGCAGCATGAGCTTCAACAAGATTTCCGTCGTAGGCCTGGGCTACATCGGCCTGCCAACCGCCGCCGTTTTCGCCGCCCGCAAAAAGCACGTGATCGGTATCGATGTGAACCAGCACGCGGTCGACACCATCAACCGTGGCGAAATCCACATCGTCGAGCCTGAGCTGGACATGGTGGTTCACGCTGCCGTAACCGAAGGCTACCTGCGCGCCTCCACCGTGCCAGAAGCTGCCGACGCCTTCCTGATCGCCGTGCCGACCCCGTTCATGGATGACCACCAGCCGGACCTGAGCTACATCGAGTCCGCCAGCAAGGCCATCGCGCCCGTGCTGAAAAAAGGCGACCTGGTCATCCTGGAGTCCACCTCCCCGGTCGGTGCCACCGAGCAGATGGCCTTCTGGCTGGCACAAGCCCGCCCGGACCTGAGCTTCCCGCAAACCCACGGCGAAGCCTCCGACATCCGCATTGCCCACTGCCCTGAGCGCGTACTGCCAGGCCACGTGCTGCGCGAGCTGGTAGAAAACGACCGCATCATCGGCGGCATGACCAAGAAGTGCTCGGAAGCGGCCGTACGCCTGTACCGCACCTTCGTTGAAGGCGAGTGCATCGTCACCAACGCCCGCACCGCCGAAATGTGCAAGCTGACCGAAAACAGCTTCCGTGACGTGAACATTGCCTTCGCCAACGAGCTGTCGATCATCTGCGACAAGCTGGACATCGACGTGTGGGAGCTGATTCGCCTGGCCAACCACCACCCACGCGTCAACATTCTGCAGCCTGGCCCGGGTGTTGGCGGCCACTGCATCGCGGTAGACCCATGGTTCATCGTCAGCCAGACCCCAGAGCAGGCTCGCCTGATCCGCACTGCCCGTGTGGTCAACGACAGCAAACCTGAGTGGGTGATCGACAAGGTCAAGATGGCCCTGGCCAACTTCCTGATCAAAAACCCGGGCAAGTCGGCCCAGCAAGTGAAAATCGCCTGCTACGGCCTGGCCTTCAAGGCCGACATCGACGACCTGCGCGAAAGCCCGGCCCTGAGCATCGCCGAGCGCCTGGGTAACGAGCTGGAAGCCACCCTGCAGCTGGTCGAGCCAAACATCGAAGCCCTGCCGCAGCGCCTGGCGCGCCACGAGCACGTGGAATTCGACTTTGCCCAGGACAGCGCCGACATCCACGTGCTGCTGGTGAAGCACCGCGAATTCCGCGGCACCTTCAACGTACGCGACGCGGCCTTTGTGATCGACGCAGCTGGCGTTACCCAGGCCTGATGGACCCAACCGCATGAACAACCCCACGCTTGAGAAACCTACCGTGACCACAGAGCTGCCTTCACCTTTGGCCGATATTCATGATCGCGTGATGGAAGCCTATTACGGCAAGCTGGGGGATCAGTTCATGCGCGAAACGCAGTCCCGCATCCACTGGATCTGCGCCCAGGTCAAAGGGCGTCGGATCCTGGATGTGGGCTGCTCGCAGGGCATCGTGCCCCTGCTACTGGCACGTGAGGGTTGCCAAGTCACCGGTGTGGACAAGAATCCACAAGCAATTGAAGAAGCCAAAGGTTACCTGGCTGCAGAAGCGGCCCACATCCAGCAAAACGTTACGTATATCAACTCAGACTTTCTCGCGCTGGATACGCTTTCGGCTGAACCGGACACCGTAGTCATCAGCGAAGTACTCGAATACCTGGTACGCCCGGAGCTTATCGTCGAAAAGGCCTACGACCTGCTCAAGCAGGGTGGTCGGCTGGTGATCACCGTACCGTTCGGGGTCAACAACCTTATTGACCACAAGCACACATTCTACCTGATGGAACCGTTCCGACTGCTTGCCGAGCACTTGCAGATCATAGAAGTGAAGATGCTGGGCAAGTGGTTGGGTATTGTGGCCGTCAAGAGTGAAGTGCACAAGCCGGGTAACGTCGACTCGCTAACTTTCGAACGTGTACGTGAGCTGGAAAAGGCATTTGAGTCGATTGAGCGCACCTTACGCGAGAACCTAGGAACGATCGGTGCTGAACTGGCAGACGCCAACAAGAAATATAAGAGCGCCAGCGAGGAAGTCGCCCAACTGAAGCCTGAGGCGCTGAAGGCCGAAGCGCTCTCTAGGCAGTTGCAAACGCGCGACGCTGATATCGAGGCACTGCAGAAATCCAATCTTGAAATTTTCGAATCCAATGCTCAGCTAGTGCAGGAGCTGGAAGTAATTAAGCAGAAGCTGGACGAGGCAAACCTGAAATATCGATCGGCTAACGAACTGATTGGTCAGCTTAAGCCTGAAGTCCAGAAGGTTGATGCTCTTTCACGTCAACTTGAGGTTCAGCAACTTGAGTTCGCGACGCTGGAGCAGTCTGCACGCCACTCTTTAGAAGCCAGTGCTAATAACATCCAAGCGCTGAACGAAGAGCTTACTTTGCTCAAATCCCAGCTAGGGGAAGCTAATCAAAAATACGTTTCAGCTGGTGAGCAATATACCCAGCTTGAGCAGCAGTTTTCAGCTTTTAAAGAAGCGCATCTCAAGAGCCTCGCTGTAACGGAGCAGCAACACAACGAGCTGAAAATCCAGAACAACCAAGCAAACGATAAACTCAACGCCGCTAATGAAGAACTGAGCCACAAGGTTGCCGCCAATGCAGAACTCAATAGCGAACTGGAAGCGCTGAAGCAGCTGCAATCCTTAACCGAGGAACAACTACAGAGCACTGTGCAGCGTTTCACTGCCGCGGAAGAGCGCGCGATTTCAAGCGCCGCGAGCCTGGCCGCACTTCAGGCTCAGCATGATGAGTTGGTGTGTCAATTACGGGAGCTGTCCGAAGCAAACACACAGGCTCACCAAATTAATGCTACCCACTTGGAAACCATTGCCTCACTGCGTAAAGACCATACCGAACTCGAGGCTGGGATGGAAAGACAAGGACAGCAAATGGGCAGTTTGTTGGCCCAGAGCCAGCAAGAAATAAAAAACCTGACCAACATTAACACGGCGCTGCGCACGCGCCAGGCTGAACTCGAAGCCGAAACGGAAAGCGAATTGGAGTATATGAAGGAATTGCAGGCTCAAAGCCAGCGCGCTAACGCAGCGCAGGCCGAAATCATCGCGCTGTTGAAAACTCGCCAGGTAGAGCTGGAGGTTGATCTTAAAGATCACCGACAGGCTATGAATGAACTGCAAAACCAGAGTTTCGCGCAGCAGGCATCACAGACTGAAGTCATAACCGGGCTGAAAATCCGCCAGGCAGAGCTGGAAGCTCAACTGCAGCAGTTAAGCGAAGCTCAAGCACGCGCTGAACGTGAACATACCGCTCAGGCTAATACTATTAATAGTTTAGTCGAGCATCGCAACATATTGGAAGGTCAACTTCAAGTATTGGAGGTTGCCAACTCAGAAGCAAAAATTGCCAAAGTTGAGCACGCTGAAGCAATTGCCTCTCTCTCTCAGGCAAAGGGTGAGCTGGAAGAGCAGTTGGCGCTTGAAACAGCCAGTCGCCAAGCGGCTGAAGCGAGCCTCGCAGCCACCAACGAGCAGTGGCAGGTGCTTCGCATGCAGCTCGAGAGTGAGCTGAACTCGTCGAAGGCAGGTTTGGGGGCGGCCAACCTTAAGTATCGCGCCCTGAATGCGGAGCATATTCCGCAATTGAAGGCCAACCTCAAGCAATTGCTAGATCGAAGCTCCGCTCAACAACGCAAAATTGATGAGCTGAACGCGAATCTGGAGCGTGCAAATACTCAGCGCCACCTGGCAGAACAACGCCTCGTCAAGACACGCTCGAGTATGACCTACCAGCTGGGCTACCAGATCAAAAATAGCGCCAGCTCCTTGGGTGGACTGGTGAGGCTGCCAGTGCGCCTGCTGCGCCTGTACCGTAAAGCTAGCCAGCAACGTCAGCAGAACGAGCAAAAGTTAATTGCAAATGAGCCGCTCAAAGCCCTTCTGCCACCGGCACCCGTAGCGCAGGATGAGAACTACCTCAAGCTGCCAGAAGCCCTGCCGACCAGCGAGCAGAGCCGCTCCAGCCTGCTGCGCCAAGTCGACCAACCGGCAAGCCGCCTGAAAATGGCATGCGTAATGGACGAGTTCACCTTCGGCTCGTACCGCTACGAATGTGACCTGATGCAGCTCACCCCTGCCAACTGGAAAGCCGAACTGGAAGGCTTCCGTCCTGAGCTTCTGTTTATCGAGTCCGCCTGGCGTGGCAAGGATGAGCTGTGGGGGAGCAAAGTTGGCCACAACAGCCAGGAACTGCAGGACATCCTGAACTGGTGCCGTCAGAACAAGGTGCCGACCGTATTCTGGAACAAGGAAGACCCGGTTCACTTCGAAACCTTCCTGACCACCGCCAAGCAGTTCGACCACGTGTTCACCACTGACATCGACTGCATTCACCGCTATAAAGGTGCGCTCGGTCACGACCGTGTTTACCTGCTGCCGTTCGCTTGCCAGCCAGCGCTGCACAACCCGATCGAGCTGTACGAGCGCAAAGACGCATTCTGCTTCGCCGGCGCCTACTACGCCCGCTACCCTGAGCGTACCCGCGACCTGGGCAACTTCGTATGCGAACTGCCTAAGTTCCGTCCGCTGGAAATTTTCGACCGCAACTTCGGCAAGAACGACGCCAACTACCAGTTCCCCGAGGAATACCAGCCGTACATCGTTGGCACTCTGCCCTTCGAAAAAATCGACACGGCTTACAAAGGCTATCGCTACGCGATCAACCTGAACTCGATCAAGCAGTCGCAATCGATGTTCGCGCGTCGAGTGTTCGAGCTGCTGGGCTGCAACACCATCACCGTCAGCAACTTCTCCCGAGGTGTACGCCTGTTGTTCGGTGACCTGGTCGTCACCACCGACAATGGCGAAGAAATGCTGCGCCGCCTGCAGCTGCTGGCCGAAGACCCACTCAACAGTGACAAGTTGAAGCTCGCCGCCCTGCGTAAAGTGATGCAAGAGCACACCTACACCCAGCGCCTGGAATACGTGCTCAGCAAAGTCACTGGCACCGTGAAGGCTCAGCGCCTGCCGGAAATCGTGGTCGTTGGCGAAGCACAAGATCGTCAGCAGTTCGACATGCTGCGTGCCCACCTGAACCGCCAGAGCTACAGCCAGGTTCGCATGGTGATCATCACCGATGCTTACCAGAGCAGCATAGTCAGTGACGACCCACGCATTCTGGTGCTCAAACCTGCCCAACTGAAGAAGACCAGCCTTGGCGAACTGGTCGGCAATACGCCATGGGTCGCCGGCTTTGTACCGGGTGACTACTACGGCCCGAACTACCTGCTGGACCTGGCACTGGCAACCCGCTACAGCCAGGCACAGGTTGTGGGTAAAGCAGCCCACTTCAGCTGCAACGGGCGAAGTGCACAATTGCAGTCCAATGGCTTAGCCTATCGCCCAGCTCAGTCGCTGAGCGCACGTCGCTCGCTGGTAGCTACCGAAATCGTTGCCAGCCAGCCGCTGCGCAACTGGCTGAAGAGCCTGCCATCGCTGCAGTACACCCACGCGCGAGGCTTGGCAGTTGATCCGTTCAACTACTGCGAGAACGGGGCCGCTCAGCACGAGGCCATCAGTGCCCAGGTAGACGACCTGGAGCTGAACTTGGGCATGAGCATCGACCAGCTTCAAGCGCGCGCCCAGGCCATTGCGCCACTGGAAGACAGCCACGACTCACCGGAAATCACCGGCCGCGAGCTAGCTGACATGTTCGGTGCCAAGCACAGCAAGTCCCTCAACCTGGCGGTCGATGTAGACAACTGGCGGATCAGCTCCACTCTGGCAGATGGCAAGCACGAGTATGTGTACGCCCTCAAGGAGGTCAGCCTGGATCAGCTGAATCTCGAAGACCGGCAGTTGAAACTGTACCTCGACTGCACGCCTGGTCTGAACCTGCAACTGGTGGTGCTGTTCCTCGATGCTGAAAAGCAGAGGATCAGCCACGTGATGCAACATGCCAACCGCAACCAGACCTCCGAGGTACCGCCTGAGGCCGCCTTCGTGCGCTTCGGCCTGCGAGCCTACGCTGCTGGCAATACCGAGATCAAGGCGCTGGTGCTTGGCCACCGCGACCTGCAACCTTCGGAGATGCTGGGCCGCTCGAAGCATCTGGTGGTTACCAACCATTACCCGGCTTATGCAGACCTGTATCGCAATGGTTTTGTTCATAGCCGAGTGATGGCTTACCAGGAAAAGAACGTAAACGTTGATATTTTCCGTCTGCGCAAGCATGAAGCAGTCAGCTATCACGAGTTCCAGAATGTTGACGTAGTGACGGGTTGCCAATCCACGCTCGCCAAGATGCTGGAGAGCGGTCAGTACAAGAGCGTGCTGGTGCACTTCCTCGACCCGGAAATGTGGGAGGTACTCAAGCGCTTCACTCACATGGTCAAGGTAGTGGTCTGGGTACACGGTGCAGAAATACAGCCATGGTGGCGTCGCGAGTACAACTATTCGGATGAAAGCCAGTTGGCAGTGGCGAAAGTCGAGAGTGAAAAGCGCATGGCGTTTTGGCGCGAGACGCTGAGTAACATGCCTGCCAACTTGAAGCTGGTCTTCGTATCCCGCTACTTCGCCGAAGAGGTGATGGAGGATGTAGGTTTCCGTATCCCTGAGGATCAGTACGAAATTATTCACAATCCTATTGATACCGATACGTTCTCATACGTGGAAAAACCGGCCACCCAACGATTCAAAGTGCTATCCATTCGTCCGTATGCATCTGCCAAGTATGCAAACGACCTGAGCGTGGAGGCGATTAAGATACTGTCTAAAGAGCATTACTTTGAAGACATCGAATTCAGAATGATCGGGGATGGTGCTCTATTTGACGAGACGCTCTCAGATCTGCGCCAGTTCAAGAACGTAAAAATTGAACGTGGTTTCTTGCGGCACGAGCAAATCGCAGCACTACATAAAGAGTATGGTCTGTTCCTTTGCCCAACTCGAATGGATGCTCAAGGAGTTTCGCGCGATGAGGCCATGTCATCTGGCTTGATCGCAGTAACGAATGGCGTGACCGCGATCCCGGAGTTTGTCGATCATGACTGCGGCATTCTTGCAGATGCCGACAATGCTCAAATGATGGCCGACGGCATTAAAAAAATTATTGAATCACCAGATCTGTTCAGCAAGATGTCATACGCTGCACATAAGCGGGTACTGAATCAAACCGCAAAAGGTCAGATCATTGAGCGTGAGCTCAATATCATTACCGTATAGCCTCCCTTAACCGACCACTGATAACGCAAGAACTGAATTTATGAACACTAAATTGAAAGTAACAGCAGCCGTCCTCCTCTCCCTTTCCCTCTTCGGTTGCGGCTCGGGCGAGGAAAAAAATGCTCAAGTTCCTGCGGTAGGGAAGGCCGTTAATACGTACGCGATCGTTCTCCCGAGTGGTGACACCCTGAACACCTCTGGTGATAGCTTCCGAGAGTATGACCGTGACACGGCGGACGGCACGGTTAAAAACTATGAAATATTCTCCAACGCGATTGCAAAAACTACAGAAAACGCTGTCTACACTCAGCTCAAAAACCTCGGCTTCAAGCGCAGCGTAATGGAAGACAGCTCCACTCAGTTTAAGGTCCACTACAAGAAGGAAGGATCTTCAACAATCGGCGCAATTTACACCGAAAGTGGCGAAAGCAGTGCTCCAGTTACCAAGATGAAGATGTATTTCAGTAAGTCCTGAAGTTAGCAAAGAGCCCTTACAAACTGAAACATTAAATAGAACGATATAGGTAGAAAATTGACAAAGGTCGCGATGATTGTTTGGAATGAATTCGTCAATGACGCAAGAGTATTGAAGGAAGCTCAAACACTCGCGACCTCAAACTACGACGTTAAAGTGTTCGCGCTTCATACGCCAGGAAAAACTCTTCAAAATGAAGTTATACAAGAAAAACTTTCCGTTCGTAGAATTGCACGATCCCCTCTTTGGCGCTGGAGAAAGCCCACGTACAACGCTCATGCTCGCGAACCGGTTCAGAAAAACGTTCCTGAGCAGGTTCACGTTTCCATTTTGAGATTGATAGCCAGGACCTGGACCCATTTGGGACTCTTGGTTAACATCATCTCATTCCGACCAGACGTCATTCATGCACATGATGTAAATACGTTACCAACCGCCTGGCTGGCAAAACTGTTAACCGGTGCAAAACTGGTTTATGACGCTCATGAAATAAGCACTAGCCGCGAAGGGTACGTACAGTTTAAAAAAACTGTAGCCCTCGTAGAAAAATATCTGATCCCGCGTGCCGCTGCAGTGATCACAACGACAGACACACGCGCTAAATACCTGGCCCGCTTGTATAAAGTGAGCCGCCCCCTGACGCTTCAAAATCGCCCTCGCTTCGTAGAAAGCGTTAAGAGTCGCATTCTGCATGAACAACTAGGTCTGGCGGAAGAGTGGCCAATCGTCCTCTACCAAGGTGGAATTCAAAGCGGCCGCGGCCTCGAAAAACTTGTCCGCTGCGCCAAGCAATTTGAACCATGTTATGTGGTTCTCATTGGGGGCGGCCGCCTAACACAAAAGCTGTTTGATATCCGTGAATCGCTGGAGCTCCAGAGCGTAGTGCATTTCATCCCGACTGTTGCACTTTCAGAGCTCCCTAATTATACGGCCGCAGCTGATATCGCCGTACAGCCTATTGAAAATACGTGCTTTAATCACTTCAGCACTGACTCGAACAAACTCTTCGAATACATCATCGCGGGCGTACCCTCGGTAGCGACAAATTTTCCAGAAATTCGGAAAATTATAAATGAGCATCAAGCTGGAGTGCTGATCCCCGACAACGATGATGCAGCCTTAGTAGAGGCTGTAAACAAACTGCTGGGCGATAGGAACCTGCGCACTTCCCTTTCGAAGAACGCGAAATTAGCTGCTAAAGCATTAAGCTGGGAGTCACAAGAAAATCTGCTCACAGGCCTTTATCAAAATATTCTGTCCGATCGCCAGGATAAAGTTGCCTAATCATGAATATCCTGATTTTGAGTTTTTACTACCCCCCTGATTTGTCAGCTGGTTCTTTCAGGACGAAGGCGCTGGTAAATTCGCTTTTGAAGGATACTGAAAAGCAAATAACCATTACTGTGCTCACTACGCAGCCGAGCCGATACAGAACATACTCCCCCACAGCTTCTTCTATTGAAAGCGCGGGAGCTGTAACTGTTAAGAGAATATCCGTCGTCCAGCGCGGAACGGGTATCATTGGTCAGGCGTTACTCTTCGCGCAGTATGCGCTAGGTGTGAATCAGGCAATCAAAGGTCAAACATATGACTTGGTCTTTGCTACCTCATCCAGAATGATGACCGCCACATTGGGTTCGTGGGTCGCTAGAAAGCTTGACGCCAAGCTGTTTCTCGACCTTAGGGATTTGTTAGTCGACGCGCTTCCAGATATTTTGCCGATGCAATTAGGCCGCCCTGCCGCCTGGGTATTCCGTTACGTCGAGCGCTGGACCGTAGCCAGGGCTCAATCTGTAAACCTGGCATCTCCTGGTTTCGTTAATTACTTTGAAAAAAACTATCCCGCCTTACCCTTCACATTGCACACCAATGGCGTTGATGACATTTTCATTGAAAAGGCGTTTTCACTACCTGAACCAAATGCTGCCAAGTTAAACATACTTTATGCTGGCAACATCGGAGTCGGCCAGGGCCTACACCACATAATCCCCCAGCTGGCCGCTCAGCTTGCGGACAGAGCGCAATTTATAATAATTGGTTGCGGCAGGGCGGCCAATCAGTTGAATGCAGCTCTTGCACACTATAAAACAACCAACGTGAAGGTTATCGATCCTGTGAAAAGAGCAGATCTTATAAACTACTATCAAAAAGCTGACGTGCTCTTCTTACACTTGAATAACTTGCCCTCACTGAAAACAGTCATACCTTCAAAACTATTTGAGTATGCTGCAACTGAGAAACCCATCCTTGGTGGACTGAGTGGATTCTCAGCTGAATTCGCATCGAGCAACATTGCCAACATCGCACTTTTCGATCCATGCGATGTCCAATCTGCTATTAATGCACTTCACAAATTACATATCGGCATGACCGACAGAACAGATTTCATTAGAAAGTTCTCACGAAAAAACATTGTCAAAAAGATGGCAAATGAACTGCTGCAAAAGGCATAAACTTCAGCAGCAACACATTGCACTCTGGCCACTCACTCAATACATGACAAAACATGAATCTTTTAACAGCCTTTAAAAACTGCAAACCCAAGAAAGTCAAACTTGCCTTTACCCAAGCCGGTATTGAGTATGTCTCAAGCCTGGGCGAGTCGGAGCATGAATATATTTACTCTGAAATTTTAAATTTTTCAGAGTGGTTCAATGACCCTCTGTCTGCAACATTCTCGCTTCTCTGCAAGCAAGGCAGCTCCGTCAGTGTAGCATTCTTTTTCTTTGACTCTGCTCAGTCGAAGCTTGATAGTAAAATCTTCCCGTCGAACCAAATGATTTCTTTCTGCCCACCAGAAGGCACGGTTTATTTCCGTGTAGCCCTTCGGGTATATGGACCGGCGGAGGATCTTTTAATCGCGATGCTGACAGGTGACAATGACACTGTCCTGGCATTGATGACTAAATATAATAGCTTTAATCAAAGCCCGCTGCGCCCAGAAAAATTCACATACTCTGAAATTCAACCACTGATTTTTCTGGAGACTCTGTTTTGTGACACAGAGTCAAACGCTTCGGCGATCCAGAAATATCTAAGCTATTTTAAAGGCCTACTTGGCTTGATTGCCAAACAGCAATATCGTAATTTCATTTGGCTTATCCATATCTCCAGTGATAAAGGCCGAGCGATCGATGAAATTCGAAAAATTGTTGAACGACTGAATTTAAACAGAAACACTGTAATAAACATCTATGACCATCCTGCAGGCGGTTATCAGAACGAACATGAAACTCATATTGATCGTCTCCGTCGACCTAACTCCTCTTACCCTGAACTGCGGGAGAAGATATTTGATAATGCCCTAGAGGCTGCCGGAATCGATCTGGGCGAGATTGCACCCGATCAAATTGTTGTTCGTATCGCCATCGATGATGACGATTTTGTATCGCCACATTACTTCACCAAGATCGCCGAACTGGCAGCCCAACAAGCACCCGAACTTAACGACGAAACCCCACAGGCTGTCATAGGCATCAACCGTGTTTGGATTACCCATCTGACGCCAGGGGGTAACTCAGTCGTGCATGATGTTAAGTTCTCCAGAATGATGACAGGTTGCAAGTTCTCGGTCGCGCGCGGCATCATCCCTTTAACGCCATATGCAATTTACGAGCGTTTTGAAGCAGTTCAAAACAGTGCTGTTCGAGAAATACCTCACAAGATTTTCAGTTTGGACAAGCCGATATTCTCTTACAACCGCCATGGTGGAAACTATTCCAACCAGAATAAGAAAAGCTATTATGACGAGCATATAGCGACTCACCAGTTCAAGGATCACCAAGAACTTCTAGAGTTTATTGAGAACTTTTGACTTTATGATTGCCAAGAGTCCTTCACCCTTGGCAATCAATTGCTTTTCATCAATGAAATTGGAATGGCATCATGTCGCAATTAAGCGCTGAACTCAACCAAAGCATACGCTGGGCTTTCTCGCTTGGAAAAAAGCTTTTGAGAGCGGCGCCAGCCCATACAATATCAGTACAAATTATCTTTATTTTAAGCCAGGTGCTTCTCCTCCTGGCGTTCTTTCTCCCCCTGAAAGCCATCATCATCGTCAGCTCCGGGAGCATCCCCAGTTACTTCCCCGGAATTATTAAAGCTTATTCACATAACACAGTTGTGATTTGGCTTAGTGCTAGCGCGCTTATATTTTTTACATCACATCTTGTTTTTGAACTTTTCGCAAGCAAAGTTACGGCCAATGGCGCTCGCTTATTGATATCCAAAGCCAAGAAAATTGCGCTGTTCGATAACCAAGATTCGATCGCGATAAATGCTTATTCTAGATTTACACGCGGCCTAGCCGATTTACTTTTCTTCATCATAGCAGGCATTGCACTTTGCATCTTCTACCCGCTCATATTTATTTTAATTGCAGCTTGCAGCGTGTTTTTTAGTGCAGCTATTTCAATTCTATGCGGCTATTCCAAAAGACTCCAGAAGATAGTTAAAACTCACTATCAGGAGATCCTTAACTCGGCAAGCGGCTTTATTTTTCTGGTCACGTTCTTCGGTGTTATCGCAGATTTTTTATATTTCACCCCCCCTCCCGCATTTACAGCACTGATTTCACTTTTACTAGTAAGACAGTCCTTACAGCGCTTGGTTGGGTTCTGCGTTAAGCTTATTCTTTTGAGGCAGCAGCACTATCAGGTTAGCGCGTTGTTTTTTCACGATCGACCATTACTCGTTGCGCCATCGCAGAAACCAGAGAACATTCACGCGCTGCTGTCGAATGAACAACGTAATCTCTGGATCCCCGAGATACTAAAGCCCCTGTTTCAAAATGAGTTCTCGATAGAAAGCGTTAAAAGTTTTCAACTCGGCTCTCCAGACATTTATTGCTATGAAGCTCATTGCACCTCGAATGGCATAAAGCAAAATTTTATTATTAAATTGTATGACACTCTCCGCGAATACCCTGCCTCACAAGAAAGGTCCTTACTGACAGAATTTCCTGAGATTCTCAGCCCAAAACTATTACGATCAGGCCAAGTAAGAAGTTGTACCTACCACATTCTTGAATCTTCAAACGAACAAAAAATGTCAGGAAGAGAGTACTACAATAGATCGCTTAAATTTCATGCAGCACTCATGTCACTGACTCCGCCTAATATTTTTCAAAAAAAATTTGAAAGATCCAAAAGCTATCTCGAATCAAGACTTAGCAGCGAAATGCTGAGAGAGCTCACTTTCCACGCCGTCAGCGATGAAGAGCAACAGAATGTTAACTCTTTGCTTGAAAGCTTTGACACAATAAAACAGTGGCTTAGACAGTCCCCTAGGCAACTGATATCATTCGATGTAACGCCTGACACATTACTCATCGATGACAATGATAAACTTTCATGTGTGCATTGGGGCAATTGGCATTTAGAACCTCTAGGCGCTAACTGGCCAGTCGGTGAGCATCAAAAATTAGGTGAGGCATTAGAACAAGCGGCGATTACCAGAGCCGGTTCGAGCTTTAGTCTTGAAGCGGCTAAGCTCGCTTCGTTCATGTATCTGTTCGAGAGATTTATGAATAAACGGGATTATCAGTCTGCACTGAATTTGATTCCTGAGATCATTCTTTGCACGAAGACAGCCGAGGGCGTCAATGGTACATATTGATGACCAACTAATCCGTTGAGCACAGATAGAAAAGAGAAGATTAGATTAACCATATGGGCGCTTTATGAAGATTATTTCTTATGAAGATGAGCATGTTCGCGTCATATACCACCCAGGTGAAGATGAGAACCTAATAATTACGTTTGGCGACATGTTCATGCTGGCAAAAGGTGATTCCTTTTTTGCTGAGAATCCAATTTCGAAGCGGAATTTGAACGCTATTGGCTTCATGGCCAAGGATCGTAATTGGTATCCGTTAGAAAGCGTTAGAAAAGCAGCGGAATGCATCCACGGCATTCTTGATAAAGCAAAATTCGTAACCCTATATGGCGGCTCCATGGGTGGCTATGCTGCGCTAAAGTTCTCGAAATTGCTAAATGCGAACAGGGTTATTTCGTTAGCACCACAATATTCTATAAATCCCAGCGCCATCAAAGATCACCGGTATAATTTCTATTTCAACCCGCAAACTAATGCTGACAATGACATTCACCTCGAAAACTTAAGTGGGGAAATATTCATCACCCATGATCCGTTCTTCGAAGGTGACGACCAGCATGTTAAAAATATTAGAAGTCTTGGGTACCCTATTACGTATCTTCCGCTGCGTTTCTCGTTGCACGGAGCCACCACAATTCTAGCAAGCTCTTCCTTTATCGATGAGATAATCAGCGCCAAGGAAATTAAGCCAGCCATTTTGCTTGGCATATACAGAGAGCGACGCCGCGCCGCCCCAAGTTATATTGAAAGTTTAGCAGAATACTTGCTAAGAAGACGCCCTTCTGCTGCCTTGAGACTTTTATCAAAAAAACTATCAAGCAACTTAGTTAATGATAATCAGCGAATTCGAAACACACTATCAAGGGCATTAATTTTAATTTATGCGGATTCGAAAAGCACAGATGATTATGGGGTTTGCGAATCACTGATGATACCCAGAAAGTGCGAAAATGGAGCAAATGACGGCGTATCCATCATAACTGCCCATGGCCGCATGTTGACATACAACTCTTTAACGAAATCCTTTATGCAGAGTGATAAGGATTGCATCGCAAACTTACCATTTCTTCATCCAATCATAATTGATGGCGATAGCGGCTTAGTGAAAGTGAGATTTCGCGAGGGGCAGTCGATTTTGGTCACACGACAAAACCAAGTGATCGATATACTTGATGGCAAAGACTATAATGATAGAAACTATATCATTTATAGAAAAAATTCTCACTATTATGCTATATCCAGTGCAACTAAAAATTTAAGCTCGTCACCAAATGGTAAATGTGAATTTAACGTCGACCATGTTAGAGCTTGGGAAAAGTACACAGCCCTTACAGATTAAAATTTTCAGCGCTAGGCTTGCTTTTCTCCCGCTCTTGATTTTAGGAGTGCCTAGCGCTATGACTAGCGCTATATAGCAGCTATTTGCAAAATACTTAGCCTAAAACCCCTGCTCAAGCAAATTTTTCACCTGGCATTTTACGACTAGTTTATTGCCAGCCTCATCCCTGTAGAACACGAGTACTTCTAGACTTCCACTTTCGGCTGGAGCGAAAAATTTAGCGCTCCTCGAACGTCCATACCATCGCACTTCGCGCCCAACACCTTCGACGAGTAGATAAAATGCAAAGTCTCCACCTTCTAACACAAGCCCATCTTTTTCGAGCGCAGAGGTAGCAAATACTTCCGCACCTGACCCATACGCTGTGGCGCTGAGAACTAAACCGGAAGTAACCAGCGGCCCTTTACACACTTGATATTCTTCAGGATGACTTCTGCGCTTTTCATCTAACAATTGCGCCAGGGCTTCTTTATAATAACCTTCACAATAGTGAAACGGTGACGCTCCCCACCGATGTTTTTCATCAGCAGATAAGAATTCGGGGGCAAACGTTAAGAACTGAGATGTTTTCACTTCTGTGCTGAGTATATCGTACATCCATGCCAGCTCTGCGTTTGCTTTTTCAATAGATGCCTGAGCAACCGGGAATTTAGTAGCTGAATCAAACTCAAACCGGCTTGCCCAAAACACCCTATTCACAACAAGCTTATCAAGCTTATTAAGCTGCCTCAGAAGCGCGATAAAACATCTCATGCCCTCAAGCCACAAACCTCGCCTCTCGGGGGTGCCCTGAGGGATGCTCCTGAAACTCGACCTTTCAAGCTCTTTTAACAAACCACTTTCTACAAGCTCGTTTGAATGCGTAATGAGCTCACCCGTCTCCAAGGCAAGAACATCAAACCGCTCATCAATAAGATCAATGAGAATAATATCAGCTTCCTTAATGCTTGCTTCAGCATTTAGCAAGCCTTTAGAAAAATCATTAGCAACCATACGGCGCCGAAAATCTGATGATATATTTTCCAAGACCTTATCATTCTTATATGCCTCACTGCACAGTGCTGCCATAGAAGATCTTGCGAAGTACGTCGAAAGATTAAACTCTCGACTCTCCTCGAGGTTGAATATATCCCTCGAAACACAACTTCCATAAATAAACAGATTCATCAGGATCGCAAGACCTCCTCTAAACCACTGCTAATACCAAACCAAAGATGCGATCAAGGTACTTACCATGTACTGACACCCTATTAACGCCAGCCTCACCCGCTCACCTCGGGAGCATAGCAGAGAATCTGTTGAAAATCACTACCCACACATAGCATCAACAGTAGCAGTTCTGGCGCCATAACACTCAAACAAGTTGTTCACTCTTAAGAAATTTGTGTATCCGTTCGCAAAATTTAACTTTCAACTGAAACTTTTCTTGATGTTCCTCCCGCACACCATCTACCACTCAAACCCACCGCGCCTTATATCTGGATATTTGTTTTAAATATAGTAAATAGCCAGTAACCAAACATCAAAAAACACAGATTCCGCTCCTTACATCTTACTCTCTGATCGAACTGTATGTAAATCTGTGTCCCCGGCGATCATCAAGGCGATATCTGATCGATTTTTGATCAGAACTCATAACTTTTACAGCCATGATGTAGCTTTTTTCTTACATCACGTAGCCATCATCTGTAAAATGACGCCTCCACCACTCCTTGCTAGAGCCAAGCTGGCCGAAAGGGATTTCATGAGCAACAAAGCACTTGCGTACCGTGCCGATATCGATGGGCTACGAGCATTAGCCGTCCTGGCTGTCGTAATTTTTCATCTTAACAAACAGTGGTTGCCAGGCGGCTTCGTCGGTGTCGACATTTTCTTTGTAATTTCTGGCTTTCTTATTACAGGAATTGTTGCCAGACAAGCTGCAGCCGGGACTTTTTCGTTTGTAGATTTTTATATGCGGCGCGTTCGACGCATTCTGCCAGCAGCCCTGCTGGCAACGCTGACAACGTTGGTTTTCGGCTCTATTTTCATGCTCCCTGATGATGCAAAGGCGCTCTCGATTTCAGCTGTCGCATCCACTGTCTCGGCCGCTAACATCTACTTCTGGAAATTCCTGGACACCAGTTACTTCGCCGCATCCTCTGATACAGTGCCTTTACTCCACATGTGGTCGTTAGGCGTCGAAGAGCAATTTTATCTGGTGTGGCCCACCCTGCTGCTCTTCACACTAAAGCTTTGGGGCCGCGGCGCGACCATGGCCGTAGCATTGGTACTTGCTGCTGTATCTTTTATATACGGCCAACTAACACTAGCCAGTGATCCCACGTTCGCCTATTACATGCTCCCTTCCAGGGCTGGCGAACTTCTTCTCGGCGGCATCACGTTTTTCCTGGCTGACGCAGTTAAAGAGTCTATAAAAGAAGTTTACACTCAAGCCTTGGCGATGCTGGGCGCGTTACTGTTGGCTTGGTCTCTCGCATTCATTCGCGAGACTGAAGGCTTTCCCGGATTTATATCAATAGTACCCGCACTCGGTGCCGCATTGGTATTAGCTTCGGGCAGCTTCAATAGCACTTACGTAGGAAAAATTCTCTCTGTAAAACCCATGGTCGCCATTGGTCTGGTTTCTTTCTCTTTGTACCTGTGGCATTGGCCTGTCTTAGCGTTCTATCGCTATGGCTTTGGTGAACCTGATGCACTTGGCTACTTTATATGCTTGCTCGCTATGGCGGGGCTGACACTCTTCAGTTATTTCATGGTAGAGGTTCCATTCAGGAGCAAAAGGAACTGGAAGTTCACTTTGGCGATTCCTGCTTCGGCTTCATTGGCACTTGCTCTAGCGGGCCTGCTGTATATGAATGATGGAGTGCTTAGCGTAGTGAGCCCAAGTGGTTATCAAGCTGCGCTTGCGTCCAACCGCTCAGGCTCGGACCCAGCGGCCGAGCTACCCTATGTGTGTCAAAATGCGTTCAAACCGGAACTCTTCACATCGCCAAAATGCTTGTTAGGGGACATATCTAAAGCGCCTAGCGCCATACTGGTTGGTGATTCCAATGCCGCACACTTTGCGGGCTACTTGAATATCATTGCTTTGAAGCAAGGACTGTCTATGAGGAACGTTGAACACAGCGCGTGCCCTCCTTTCCCCGGTCAACGCAGTGTGCGCTATATCAAGGAAGGGTACAAAGTTAGCTGCCCCTCGTACTTTGCCGAAGTTTTGAACCAAATAGCAAAATATGACACCGTCATCGTAGGAGCAAGCTGGCCTTCTTATCATCACGTAGACAAGGTCGCATTCTTCGACGACTTTGATGCAATGCTGGACGAACTCGGAAAAAGCGGCAAAAAGATAATTATTGCGTTAAAGGCGCCAACTTTCAATGCAATTGACCGACAGTGCTCTGAAAAAGCCTTGAAGATCCCATATTTGGATTGTGGAAAGAGAACCACGCTGCCTGACACAGGCGAAATGCGCGTCAATCAGGAAATAATCAAACGTATACAAGGCAGAGAAAATGTCTCTTACTTTGGTGTTCGAGACTTAATTTGCGACGGCGTTTCTTGTTCAGCATTTTCAGGAACAACCCAACTCTACTACGACAGTGGACACCTTAGTCGCGTAGGTTCAGAAGCTTTAGGCAACCTTGCGATTCAAGCAGGAAAAGTACCGAAATCGCTTCAAGCGTTATCTCATCCTTCCATCGTTGTGAATTAAGTCATTCGCACCCTGCTACCGTCTGGGTGGCAGGGTGTGCAGCAACTTATCTGGGCAGGGTTACCCTAGAACAAGGATATCCAAAGCAGCAACAAATTCAGCGTGGCTCAGCTATTATGGTTTGCCCTGATCAATAAACCCTATCCCCCACCAACCGCTTCAAATACTGCCCATACCCGTTCTTGGCCAACGGCTCAGCCAGCTTCAACAGCTGCTCTGCCCCAATCCACCCCTGCCTGTACGCCACCTCTTCCGGGCAAGCCACCTTCAGCCCCTGCCGCCGCTCAATCGTGGCGATGTACCCGCTAGCCTCCAGCAACGAATCGTGCGTCCCGGTATCCAGCCAGGCATACCCGCGCCCCATGATCTCCACCGACAGCCGGTTCTGCTCCAGGTACACCCGGTTCAGATCGGTAATCTCCAGTTCACCCCGCGCAGACGGCTTGATGCCTTTGGCAATCTCGACCACGTCCTTGTCGTAGAAATACAACCCGGTCACGGCATAGCTGGACTTCGGCTTGGCAGGCTTTTCTTCCAGGCTGATCGCCTTGCCCTTGTCATCGAACTCAACCACGCCATAACGCTCGGGGTCATGCACATGGTAGGCAAACACGCTGGCGCCTTCGTCGCGGCCCATGGCATTGCGCAGCAACTGCTGGAAGTCGTGGCCGTAATAGATGTTGTCGCCCAACACCAGCGCCGACAGGTCGTTGCCGATGAAGTCTTCACCAATCAGGAAGGCTTGTGCCAAACCGTCTGGCGAGGCCTGCACGGCGTAGGTGATATTGATGCCCCACTGATGGCCGTCGCCCAGCAGTTGCTCGAAGCGGGGGGTGTCTTGCGGGGTGGAGATGATCAGAATGTCCTGGATGCCCGCCAGCATCAATGTGGTCAGCGGGTAGTAGATCATCGGTTTGTCGTACACCGGCAACAGCTGCTTGGAAATTGCCAGGGTCGCTGGGTGCAGGCGGGTACCCGACCCGCCCGCCAGAATGATGCCTTTACGCTTCATAGTGGTCATTTCTCGTGAATTTCCTTGAGCATGCGGGCCACTCCCTGGCGCCAGTCTGGCAGAGTCAGGGCAAAAGCCTTCTGCAGTTTGTTGGTATCGAGACGCGAGTTAGCCGGTCGCTTGGCCGGGGTCGGATAGGCATCCGTGGTCAACGGGTTGACCTGTTCGGCGTGGGCTTTCAATGCCACGCCTTGGGCTGCTGACTGTTCCAGCACGTAGCGGGCGTAGCCGCACCAGGTGGTCTCGCCACCGGCCGCCAGGTGATACAGGCCAGCCAAAGACGGATTGGCTCGGGTGGCGGTGATGGCGTGTGCGGTAATGTCGGCGATCAGTTCGGCGCCAGTCGGGGCGCCGAACTGATCGTCGATCACACCCAGGCTGTCGCGTTCGGCAGCCAGGCGTAGCATGGTCTTGGCAAAGTTGTTGCCGCGGGCGGCATACACCCAGCAGGTACGGAAGATCAGGTGCTGGCAGGCGGCGGCCTGGATGGCTTGCTCACCCGCCAGCTTGCTTGCGCCGTAGGTATTCAGCGGGCCGACAGTGTCGTCTTCGCGCCAGGCCTGGGCGCCCTGCCCCGGGAATACGTAGTCGGTGGAGTAATGCACCAGCAGTGCGCCGCAGTCGGCTGCGGCACGGGCGAGCACCCCCACGGCCTCGGCGTTTACCTTGAAGGCCAGCTCGCGCTCGCTTTCTGCCTTGTCAACGGCGGTGTAGGCAGCGGCGTTAACGATTACATCGGGGGCATAGGCACGCACGGTTTCGGCCAGGCCTGACAGGTTGGCCAGGTCGCCGCAGTGCGACTGGCTGCGGCTGTTCAGCGCCAGCACCTGGCCCAGCGGGGCCAGGCTGCGTTGCAGCTCCCAACCTACCTGGCCGTCCTTGCCCAGTAGCAGAATTTTCATGCCGAGCGTCCTGCGTAGTTCTTTTCAACCCACTCGCGGTAGCTGCCAGACTGTACGTTCTGCACCCATTCCTGGTTGTCGAGGTACCAAGCAACGGTTTTGCGAATACCGGTTTCGAAGGTTTCAGCGGGTTTCCAGCCCAGTTCGCGTTCCAGCTTGCGGGCGTCGATGGCATAACGGCGGTCATGCCCGGGGCGATCGGTCACGTAGGTGATCTGTTCGGCGTAAGGCTTGCCGTCGGCGCGCGGGCGCAGTTCGTCCAGCAAGGCGCACACGCGGTTGACGATTTCCAGGTTGGGCTTTTCGTTCCAGCCGCCTACGTTGTACACCTCACCGGTGGTGCCGGCTTCCAGCACACGGCGGATGGCGCTGCAGTGGTCCTTGACGTACAGCCAGTCGCGAATTTGCTGGCCGTCACCGTACACCGGCAGTGGCTTGCCGGCCAGGGCGTTGACGATCATCAGCGGGATGAGCTTTTCCGGGAAGTGATACGGGCCGTAGTTGTTCGAGCAGTTGGTGGTCAGCACCGGCAGGCCGTAGGTGTGGTGGTAGGAACGCACCAAGTGGTCACTGGCGGCTTTGCTGGCCGAGTACGGGCTGTTGGGCTGGTACTGGTGGGTTTCGGTGAAGGCCGGTTCGTCGGCAGCCAGCGAGCCGTACACCTCGTCGGTGGACACATGGAGGAAGCGGAACGCCTGGCGCGACTGTTCATCCAGGCCGCCCCAGTAGGCACGTACGGCTTCCAGCAGGCGGAAGGTGCCGACGATGTTGGTTTCGATGAAGTCTTCGGGCCCATGGATCGAGCGGTCGACGTGGGACTCGGCGGCGAAGTTGACGATCGCGCGCGGCTGGTGCTCCTTCAGCAAGCGGGTTACCAGTTCGGAGTCGCCGATATCGCCATGCACGAAGATGTGGCGCTTGTCGCCCTGCAGGCTGCTGAGGGTTTGCAGGTTGCCTGCATAGGTGAGCTTGTCGAGGTTGACCACGGGCTCGTCGCTACCGGCCAGCCAGTCCAGCACGAAATTCGCACCAATGAAACCCGCACCACCCGTTACCAGAATAGTCATTGTTCAGTTCTTCCCAATTCCTGCTTTCAAACTTCACAGCGTTTGAAGTTCATGTGGGCGCTCCTGTGCCGGCAACGCCTGTTCTATTTGTCAGTACAGCGTTCAGGGCTCCAGCCGCCGGCGCTGGTACAGCCAGTCCACAATTTCCCCGCCGGGCACGTAGCCGCTCACGGTGTCGCGCAGCAACTGGCGCACAGTGGCAAAGTCATCCGTCGAAGTTGCGGTTTTCAATGCATCCAGGCGTTGCTTCAGCACATCCCAGGGCAGGTAGTCTTCGTTGGCGCTCATGATCATGGGGTGGCGTGTGGCAATCACGTTGTCGCCAATCAACAATTCTTCGTACAGTTTTTCGCCTGGGCGCAGGCCGGTAAAGTTGATGGCGATATCGCCCAGCGGGTTTCGCTCGGAGCGGATGCTGAAGCCCGACAGGTGAATCATTTTTTCGGCCAGTTCCACAATTTTTACCGGCTCGCCCATGTCCAGCACGAACACGTCGCCGCCCTGCCCCATGGAGCCGGCCTGGATCACCAACTGCGCGGCCTCGGGGATTGTCATGAAGTAGCGGGTGATTTTCGGGTGGGTCACGGTCAGTGGCCCACCGTTCTTGATCTGTTTATGGAACAACGGGATGACCGAGCCCGACGAACCCAGCACATTGCCGAAGCGCACCATGGTGAAACGGGTTTTGTTCACCTGCGACACATTGCCGGTGTCCCCCATCAGCACCGGCGCCAGCTCGTTGCTGAGGGCCTGCAGCACCATTTCGGCCAGGCGCTTGGTGCTGCCCATGACGTTGGTGGGGCGCACGGCCTTGTCGGTGGAAATCAGGACGAAGTTGGACACGCCAGCCTGCAGCGCCGCCTGGGCGGTGTACAGCGTGCCGAACACGTTGTTCGACAGGCCCTCGGCAATGTTGTGCTCGACGATGGGCACGTGCTTGTAGGCGGCGGCGTGGTACACGGTATCTACCTGCCAGGCACGCATCACGTCCAGCATCTTGGCCTGGTCGCGGACCGAGCCCAGTATCGGGATCAGTTGCACGGCCAGGCCTTCGCGCAGGATACGTTGCTCCAGTTCGCCAGCAATGGTGTACAAGTTGAATTCACTGTGCTCGAACAGCAGCAGCGTACGCGGTGTTTGCCCCAGGATCTGGCGACACAGCTCGGAACCTATCGAGCCGCCGGCCCCCGTCACCATCACGGTCTGGTCGATGATGCAGTGCTGCAGCAGGTCATCCTGAGCCGGTACCGCGTCACGGCCCAGCAGGTCGGCGATGTCCACTTCCTGGATATCGTCCACCTTCACCCGGCCGCTGGCCAGGTCCATGAAGCCGGGCACACTGCGCACGTGCAGCGGGTAGCCTTCAAGCAGGTTGAGAATTTCGCGGCGGCGGCTGCGGCTGACCGAGGGCAGCGCCAGCAGGATTTCTTCGGCGCCGGTGTCATCGATCATGCGTTGCAGCTGTTCTGGTTGGTACACCTGCAGCCCGGCGATCACCCGGTCGGTGATGCTGGGATCGTCGTCGATGAACGCCACCGGACGCATGGCCTTGCCCATGCGCAGGGCCGCCACCAGTTGGTTGCCGGCAGAACCGGCGCCATAGACGGCAACCCGTGGCAGCCCGTCGTCGCGGTTGGCGAAAGGCACATGTTGCACGGCGGTGGCGAACCAGTCACCGAGGAAGTACTGGCGCATGGCCAGGCGCAGGCCGCCGACCATGATCAGGCTCAGCCACCAGTAGTTGAAGGTGATCGAGCGAGGCACCACGTTCTGGTGGTTGCTGGCCCAGTAAATGATGAAGCCCAGAATCAGCGCCGACAGGGTCACGGCCTTGATGATGGCGATCAGCGCATCATTGCCGAAATAGCGCATCACCGCCCGGTACAAGCCGAAGCGGATGAATAACGGGATGGAGATGATCGGCGCCGTGATGAACAGCCAAGTGTGGTCACGAACAGGATTGGCCAGGTCGTCGATACCCAGGCGCACGACAAACGCCAGCCACAGCGCGAACCAGACCAGAATCACATCAGTCGCTACCTGAATCAGCCGTTTGTGGCGCCGAGGTAGTCCAAGCAGTCTTGAGCGCAGCTTATCCATAGAACCTCTGAGGGCTTTCCAAAGTGACATGTCTACTGTCTTCGTCCTATCACTTTAGCTAGTGTTCGAGCTCACCGGCGCGCCAGCGCACGGCCAAATACGCCAATGGCAGGTAGGCGATAACAACGCCCCACACACCGTCCAGGCCCAGCAACAGCACGCACAAGGCCACTGGCAGCAGCCAGAACAGGTTGAGCGCGGCCACCGCCAAGGTCACTGGCAGGTGCTTGCCAAAGTGACGAGAGGCAAACTGGTAGGCGTGGCTGCGGTGCGCTTCGTACACCTTGTCACCGCGCAGCAAGCGGCGGATGAGGGTAAATGTGGCATCTACCACGAACACGCCCAGCAGAATCAGCCAGCACCAGAACAGTTGAGGTGAGGCCCAGGCAGCCTGCAGCGACAAACCCGCCAGCACGATGCCAAGGAAGCCGCTGCCGGCGTCGCCCATGAAGATCTTGGCGGGCGGGAAGTTCCAGAACAGAAAGCCCAGCGTCGCCGCCGCCAGCAACAGTGGCAGCACCATCAACTGCGGCGCACCGGCCAGGGCCGATAGCAGCACCATGCCCAGGCAGGCGGTGACCGCTTCGATGCTGGCAATGCCATCGATGCCGTCCATGAAATTATAGAGATTGAGCATCCATACGGTGTAGAACGCCGCCAGAATGTAGCCGAACCACTGCAGGTCGAGGGTAAAGCCAAACACCTGCAGCGGCGCCAGGCCACCCAGCCAGTACAGCATCCACACGGCTGCGGCGAAGTGGCCGAGCAGGCGCCAGCGAGCGGCGATGTGGCCGTGGTCGTCCATGAAGCCGATGACCGCAATCAGCGCCCCCGCACCACCAATCGCCACCAGCGCCGCCAACGGCACGGCATCGGCCATGCCCAGCACCGGCAAGCTGGCCAGAAAGCTCAGCACAATGGCCACGCCGCCACCCCGTGGGGTAGGCACAGTGTGCGAACTACGCGCATTGGGCACGTCGATGATCTGCTTGTTCAGTGCGTAGCGCCGCAGCGCTGCGGTCAGAAGCAGAGATGCTCCTGCGACCAGGGGAATAAGCCACCATGCCATCATTTGTCTTGCTCTTTCAAAAAGTTGAGTGCCGTGGCCCGCAGTGCCTGGTCCACATCCAGCGGGGGCTGCCAGCCCAGCAGCGTACGGGCTTTGCCGCTGTCCACCTGCAGCGACCCGCACAGCCGCTGCGCCAGGCCACCCTTGCCGGCTAGCGTTGCCGCCCCCTTCAACCAGGCGGCGGGCACCGGCAGCAACCTGGCGGGTTTGCCCAGTGCCTTGCCCAACCGTTGCAGCAACTCGGTGGTGGACAGGTCGTGGCCGTCGCTGGCCAGGAAGGTCTGGTTGGCCGCCGCCGGGTGGTCGATGCAGGTCACCAGCAGGTCCACCAGGTTGTCCAGTGCCACCAGGCTACGCTTGTTGTGTATGGCGCCAAACGGCAGCGGCACACCTTTACTCAGCCAGTTCATCATGCTGCGGAAGTTGGCTTTCACACCTGGGCCGTACACTAGCACCGGGCGCACGATCACCACTTCCAGGCCGGTTTGGGCCGCCAGTTGGCGCAGACCTTCTTCGGCTTCACGTTTGGAAATGCCGTAGGGGTCCGATGGCGCAGGGGTTTCGTCAGCGGTGAAGGGCAGGCGGCCGTCGGTGGTTTCGCCATTCACCTTCACCGAGCTGACAAAAATGAAGCGCCGAACACCGGCCTGGGCCGCAGCACGGGCAAGGCTAAGGGTGCCCTCCACGTTTACCCGGCGGAACTCGGCCAGGGGGTCGGCGGCGGTTTCGTGCATGACATGCACACGGGACGCCAGGTGGATGACGGTATCCACCTGCTCGAAGTGCCCGGATGCCACGTCCACCGCCGTCAGTTCGCTAAACGACCGGTAGTCGACACCTGCTAGCTGCCGGGCAGGCAATTGCCGCACCAGCGCGCGCGGTGCCCAGCGCGCACCTTCAGCGAGCCGCTGCAGCAACACCTTGCCGACAAAACCGCTACCGCCGGTGGTCAGGACGCCTGGGTGTTGGGCGTTGTCTTGCCCGGCCATCAAGCTCTCCCCTCCTGGCCCAGCAGGCGGGTGAACACGCTGCGGTACTGGTCTGCGACCACCGACCAGCGGTAACGGCGGTTGGCAATTTCATGCAGGCGCGCCGACAGTTGCGCCCGCGCGGGCTCATCACCCAGCAGTGCCTGCACATGCTTGCGTAGCGAGGCGCTGTCGGCAAAGTACAACGCTTGGTCCTCGGTGGTGGCGCGGTTGAACGACACATCGAAGGCCACCACCGGCAGGCCCAGCCACATGGCTTCGACCAGCGACGGGTTGGTGCCGCCAGCGCTGTGGCCATGCAGGTACACCGTGGCATTGCTGCGCAGCGGGCTTAACTGCTCCACATCGTAGATCGGGTCCAGCAGGTGAATGTTGCTCACCCCTTCATATTGCTTGCGCAGTTGTACGCCGTACTCGCTGTGGTTCCAGTTCCCGATGATCGCCAACGGCATGCCAGACCCGGCAAAAGCCTCGAGAATGACGTGGATGTTGTTCTCCGGTTCGATGCGACACACCGTGAAAGCGTATGGCGCCCCCAGGAACGGGTAAGCCTGCCGCGCTTGCTCGGTTGGCTCACCCGCACGGGCCTGATCACCACCATAGGCAATCAGTTCGCTGGGCTTGTTGTATTCGGCGGTCACGTACTCCTGCAGCACCTTGTTGTCGGTGATGACCGCATGGGCAAAGCGCACGGCCACGGCTTCAGAGAGCTTCAGGAACCAGCGAGCGAAGTTGGACCATTTGGCGCGTTTCCACTCATAGCCGTCGATGTTCACCACGATCGGCTTACGCGTAAGCAGACGCATGAATGGCAAGGCGATACAGCCGGAAACACCCAGGATCAGCATCAGATCGTGCTTGCGGTAGGCGTGCAGCATGCTCAGCACGTCGTACGGAATGCTTTGCACGCCATTGGCCTTGAGGTTCAGGTAAACCAGACGGGCACGCTCGAAAAACTGCGGGCGCTCGGGGTAATGCGGTGCGCTGCAATAGACGGTGAGCTCGCAGTCACCTGGCAGGTTGCGCACCAATTGTTCGGTCAACGTTTCCCAACCACCGTATTGGGCGGGCAAACCTACCGTACCAATTACTGCAATCTTATAGGTCATCAAACACCATCACGATATTTTTCTGGAAGTTGGCGGTAGAAAACTCACTCGCTTTCATGCGTGCGCGCTCGGACATTGCCTGGCACAGCTGTGGGTCCTGCGACAGGTGCGCAACCGTACGCACCAGTTGTTGATGGTTTTTCGAGTCGATCTGGTAGCCCTCTACCCCATCACTGACCAGCTCCACCGGGCCGCCTACCGGGGGCACGATAGTCGGAATGCCAAAAGCCATCGCCTCAAGTATGGTCAGGCCAAAGGTTTCTACCCACCCGTCCACATGGGACAGGTTCAGCACCAGGCTCGCCTCACGGTAAAACTTCGCCACGTCGGCACTGGCGGGGCTGAGCGTGAGATTTTTCGGCAGCGCCTTGCTGGCGAAATAGACGTCCACTTCCTCCGGGCTGGCATTGAGCACCAGCGTGAACGTCAGGGCCGGGTCCCCAGCCAATGCCGTGGCCAGCGCAACAAACTCGTCCACCCCCTTGTAGCCCTTCAGTGACGCCAGCATCAGTACATTGAAACGGCCACCATGCAGGTGCTGGTACGGCGTGGCCATTGCCTGCTGCTGAAACGCCTCGGCAAGGCCGTTGTAAACAGTCACCGCCGGCACCCCGGCTACACCTTCCTGTACCTGCAAGTACTTCGACACATAGACCACCTTGCTGGCGCAGCCGGCGATTACCCGGCGCAAAAACACCTTGAGCACCGCAGGCCGTATGGAGGTTTCATGCACGTGGTAAACCACCTTGGCACCACGCAAGCGGGCAGCGAGGGCAGCGCCAAACGGCAGCATGGTATTGACCAGCACAACCTGCCCCGGCCGCACTTTGTGTAGCAGGCTGAAGAACAGCGCCACTTGCGAACACGCGTAGGCCAGCAGGGTCACCCAGCGGTTGTCGAAGCGTTTGTAAGCGAACTTGCAAGTGCGCACCTGCAATTCGTCAAGCACACCGTGGCCGCTGCTGCCCACATGCAGGGTGCAGTCAGCACCGCTTTGCTGCAGCGCATTGATGGTCTGGTTCAGTACCCGGGGGCTCCCGCTGTAGTCATTCAGCAGATGAACAAAGTGCAACGTTTTCATGCCACCCCTTCTTCAGCGACGCGCGCCTTGATGAACTTGGCCGGCACGCCACCGTAAATCGAGTTCTTGCGGTACACGCCCGCAGCTACCACCGCCCCTGCGGCAAACACGCAACCCTCCTCGATCACCGCGCCATCGAGCACGGTCACCTTGGCGCCGATCCAGCAGTTGCGGCCAACCTTGATGCCTTGGCGGGTTACGCCCTGCAGCCGAATGGGTTGCAGCGGGTCTTCGAAATTGTGGTTTTCCGAATGGAAGCTGACAAAGTTGCCGATGATGGTGTCGCTGCCAATCTCGATGCCACCGGCACAACCCAGGAAGCAACCGGCGCCCAGGCCGACGTTGTCACCTATCACCAGGCCCTTGCCGATGTTGGCCAGGCTGCCGGTGCATTCGATGATGATGTGCTTGTTCAACGACACGGCTGTGCCAAAGCGGATGCCGTCATTGGACAAGGCATCGACGAAGCAGCCCTGGTCGATCACCAGCCCCGGGCCATATTCGATCTTGCCCACTTCTTTCAGCGTCACCCCCGAGCCAATGAATGCCAGCCGCCCCCGGCGCAGGCGAATTACCCCGCGGCAGGCCATTATCAGCTTGCTCATCATCAGCCCCAGCAGATAGCCCGAAGAGATACGCCGGTCGATGACCATGGGGCGTTTCTTGATCAGCAACACCAGTTTTTCGAGCAAGGCATGCATCATTTCACAGCCCTCCCCTGGGTAAACAAGGCTTTGACAAAGGCCGGGCTGCGGTAGGCCACGGCCTTGCGGATGGCGGCATAGACCAGGTACAGGTCAAGCAGGCCGCGCTGCAGCAAGCTGTGGGAATGGAAGCTGATACGCAGGCCGTGGATCATTTCCTCGAAGCGGAACAAGGCCCGCGCTGGGGTATCGGCACTGTGCTCGGACAGGTCGTGGTCTATTTCCACATCCAGCACGCAGGCTTTGGGGAAATACCCCTCGTAGCGAATGAAAAAGTCGGTATCGGTGGCGTAGAAGCGCAGCCGTTCGTCATAGAACGGTCTCATGCGCTGAAAGCACTCGCGGGTGAAGATCAGCCCGCTGTTGATGCCCAGCAGGTTTTTCGACGCCACAAGGCCGGGGGCCACATCGGGCGTAAGGCGGCCCATGAACAACCAGCGCTGGCCGGGGCTGACCAATTGCCCATGGCTGACCAGCCGGGGCATGAACACCCCCACCTGCTCGCCCTCCGGTGCGCTGCGCACCTGGCCAATCTGCGCCAGGCAACTGGACAGGCGTATGGTCGAGTAGTTGGTGTCGTCATCCGAGATCATGAACAGCTCGACCCCGGAGGCGAATGCCTCCTTGGCCACCTGGTTGTAGATCACCGAAAGCCGCTGGTTGTCCGCCTCGAACCAGCGTACGCCCGGGCACGGCTGCGCCACGCCGGGCGAGTTGTTCCAGACGTACAGTTGCAAGTCGATACCCTCATCATGCAGCAATGCCTGTTGTGCGAGCAGCGACTGCAGGGCAATCGAGTCCTGACTAGTTTTCCGATACAGAACGATCAGTACTGCCAAGCTCAACTTTTGTTCTTCTGTTTTCACCAATGATCACCATCACCACGATCGCGAAAATGTAAAGGACCACGCTGTTCGTATAGGACTGGAAAAAGAACGAGCTCAGGAAGAACGGGTAACTAGCAATCACGAAGTTGCCCAAACCGTTTTTCCACGCACTCGCATGTGGCCTGTCCCGGACGATGATCACCACCAGCTTGTGATACCAAAGAATCAACCCGGCCATGATCAACGCCCCGACCCATCCGCAGGTGGCCAACAGGTTGAGCCAGAACGAATCGAACCAGTAGGGCTGGCCCGGGCCCACCGAGCCGAAGCCGTAGCCCATGGGGTGCGCGTTCAGCACCTGGTACATGTGAAGCCACTGGCGTTCACGGTCCAACGCGGACAAATCCTGGGTGTAGCCCATCGACAGGTAGGCGAAGATGGCAACGGTCAGGCCAACGAACTGCAGGTAGCCCAACAGCGAAATCAGCCAGGCCGTACGCAGCACACGGGCTACCACCAACATCGCGCAAATGCACACCAGGCCGATCATGGCCGTGCGCACCGAACCGATCACAATCAACCCACACAGCAGCACAAACGCAGTGCCCAGCAACAGGCGCCGGGTAAGCGACCAGTTTCGCCCGCTGAGCAGCACGGCGAGCGTCATGGCGGCGGTGTTGAGAATGACTGCGGAAAACTCCAGGGTGCCGGTGAAAAAGCCGGAAATCCGCGGCAATCCATCACGCATCGAGTTGTAGGGCTGCAACTCGTAGCCTTTGGCGGAAAGCAACGGCCAGTACCAGAACTGCTCGGCCGTAGAGATCGTCAGGTACTGGTACAACGCATACATGCCGGTCAGCACGCTCATGGCCAGCACCGACCAGTACACATGGCGCAGCTTTTTCTCGGTCGACACCGCCTGCGCCCAGATGGCCACTGCCATACCGACGAACACTGGCACTGCCAATGCCCGGAACATACGTACCGAACCTGCGCTCAAGTCGCCGAACAGCAGGTACAGGAAGGCGAAGAACAAGACGATCAGCAACGACCGCCCCACCTCGAGGTTGACCGTACCGCGCGCCGTGATGCTGGCCAAGGCACGCAGCAGCAGCCACATGACCAGCAACAGGCTGATCATTTCGCGCCAGCCGGCAAAGACGCTGCCCAGCCCCAATGTCAGCACGATGTAATCGCTCAAGAAAAGCAGGCAGAACAGCACGCCGATAAAGATCTTGATCACACTCACCCTCGCGCTCTGGCAAACCTGGCCAGCCGCAACAGCGTGACCTTGATCAAAATCTTGATGCGCGGCACCCAGGCGTAGGAAAGCAGCGCTCGCAACGCCAGGTTTGTGTCCGTACGGCACAGGGCGTCGAAGACATCCGCAGGGACCATGCTAGTCACCTTACCTGTCGGTTTCATGAAATCGAGGTTGCCCGACCACGGCAGCATGGTCGCCAGCTGGTTTTCGCTGTATTCACCCCGTTCGATGCAGGCCAGGTACCGCGCCTTCACCGCTTCTACCGAGTTCACCTGCTGCACGGCTTCGACCACCGATGCACTGGGCTGCGGCTGCTCGATACTGGCCAGCAACTGATCGACGCTGGCCACCTTCAGGCTGTCGGCGGGAGAATAGCCCTGGATCGGCGCAACCAGCCCAACACAACGCCGGCCCTTGAGCAATTGCTCGGCGAACGCCGTGCCGCCGGGTATAGGGTAGCTGTCCAGGTAGAAGTCAGCTTTTTCGGCGAAAGCCAGGTAGTCCTTGTACGGCAGGTGCCGGCGGATGAAAAAGCGCGTGGGGTAACGCAGTTTCACTGTCCACCACCAGGTGTTGGTCAGCGGGTTGGCACCAATGATCCAGCATTCGGCGTTCGGAAACCTGTCGAGAATAGCCGTGATCGACGGGCGCATGTCCAGGCCGCCATGGGGCTTGTACTTGGCAGCAGAAGCTGCGCTGAACACCTTGATCCGCTCATGCGTGGGCATTGCATCCGGTACTTTTGCGCCGCTGGTCTCGATCGGGATCGCCAGGAAGCTCTTCTGGCAGGTGAGGTGCTTTTTCTTGTCCAGATGGTGGCCGTAGGCGCTGATCTCGAAATACACATCGGCCACCGAAGCGCCGAAGCTGAAGACGTGGTCTGCGTGGTTGACGAAATACACCGTCACCGCAGCGCCACGCTGCAGTTTCAGCAGGCCACACGCCACAGTGGTGATGATGTCGTCCGGGTGGATGTGCAGCACCACCTTGTCGTATTGGGCAAGGGTGTCGACGATGGATTGCAGACGGGCACACGGGTCATCGCCACGCGCCTGTTCGATATGGGCAAAAAAGCCGGCCAGCCGTTCGAGCACCTGGGGTTTGGCGCTGCGTGTAACCAACAGGTCCACGGGCCCCTCGTGCATGTGCGCCAGGCGCTCCATCAGCCGGGTGTGCCCGCCTTGCAGGTAGGGCTCGCTGACCACATGCAGGCAGCCCCGCGATACGCTGCTGACAGCCGGCAGCGTGATCAGGCTGGCGCACTGGGCGGTCAGGTGGCGCTCCAGTGACGCTGCCTCATAGATGTTCAAGTCCACGGCCCAGAGCAGCGCACCATAAATTTGCGCCTGAGCCAATGCCGGCCCGGGTGCTGCGTTCAGTATGCGTGCCTGCAGCTGCTCCACCACTTGTTTCATTGCTCAGCTCCGTGCCGAATCAGCGACAATCGACGGCAACCGGCGAAAGACCGCGAAATACATGACGATCGCGTACAACAGGTAATTGACGGCGTAGGCAAGTGTGACCTTGTCATAACCCCAGAGTTGCGTGAGGTACACCGTCAAGGCGTAAAGCGAGAGCGTAGCGAGGATTTCCGTCACCAGGTACAGCCGCGTCAAAGCCTTGCCCAGCATCAGGTAGGCCATCAGCCAACTGGCAATCTTCAGGCTGTCGCCCACCATCTGCCAGGCGAACAGTTCGCGCATTGGCAGAAACGAATCGGAAAACAGCACCTGGATGATGAAGTCGCGCAGCAGGTAGATAACCAGCCCGGCCAGGATGGTCATGGGCAGAATCAGTTTATAACCCTGCAAAATCTCCTTGCGCAGCTCGCCGGCATCCTTGATTTCGGACAACCGTGGCAGGTAATAAACCGCCAGGGTGGTGGTAATCAACATCAGGTATGCCGAGCTCAGTCGCCACATGGCTTCCCAATAGCCCGCTTGTGCCCAGCCGAAGGTGTTACCCAGGTAGTCGCGCAGGAACACATGGCACACCGGCAGGGAGCAGGCCGTGACCACCGCCATCAACGCAAACCTCGATAACCGCGCCAACGCCTGGCGATCCAGCCGTCCAAAGAAATCGGCAAACTGGAACCAGGGCGTACGCATGCAGATCAGCAAGGTAGCCACGAAACTCAGCGACTGGTACACCGCCAAGGCCACCAGCGCACCGTACAACCCAAGCTGAATGGTCAGTACACAGGTGACTACCAGCGAAATCAGGCTACCGAAGATATTGGCCAGCACATAACGCGGCACATCCTTCTTGCCGTTGAGCACGCCAAGCAACAACGAGTTGAAGGCAAAAAACACCAGCGTGGCGGCAAACCACAGCAGCACTGTCGCCAACGATTCATCGTTGAAGAACCAACCGGCCAGGGGCTTGCGCAGCACGATAATCAGCACCGCGAGCAGCAGCGAAACCAGTACCGACAGTGTACCGGCGGTTCTCCAGACCTTGCGTTGCTCTTCGGGCTGTTCGGCGAACTCCGCCGTGTACTTGGTTACGCCAGTGCTGACGGCACCGCTGGCCAAGGTGGTGAACATGGTCACCGCATTCTGCAGTTGGCCAATGGCCGCGTAACCGGCTGGCCCTACGTACAGGGCCAGCACTTTGTTCAGGCCAAGCAAGGTGGCCATCTTTACCGCAACCGCTATGGCATTGAGCAGGCTAGTTCTGATCAGGGTCATACCTGGCACTCAAGGACGCGGAAAGCTGTTGCAAGCGTCAATGACGTGCTGGATAGCGTCCACAGTCAGGGTCGGGTCCATGGGCAGGCTCAGTACTTGCTCATGCAAACGTTCGGTCAGCGGTAGCGAAAGGTCGGCCAACTGCGGGTAGGCCTGTTGCCGGTGCGGCGGTATCGGGTAATGCACCAGGGTTTGTACCCCCTGTTGTGCCAGGTGCTGCTGCAACTGGTCACGGCACTCGCTGCGCACCACGAACAGGTGCCAGGCGTGCTGGCCGGCAACGCCCGGGTCAGGCAACTGGATGGCCGGGTTGTCGATGCCGGCCAGGTACTGCTGTGCAACCTGCTGGCGCAGGCGGGTCTCGCTGTCCAGGTACGCAAGCTTCACGCTCAACAGCGCCGCCTGTAGCTCGTCCAGACGGCTGTTCACCCCCTGGTAAATGTTCATGTATTTCACATGCGAACCGTAGTTGCGCAGCGACTTCAAGGTCTCTGCCAACGCATCGTCGTTGGTGGTGACTGCGCCGGCGTCCCCGAGCGCCCCGAGGTTCTTGCCCGGGTAGAAGCTGAAGCCCGAGGCATCACCCCAGGCACCTGCCCGCCGCCCGTCCAGCTCGGCACCGTGCGATTGAGCAGAATCTTCCAGCACCAGCAGGCCATGTTGCTTCGCGAACGCGTTGATCGCCGGCATGTCGGCAAGCCGGCCATACAGATGCACCGGCATGATCACGCGGGTGCGTGGGGTCAGTGCTTGTGCAAGGTTGTGCGCCCCCAGGTTGAAGCTGCCTTCATCAGGCTCAACCAGCACGGGCACCAGCTTGTTCTCGGTGATAGCCAGAATGGTGGCAATGTAAGTATTGGCGGGTACCAGCACCTCGTCGCCTTCGGCGATACGCCCCAACTGCTTCCAGGCACGCAAGGTCAGAATCAGCGCGTCAAGGCCGTTGGCTACACCAATGCAGTGCTTTACCCCACAGTAGCTGGCGAACTGGCCTTCGAACTGCTTGAGCTTCCCACCCATGATGTACCAACCCGAGTCGATGACCTCGGTGCAGGCATCGATCAATGCCTGACGGTATTGTGCGTTCACACCTTGCAGATCGAGAAACTTAACCATTGCGGTCTATCACCCTGATAATTTTTGCTGGATTCCCTACGACAACGGCATAAGGCGGGACGTCTTTGGTCACCACTGCTCCTGCCCCCACCATGGCGTACTCGCCAATGACGATGCCTGGCAACAACGTTGCATTGGCGCCAATGCTGGCGCCACGCTCCAGGGTAATGCCATTGAACTGCTCCGGATAAACCTTGGAGCGCGGCATCGCGTCGTTGGTAAACGTGGCATTGGGGCCGATGAACACGTCATCGGCAATGCGGGTACCGTCCCACAGATAAACGCCGGACTTGACCGTCACGTTATCCCCAAGCACCACATCACCTTCAATCAGGGTATGGGCGCAGATGTTGCAATTACGCCCGATTTTCGCACCGTTCATGATCACCACGAATTGCCAGACCCGGGTGCCTTCGCCGATAGCGTCGCTTTTCACATCGGCCAGTTGATGAATGCTAGGCATTGCGCTTCAGCTCCGTGAACGTGGTGTAGTCACGAATGTAGTCGCCCTCGTCGTAATGTGCGTCGGCCAACACCAACAGCACGCAGTCGGGGCTGAAATCATGCATTTCGTGCCAGACCATGGGCGGAATCAGGATGCCCTTGTTGAAAGCGTCCAGCCAGTGGTCTGTGCGGGTGGTACCGTCATCCATGAGCATCCGGCAACGCCCGGACACGCAGATGGCCAGCTGGTTGAGAGCCTTGTGCGCGTGAAAGCCACGGGAAACCCCTGGCAGCGTTTCGGTAAGGTAATACACGCGCTGTATGGCGAATGGCACATTGTCCAGGGCTTGCAGGGCAACCAACTGGCCACGGTGATCACCCAGCACCTTGAACAGTTCGATCTGGGCCAGGGCCCCTTCTTCGGCGGAGTTCAGGTGGTGCCGGAATGACGGGGCCTGGTTGTCCTTTTCACTGACGATGAGGCCATCGCGCATTGGCCAGTCAATGGCCAGGTCAGGGTCATCCCAGTGAATACTGCCTTCGGCGTCCTTGTTGTACACATCCGTGGTTTTGTACAGAAAGTGCGTTTCGTCCTCCAGAGCGATAAAACCGTGCGCGAAACCCTCGGGAATCCACAGCATACGGTTGTTGCGCTCGGTCAACTCCACCCCCACCCACTGCCCGAATGTTGCCGAGCCTGGGCGGATGTCGACGGCGACGTCATAGGCCGCACCGCGCACTACCCTGACCAGCTTGCCCTGCGCATGCGGTGCGCGCTGAAAATGCAGCCCGCGCAACACGCCACGATGGGACATCGAGTGGTTGTCCTGGACGAACGCACGGGGCTTGCTCAAGCCAAGCTCCAGCAGTGCGCCATGAAAGCGGGTTTCATTGAAGGTTTCCGTGAACCACCCGCGATCATCCTCGTACACGGCGGGTTCCACTATGACAACATCGGGAATGTTCGTTTGAACAAGCTTCATCGGTAAACCTTTGGCATGATTTTTTGTGAGGGCCCGTCGCGCCGCCCCCTTTATTCCTGCAGTTTCACCGTTTACACGGCAAATGTCTCTCGCTAAATGCGACCTGCGCGTTGCTATTCATTTTTGGGGCAGGCCCGGCGCCTTTGCAAATTTTGCATGGCGTATTTCAGGGTTGCGATCAGGCAACCGAGGGCCAACCCAGCAATTACACCCAGGGCAATGATCAAGTTCCGTTTTGGTTTAATCGGTACATCAGGCTGCTCTATGGTGCCGTCAAGCTGATAAACACTCACATGACGCTGCGCCCCTACCATCCCTTGATAAAACTGCTGTTTGGTTTGTACTTCCCTGAGTTCAGGAATGAATGCATCCTCACTTTTACGCTGCTGCAAACTGGCAATCTCGGCGGCCAGCGCCTTGCTGCCGCGCATGTAAGTCAGCTCGCCGTCCATTTTGCCAGACAGCGCCCTGGAAACTTCACCGCTTATCAGCGGCGGGTTTTGCAGGCCAATGGCCGTTGCAATCTGCAGCGCCTCTTGTAAACGGATGATCTTGTCCTCACGTTGCTGCTGGCCGCTTTCACGCAGGTTGTCGAGTTCCAGTTGCAGTGCATTGGCACGGACCTGAGCCTCCCTGGTGGCATCGTGCAGGACTTCGGCCTTGGCGGCTGCGCCGGCCTTCTCGACATAAGCGGTTGCCCACCGGGACACCACGGCAGGGTCACGCCCACGGAAGGCAACATAGGCGCGCGGCGGCTCACCCGCCAGTTGCACGACATCAAAGGAGCCATTGAACGCAGCATACAATGCCCCTTGCGCCCCTTGCCCCGCCACTACCGAGGGCATGTAAAATTCTTTAAAGAACTGACGTCGCAGTGTTTCACCGTTCAGATGTTCAACGAAGATGTCAAAAACCTTACGCGACGTGAATGGCTCCAACCCAGTCTGCTGTGTGCGGCCATAGTTGAGATCTGCTATATCACTTGTCGCCGGTGCCGCCAAAAATATTTTGGCCTCATAAACAGGCTTGGCCAACAGTGCATAAGCCAGTGCAACTGCCGTGACGGCTACCGTGACCAGAAAGATGAGTAGCTTTTGCCGCCACACCCCTTCCAGAAACTCCAACAGGTCAACTTCTTCACTATCGCTACTGCGGCGCTCAAGGTCATTGCGCATTTCTTGTGTTTTTCCTTGGGTCTGACTGCGTACACGGTTTCTGGCATACCAAAACATCACGAGCGACTGCATCGAACTCGGCAAGGCGCACGCCCTCATGAGGGTAGCGGCATTATGCCAACATCTTACACACCCAGCGCCAGGGTTAGTCGCAGTAGATGAACGCTGCCGGGATTAGTTCCCGCCTTGCGTCGGCCAGCTCACCGTTGTCAGACCAAGGGTTCAGGGGACGAAGACCTCCAGAGGCTCACCCGCCCGCTCTGCATGTTGCATCAAGGCCTTGTGCAAAGCGGCCTTTGCCCCCCTCTCACCATGCACCAACAGCACCTTGCCTGGCTGCGCCTGACCACCCAGCGCAAACTGCACCAAACCTGCCTGATCAGCATGTGCGGAATACCCCGATAGCGTCATGACTTTCGCCCGCACCTCGTACATTCTTCCGTCCAGATCAAGCTGCACGAATCCTTCCGCCGCCTCGCTAGCCTGAATCACCGCCCCCGGCGTGCCCTTGGCTTGATAGCCCACAAACATCACCTCATGCCGCGAATCTCCCAACATGGCCTTGAGATAATTGACGATGCGCCCACCCGAGCACATGCCATTGCCGGCGATCACGATCGCCGGGCGCCCGGTGCTCTTGAGGTAGTTGACCACCTGCTGGTGGCGCGCATGGGTGTCTACATTGATCAGCTGGCTGAAACCCAGCGGGTCGCGCCCCTCGGCCAGGCGCGCCCTGGCTTCGGCATTCCAGTAGTCATGCAAGTTCCGATATACGCTGGTAATGCGCTGAGCCAAAGGCGAGTCGAGGATAATGGGCAGTTGCGACCAGTCAATCGGGTCGCCATCGGGGCCCGGGCCGGCGCTACCCAGCAATGCCTTGCGATGAAGTATGCCTTCCAGCTCGTACAGCAGTTCTTGGGTGCGACCCAGACTGAACGCCGGAATGAGGAGGGTGCCCTTGTCAGCCAAGGCCCGATCGATGGCATCTTCCAGCCGCTGCCTGCGGTCGCCGACATGCGGATGCAAGCGGTCACCATAGGTACTTTCCAGCACCAGCACGTCGGCGCGCTCTGGCGGCTGTAGCGGGCGCAACAAGGGATTGCCACACGCCCCCAGGTCACCAGAAAACACGTAGCGGCTATTGGACTGCCCATGCTGCATGTCGCACTCGATATACGCCGAGCCCAGCAGATGACCCGCGCGCTGCAAGCGAATGCGACAGCCAAGGCCTGGGCGCTCGACCAGCGTGTGCCACTGCTCGAACGGCAGGGGCACGATAAGGTCGCAGACGAATTCGAGGTACCGCGCCACCTGGGCAGGGTCACTGCTGACGCTCAGCTTGTAGGCGTCTTCCAGCACCAGCGGTAGCAGCTGTGCGGAAGGCTCACTGCAGAGGATCGGGCCGCGGTATCCGGCGGCCAGCAGCGCAGGGATACGGCCAACGTGATCCAGATGCACATGCGTGATGATCAGGGCCTCGATGCCCTGCACGTCAAAGCCGAGCGACGCAGCGCCTGCGCCTTGCGCTGCCTCGGCGCCCTGCTCCAGGCCGCAGTCGACCAGCAGGCTGGTGAATGGGGCGAGATGCAGTTGGTGACAAGACCCGGTAACGCTGCGGGCACCACCGTGATGGGAAAGGCTGGGATAGTCCATGCTGCGCACACTCACCTGGGCCGAAAATGAAGTGCGCTATTACTCCACGACGACCAGAGCATGCATAGGTGACGCTTTCCTAAGCGAGCGTAGGAAATTTCCCTAGTTACCGCTCAGTGCCGCCTGCCGGGCAGACGCCCTGATCTTGCGCTTGCTGCGCTGCACGCCGTAGGCACCCAACAATGGCCCGACTGCCAGGCCAATCACCAACGCGGCCAACACCAGCACGGCAACCGGCATTGCCGGAGCAGCCCAGCCGAACAGGACCAACGACACGTTTTGCTGGTTTTCCAGCACGAAGAACAGCACCACGGCCGCCAACAGCAGCACGAATACCGCCGCCAGGGCGCGCTTGAGGTTACGCATCAGATTGCTCCTTGAGGGATCAGGTATGAACCTCATCATGCTCGTCTTCATTGACCCGATCGCGCAACTCTTTGCCGGGCTTGAAGTGCGGCACGAACTTGCCTTCGAGGCTGACCGACTGACCGGTCTTCGGGTTACGGCCCACGCGGGGGGCACGATAGTGCAGCGAGAAGCTGCCAAAACCGCGGATCTCGATGCGATCGCCGGTAGCAAGGCATTGTGACATCTGCTCAAGCATGGTCTTGATGGCCAGCTCCACGTCCTTGGACGAGAGCAGCCCTTGATGGGTGACAATACGTTCGATCAGCTCCGACTTCGTCATATTTTTCCCTTCGTTATCAAGCAGCTAGATCATTGCTCAACCAGTTTGTAGCACGCCGGGAAGGATTTGAACAGGGTGGTTCTTGACTTAATAAAAAAATTCAAGATTGAAGTTTTGCAAGAATGGTCTAGCCGGCGGGAGCTTTTAGGTGTCCGGCGATACATTTGTGTTGGAGCGGCAATCGAGCGCCGCCCGCGCGGCGCATCGCGAGCTGCGCTCGCTCCTACGTTTGTTTCGGGCCAGTAACGCCTATGACAGGCGCGCGCGGCCGCCTTGTTTGTACGACGTGATATCGAGCCATGCGCCAAGGCGTACGCGCGCCAATCCCCCAGGAATAATTGGCCCGAAACAAACGTAGGAGCGAGCGCAGCTCGCGATGCGCCGCGCGGGCGGCGCTCGATCTGCGCAACACCGCAAATCCCACGCCATCCATTTACATGCTGAAACCCTGATTAACGCCAGCCCCCATCCACCGCGACTACGCTGCCCCGGCACGCACATACTAAAGGATGAACACAATGACCAAACCCCATGGCTGCAGGCTTCGCCATGCCCGATGCTCGGTATCAGGCAGGCTATACATGCTGACGACTGTCACACACCTGCGTCAGCCCCTGTTCCACAACCTTTACCTTGCCCGCTTGACTATCCACAACCTACGCCATGCAGATCAGCAGCAACACTGTCGCTCGCTAGCCTGGGTACTGATGCCAGACCACTTGCACTGGTTGATCGAACTGAAAGGCACGACGCTTAGCAAACTGATGCAACGCTTCAAGTGCCAATCCAGCAATGCATTGCGCAAGGCCGGGGTGAAGATGTCTCCGATATGGCAGGCAGGTTATTACGACCGCGCTTTGCGCCGAGACGAAGATATTCTCAAGGCGGCAAGGTATATCGTGGCCAACCCGGTCAGGGCCGGGTTAGTCACCAGAGCCAGTGATTACCCGCATTGGGATGCGGTGTGGCTTTGAGGGTATGGAGTGGCCGTGCCTGGGAGATCGAGCGCCGCGCGAGCGGCGCTCGATCTGCGCAACACCACAAGACAACACCCAACTCCCAAAAAAAAGGGCGACCCGAGGGTCGCCCTTTTTTACCGATCAAACAGAACTCAGTTCTGCTTGGCCATTGCTTCGCGCAGCAGCGCAGCCATGGTGGTGTCGGCAGCCGCTTCCGGAGCGTTTTTCAGGCTCTGGATGGCTTCGCGCTCTTCAGCGTCGTCTTTCGATTTGATCGACAGGCTGATAACGCGCGACTTGCGGTCAACGCTGATGATCTTGGCTTCGATCTCTTCGCCTTCCTTCAGAACGTTACGCGCGTCTTCAACGCGGTCACGGCTGATTTCGGAAGCTTTCAGAGTGGCTTCGATGTCGTCGGCCAGAGTGACGATGGCGCCTTTGGCGTCAACTTCTTTCACGATGCCCTTGACGATAGCGCCCTTGTCATTGACAGCAACGAAGTTGGAGAACGGATCGTCTTCCAGCTGCTTGATGCCCAGGGAGATGCGCTCGCGCTCTGGGTCGACCGACAGGATGACGGTTTCCAGCTCGTCGCCCTTCTTGAAACGACGTACGGCTTCTTCGCCGGTTTCGTTCCAGGAGATGTCGGACAGGTGAACCAGGCCGTCAATGCCGCCGTCCAGGCCGATGAAGATACCGAAGTCGGTGATCGACTTGATGGTACCGGTGATCTTGTCACCCTTGTTGAACTGGCCGGAGAAGTCTTCCCATGGGTTGGACTTGCACTGCTTGATACCCAGGGAGATACGACGACGCTCTTCGTCGATGTCCAGAACCATGACTTCCACTTCGTCGCCAACCTGAACGACTTTCGACGGGTGGATGTTCTTGTTGGTCCAGTCCATTTCGGAAACGTGTACCAGACCTTCAACGCCTTCTTCCAGCTCAGCGAAGCAGCCGTAGTCGGTCAGGTTGGTAACGCGAGCTTGTACGCGAGTACCTTCTGGGTAACGGGCAGTGATAGCTACCCACGGATCTTCGCCCATTTGCTTCAGACCCAGCGAAACGCGGTTGCGCTCGCGGTCGAACTTCAGAACGCGTACGTCGACTTCGTCGCCAACGTTAACGATTTCCGATGGGTGCTTGATGCGCTTCCAGGCCATGTCGGTGATGTGCAGCAGGCCGTCGATACCGCCCAGGTCCACGAATGCGCCGTAGTCGGTGAGGTTCTTGACGATACCTTTGACTTGCTGGCCTTCCTGCAGGGTTTCCAGCAGGGCTTCGCGCTCGGCGGAGTTCTCGGCTTCCAGCACGCTGCGACGGGAAACGACAACGTTGTTGCGCTTCTGGTCCAGCTTGATGACCTTGAATTCCAGCTCTTTGCCTTCCAGGTGGGTGGTGTCGCGCACTGGGCGGACATCAACCAGGGAGCCCGGCAGGAACGCACGGATGCCGTTAACGTCGACAGTGAAGCCGCCCTTAACCTTACCGTTGATAACGCCCTTGACCACTTCTTCGGCGGCGAAAGCTGCTTCCAGAACAATCCAGCACTCGGCGCGCTTGGCTTTTTCACGGGACAGTTTGGTTTCGCCAAAGCCGTCTTCGACCGCGTCCAGCGCAACGTGCACTTCGTCACCGACCTTGATGGTCAGCTCGCCAGCTTCGTTGTAGAACTGCTCGAGCGGGATGACGCCCTCGGACTTCAGGCCAGCGTGTACGGTAACCCAGTCGCCGTCGATGTCGACAACGATACCGGTGATGATCGCACCCGGCTGAAGATTGAGGGTTTTCAGGCTTTCTTCAAAGAGTTCTGCAAAGCTTTCGCTCATTTTAATTCCTGTAAATTCGGGCGAAACAAACGCCCTCGCCACATTCCAGACAATGTGGGTCTGTTTTAAGTAAAGGAAAGCCGGCAGGACGTTGACTGGTGCCCCTGCCTGCTCTCCTGGCTATCAGAGGAGGTCGCGCTGGGCGATCTCGCTCCTGATACGTTGCAACACCTGCTCGATGGACAACTCGGTAGAGTCCAACTGAATGGCATCGACCGCTGGTTTCAGCGGGGCCACTGCACGTTGGGTGTCGCGTTCATCACGCGCACGAATCTCATCCAGCAGACTCGACAGACTAACATCTTCACCCTTGCCCTTCAACTGCAGGTAGCGACGACGTGCGCGCTCCTCCGCGCTGGCGGTAAGGAAGACCTTCAACGGCGCGTCGGGGAACACCACGGTGCCCATGTCGCGACCGTCGGCGATCAGGCCCGGCGCCTCGCGGAACTCACGCTGACGCACCAGCAGGGCATCACGCACCGCCGGCAGCGAAGCCACCATCGACGCACCCGCACCTACCGTTTCGGTACGGATGACGTTACTGACGTCTTCACCCTCAAGGATGATCTGTTGCAGCTTACCGGGCTCGGCGGCGATGAACTGCACATCCAGATGGGCGGCAAGCTTGGTAAGCAGCTCTTCGTTGGTGAGGTCGACACCGTGATTACTGGCGTTGAACGCCAGCAAGCGGTACAGCGCACCCGAATCCAGCAGCTTCCAGCCCAGCTCGCGAGCCAGCAGGCCGGCGACCGTGCCCTTGCCCGAGCCGCTAGGCCCGTCGATGGTGATAACCGGCGCCAGCGAATTCACGACTTGCCCTCTTCCGCCACGCGGATACCCACTTCGGCACACAGCGCCAGGAAGTTGGGGAACGAGGTGGCGACGTTGGCGCAGTCATGGATGCGGATGGGCGCGCTGGCGCGCAGCGAGGCCACGCTGAAAGCCATGGCAATGCGGTGGTCACCGTGGCCATGCACTTCGCCACCGCCCAACTGGCCACCGTCGATGATGATGCCATCCGGGGTCGGTTCACACTGGATGCCCAGGGTGATCAGGCCGTCAGCCATCACCTGGATACGGTCGGATTCCTTCACCCGCAGCTCTTCGGCGCCACGCAGCACGGTACGCCCTTCGGCGCAGGCGGCGGCCACGAACAGCACCGGGAACTCGTCGATGGCCAGCGGTACCAGTTCTTCCGGGATATCAATGCCCTTGAGCTTGGCACCACGCACACGCAGATCAGCCACCGGCTCGCCGCCGACTTCACGCTGGTTTTCCAGGGTAATGTCGCCGCCCATCAGGCGCAGGATGTCGATCACGCCGGTACGGGTCGGGTTGATGCCTACGTGCTCCAGCACCAGCTCGGAGCCCTCAGCGATCGAAGCTGCCACCAGGAAGAACGCTGCCGAGGAAATGTCCGCCGGCACTTCGATGCGGGTAGCGGTGAGTTTGCCACCGGACTGCAGCGAGGCAACCGGGCCGTTCGACTCGACCGCATAGCCAAAGCCGCGCAGCATGCGCTCAGTGTGGTCACGGGTTGGCGCAGGCTCGGTGACGGTGGTCTTGCCTTCGGCGTACAGGCCGGCCAGCAACAGGCACGATTTGACCTGGGCGCTGGCCATCGGCAGCGTGTAGGTCAATGCCTTGAGCTTGCTACCGCCGCGAATGGTCAGCGGTGGGCGGCCTTCCGGACCTGTCTCGACCACGGCGCCCATTTCGCGTAGCGGGTTGGCCACACGGTTCATCGGGCGCTTGGACAGCGAAGCGTCGCCTGTCATGGTGACGTCGAACGGCTGGCCGGCCAGCAGGCCCGACAGCAGGCGCATCGAGGTGCCGGAGTTACCTACATAGAGCGGCCCGGGTGGTGGCTTGAGGCCGTGCAGGCCAACGCCGTGAATGGTCACGCGACCGTGGTTGGGGCCCTCGATGACCACACCCATGTCACGGAATGCCTGCAGGGTCGCCAGCGCGTCTTCACCTTCGAGGAAGCCTTCGACTTCGGTGGTGCCTTCGGCCAGCGAGCCGAGCATGATCGAGCGATGGGAAATCGACTTGTCGCCCGGTACACGAATACGCCCGTTCAGGCGGCCACCCGGTTGGGCCAGGAAAATCAGATCGTTGGCGTTCATAGCGTCCACATAGGCCCGGCGGGCCAGGATTTTACTGAAATGCTCGCGGGCAACCCGTGCGCGGGTGAATACACCCAGCAGCTGGTGCCCGTCCCCTTCAGCGATCGCGTCGCGCAAGGCGTCGAGATCGCTGCGATATGTATCTAGCGTGCGCAAGACAGCGTCGCGGTTGGCGAGGAAGATGTCGTGCCACATGGTCGGGTCGCTGCCAGCGATTCTTGTGAAATCGCGGAAACCTCCCGCAGCGTACCGGAAGATCTCGAGGTTTTCATTGCGTTTGGCCAACGAGTCGACCAAGCCAAAGGCCAGCAAGTGCGGCAAGTGACTGGTGGCTGCCAGCACTTCATCATGGCGCTCGACCGACATGTGCTCCACATCAGCATCCAGCGCACGCCACAGGCGGTCGACCAGCGCTAGCGCGGCAGGATCGGTTTCGGCCAGCGGCGTGAGGATGACCTTGTGACGGCGGAACAGGGCAGCGTTGGAGGCCTCTACCCCGCTCTGCTCGGAACCGGCGATGGGGTGGCCGGGGACGAAGCGCGGCAAGCGCTGCCCGAAGACGACGCGCGCCTCACGGACGACATTGCCCTTGGCGCTACCGACATCGGTGATGATCGCGTCACCCAGGTCGAGCCGGGCCAGGCGGGCCAGCACTTTTTCCATGGCCAGGATCGGCACGGCCAGCTGGATCACATCGGCACCCACACAAGCGGCAGCGAGGTCTTCTTCGCAGCGATCGACCACGCCCAGGGCCACAGCCTGCTTGCGCGAAGGGGCATCCAGGTCGACACCGACCACTTCGCGGCACAGGCCGCTTTCACGCAGGCCCTTGGCGAAAGAGCCGCCGATCAGGCCGAGACCGACCACGACCAGGCGGTTGATGATGGGTGCGGGTTTGGTTTTTGCTGCATTTACCACTGGTGCGAACCCTGTTCAGAAATCAAGACAGCCTGCTGGACCCTATGGGGCCTTGAATCAAAGCACCGCCTTCGGATAAGAGCCCAGCACCTTCAGCGCCACAGCCTCCTGGCTGATCTGCTCCAGCACCGCTTTGATCAGCGGGTCGCGGTGGTGGCCAACGAAGTCGATGAAGAACACGTAGGTCCACTTGCCACTGCGCGACGGGCGGGTCTCGATGCGGGTCAGGTCGATGCCGTTCTGATGGAACGGCACCAGCAGCTCGTGCAAGGCACCGGGCTTGTTGCTCATCGAAACGATGATCGAAGTCTTGTCGTCGCCCGTCGGCGGCACTTCCTGGTTGCCGATCATCAGGAAGCGCGTGGAGTTGTCCGGGCGGTCTTCGATCTTCTCGGCCAGGCGAGTCAGACCATACAGGTTGGCTGCCATATCACCGGCGATCGCCGCCGAATTCCACTCACCCTTGACGCGCTTGGCGGCCTCGGCATTGCTCGATACAGCGACGCGCTCCACGTTCGGGTAGTGCGCGTCCAGCCACTTGCGGCACTGGGCCAGCGACTGAGCGTGGGAGTAGATACGGGTGATGCTGTCGGTCTTGGTATTTTCGCCCACCAGCAGGTGGTGGTGGATACGCAGCTCGACCTCGCCGCAAATCACCATGTCGTGCTCAAGGAAGCTGTCCAGGGTATGGCTGACAGCGCCTTCGGTGGAGTTTTCCACCGGCACCACGCCGAAATTGACAGCACCGGCCGCCACTTCACGGAACACTTCGTCGATGGCTGCCATCGGGCGGCTGATCACCGCGTGACCAAAGTGCTTCATGGCCGCCGCCTGGGTGAAAGTACCCTCAGGGCCGAGATAGGCGATTTTCAGCGGTTCTTCCAGGGCCAGGCACGAGGACATGATTTCGCGGAACAGCCGCGCCATCTCTTCGTTGCCCAGCGGGCCTTTGTTGCGCTCCATCACGCGCTTGAGCACCGCAGCCTCACGCTCAGGGCGGTAGAACACCGGCTTCTCGCCTTCTTTCAGCGAGGCGGTCTTGACCCGGGCCACTTCTTCGGCGCAACGGGCGCGGTCGCTGATCAGCTCGAGGATTTTCTCGTCGAGGCTGTCGATGCGTACGCGCAGCGCCTTGAGCTCCTGTTCGGACATCAGCCGTGCTCCTTCTCGAATTCAGCCATGTAGCCCACCAGCGCTTCCACTGCTTCCAGGCCCAGGGCGTTGTAGATGGAAGCGCGCATGCCGCCCACCGAGCGGTGGCCCTTGAGGTTGAGCAGGCCACGGGCATCGGCACCGGCAAGGAAGGCCTTGTCCAGGCGCTCGTCAGCCAGGCGGAACGGCACGTTCATCCACGAACGGGCGTTGTGGCTGATCGGGTTGGTGTAGAAATCGCTGTTGTCGATGAAGCCATAAAGACGCTCTTTCTTGGCGCGGTTGCGCTGCTCCATGGCGTCGACGCCACCCTGCTCTTTCAGCCACTCGAAGACCAGGCCCGAGAGGTACCAGGAGTAAGTGGCCGGGGTGTTGTACATCGAGCCGTTGTCAGCTGAAACCTTGTAGTCGAGCATGGTCGGGCAGCTGCTGCGGGCATGCCCCAGCAGGTCTTCACGCACGATCACCACCACCAGGCCACTCGGGCCGATGTTCTTCTGCGCACCGGCGTAGATCAGGCCGTACTGGGACACGTCGATGGGACGCGAGAGGATGTCGGACGACATATCGACCACCAGCGGGACGTCACCGGTTTCCGGCACCCAGTCAAACTGCAGGCCACCGATGGTCTCGTTGGATGCATAGTGCACGTAGGCGGCGTTTTTGGTCAGGTTCCACTCGTTCTGGCCCGGGATCGCCAGGTAGTCGTAAGGCTTGGCGCTGGCGGCGACGTTGACATTGCCGAAGCGGCGCGCTTCTTCGATGGCTTTTTTCGACCAGATGCCGGTTTCGATGTAGTCGGCAGTGCCGTTTTCCGGCAACAGGTTCAGCGGGATTTCAGCGAACTGCTGGCTGGCGCCGCCCTGCAGGAACAGCACCTTGTAGTTGGAGGGGACGGACAGCAGGTCACGCAGGTCCTGCTCGGCCTTTTCGGCGATGGCCACGTAGTCGTCGCTGCGATGGCTCATTTCCATCACCGACAAGCCCTTGCCGTTCCAGTCCAGCATTTCGGCCTGGGCGCGCTGCAAAACAGCGTCAGGAAGCGCGGCAGGGCCTGCGCAGAAGTTAAAGGCTCGTTTGCTCACATCCACTCTCGCTCTAATAGATCTAAACAGCTAGTTCTGCGGGAACCCTGTGGGAGCGGGCTTGCCCGCGAACACCGGCGAAGCCGGTGCCATACACCGCGGCGCCTCATTCGCGGGCAAGCCCGCTCCCACAGGGCCAGGCAATGCCCGGCCTATTCAGTCAAACGGGGCGACCTTGGTCGCCCCGCTCGGGTTTACGCTTGCTTACTCCTGCGGGGCCTCTTCGGCGCCAGCAGCTTCTTCGTTGTCTGGCGCCTCAGCCTCGACGCCCTCTTCGTCCGTCTCGATCACATCGTCGAGTTCGTCCTCGGAAGGCTCCTGGATACGCTCCAGGCCCACCAACGTCTCGTCGGTAGCCAGCTTGATCAAGGTCACGCCCTGGGTGTTACGGCCCAGGCTGGACACCTCACCTACCCGTGTACGCACCAGCGTACCCTGGTCGGAGATCAGCATGATCTCTTCGCCTTCCTGCACCTGGATGGCGCCGATCAGCAGACCGTTGCGCCCTTTGGTACCCATGGCGATCACACCCTGGCCACCGCGGCCGCGACGCGGGAACTTGGACAGCGGGGTGCGTTTGCCGAAGCCACGCTCGGAGGCAGTCAGGATCTGCGCACCCGATTCCGGGATCAGCATGGAAATGATCTGCTGCCCCTTGCCCAGCTTCATGCCGCGTACGCCACGGGCGTTACGGCCCATTTCGCGCACCACGCTTTCAGCGAAGCGGATCACCTTGCCGGCGTCGGAGAACATCATGACTTCCTTGGCGCCGTCAGTAATGGCGGCAGCGATCAGGGTGTCACCTTCTTTCAGCTTGAGGGCAATCAGGCCGTTGGAGCGCGGACGGGCGAACTGCACCAGTGGGGTCTTCTTCACGGTACCCGAAGCGGTGGCCATGAAGATGTAGGCGCCAGTCGGCTCGGCCACCCACTCAGGGGTATCGCCGTCTTCTTCGTCGACTTCCTCGGCCTCGACCACTTCGCCTTCGAGTACGGCATCTTCCGCCTCGTCCAGCTCTTCTTCGGCGCCAGCGCTCTGCTGCAGGGCCTCGAGGTCGATCTGCAGCATGGCGGTGATGCGCTCACCCTCCTCCAGCGGCAGCAGGTTGACGAGCGGGCGACCACGGGCAGCGCGGGACGCTTCAGGGATGTCGTAGGTTTTCAGCCAGTACACCTTGCCCTTGCTGGAGAACAGCAACAAGGTAGCGTGGCTGTTGGCGACCAGCAGGTGCTCGATGTAGTCCTCGTCCTTCACCCCGGTAGCCGACTTGCCTTTGCCGCCACGGCGCTGGGCCTGGTAGGCGGACAGCGGCTGGGTCTTGGCGTAGCCGCCGTGGGAGATGGTGACCACACGCTCTTCTTCCGGGATCATGTCGCCGTAGCTGAGGTCGTGGCGCGCATCGAGAATTTCGGTACGCCGGGCATCGCCGTATTCGGCACGGATGGCTTCCAGCTCTTCGCGGATCACTTCCATCAGGCGCTCGGCGCTGCTGAGGATGCGGATCAGCTCGCCGATCTGCTCGAGGATTTCCTGGTACTCGGCCAGCAGCTTCTCGTGCTCAAGGCCGGTCAGGCGGTGCAGGCGCAGGTCGAGAATGGCCTGGGCCTGCTCTGGCGACAGGAAGTACTTGCCGTCATGCAGGCCGTATTGCTCTGGCAGGTCTTCAGGGCGGCAGGAATCGGCGCCGGCGCGCTCGACCATGACCTGCACGGCACTGGATTCCCACGGCGTGGAAACCAGGGCTTCCTTGGCTTCGGACGGCGTCGGCGAGGCCTTGATCAGGGCGATGACCGGGTCGATGTTGGACAGCGCGACCGCCTGGCCTTCAAGGATGTGGCCGCGTTCGCGGGCCTTGCGCAGCTCGAACACGGTACGCCGGGTCACCACTTCACGGCGGTGACGGACGAACGCTTCGAGCAGGTCCTTGAGGTTGAGCAGGCGCGGACGGCCGTCGACCAGGGCCACCACGTTGATACCGAACACACTCTGCAGCTGGGTTTGCTGATAGAGGTTGTTGAGCACCACCTCCGGCACCTCGCCGCGACGCAGCTCGATGACGATGCGCATGCCGTCCTTGTCGGACTCGTCGCGCAGCTCGGTGATGCCTTCGATCTTCTTCTCTTTTACCAGCTCGGCGATCTTTTCGATCAGGCGCGCCTTGTTCAGCTGGTACGGCAACTCGGTCACGACGATCTGCTGGCGGCCGCCGACCTTGTCGATGTCTTCGATTTCGGAACGGGCACGCATGTAGATGCGGCCACGGCCGGTACGATAGGCCTCGATGATGCCTTGGCGACCATTGATGATGCCGGCAGTCGGGAAATCCGGGCCCGGGATGTGCTGCATCAGCTCATCGATGGTGACTTCCGGGTTGTCGATCAGCGCCAGGCAGCCGTCGATGACTTCACCGAGGTTGTGCGGCGGGATGTTGGTCGCCATGCCCACGGCGATACCGCTGGAGCCGTTGACCAGCAGGTTGGGAATACGGGTCGGCATGACCGCCGGGATCTGCTCGGTGCCGTCGTAGTTGGGCACCCAGTCGACGGTTTCTTTGTGCAGGTCGGCCAGCAGCTCGTGGGCCAGCTTGGTCATGCGCACTTCGGTGTATCGCATGGCTGCGGCGTTGTCGCCGTCCACCGAACCGAAGTTGCCCTGGCCGTCGACCAGCAGGTAGCGCAGCGAGAACGGCTGGGCCATACGCACGATGGTGTCGTAGACCGCAGTGTCGCCGTGCGGGTGGTACTTACCGATCACGTCACCGACCACACGGGCGGATTTCTTGTACGGCTTGTTCCAGTCGTTGCCCAGTTCGCTCATCGCATAGAGAACGCGACGATGCACGGGCTTCAAGCCGTCACGCGCATCGGGCAGCGCTCGCCCGACAATCACGCTCATCGCGTAGTCGAGGTAAGACTGTCTCAGTTCGTCTTCGATATTGACCGGGAGGATTTCTTTGGCCAGTTCGCCCATGAGAAGCCTGATTCCTTTTTCTGGTGAAACTTCGCAGCTCCATCAAGGGCCGAACGAAGCTCGCCGCCGCAGCGCATAAGGGTGCGACGACTTACGACAAATCAATGAGTTGTGCCATGGATCTGCGCAATGAAGGCCGCCGTGATGGGCGGTCCTGGAAACTGCCGGATGTTATCACAAAGGCGGGGGCGGTGGGGAGATGTGGCACGGGGGTGCTTGCCTTTAGTTTTTCGGTGTTTGAGAGATCGAGCGCCGCCCGCGCGGCGCTCGATCTCCAGCTCAATGCAACCGCTTGCGGCACATCAACTGCGCCAGTTTGGCGGTATCAGGGCGTTCGACAATGCCTCGCTCGGTCACGATCACATCGATCAGGTCGGCCGGGGTCACGTCGAACACCGGATTGAACACCTCCACATCCGGCGCCACCCGGGTACCGGCAATGTCCAGCAGCTCGTCGGACGCGCGCTCTTCCAGCGGAATATCCTCGCCAGTGGCCAGGTTCAGGTCGATGCTGGTGCTCGGCGCCACCACCATGAAGCGCACACCGTGGTGCATGGCGCTGACCGCCAGCTGGTAGGTGCCGATCTTGCTGGCCACGTCGCCGTTGGCAGCGATGCAGTCCGCGCCCACCACCACCCAGGTGATGCCTTTGGTCTTCATCAGGTGCGCCAGCGCCGAGTCGGCGCACAGGGTGACCGGGATGCCTTCGTTGGCCAGCTCCCAGGCGGTCAGGCGCGAGCCTTGCAGCCAGGGGCGGGTTTCGCCGGCATACACCCGCTCGACCATGCCTTCGAGGTAGCCGGCGCGGATCACCCCCAACGCGGTACCAAAGCCGCCGCTGGCCAGCGCACCGGCATTGCCATAGGTGAGCAGGGTCTGGGCATTGCCCTGGTGACGGCGAATCAGTTCGATGCCTTGCTGAGCCATGGTCAGGTTGGCTTCACGGTCGCTTTCATGGATGGCCACGGCTTCGGCCTCCAGTGCTGCCAGCACATCTTCATACGGGCGCAGACGCTGCAGGCGCTCGCGCATGCGGTTCAGCGCCCAGAACAGGTTGGCGGCAGTGGGACGCGCCTCGGCGAGGCAGAGGAAGTCCTCTTCAAGGTCCATTTCCCAATCGCCACCTTCGGCCAGCCGCTCCTCAAGGGCCAGCACCAGGCCGTAAGCGGCGGCAATGCCGATGGCCGAAGCGCCGCGCACCGCCATGTCACGGATCGCCGCCGCCACCTGCGCGACATTGTCGCAGGCCAGCCAGCGTTCATCCGAGGGCAGCAGGCGCTGGTCGAGCAGGTGCAAGACGCCGCCCTGCCAGCGGATCCCGGTCACCTTCTCCGCCGCCAAAAGTCGCTCGCGCATCGCCTCTCCCCGTCGTTCGGATATCAAAAGCCGGCGATTATAGCGACCCTCGGGGCCGAGCGCTCGGGTATACTCCGGCGCAATTTTGCGAAGTTTCAGAGGACTGTTCAATGAGCAACGTCGACCGCGCCGAAATCGCCAAGTTCGAAGCGCTGGCCCACCGCTGGTGGGACCGCGAAAGCGAGTTCAAGCCGCTGCACGAAATCAACCCGCTGCGCGTCAACTGGATCGACGAACGCGCCAGCCTGGCCGGCAAGAAGGTGCTGGACGTCGGCTGCGGCGGCGGCATCCTCAGCGAAGCCATGGCCCTGCGCGGTGCCACGGTAACCGGTATCGACATGGGCGAAGCCCCCTTGGCCGTGGCCCAACTGCACCAGCTGGAGTCCGGCGTGCAGGTGGAATACCGGCAGATTACCGCCGAAGCCCTGGCCGAAGAAATGCCCGAACAGTTCGACGTGGTCACCTGCCTGGAAATGCTCGAGCACGTGCCCGACCCGTCTTCGGTGATTCGCGCCTGCTACCGCATGGTCAAGCCGGGTGGCCAGGTGTTCTTCTCCACCATCAACCGCAACCCCAAGGCCTACCTGCTGGCCATCGTCGGCGCCGAGTACATCCTTAAGATGCTGCCGCGCGGCACCCACGACTTCAAGAAGTTCATCCGCCCATCCGAACTGGGCGCGTGGAGCCGCGCTGCCGGCCTCGAAGTCAAAGACATCATCGGCCTGACCTACAACCCGCTGACCAAGCACTACAAGCTCAACAGCGACGTCGACGTCAACTACATGATCCAGACCCTGCGCGAGGAATGAGCATGCGTTTGCGAGCAGTACTCTTCGACATGGACGGCACCTTGCTGGACACGGCGCCAGACTTCATCGCCATCTGCCAGGCCATGCTCGCCGAGCGCGGCCTGCCGGCCGTTGACGACAACCTGATCCGTGGCGTGATCTCGGGCGGTGCCCGCGCCATGGTAGCCGCCACGTTTGCCATGGACCCGGATGCCGAAGGCTTCGAGGCCCTGCGCCTGGAGTTCCTGGAGCGCTACCAGCGCGACTGCGCGGTGCACAGCAAGCTGTTCGACGGCATGGCCGAGTTGCTGGCCGACATCGAGAAAGGCAACCTGGTGTGGGGCGTGGTCACCAACAAGCCGGTGCGTTTCGCCGAGCCGATCATGCAGCAGCTGGGCCTGGCCGAGCGTTCGGCCTTGCTGATCTGCCCGGACCATGTAAAAAACAGCAAGCCCGACCCCGAGCCGCTGATCCTGGCCTGCAAGACCCTGGACCTGGACCCGGCCAGCGTGCTGTTCGTCGGTGACGACCTGCGCGACATCGAGTCTGGCCGCGACGCCGGCACCCGCACGGCGGCGGTGCGTTACGGCTATATTCATCCAGAGGACAACCCTAACAACTGGGGTGCCGACGTGGTGGTGGACCACCCGCTGGAACTGCGCAAAGTGATCGACAGCGCGCTGTGCGGCTGCTGACCCCCGCCAACGAACACGAAGGACCTACCATGTTCGACTACACCGCCCGCCCCGACCTGCTGCAAGGCCGGGTCATCCTGGTTACCGGTGCCGGCCGCGGCATCGGTGCCGCGGCCGCCAAGGCTTACGCCGCACTGGGCGCCACCGTGCTGCTGCTGGGCAAGACCGAGGCCAACCTGAACGAGGTCTACGACCAGATCGAAGCCGCCGGGCACCCGCAACCGGTGGTCATCCCGTTCAACCTGGAAACCGCCCTGCCCCACCAGTACGACGAGCTGGCGGTGATGATCGAGGATCAGTTCGGCCGCCTGGACGGCCTGCTGAACAATGCCTCGATCATCGGCCCGCGCACGCCGCTGGAGCAGTTGTCGGGCGACAACTTCATGCGCGTGATGCACATCAACGTCGATGCCACCTTCATGCTCACCAGCACCCTGCTGCCGCTATTGAAACTGTCGCAAGACGCCTCGGTGGTGTTCACCAGCAGCAGCGTCGGGCGCAAGGGCCGGGCCTACTGGGGTGCCTATGGCGTGTCGAAGTTCGCCACAGAGGGCCTGATGCAGACCTTGGCCGACGAGCTGGAAGGCGTGGCGCCGGTACGCTCCAACAGCATCAACCCGGGCGCCACGCGCACGGCGATGCGCGCCCAGGCCTACCCCAGCGAGAACCCGCAGAACAACCCGCTGCCCGAAGAGATCATGCCGGTGTACCTGTACCTGATGGGGCCGGACAGCACCGGGGTGAATGGGCAGGCGTTCAACGCCCAATAAACCTGTACCGGCCTCTCGCGGGCTTGCCCGCGAAGAGGCCGGTACAGGAAAGCAGATCAGCCCGCTGCCAACGCCGGGCGCAGGCGGCCCTGCTGGCGCCCTTCCAGTTGCATGCATCTTTCCAGGAACAGGAACATGCAGTCGTAACTCTTGCAAATCGCCCTGCGCAGCTCGGTGCGCAGCCCCAGCGTCGGGTTCTCGCCCGCCAGGGTACAGATGATCTCCAGCGCCTCCCACGGGTGCGCATCGTCATACTGGGCATGCATCTTCAGCCACTTCATCGCCCGCTTGCGCTGGTCCTCCGGGAAGCCCAGTGCATAGGTGTCGGTCGAGCACACCACCGCCGACCACTCCCCGGTAGCCCCCTCGATGGCGTAGTTGGTCGCCGCCATGGAAATGGCCAGGTTCTCGGTAGCGCACACGCGCCAGCACCAGTCGTTCAACCCGTTCAGCTCGGGCGGCACTTCCTGGGCCTGCAACTCATGCAGGTGTACGCCATGCGCCTGACACCAGTTCACCCAGTAGTCGGCGTGGTTCAGCTCAACCCGGATATTGCGCATCAACCAGCGCCGCGCCATGTCTTCGCCCTGGTGCCGCCCATAACGGGTCTTGGTCAGGTTGTGGGCCATGTACAGCGAAAACTGCTCCACCACCGGCCAGCCACCGATCAGGTACTGGCGAATGGTCGACTGCTTGAGCTGGCCATCGCGCAGGCGCGCATAGAACTCGTGCTCGACCACCCGGCGCTTGCTTTCGCGACAGTCTTCAATCAGTTGCTGGGCCCACTGTGGGTAGCTGGCGGGGTCCATCAAAGGCCCGATACGAACGAATGCATCAATCACTTTCAGCTCCTTGATCCTTGTGATTTCTAGCTAGCGAAACGTGCCAGGTGCGCGCTGCAACAGAGGCCGGGCGGCGATCCGTTGGCGCTGCAGACTGTCACAGGTGAACACCTGCGGGCGTTCGATCAGGTAACCCTGGGCGTAATCCACGCCTATTTCCTGTAGGGCCTGCTCGATCAAGGGTGTTTCGACGAACTCGGCGATGGTGCGTTTCCCCATGACATGGCCGATATGGTTGATGACCTCGACCATGGCCCGGTTGACCGGGTCGTCGAGCATGTCCTTGACGAAACTGCCGTCAATTTTCAGGAAATCCACGGGTAAATGCTTGAGGTAGGCGAACGAAGACATGCCAGCGCAAAAATCATCGAGCGAGAAGCGGCAGCCCAGCCCCTTCAACTCGTTGATGAAGCGGATGGCGCTACCCAGGTTGGCAATGGCGCTGGTTTCGGTGATTTCGAAACAGATCATCCGTGGCGGGATGGCGTATTCGACAAAGAGCCGCTGCAGGTACTCGAGAAACTTGTCATCGCCGATGCTCGACCCTGACAGGTTGATCGCGCAGATCGACAGCGGCCCTTCACGCCGTTCGTCCAGGCATTGGCGGATGACCTGGAACACATTGCGCACCACCCAGCGGTCCAGCGCGGTCATCAGGCCATAGCGCTCGGCTGCCGGAATGAAGCTGCTGGGCAGAATGGTACGGCCACTTTCGTCGTGCAGGCGCAGCAGGATTTCGATATGGCCCGGGCCTTCGAACGTTTTCAGCGGGGCAATTTCCTGGGCGTACAGGCAGAAGCGGTTTTCTTCCAGGGCCACATGCAAGCGCTGGATCCAGGCCATTTCACCAAAGCGCATGGACAGCTCACTGTCATCGGCGTGGTACACCTGCACGCGGTTGCGCCCCTTTTCCTTGGCCATGTAGCAGGCCATGTCGGCAGCGCGCAGCGAGGTTTCGAGGGTACCGGGGGCCTGGGCCATGTGCACCAGGCCAACACTGACCGTGGTGACGAACGGCCGTCCCTTCCACACGAAATGCAGGCTCTGCACCATCTGGCGTAACTGTTCGGCAATGCGCTCGGCCTGGTCGGGCGGGCAGTTTTCCAGGAGCACGCCAAATTCGTCACCCCCCAGCCGCGCCAGGGTATCGCCTTCACGCAGGCCGGATTGCAGCACGGCGCAGATGTGCCGCAGCAGCTCGTCACCGGCGGCGTGGCCGCAGGTGTCGTTCACCAGCTTGAACTGGTCGAGGTCAAGGAACATCAGCGAATGCCGCCCAGCCTGGCGCGCCAGGTCATTGAGCGCCTGCTCCAGGCGGTACTCGAACTCGCGGCGGTTGGCCAGGCCGGTCAGGGCATCGTGGGTGGCCTGCCAGGACAGGTTGGCGATGTACTGGCGTTCCTGGGTCATGTCATGCAGTACCAGTACGATGCCGCTGACCTGGCCATCGCTGACGATGGGCGAGCCTACCAGGTTGATCGACACGGTGCTGCCATCCAGGCGCTGAATCAGCCGGGCATGCTCCGCGCCGCCCTTGAGGCTACCGCTAAGCACCTGCTCGACCAGGCTGCTGCCATCTTCTTCAGCCTGCTCGTCTACCAGGCTGAACAGCGCTGACAACGGCAGGCCATGGGCCTGACCAGACTGCCAGTGGGTCAGTTGCTCGGCGGCCGGGTTCATGTAGCCGATACTGCCCTCCACATCGGTGGTGATCACCGCATCACCAATGGCCTGCAGGGTGATCTGTGCCCGCTCCTTTTCCTCCTGCAGGGCACTGGCGAAGGCTTGGCGCTGGGCCAGCAGCTTGCTGGAGCGGCGCCACGCGATAGCAATGAGAAACATGGCCGTCAGCAGGTTGGTGATCAGCAGCACCCGCAACAGCATGCGCGAGCCTTCACCCAGCGCATCACTGAACGCCTTGGCGGCGGGTGTGACACCCTCGTTGATGGTGACGATACGGGCCTTCCAGGCACTCACTGCCTGGGCGTCTACCGGGCCGGTGGCAAAGCTCTGGCGCATCTCGCCAGCCAGCACATCGAGCTTGGCCAGGTAATCGTCGCCAATGTCCCAGTAGTCGATGGCTGTCTGCATATAGCTGATGTTGCGGAAATTGCGGTAGAACCAGATGATCCGCTCGACATCGTCGGGGTGGTTGCCACCCTGCAGCACCGCCCGGCGCGCCGCATCCAGATCAGGGCTGGGCTGGTCGAGCACCTCGCGCAACTGGTGGTCACCCTGCGGCACGGTAATGGCTTGGCGATAGCGCTGATAGGTGCTGTCGTCGCGGGTTTCGGCGTACAGGTTAAGGTAGTAAATGGCGTCTTTCTGGGCCTTGGACCACAGGCTTTCGCCCGCGACATAGGCGCGCACGGCCGACAGCGTATAAAGGCTGAGGCTGCCCAACGCTACCTGGAAGACCACAACGGCGATGAAGGGCCAGGTGATGCCGAGCAACTTTGGCGCTTCTAGAGTGCGATGTCCCTTCATGGATTCCCTGTCACAGAGCAGATAAGGCGCAAATCAACCCAGACAAGCACAGCGTAGGCCATTTGCCATCGTTGTGGAGGGGATTTTTATGACAGGGAATCGGGGGATTTGTACAGTTTGAACGTCAGCTTTGCTGCAGGTGCCCATAAAGCTTGGCGTATAACCCACCCTCGGCAATCAGTTGCTGGTGGCCACCCTCTTCGGCGACATGCCCACCATCGAATACCAGCACCCGGTCGGCCTGTTTCACGGCCGACAGGCGGTGGGCGATGATCAGCGTGGTACGGCCGCTGAGGAAGCGCGCCAATGCCTGATGCAGGTTGTACTCGGTGGCAGCGTCCAGCGCCGAGGTGGCCTCGTCGAGGATCACCACCTTGGGCTCGGCCAACACCATGCGGGCGATGGCCAGGCGCTGACGCTGGCCGCCGGACAAGCGCACGCCGGAACGCCCCACCACACTGTCCAGGCCCTGCGGCAAGGCCGCAACGGTGGCATCCAGCTGAGCGATGCGCAGCGCTTGCCAGCAGGCGTCGTCGCTGCAGTCGCGGCCCATGTTCAGGTTGGCGCGTACGGTGTCGTTGAACAGTGACGGGTGCTGCAACACCACCGCCACGTTTTCACGCAGGGTTTCCAGGCCGATTTCCTGCAGGCTGGCCCCCCCAAAGCGGATGGTACCGGCCTGGGCGCTATAGAGGCCCAGCAACAGTTGCACCAAGGTGCTTTTGCCGCCGCCACTGGCACCGACAATCGCTACCTTTTCACCCGGGGCGATGGACAGGTCCAGGTTATCCAGCACTGGCTCGTCGGCATAGGCAAAACGCAAGTCGCGCACCTCTATACCCACCGTGTCACGCCCGACGAACGGGTCGCAGGCGGCCGGGTACTGCGGCTCGTCAGCACGCGCCAACAGCTCGTTGAGGCGGCTCAGCGCACCGCCAGCGGCATAGTAGGCGTATTGCAGGTTGAGCAGCTGTTCGACCGGGCCGATCATGAACCACAGGTAGCTGAACACCGCCAGCATCTGGCCGATCGACAAGTCGGAGAACAGCACGGTGAGCATGGCGGCTGCCCGGAAAATGTCGATGCCGAACTGGAACAGCAGGCCACTGGCACGGCCACTGGCATCGCTTTTCCACTGCGAATCCACAGCGTAGTCGCGCACTTCGCGGGCACGCAGGCCAAGGCGGCCCAGGAAGTAGCCCTGGCGGTTGCCGGCACGGATTTCCTGGATGGCATCGAGCGTTTCCGCCAGCGCCTGGGTAAAACGCGCGGTGCTGTCGTTTTCGAGCTTTTTCAGGTGTTTGACGCGCTTGCCCAGCTGCACGGTGAAGTAGATCACCAGCGGGTTGAACAGCAAGATCAGCAACGCCAGCTGCCAGTGCATCCAGATCAGGATTGCCGCCGTGCCGGTCAACGTCAGCATGGCCACCAGGAAACGGCTGAGGGTTTCGCCCACGAACTTGTCGAGGGTGTCCAGGTCGGTGACCAGGTGAGTGGTTACCGTGCCGCTGCCCAGGCTTTCGTATTCTTTCAGCGAAATGCGCTTGAGCCGCTCTATAAGGCGAATTCGCAGGCGGTAGACGATGTCCTTGGCCAAGCCGGCAAACAGCTTGGCCTGGATCACGTTGAACGCCAGCGCCGCCAGGCGCAGGCACAGGGTGAGCACCAGCATCAGGCCGATGTAGCCGGCTGCCACCTGCCAGCTGGACGGCAGCAGGTGGTTCATCCACTTCAGCGCGGCATCGCCATGGCCCAGCAGCACTTCATCCACCAGCAGCGGCAGCAGCAGCGGAATGGGCACGCTGCAACACGCCGCCAGCACAGCGGTGAGGTTGGCGGACCAGAGGTTTTGCTTGTGGTGCAGGGCCAGACGGCGGATTTCCGCCCAGCTCAGTCGATCGGCCGCAGTGTATGGCTTGCCCGGTACCGGGTCGGGTGACCCAGGCGCATCAAGCACAGGCGGCCTGCTGCAGCCAACGGCCGAGCAAGGGTTGCAGGCGCTCCAGCGGCTGGTAGCCGTTGGTCAGCAGGGCCAGTTGGCCGTTGCGCTCGGCCAGCAAGGTCGGGAAACCGGCGATACCCAGGTCCTGTGCCCAGCTGAAGTCGGCCGCAGTGGCCGCACGGGTATCGGCACGGGCGAAGGTTTCGGCGAACACGGCACGGTCGAAGCCCGCCTGCTCGGCCAGCTCGACCAGCTGCGGCGCGGTGGTCACATCCACGCCCTGCTCGTAGAACGAACGCTGAATCAGCGCCAGCAGCGGCCAGACGCGCTCGGCGTCCAGCTCGCGGGCCGTGACCAGGGCACGGCAGGCCGGTTCGGTGTCGTAGACGAAGCCGTCGGGCATGGCCCCCTCGAAGCGGAACGGCTGGCCGGTGGCGTCGGCCACCGCCTGCCAGTGTTCGAGGATGTACTTGCGGGTAGAGCTGTCCAGCGCACTGCCACCCGTGCGCAGCCCGCCCACCACCAGACGGGTGGCGATACCGGCCTCACGCGCCTGGGCGATCAGGGCCGCCGCCACTGGCGCGAAACCCCAGCACCAGGAGCACATCGGGTCCATCACATAGATCAGGCGTGCAGACATGCCTCAAGCCTCGGCTTTGTAGTTGTAACCGATCGGGTGCGGCAGGTTGCGGGCCTTGGCCAGCTCGATCTGCTTCTGCCGATCGATGGCACTGCGCCGGGTCTTTTCGCTCAAGGTGTCCCAGCAATGCGGGCAGCTGACCCCTGGCGAATAGTGCTCGGACGCGCGCTCCTCTGCATTGATCGGGTGGCGGCAGGCGTGGCACTGGTCGTACTCGCCTTCGCTCAGGTCATGGCGCACCGTGACGCGGTTGTCGAAGACGAAGCAGTCGCCGTCCCACAGGCTTTCTTCCTGAGGCACTTCCTCGAAGTATTTCAGGATACCGCCCTTAAGATGATAGACCGCCTCGAAGCCTTCACCGAGCATGTAGCTGGAGGCTTTTTCGCAACGGATGCCGCCGGTGCAGAACATGGCCACCTTCTTGTGCTTGCTCGGGTCGAAGTTGGCCTTGATGTACTCCGGGAACTCGCGGAAGGTCTCGGTCTTGGGGTCGATGGCACCTTTGAAGGTACCAATGGCCACTTCGTAGTCGTTGCGGGTGTCGATCAGCAGCACTTCCGGGTCGCTGATCAGGGCGTTCCAGTCCTTGGGCTCGACATAGGTGCCGACCGCCTGGTTGGGGTCTACGCCTGGCACGCCGAGGGTGACGATTTCTTTCTTGAGCTTGACCTTGGTGCGGTAGAACGGCTGTTCGTCGCAGTACGACTCTTTGTGGTCGACATCGACCAGGCGCGGGTCGTTGCGCAGCCAGGCCAGCAGGCCATCGATGCCTTCGCGGGTGGCCGACACAGTGCCGTTGATGCCCTCGTGGGCCAGCAGCAGGGTGCCTTTGACGTTGTTGTCGAGCATGGCCTTGAGCAGCGGCTCACGCAGCTCGACGTAGTCTTCCAGGGTGACGAACTTGTACAGCGCCGCGACGACGATGGCTTGAGACATGAAGCAGGTTCTCCAGGTGGTTGCCCTCGTAAGGGGCGGACCGGGTTGACAAATAAAAACGCGCCGACAAGCGGCGCGTTGCGAATTCTACCAGAACGACAGAAAGGTTTCAGTGCCCGCCGCCCGCACACACCGGCGAGGCCGGTGCAACGCCGACCTTGGCCCACTCTTCGGCGGTGTAGGTATGGATGGCCAGGGCGTGAATTTCGCCCATCAGCTCACCCATGGTGGCGTACACCTTCTGGTGGCGCTTGACGCTGTTCAACCCGGCAAACTGCTCGCTGACGATCACTGCCTTGTAGTGGGTCTCCTGACCACGACTGTGCATGTGGCTTTCGTTGAGCACTTGCAGGTGTTCCGGCGCCAAGGCCGCCAGTTGCTGTTCAATGCGCTGCTGCATGGTCATTGCGGCGTACTCACTTCTTCGCCGGAGCGGCGGCCTTGCCCGCGTTCGGGTCCAGCTCTTTGGTCATGTCTTCCAGCAGCTTGTTCACCACCGGTACTGCGGGTTCCAGGCTCTGCTGGGTCAGCTGGGCCGACTGCTGGGTGACCTTGGGCATTTCACGCAGCACTTTCTTGCCCAGCGGCGATTCGTAGAACTTGACCAGGTCTTTCAGTTCCTGCTCGGTGAACGTCTGGGTGTACAGGTCGACCATCTTCGGCTTCAGCTTGTTCCAGCCGATGGCGTTGTCCAGTGCGGCGTTGGCCTTGGCCTGATAGCTTTCCAGTACCGGCTGCTTGGCGGCCGGGGCCTTGGTCTGGGCGAAGCGCTGGGCGAACATCTGCTGCACTTGCATATAAACCGGGGTGCCCAGCTTGTCGGCGTTGGCCAGGGTCAGGAACTTCTCGGCAGCAGCGTTATGGCTGGCGGTGGCAGCGAGCACCTGGCCGCTGGCGCAAACCAGGGCAACGGCGGCACAAAGGACACGGAGACGGGTCATTGCATTTCCTTCAAAGAGAGGGAGGCGGGTACCTCAGAGTAGAGCATTCTGCGCCGTGGTGGCGATGTGCTCAAGTGGCACGACGAGCGACGGAACCGCTCTGTCGATTCAGGGCCTAAACTGCGAATTCGAACTACACAGGAGTGCGTACAGAATGAGCCGTATCGAGACAGACAGCCTGGGCCCGGTCGAAGTTCCGGAGGACGCCTATTGGGGTGCGCAGACCCAGCGTTCGCTGATCAACTTCGCCATTGGCAAGGAACGCATGCCCCTTGCGGTGCTGCACGCCCTGGCGCTGATCAAGAAGGCCGCTGCACGCGTCAACGACCGCAATGGCGCCCTGCCGGCCGACATCGCCCGGCTGATCGAACAGGCCGCCGACGAAGTGCTGGATGGCCAGCATGACGACCAGTTTCCGTTGGTCGTCTGGCAAACCGGCAGCGGCACCCAGAGCAACATGAACGTCAACGAAGTGATTGCCGGGCGCGCCAACGAACTGGCCGGCAAGGGCCGTGGCGGCAAGGCACCGGTGCACCCCAACGACCACGTCAACCGCTCGCAAAGCTCCAACGACTGCTTCCCCACCGCCATGCACATTGCTGCCGCCCAGGCAGTGCATGAAAAACTGCTGCCGGCCATCGCCGAACTGTCGTCGGGCCTGGCCGAGTTGTCGGCGCGCCACCAAAAGCTGGTGAAGACCGGCCGCACGCACATGATGGATGCCACGCCAATCACCTTCGGCCAGGAAGTCTCGGCCTTCGTTGCCCAGCTCGATTACGCCCAGCGAGCCATCCGCGCCACCCTGCCGGCGGTCTGTGAGCTGGCCCAGGGCGGCACCGCCGTGGGTACCGGCCTTAATGCACCGCATGGTTTTGCCGAGGCCATCGCTGCCGAGCTAGCGGCGGAGTCCGGCCTGCCGTTCGTCACTGCGCCAAACAAGTTTGCCGCCCTCGCCGGCCACGAACCGCTGACCAGCCTGGCGGGCGCCCTGAAGACCCTGGCCGTGGCCCTGATGAAAATTGCCAACGACCTGCGCCTGCTCGGTTCCGGCCCTCGCGCCGGGCTGGCCGAAGTGCGCCTGCCAGCCAACGAACCCGGCAGCTCGATCATGCCGGGCAAGGTCAACCCTACCCAGTGCGAGGCACTGTCGATGCTGGCCTGCCAGGTGCTGGGCAACGACGCGGCCATCGGCTTTGCCGCCAGCCAAGGGCACTTGCAACTGAACGTGTTCAAGCCGGTGATCATCCATAACCTGTTGCAGTCGATCGAGTTGCTGGCGGATGGCTGTCGCAACTTTCAGGAGCACTGCGTGGCGGGTATCGAGCCGGATGCCGGGCAGATGGCTGAGCACCTGGAGCGCGGGTTGATGCTGGTGACGGCGCTTAACCCGCATATTGGCTATGACAAGTCGGCGGAGATTGCCAAGAAGGCTTATAGCGAGGGCAAGACCTTGCGCGAGGCGGCGCTGGAGTTGAAGTACCTGACCAATGAGCAGTTCGACCAGTGGGTAAGGCCGGAGAACATGCTGGCACCGGGTGGTAAAGGCTGAACCACCTATAACCTGTACCGGCCTCTTCGCGGGCTTGCCCGCGAAGAGGCCGGTACAGGCAGCCGAGCACTTCAGCTATTTTTTGTCCTTGGCAAACGCCGCCTCGAGCGCCTGGTTGATGGTGCGCAACACCTTAACCCGCGCCCAGCGCTTGTCGTTGGCCTCTACCAACGTCCACGGCGCAATCTCGCTGCTGGTGCGGTCGACCATGTCGCCTACGGCCTGGACGTAGTCGTCCCACTTGTCGCGGTTGCGCCAGTCGTCCTCGGTGATCTTGTAACGCTTGAACGGGATCTGCTCACGCTCCTCGAAACGTTCCAGCTGGGTCTGCTGATCAATCGCCAGCCAGAACTTGACCAACACCACGCCGGCATTCACCAACTGCTCTTCAAAGTCGTTGATCTCGCTGTAGGCGCGCATCCAGTCGGCCGGGCTGCAGAAGCCCTCCACCCGCTCGACCAGCACCCGGCCATACCAGGATCGGTCGAAAATGGTGAACTTGCCGCGTGCCGGGATATGCCGCCAGAATCGCCACAGGTAAGGCTGCGCGCGTTCTTCTTCGGTGGGTGCGGCAATCGGCACGATACGGTACTGGCGCGGGTCCAGCGCCGCCGCCACCCGGCGGATGGCGCCGCCCTTGCCGGCAGCGTCGTTGCCTTCGAACACCGCCACCAACGCGTGCCTGCGCATGTGCTTGTCGCGCAGCAGGCCGGCCAGGCGGGCCTGTTCGGTGACCAGCTGTTCCTGGTAGTCGGATTTGTCCAGCCGCTGGGTCATGTCCAGGGCGCCCAGCAGGCTGCGGCCGTCGATGCTGCGGCCCAGCGGGGCCACGTTGCCCTGGTGCTTGCCCTTGGGGTTGTGGGCCAGCGCGGCTTGCAGGCTTTCCAGCAGGATGCGCCCTACCGCCAGGCTACGGTAGTTCGGGTCGACGCCCTCGATGATATGCCACGGCGCATAGTCGCGGCTGGTGCGGCGCAGCACGCGCTCGCCAAAGCGCACAAAACGGTCGTAGGTTTCGGACTGCTGCCAGTCCAGCGGGCTGATCTTCCAGCTGTGCAGCGGGTCGTCCTTGAGCGATTTCAACCGCGCCTTCATCTGCTTCTTGGACAGGTGGAACCAGAACTTGATGATCAGCGCACCTTCATCGCACAGCATCTGCTCCAGCCGCTCGGCGCCCATGATGGCCTGGTCGAGCACGGCATCCTTGAATACCCCGTGCACCCGCCCCTGCAGCATCTGGCTGTACCAGTTGCCGAAGAACACGCCCATCCGCCCCTTGGGGGGCAAGGCCCGCCAATAGCGCCAGGCCGGCGGGCGAGCCAGCTCTTCGTCGGTCTGCTGGTCGAAGGTGAGCACATCGATCATGCGCGGGTCCATCCACTCGTTGAGCAGTTTTACCGTCTCACCCTTGCCGGCACCTTCGATGCCGTTGATCAGCACGATCACCGGGAAACGCGCCTGCTGCTTGAGTTCGTACTGGGCTTCGAGCAGGGCCTCGCGTAAAGCGGGTACCTCGGCGTCGTAAGCCTCCTTGTCGATGCTGTGGCCGATTTCGGCGGATTCAAACATGCACTGGCTCCTTCAATGGATAAGCAAGACTAGCGGATTTGTGGGCCGCCTGTGCCTGCGCAAAATCACCAGATGGCATAAAATCCCGCCCATCTGCTGCAACCGAGCCAACCATGTCCACCCTCCTCCAGCATGCCCAGATCGACTGGGACGACCAGGGCCGTCCTCACTCGCGGCAATACGATGACGTCTACTTCGCGGTCAACGAAGGCATCGAAGAAACCAAGCATGTGTTCCTCGGCCAGACTCGCCTGGCCGAGCGTTTTGCCAACCTGGCCCCGCACGCCTGCCTGGTGATCGGCGAAACCGGCTTTGGCACTGGCATGAACTTTTTCTGCGCTTGGCAGCTGTTTGAAGAACATGCCCACAGCAACGCGCGGCTGCACTTCGTCAGCGTCGAGAAATACCCACTCAGCCTGGCCGACATGGCCCGCGCAGTGCACCTGTGGCCGGAGCTTGCCGCCTACACCGAGCCGCTGCTGGCGCAATACGTGGCGGTTCACCAGGGCTTCCAGCAATTCACCTTCGCCGAGGGCAGGGTCACCCTCACACTGCTGGTCGGTGATGTACTGGAACAGCTGCCGCAGCTCGATGCGCAGATCGATGTGTGGTTCCTCGATGGTTTCGCCCCGGCGAAGAACCCCGACATGTGGACCCCGGAGCTGTTTGCGCAACTGGCGCGGCTGTCGCACCCCGGCACCGTGCTGGGCACCTTCACCACCACGGGCTGGGTACGCCGCAGCCTGGTCGAAGCCGGCTTCGCCATGAAGAAGGTGCCGGGCATCGGCAAGAAGTGGGAAGTGATGAGCGGCGCTTACGTCGGCCCCCGGCCCGGCCCCAATGCGCCTTGGTATGCGCGCCCGCCGGCCATTCCAGGACCGCGTGAAGCGCTCGTGATCGGAGCCGGGCTCGCTGGCAGCACAACCGCTGCCAGCCTGGCCCGGCGTGGCTGGCAGGTGACCGTGCTGGAACGCCACGATGCACCGGCCCGGGAAGCCTCGGGCAACCCGCAGGGGGTGCTGTACCTCAAGCTGTCTGCGCATGGCACCGCGCTGTCGCAAATGATCCTGTCCGGCTTCGGCTACACCCGTCGCCAGCTCGAGCGCTTGCAGCGTGGCCAGGACTGGGATGCCTGCGGAGTGCTGCAACTGGCCTTCGACAGCAAAGAGGCCGAACGCCAAGGCAAGCTGGCTGCCGCTTTCGACCACGCCTTGCTGCACACCCTGGCGCGCACCGAGGCCGAAGCCATTGCCGGTGTGGCCCTGCCTGCCGGCGGCCTGTTCTACCCCGAAGGCGGTTGGGTGCACCCGCCTGCCCTGTGCCAGCAGCAGTTGCAGCACCCGGGGATTCAGCTGATGACACACCAGGAAGTGCTTGAGCTGCGCAAGGTGGATGACCAGTGGCAAGCCTGGGCGGGTGAGCGCCTGCTGGCCAGTGCGCCTGTGGTCATCCTGGCCGGTGCCGCCGACGTTCGGCGTTTCGAGCCTTGCGCACAGTTGCCGCTCAAACGTATTCGCGGGCAGATTACCCGGCTGCCAGCCACTGCCGCCAGCCGCATGCTCAGCACGGTGGTATGCGCAGAGGGCTATGTAGCGCCACCCCGCGGGGACGAGCATACCTTGGGCGCAAGCTTCGACTTCCACAGCGAAGACCTGGCGCCAACGGTTGCCGAACACCAGGGCAACCTGGCGCTGCTGGACGAGATTTCCGTCGACCTGGCCCAGCGCCTGGGCACAGCCGAGTTGGCCCCTGAGCAGTTGCAGGGGCGCGCAGCCTTCCGTTGCACCAGCCCGGATTACCTGCCGATCGTGGGGCCGGTAGCTGATGTGCAGGCGTTTGCCCAGGCCTATGCGGTGCTGAGCCGGGATGCGCGTCAGGTGCCGGATGTGGCCTGCCCTTGGCTGGAGGGGTTGTATGTGAACAGCGGGCACGGGTCGCGCGGGTTGATCACGGCGCCGCTAAGTGGCGAGCTGGTGGCGGCTTGGGTCTGCGGGGAACCGTTGCCGTTGCCGCGGGCAGTGGCGGAGGCTTGTCATCCGAACCGGTTTGCGTTGCGTAAGCTGATTCGGGGTAAGTGATTGCATCGGGGGCTTGCCGACGGATTTGCTGCGCCTGTGAGATCGAGCGCCGCCCGCGCGGCGCTCGATTCGCGCAACACCACAAAGCTCACGACAAGCACCTACCCTCTCAACCTCATATAACAAATCGTTCTAAAACTCTCAAAAATCACATAGGTCAGTTCCTTAAGGTGCCCTAATCCGGGGCACCCCCTCCCCAACGGAAAAACCGGTAAGGACTTATGTGCGGATTAGCAGGAGAGTTGCGTTTCACCCCCATCGACCAAGCCCCTCGCCCAGCCGACCTGGCTGCGGTAGAGCGCATCACCCATCACCTGGCCCCGCGTGGCCCGGATGCCTGGGGCTTCCATAGCCAGGGCCCGATCGCCCTGGGCCACCGGCGCCTGAAAATCATGGACTTGTCCGACGGTTCGGCGCAGCCGATGGTCGACAACACCCTGGGCCTGTCACTGGCCTTCAACGGTGCCATCTACAACTTCCCCGAACTGCGCCAGGAGCTACAGGACCTGGGCTATACCTTCTGGTCCGACGGCGATACCGAGGTGCTGCTGAAGGGTTACCACGCCTGGGGCGCGGCGTTGCTGCCCAAGCTTAACGGCATGTTCGCGCTGGCCATCTGGGAGCGCGACAACCAGCGCCTGTTCCTGGCCCGCGACCGCCTGGGCGTCAAACCCCTGTACCTGTCGCGCAACGGCGAGCGCCTGCGCTTCGCCTCGACCCTGCCGGCCCTGCTCAAGGGTGGCGACATCGACCCTGTGCTCGACCCGGTGGCGCTCAACCATTACCTGAACTTCCACGCTGTGGTACCGGCACCGCGCACTTTGCTGGCCAATGTGCAGAAGCTGGAGCCCGGCACCTGGATGCGCATCGACTGCCATGGTGAAGTGGAACGCCAGACCTGGTGGCAGCTGAAATACGGCGCCAACCCGGACGAGCGCGAGCTGGACCTGGAAGGCTGGACCACCCGCGTGCTCGACGCCACACGCGACGCTGTGGCCATCCGTCAGCGTGCTGCAGTGGACGTGGGTGTGCTGCTGTCCGGCGGGGTCGACTCCAGCCTGCTGGTCGGCCTACTGCGCGAAGTGGGCGTGGACGACCTGTCGACGTTCTCCATCGGCTTTGAAGACGCTGGCGGCGAACGTGGCGACGAGTTCCAGTATTCCGACCTGATCGCCAAACACTACGGCACACGCCACCACCAGCTGCGCATTGCCGAACACGAGATCATCGACCAACTGCCGGCCGCGTTCCGTGCCATGAGCGAGCCGATGGTCAGCCACGACTGCATCGCCTTCTACCTGCTGTCACGGGAAGTGGCCAAGCATTGCAAGGGCGTGCAAAGCGGCCAGGGCGCGGACGAGCTGTTCGCCGGCTACCACTGGTACCCGCAGGTGGACGGCGCCGAGGATGCCTATGCCGCCTATCGCGACGCGTTCTTCGACCGCAGCCACGCCGAGTACCGCAACACCGTGCAGGCGCCCTGGCTACTGGAAACCGACGCGGCCGGCGACTTCGTACGCGAACACTTCGCCCGCCCCGGTGCCCGGGATGCAGTGGACAAGGCCCTGCGCCTGGACAGTACGGTGATGCTGGTGGACGACCCGGTCAAGCGCGTGGACAACATGACCATGGCCTGGGGCCTGGAGGCACGCACACCGTTCCTCGACTACCGCCTGGTGGAACTGTCGGCGCGCATTCCGGCGCGCTTCAAATTGCCCGACGGCGGCAAGCAGGTGCTCAAGCAGGCAGCGCGACGGGTGATCCCGCATGAGGTGATCGACCGCAAGAAGGGCTACTTCCCGGTACCGGGCCTGAAGCACCTGGAAGGCGCCACCCTGGGTTGGGTACGCGAGCTGCTGACCGACCCCAGCCAGGACCGTGGGCTGTACAACCCGGCCATGCTCGACCGCCTGCTCAGCAATCCGCATGGCCAGCTGACACCGCTGCGCGGATCCAAGCTATGGCAACTGGCGGCGCTTAACCTGTGGCTGAGCGAACAAGGAATCTGACCGATGAAAGCCCATGAAATCGCTTACGGTCAGCGCCTGCTGCGCGGCCAGGCGCCATCCTACGAGCGCCTGCAGGCACGCCTGGCCGGCGACGGCAGCCAGCCCCACGACCAGCCACGTGCCGTGCATTGTGGCTGGGGCCGGCTGCTGATCGGCCACACCTACCCCAACCCGGTCAGTCTGGCGAATGACCTGCTGGACGAACGCCCCGGCGAACGCGATATCGCCCTGTACGTGGCCGCGCCACAGCAGTTGCTGGCCCAGGCGCCGCAACAGCTGTTTCTCGACCCGTCCGACACCTTACGCCTGTGGTTCACCGACTACCGTCCGGCGCAGCGGGTGTTCCGCGGCTTTCGCGTACGCCGGGCACAGAACCCGGCCGACTGGCAGGCCATCAACACCCTGTATCAAGCACGCGGCATGTTGCCGGTGGACGCCACGCTGCTGACCCCCCGGCACCTGGGCGGCCCGGTGTTCTGGCTAGCCGAAGACGAAGACAGCGGCGCGGTGATCGGCAGCGTCATGGGCCTGAACCACGCCAAGGCCTTCGACGACCCGGAGCACGGCAGCAGCCTGTGGTGCCTGGCAGTGGACCCGCAGTGCACCCGCCCCGGCGTGGGTGAAGTGCTGGTGCGCCACCTGATCGAGCACTTCATGAGCCGGGGCCTGGCCTACCTCGACCTGTCGGTGCTGCATGACAACCGCCAGGCCAAGCGCCTGTACCAGAAACTGGGCTTTCGCAACCTGCCCACCTTTGCGGTCAAGCGCAAGAACGGCATCAATCAGCAGCTGTTTTTGGGCCCGGGCCCTGAAGCCGAGCTGAACCCCTACGCCCGCATCATCGTTGACGAGGCCCTGCGCCGGGGTATCGACGTGCAGGTAGACGACGCCGCTGGCGGCCTGTTCACCCTGAGCCTGGGTGGGCGGCGTATTCGCTGCCGCGAATCGCTCAGTGACCTGACCAGCGCCGTGACCATGACCCTGTGCCAGGACAAACGCCTGACCCGGCACGCACTGCACAACGCCGGGCTGCAGGTGCCGGCGCAGCAGCTGGCGGGCAATGCTGACGACAACCTGGCGTTTCTCGATGAGCATGGCGCAGTGGTGGTCAAGCCGGTGGATGGCGAGCAAGGCCAGGGCGTGGCGGTAAACCTGACCTGCATCGACGACATCACCCGCGCCGTGGCGCACGCCCGCCAGTTCGACAGCCGCGTGCTGCTGGAGAGCTTTCATGCCGGGCTCGACCTGCGCATCGTGGTGATCGGCTACGAAGTGGTGGCCGCTGCCATCCGCCACCCGGCCCAGGTGCTGGGCGACGGCAGGCATAGCATCCGCCAGTTGATCGATGCCCAGAGCCGCCGTCGCCAGGCGGCAACCGCTGGTGAAAGCCGCATTCCGCTGGACGATGAAACCGAGCGCACGTTACGGGCGGCAGGCTTTGGCTATGACGACGTATTGCCCGCCGACCAGCGCCTGGCCGTGCGGCGCACCGCCAACCTGCACACCGGCGGCACCCTGGAAGACGTGACCGAACGCCTGCACCCGGTACTGGCAGACGCTGCCGTGCGCGCTGCACGGGCACTGGAGATACCGGTGGTGGGGCTGGACTTCATGGTGCGCGATGCCGGGCAGCCGGAGTACGTGATCATCGAGGCCAACGAGCGTGCCGGGTTGGCCAACCATGAACCGCAGCCTACCGCCGAGCGTTTTATCGACCTGCTGTTTCCGCATAGCCGGCCTCTGGCGTAAAGGCTGCTGGCCTCTTCGTGGGCATGCCCGCGAAGAGGCCAGCACAGGATTAAAGGAGTTCCCGACCATGTCCGACCGACATCCCGAACCCGATCTCGAGTACCTCAAACGCGTGCTGCTGGAGATGCTCGCCATCCCCAGCCCCACCGGTTTCACCGACACCATCGTGCGCTACGTGGCCGAGCGCCTGGACGAGCTGGGCATCCCCTTCGAGCTGACCCGGCGCGGCACCATCCGCGCCACGCTCAAGGGCCGGCAAACCTCCCCCGACCGTGCCGTATCCGCCCATCTGGACACCATCGGTGCCAGCGTGCGCCAGCTGCAGGACAACGGCCGCCTGGCCCTGGCACCGGTGGGTTGCTGGTCCAGCCGCTTCGCCGAAGGCAGTCGTGTCAGCGTATTCACCGATACTGGCGTATACCGTGGCAGCGTGCTGCCGCTGATGGCCAGCGGGCACGCCTTCAACACCGCCATCGACCAGATGCCGGTGAGCTGGGAGCATGTGGAAGTGCGCCTGGATGCCTATTGCGCCACCCGTGCCGATTGCGAGGCGCTGGGCGTGAGCATTGGTGACTTCGTAGCCTTCGACCCCTTGCCCGAGTTCACCGAAAGCGGCCACATCAGCGCCCGACACCTGGACGACAAGGCCGGCGTAGCCGCGCTGCTGGCGGCACTGAAGGCCGTGGTTGAAAGCGGTCAGCAACCACTGATCGACTGCCACCCACTGTTCACCATCACCGAAGAAACCGGCTCGGGAGCGGCGGGCGCCCTGCCCTGGGATGTCAGCGAGTTCGTCGGCATCGACATTGCCCCGGTAGCGCCCGGCCAAGCGTCCAGCGAGCACGCGGTGAGCGTGGCCATGCAGGATTCGTCGGGGCCTTACGACTACCACCTGTCCCGGCACCTGCTGAAACTGGCCGGCGACCACGACGTGCCGGTGCGGCGCGACCTGTTCCGCTATTACTTCAGCGACGCCCATTCAGCGGTGACCGCGGGGCACGATATTCGTACGGCGCTGGTGGCATTCGGTTGTGATGCCACCCATGGGTATGAGCGCACCCATATCGACAGCCTGGCAGCGCTGAGCCGGTTGTTGTCGGCTTACCTGCTGAGCCCACCGGTGTTCGCCAGCGACTCGCAGCCGGCCAATGCTTCGCTCGAGCGCTTCAGCCACCAGTTGGAGCATGATGCGCAAATGGAGAGCGACACGCGGGTGCCGGCGGTGGACAGCCTGGTTGGCAATAAAGGTTGAGGACGTTTGGGGCCGCTTTGCGTCCCCAAAATATCGAATGTTTCGCGTAGCATGCCCACACCTACTTCAGACAACACCTGCCATGCTGATCCCCTACGACCAACTGCAAGCCGAAACCCTGACCCGCCTGATCGAAGACTTCGTCACCCGCGACGGCACCGACAATGGCGACGATACCCCACTGGAAACCCGGGTGCTGCGGGTACGCCAGGCATTGGCCAAGGGGCAGGCGTTCATCCTGTTCGACCTTGAGAGCCAGCAGTGCCAGTTGCTGGCCAAGCATGACGTGCCCCGTGAGCTACTGGAATAGCGGGTCAGGCCTTGCCCTGCTTCGCCGCTTTGATGCGCTTGTACACCTCGGCCCGATGCACCGGCACCTCACGCGGGGCATCGACGCCAAAGCGCACGACCCCGTCCCGGGTCTCTACCACCATTATCCGGATGTCATCACCGATCACGATGATCTCGCCTACTTCGCGCCCTATTACCAGCATGTTCCGATCCTCCTGCCAACGGGAAAACCAGAGCCTGCCTCGTAGGCATTCGGCTACTCAATAGCTCCATCACTATTCAGAAGAGCCCTACATTGCCGGGTAGCTTCTCCTACAGACCATTCATCGCGATTGGGCTTTTGCGCGCATTTTCACCGCCATTTCGGCCATCTCGTCATACAGCCGCTCAGGGGCCTGGCGTTTCAGTTGCCAGGCTTGTCGCCCTGCCTCGTGCGGCAGGATGAGAAACTCGCCAGCGGCGACCTGTTGATGGATGTAGTCGGCAATGTCCGCCGCGCTGATCGGCGAGCCTTCCAGCAACTTGCCAACCTGCGCCTTCATCGCCGGGTTCGGGCCACGGAACGAGTCCAGCAGGTTGGTCTGGAAGAACGATGGGCACACCACATGCACCGCCACCTCCAGCTGGCGCAGTTCCACCAGCAGGCTTTCCGACAGGGCCAACACACCGGCCTTGGCAACGTTGTAGTTGCTCATGCCCGGCCCCTGCATCAGCGCGGCCATCGAGGCGACGTTGATGATGCGGCCCTTGCTGCGCTCCAGCAGCGGCAAAAAGGCCTTGCAGCCCTTGACCACGCCCATCAGGTTGACCGCGATCTGCCAGTCCCAGTCTTCCAGCGACAATTCGGCGAAGAACCCGCCCGAGGCAACACCGGCATTGTTGACGATCACGTCGATGCCGCCGAACTGCTCGGTGCAGGCCTGGGCCAGGGCTGTCAGCTGGCTATAGTCACGCACGTCACAGCGCTGAACGAAGCCATCGCCGCCCGCTTCGCGGGCCAGCGCCAGGGTTTCGCGCAGGCCGGTTTCATTGACATCGGCCAGCGCCAGGCGCCAGCCCTCACGCGCCCAGCGCAGGGCGATCTCGCGGCCGAGGCCGGACCCGGCGCCGGTGATCATGATGCGGTTTTGCATGGTGGCTGGCCTTGTTCCAAGTGGTTGTGCAGCGAGTCTAATCAAGACCAGGCGCACAGGCAGGGTTCATCAGGGTAGTGAATGGGTGGGCATGACTCCATGGTCAGTTACGCCCGCCCGGCTGCACACAAATGGAATCTTTCCCGCGCGGCGCCGGTCCTTACTTACAAGAGGCCAGCCGTTAGAGGCCCTTGACCCTCAACCATGCAAGGATTCCGTCATGACCACGATTCTCATCATCATCCTGATCCTTCTGCTGATTGGTGGCTTACCGGTCTTCCCACACTCGCGTAGCTGGGGCTACGGCCCTTCGGGCATCGTGGGCGTGGTACTGGTGATTCTGCTGGTGCTCCTGTTACTCGGCATGATTTGACCGCAGGGCGTGTGAGGCCAGTTGGCGATCCAGATACAGCATCGCTTGGCGAAGTGCCTCCACGTCCCTTTTCAGGTCGACGGGTGCGAGCGTCTTGTCGCTACTACATTGGCGTTCCAGACGCTCGCACTGGTAAACCACCTCCCTGGCGCGGGCGATGCGCGCAGCCCCTTTGATGCGATGGGCGAGTAGGCCCAAGGCCTCAACGTTCTCCTGTAACTCGCTCAGTTGCTGAAAGTCTTGAACGTTGCTGGAGCGCAACGCTTCCAGTAACGCGTGCAGTGCTGCCTTGTCATTACCCACAAGGCGCTGCACATGTTCAATGTCGAGCACTGCAGGGCAGATCGGGGCCAACGTTTGTACCAGGCGCTTCAGGCTCAGCGGCTTCAGCAGGCAGTCATCCATCCCGGCTGCGCGGCAACGCGCCCGAACCGCGGGTGTAAACGTAGCTGTCATGCCGATAACCCGGCACTGTGGCCGGCCACTGCGCCGCTCGTGCTCACGGATGGCGCGCGCCAGGGCATACCCGTCAAGCCGGGGCATGTTGCAGTCAGTGATCACCCCATCAAAATGACCACCGAGCCACAGGCGTAGCGCCTGTGCGCCGTCTTCGGCCAGTTGAACCTGATGCCCGAGATGATCGAGCTGTTGTGACAGCAACAAGCGGTTGATCAACGCATCATCTACCACCAGTACACGCAACGACATGGATCAACGCCACCGACATGGCTTCAGCGTCACGCAAAAGCACGTTCAGATCAGTTGATTGCGGCGTGCGAAATCCGCCAGGTCAACGACCGAAGTGAGCCTGAGCTTTTCCAGCAGGCGCGTTTTGTAGGTGCTGATGGTCTTGTTGCTCAACAGCATGGTTTCACCGATGGCCTTGTTGCCATAGCCACGGGCCAGGTACCGCAGCACCGTCAATTCACGGTCGGTGAGGCTGGCAATGCACTGGGCTTCACTGGTGCGCAGGTCGCGCCTGCAAACCGAGCTCATCGCCACTTCAGGGTAGTAGGTGAAGCCCGACAGCACGGCAGCGACGGCCTTGCCCAGTTCGTCCAGGTCATCGGTCTTGGCCACATAACCTGCGGCACCGGCCTGCAGGCAACGCAGTGAATAAGCTTCGGCCAGTTGCGAGGTCAGCACCACGACCTTGCACGCAAGGCCGCAGGCTTTGATCCGGGCGATCACTTCCAACCCGTCCAGGCCTGGCATCGCAATGTCGAGGATCACCAGGTCCGGCGCCAACTCGCGTACCAGGCGCACGGCGTCTATGCCATTGTCCGCCTGGCCAACCACCTGCACACGCTGCTGGCGCAACAGCATGCAGACGGTAGCGCGGATAAAGGGGTGGTCATCGACCACCAGGGCTGTGTGCATGGTGCCTCTCTCGTTGGTGATGCCTACAGTTCAGCATCGAAGACGACGGTTACCTGCCCGGTGTAAGTACTGCCGGGATGCTTCAGCATGTTTTGCACCTGGCTCCTGTCAACGTCGAAATGCAGCTGGCCGCGACGGTTGAGGGTCGGTGTCACAGCGTCGAACTGCAGCGCCGCCTGAGCGCCACTTGGCAGGGCAAGGCGTTCAACCTGCCCCCCAGCGTGCTGGATACCCCCTGGGAGGGTGAGTGCGACCAGTACTGGCACCTGATCATTGTGCTCGTTGCGAATCCCGCACTCGGGACCCACATCGTACTGGCAGAGCTTGTAAACCTTGAACGGGCCTGTTGACCAGGCCCTGAATGGCAGGTCGCGATTGAGCCGTTGGGGTGGCTTGCCGCCGGCCAGCCAGGCTTGCCAGCCACCTGGCGGCTCCAGCACCGCACGCTCGGAGCCTGGCGGGAACTCGAAGAGGAAAGCGTGCTGTACATCGAGCACGAAGTTTACGGTCAGGCTGTTGCCGCTCAGGGCTGTGACATCGTTGCCAAAGTCAAAGTCGCCGCCAGGGCCAATACTGTAAGTCACGCTGCCCCGGTAGGTGCCACTTGGCATCCGAAAAGGGGGGGTGATGTTCATTGCATAAGCAACGCTGGTTTCCAGTACCGAAGCAATTTCCACCCGTCCGTTCGGTGCAGCCCGACCAAAGCCCCAGCAAGGTGAAGGGGCCGACGGCTGGGTGATATCCCATAGGTAGCTGACCTTGGCGGGCCGTTCCTGACTAACACTCCCCACCGCTCTGCACCCGCCACTAAGGGTCAGATTGTAAAGCGGGTGATTATAAAAATGACTGGCAATCTGCACTCGCTGACTGAGGGCCGTCCACTCGAACGTAAGGCGTCGCGATTCGCCGGTTGTATCGTGATAGATATCGACCTCACGCTTCGCCGGCAAGCCGACATAGAAAAGATCGCGTGGATCGGCAGCGCCCTTGGTGGTTTTCTTATCGTAGGTAATGGGTAACGTTACCGTCGTGCGGGTCCTGCATGTAGCGAACCAGCTGCTGCACAATCCACCTGGCGGCGTGGTGTTGTCGAACCGCCCCGTTCCCCCTCCCAGATACTGCGCCGTTATCGTCACATCGAGTGCCAAAGCAACGGGTGGGGCAAGCCACAGTACGCCTCCCAACCAGGAACCTGCCAGCAGCTTCATCAACACTTTCATCGCTTCAATACCATGGCCGTGCGCTGGTCACCTTCGTGAAGCTCGAACTGGTGAACGTGCGCAACATCCCCCTCAAACTGGCGGCTACGCCCAGGTAGCAAGTGATGCTTGGTGGCCGGCTCGCAAGCCTCCTGCGGTGCGCGGCACTGACGAAAATGGTCAAGCACCACGGTGGCATTGCCCTCGTTGACCACGGTCAACAACCCGCCCTCCCGCCGGACCGGCGTCTGGTAGTGCGCCTGCGCAGGCCTGACGAACAGCAGCGAACCAAAACCGGCCAGCAAATTCACTCCCGCCCTGAGGCTGTCTCGATACTGTTGGGCCTGTTGCTCGTCCACGGCAAATCCGTCACCCAACTCTGGCAACACGGGCATGAAGCGCAGGCGGAAATAGCGTTCCTCGGCCCGCGAGCCGCGATACAGCAGGCGCACCACCTGCATGCCCTTGGCCGGCACGATCAACCGGGCGGGGCTGGCGACCAGGCCTCGTTGCTCCAGCGGCAGGCCTTCGGTGTCGATCTCCCGCGCTACACCAGCTTCGTCATACACCAGCTCGACGACACTGACCTTGACGAACGCCGTGCTGTCGCCGCCATTGCGCACCCTCTTGAGCAGGGTACTTTTGTTGCCGTCAAGGTAGTCATACAAACCACCGATATTCAGCTCGGGTGCGGCCGCTGCAGCCAGCGGCATGGCCAACAGTGCGATGGCCAGTATCTGGGGCACTCTCATTGCAAAGCTCCCTGGGTCCATTGGGTTAGGTTATTGCTCAGCGCAGCTAGCGGCCACGAGGAAAGCAGTAGGACGTTTCTGAAAACGCCTTCGGAAAAGCGGCTGCCGGTATTCATTGGGCTGGCTCCCGCGCCATGCCCACCGACGTCGCGTACTCAGGCAGGCAGCGCTGGTCGCCGGCCAACAGCACGTCGCCTTCACGAGGCAAAGTGGCCAGGTCCAGACGCAGCAGGCACAACGCCTGGCCGCGCAGGCGAACGTCCAGGGTGGGTGTGGTGTGGCTCATTTCCACGGCGAAAAAACCATCGGCCTCGCTGACACTGCGGCTGGCGTGATTGACCACCTGGGCGCCGCGCAGAGGTTGCCCTTGGCCATCGAGCAAACGCCCCAGCACGGTCACCGTGCGCAACACACGCAACTGGCGGTATTCGATGCCTCCACGGTTAAGGTGATAATCCATGCTCGACGGCTGGATTACCGCCGCCGTGGTATCGCCATTGTCGAAATCGAATTGCACATGCCCGGCCTTGTAAGGCGTCACTGGGATGATGTTGCGCCCAGGGTGCAAGTTGGCGCCCAGCGCATCGTCGGCACGCAACTTCAGGCCGTCGATGTCGCTGTCTACATCGACGATCAGCGCCGCCTGATGCGGCAGGTACTGGCCACTGACGGCAGCTTTGCCAGCACCGATGGCAACCAGGCTCTCCAGGTTAAGGCCACCGCTGAATTCACCGTTGTACGAGGAACGCTGCACGTAGGCATCGCCATGCAGCACTTGGCTCTCGAACTGGGTCTCGCCCTCCACGCCTGCACCATAGCGATCGGCGCTGAGGGTGGCGCCAACGCTGCGCAGGGGCCCAAGTTCGACGTCCTGCTGATAGCCAAGCGACGTGTTGAGATCGCGGCCGCCATCGCGTGATGTGCGGCTGCCGACGCTGGCAGACACACGCCGCCCATTGCCACCCAGGCTCATGCTGAGGCTAAGGTTGACCCCTCGACTGCGTGCATCACCGGTGGCGCTGTTGCCGGGGCGGTCGAACAGCGTCAGGCGCCAGTTGGCATCGGAGCCCAGCAGCCGACCGTAGTAGGACCAACCCAGATCGACACCGGTACCGGCATCACCGCCGCTGCTGTGGGACAGGCGCACACTGGCGGTGTTGCGCGGGTCCAGCCGGTGGCTCAGCGACAAGGACGATTGCGTCTGGCGCGCCTGGAATGGCCGCGCGGCTTGGTCGTCCTGTCGATCCCGTTGCGACCGGGCCAGCCAACTGCGGCTGTGGCTGGCTACCAGCGAACCACCTTCATAGGCATGGATCAGCTGCAGATCATAGCCGTTGCCATGGCCTTGGGCCTGGAACAGGTTGCCATACAACTTGAAACGGTCACGCACGTCCCAGTCCAGCGACGTTCCATACTGCAGGGCATCGTCGATGCGTTGGGCAGACAAGCCGAGGATTGCGCGCGGGTGCAGCAGGTAATTGGCCAGCACTCCGGCGGCGAGGGTATCGTCCTTCTCATGCTGCCAGTTGCTGAACTGGCGGGTCTGCTGCCCGAGGTACAGGTTATAGCGCCAAGGGGCATCCGTGCTGCGCCAGTTGCCTGGCTTGTAGATGAATGCCTGGCTGCGCGAGCTTTCCTGGCCATCCTCGACCAGGCGCACCTCGACTTCATAGATGCCGCCTGGCAGCACTTTGGTGTCGAGTGTCTGCAAACCGGGCTGCACGGGCTGGCTGTTGATCAGCACGCCGTTGCGATAGATTTCGGCGATTGCCGGACGGTTGGGGGTGACATAGATCGGCGTGGCACTGGGCGCGGCGCTGTCGATCAGCAAGCTGTCGCTGCTGCCGAACATCACCCCCACGGTGGTGTCTGGGCTGGCTCCCATCAGCCTGGGCTGGCGCGTCAGCCCTTGGGCGCCGGGGGCGAAGTACCCCAGGCGGTAGAAATGGTCCTCTACCAGGCGTTCACCATAGAGTTGGTCGACCCGGTAGCGGGTGCCCTGGCGGTTGTCACTGCCACGGTCGAGTTGGCCTTCGGCCAAGGCGGTCCATTGCCCGACACTGCCCTGCCCCTGCAAGGCGTATCGGCCACTGGTTGCCTGGCCATCATTCAGCAGGTTGAGCTGGTTGCGCAGCAGCAGGCCATGGCTGCCCTGTTCTGGCAGGCGGTGATAGCGCTCAGCGGTGCCGGACACTTCGGCCTGGTCGGTCAGCAAAGACAACTGCGAATTGACCAGGCTGTAATGCACGGCACGCAAGCCGTCAGGGCAGTCTCCCCGGCAATCCCCCAGGTATCGAGGATTGGCCAGCCGCTCCCGCCAGCGGCGGCGCAGGCTTTCGGGCTCGCGGCTTTCGAGGGTGTCGGTGAATTCAAGTAGCTGCACACGCTGATCGCGGTCGAGGACTACCATAGCGTCGCCCAAGTAGCGGCCATCCAAGTCGACCCGAACGGCCAATGGCACGTCGAAGAAATGCGCCTCGAATTCCTTCGGCAATCCTTCGGCCGCACCCAAGGTAGCACTCACTGCCGGGCCTGTTACGGACCATAGCGCAAGGGTGGCGGCCAGCGTCAGCCAGCAGCGTGTGGCAGCGATGAAAGAGTGATCGGTCATGGGCATCGCTTGCAGGCAAGACCTGCCCGCCCCTCGCTAGAAGCGAAGGCCGGTGCAGGAAACGTTGATGAACGCTGGGGGCGGAATCAGGGCGCAGCGGTTTCGAAGATCATGCTCACCAAGCCTTGGTAGTTGCCTGGCTCATACCCGGTCGAGGGGGCCGCCTGGGCCGCGACGTTGAAACCGACGGTGGCGCCCGAGGCCGCTTGCGCAGCGCTGACGACCTCAGCTGGCGTTGTCTTCAGGACGGTATCGCCCACTGTCACGTCCAGGCCGATGTTGTGGGTACCGCTGGCGATCACTGCCGGCGATACCAGGTAGGCAGTGATCGGGCCGACGGTGCTCTTGACCTGCAGTTCCTTGCGGATCGGGTCGAGTTTTTGCTGATAGGAGTTCCAGACCATTTCTTGCGGATCGTTCATCCAGTTGCCGCCGACTGGCTCGACGAAGAAGGCATCGGTCGGCACCTGCGCGACGATTTGCACTTGCTTCTCGATAGGGTCAACGGCAAAGGCGGCACCGGCAAACAGCAGGGTCAGGGGCAGGGCAAGCAGCGAACGTTTCACGGGGGGCTATCTCCTTGATAAGGTAATGCCTACCGGACTTTTCCGGTGAGCAAGGAGATTGTTCAACTTTGCAGCTCGCCGCTAACTAGGACCGTTCCGAACGGGCTTCGGAAATTTCCCAACGACTTGAAAGACGATCAGCCAGAAACGACAACGCCCCGACTGGCGGGGCGTTGTGTATCAGCGTTCAAGCGTTAGTGAGACACCGCCCCACTGGCACCCAGGCCCGTTTGCGAACGCACGAACTGCGGGTAGAACAGCGCACGTTCGTCGTCAGCCGCCTTGGACTTGTCGGTGACCGAGAAGAACCAGATGCTGACGAAGGCAATGGCCATCGAGAACAGCGCCGGGTACTCGTACGGGTAGATGGCTTTCTCGTGGCCGAGGATCTGCACCCAGATGGTCGGGCCGAGGATCATCAGCGTCACCGCACTCACCAGGCCCAGCCAGCCGCCAATCATGGCGCCGCGGGTGGTGAGCTTTTTCCAGTACATCGAAAGCAGCAGCACCGGGAAGTTGCAGCTGGCCGCGATGGAGAACGCCAGGCCCACCATGAAGGCGATGTTCTGCTTCTCGAACAGGATACCCAGGCCGATCGCCAGCACGCCCAGGGCGACGGTGGTGATCTTCGATACGCGGATCTCGTCCTTGTCGTTGGCCTTGCCCTTGCGCCATACGCTGGCGTACAGGTCGTGGGACACCGCCGAGGCACCGGCCAGGGTCAGGCCGGCAACCACCGCCAGGATGGTGGCGAAGGCGACCGCCGAAATGAAGCCCAGGAACACGCTGCCACCCACGGCATTGGCCAGGTGCACCGCCGCCATGTTGTTACCACCCAGCAGGGCGCCAGCGGCGTCCTTGAAGTCCGGGTTGGTGCTGACCAGCAGGATGGCGCCAAAGCCGATGATGAAGGTGAGGATGTAGAAGTAGCCGATGAAGCCAGTGGCGTACAGCACGCTCTTGCGGGCTTCCTTGGCGTCACTGACGGTGAAGAAGCGCATCAGGATGTGCGGCAGGCCTGCGGTACCGAACATCAGCGCCAGGCCCAGCGAGAACGCCGAGATCGGGTCTTTGACCAGGCCACCCGGGCTCATGATCGCTTCGCCCTTGGCGTGTACCTTGATGGCTTCGGAGAACAGGGTGTTGAAGTCGAAGCCCACGTGTTTCATGACCATCAGCGCCATGAAGCTGGCACCGGACAGCAGCAGCACGGCCTTGATGATCTGTACCCAGGTGGTGGCCAGCATGCCGCCGAACAGCACGTACAGGCACATCAGGATACCCACCAGGATCACCGCCACATGGTAGTCCAGGCCGAACAGCAGCTCGATCAGCTTGCCGGCACCGACCATCTGGGCGATCAGGTAGAACGCCACCACCACCAGCGAACCGGACGCCGACAGGGTGCGGATTTCCTTTTGCCCGAGGCGGTACGAGGCCACGTCGGCGAAGGTGTACTTGCCCAGGTTGCGCAGGCGTTCGGCAATCAGGAAGAGGATGATCGGCCAGCCGACCAGGAAACCGATGGAGTAGATCAGGCCATCGTAGCCAGAGGTGAACACCAGCGCGGAAATACCCAGGAACGAGGCGGCCGACATGTAGTCGCCGGCAATTGCCAGGCCGTTCTGGAAGCCAGTGATCTTGCCGCCGGCAGCGTAGTAGTCCGACGCTGACTTGTTGCGCTTGGAGGCCCAGTAGGTGATGCCGAGGGTGAAGGCGACAAAGGCCACGAACATGGCAATGGCGGAAACGTTCAGCGGTTGTTTCTGCACCTCGCCGGTCAGGGCATCGGCAGCCCACACGGCGGGTGCGAAGGCTCCGCAGGCCAGTACGGCCAGGGTTTTGGCGTGGCGAATCATTGTTGCGCCTCCTTCAGGATGGCCTTGTTCAGCTCATCGAATTCGCCGTTGGCGCGGCGTACGTAGATGGCGGTCAGGACGAATGCCGAAACGATCAGGCCGACGCCCAGGGGAATGCCCCAGGTAATCGACGACTCAGGGCTGAGCTTGGCGCCCAGTACTTGAGGACCGTAGGCAATCAGGAGGATGAAGGCGCAGTAAAGGCCGAGCATGATCGCCGAGAGAATCCAGGCGAACCGTTCGCGTTTGGTGACCAGCTCCTTGAAACGGGGGCTGTTTTGTATCGAGAGGTAAATGCTGTCGTTCATTGTTTTTGTCCTAGCAGCACAGGTAGGGGATGAAACCCACGCCCTTACTTTATGCGGCTGTTGGACGGCAACCAGACGACCTTAGTCTTAGATGCAACGGTGTTTTACCGGATTTGAAACAAAGAGCTGAATGGGTGAGGGCTGAAAGGTGCTTGCCGTTGCTCTTTCAGCGCCTGCAAGATCGAGCGCCGCCCGCGCGGCGCTCGATCTCACAGGCGCTGAAAGTACAACGCCAAGCGCATTTACTTGCCAGTCCACTCCTTCACGCGATCAGGGTGCTTGGCCACCCAATCCTTGGCCGCTGCTTCAGGCTTGGCCCCTTCCTGGATCGCCAGCATCACCTCGCCAATCTCGTCTTTGGACTGCCAGTTGAACTTCTTCAGGAACTCCGCCACTTCCGGCGCCTTGGTCGCCAGTTCCTTGCTGCCGATGCTGTTCACGGTTTCCGCCGCGCCATACACGCCTTTCGGGTCTTCGAGGAACTTCAGCTTCCACTTGGCGAACATCCAGTGCGGTACCCAGCCAGTGACCGCAATCGACTGCTGCTTGGCATAGGCACGGCCCAGCTCTGCGGTCATGGCCGCGCCGGAGCTTGCCTGCAGCTTGTAGCCAGTCAGGTCGTAGTCCTTGATGGCCTGGTCGGTCTTGAGCATTACGCCGGAGCCGGCGTCGATGCCGACAATCTTCTGCTTGAAGCTGCTGTCGGTCTTGAGGTCGGCAATGCTCACCGCCTTGACGTACTCGGGCACGATCAGGCCGATCTTGGCGTCCTTGAAGTTAGGGCCGTAGTCGACCACGTTGTCCTTGTTCTTGGCCCAGTACTCGCCATGGGTGACGGGCAACCAGGCCGACAACATGGCATCGAGCTTGCCGGTTGCCACACCCTGCCACATGATGCCCGTGGCCACGGCCTGCAACTTCACGTCGTAGCCGAGCTTCTGCTTGATCACTTCTGCAGCCACGTTGGTGGTGGCCACGCTGTCGGCCCACCCATCCACGTAACCGATGCTTACTTCTTTGGCCATTGCCTGTGCAGCGCTCATGGCCATTACCAGGGCGGTGCCCACACCCAGTAAACGTCGCATTCTTTTTATCGCAGCCATCAAAGCATCCCCTCGTCAGGTCTAGGAGATTGCATCATCTGCCTGCAACACCGGGCGACCTGATCCAGCTGCGACCTGTACCCGCCCCATATGCGACAGCACTGTGCCATTAGCGCCATCGGCTTACGCCGACCTGCGCGATCCTTGCATGCCAAAGCTTTGGCGCCGGGCTACTATCTACCCTTTTGCGCCTGACGATGGACCGCCCGATGCCCAGCTCTGCCCGCCTGCTGTTGCCGTTGTACCTGCTTGCCTGCCTGTTGGCCCTGCTCGGGCTTGCAGGGCTCTGGTACGGGCTTGGCAAGCCGGTTCACCTGCCGGATGCGGCCAGCCCGTCGCACAAGTTGCAATGCGCGTCCTACACGCCGTTCGACAAGGACCAATCGCCCTACGATCAGCCGTTTCGCCTGCGCCCGGCGCGGATGGACGCCGACCTTGCTTTGCTGGCTGAGCGATTCCAGTGCATCCGTACCTATTCCATGACCGGTCTTGAGGCAATCCCCGCGCTGGCGCGCAAGCATGGCCTGAAAGTGATGCTCGGTGCCTGGGTTAACGCCCACCCGGCCGATACCGACAGGGAAATCGACCTGCTGATTGCCACCGCCAACGCCAACCCGGATGTGGTCAGCGCGGTGATCGTCGGCAACGAAACCTTGCTGCGCAAAGAGGTGACCGGCGCACACCTGGCCACGCTGATCGCCCGTGTGAAGAGCCAGGTGAAGGTGCCGGTGACCTACGCAGATGTATGGGAGTTCTGGCTGCAGCACCCGCAGGTAGCGCCGCAGGTGGACTTCTTGACTATCCATCTCTTGCCCTACTGGGAAGACGACCCTCGCGGTATCGACGAAGCCTTGGCCCATGTGGCCGATGTGCGCAGGGTGTTCGGCACACGCTTCGCACCCAAAGACATCCTGATCGGCGAAACCGGCTGGCCCAGCGAAGGCCGCCAGCGCGAAACCGCAGTGCCCAGCCGGGTCAACGAGGCGCGTTTCATTCGCGGTTTTGTGGCCATGGCTGAGAGCAACGGCTGGCGCTACAACCTGATCGAAGCATTCGACCAACCCTGGAAACGTGCCAACGAGGGGGCCGTCGGCGGTTACTGGGGGCTTTACGATGCTGACCGGCAGGACAAGGGCGTGCTGGAGGGGCCGGTGAGCAACCTGCATTACTGGCCGCAGTGGTTGCTGGCCAGTGCATTGTCGATGCTGGCCATGCTGTTACTTGCCGGGCGCCCCGCAACGGTTCAGGCAGCCTTGCTGCTGCCATTGCTGGCGGCGTTTGGCACCGGATGCCTGGGGTTGTGGGGTGAGCTGATGCGCACCCATGCGCGCTTTGCCGGGGAGTGGGTATGGGCGGTGGCGCTGGCCGGGTTGAACCTGCTGGTGCTGGCCCACGCGCTGCTGGCCTTGGCGCAGCGGGCCGGTTGGCGCGAGCGCCTGTTCGCCTGGCTGCAGGCACGGGCAGGCTGGCTGTTGCTGGCGGCGGGCTTCGCCGCAGCGGTGAGCATGCTGGCGATGGTGTTCGACCCTCGCTACCGCAGCTTCCCCAGTGCGGCGCTGGCGTTGCCGGCGCTGGTGTATGTGCTGTGGCCGGTGCGGGCACGGCGGGCAGAGGTGGCGTTGCTGGCGTTCATTGTCGGGGCCGGGGTGGCGCCGCAGTTGTTCGTGGAAGGGCTGGAGAACCAGCAGGCTTGGGGTTGGGCGGTGGTGAGCGTGCTAATGACCGCGGCTTTGTGGCGCAGCTTGCGGCTGCGTCCGGCTTGATTGTTGAGGGGGCGCGCAGATCGAGCGCCGCCCCACCACAGTACCCAAGGCATGCACCTTTGAGCCCCACCGCAATTACCGAACCAACCGCAACCCCGCCAGGACCAGCGCAAACACCGCAATGCTGGCGGTATACAGCACCAGCGCTGGTACCGCAAAAACCAAGGCCAGCACCGCCAGCCACCCGCCGGTGCGGCCGGTCACCACCTGCGCCAACAGCGCAAGGCCCAGCCCAGACCAGGCCATCACCTGATGGTGAATGCCCAACCCCAACAACGACCGGACCTCACACTGCCAGTACGCCGCGGGTGTCGTGCACAACCCCACCCACTGCCCGTCCTCCATCAAGCCGTAACGCACGCCATAACTGGCTGCAAGCCACAGCCCAAGAAACAGCACAAGCAGCGCAGCCGGCAGCGTACGAGACATCCCGTTCTCCAATAGCGGTAATCGAAAGCATCCATGATCGCTTATGCCCCGATGTAAGGCAAAATCACAACCCTGCAGCTATGTTGCAGATAACAGGCACACCAAAGGCCACCGCGCCAGGCAACTTTGCCCGCGTTGATGTGGTCCTAGCCTGCACACCGCTCGACCTTGCGTTCTTTTGGGGGACTACATGCTTCGATCTTTGCGCCTCGCTGCCCTGCTCGGCAGCCTGCTCATGGCTGCGGCCGCTTCGGCGCGGGATATCGACGCCGCCAGCTACGGCTTCCCTTTGACCAACCCGTTCGAGGCCACCATCGCCACCACGCCGCCGGACCAGCGCCCTACCCTGCCCAGCGACGACGAAATCAACCAGTCCGACTACAGCCTCAACCTGCGCCCGGAGCGCGAGTTCACCCTGCCCGACAACTTCTGGGCAGTGAAAAAACTCAAGTACCGCCTGGCCCGCCAGGACCGCGAGGCGCCGCTGATCTTCATCATCGCGGGCACCGGCGCACCGTACACCAGCAGCATCAACGAATACCTGAAAAAGCTGTTCTACCAGGCCGGTTTCCACGTAGTGCAATTGTCGTCGCCCACCAGCTACGACTTCATGAGCGCCGCTTCGCGCTTTGCCACCCCCGGTGTCAGCAAGGACGACGCCGAAGACATGTACCGGGTGATGCAAGCCGTGCGCGCGCAGCACCCGCGCCTGCCAGTCAGTGACTTCTACCTCACCGGCTATAGCCTGGGTGCGCTGGATGCGGCCTTCGTCAGCCACCTGGACGAAACCCGCCGCAGCTTCAACTTCAAGCGCGTGCTGCTGTTGAACCCACCGGTCAACCTGTATACCTCGATCAACAACCTGGACAAGCTGGTGCAAACCCAGGTCAAGGGCATCGACCGCAGCACCACCTTCTACGAGCTGATGTTGCAGAAGCTCACGCGCTACTTCCAGGACAAGGGCTACATCGACCTCAATGACGCCCTGCTGTACGACTTCCAGCAGTCGCGCCAGCACTTGTCCAATGAACAGATGGCCATGCTGATCGGCACCTCGTTCCGCTTCTCGGCGGCCGACATTGCCTTTACCTCCGACCTGATCAACCGCCGCGGCCTGATCATTCCGCCGAAGTTCCCGATCACCGAGGGCAGTAGCCTCACGCCGTTCTTCAAACGTGCCCTGCAGTGCGATTTCGACTGCTACATGACCGAGCAGGTGATCCCCATGTGGCGCGCCCGCACCGACGGCAACAGCATCCTGCAACTGGTCAATCAGGTAAGCCTGTATGCCCTGGAAGACTACCTGCGCAGCAGCGACAAGATTGCAGTGATGCACAACGCTGACGACGTCATCCTTGGCCCCGGCGATATCGGCTTCCTGCGCAAGGTGTTTGGTGACCGGCTGACCCTTTATCCCCATGGCGGCCATTGCGGCAACCTCAATTACCGCGTCAACAGTGACGCCATGCTGGAGTTCTTCCGTGGTTAACAAACTCCTCTTCGCCACTGCCCTGCTTGCCGCCGGCCACGCGCTGGCCGCCGAAACCGCCCCACGGGCCAGCGTGGTCGAAGCCGACCCTCAGGTGACTGCCGCACCGCTGGCGCCCGAAGCAGACGGCTTTCTCGACCCGCTGCGCGAGTTGAAATTCAACCCCGGGCTGGACCAGCGCGAGTTCGAGCGCTCTACCCTGGAGGCGCTGAACGTGTACGACCCGCTGGAGTCGATCAACCGGCGCATCTACCACTTCAACTACCGCCTGGACCAATGGGTGCTGCTGCCGCTGGTGAGTGGCTACCAGTACGTCACCCCGCGCTTCGTGCGTACCGGGGTGAGCAACTTCTTCAACAACATCGGTGATGTGCCGAACCTGTTCAACAGCGTACTGCAGCTGAAAGCCAAGCGTTCGGCGGAGATCACGGCGCGGCTGATGTTCAACACCATCATTGGTGTGGGTGGGCTATGGGACCCGGCGACCAGCATGGGCCTGCCGCGCCAGAGCGAAGACTTCGGCCAGACCCTGGGGTTCTATGGTGTGCCAGACGGGCCGTACCTGATGCTGCCGGTGCTGGGGCCATCGAACCTGCGCGATACCACCGGGCTGGTGGTTGACTATGCGGGCGAGCAGGCCATCAACTACCTGAATATGGCCGAAGCCAGCACCGACCACCCGGAAATCTTTGCCTTGCAGGTGGTGGACAAGCGCTATACCACCAAATTCCGCTATGGGCAGCTGAACTCGCCGTTCGAGTATGAAAAGGTGCGGTATGTGTATACCCAGGCGCGCAAGTTGCAGATAGCCGAGTAAACCTGTGCCGGCCCTTTCGCGGGTTCACTTGCGAAAGGGCCAGTGCAGGCAACATCAAACCCCCAGGAACTGACACAACTCCCGCTTCTTGGCCAGAGCATCCCGCCGCCCCAGCTCGATCAGCTCACTGCAATAGCTCGCCTCGAACAGCAAATAACTCAACACCCCCGCCCCGCTGGTCCGCGTCGCCCCCGGCCCACGCAGGAACAAGCGCAACGCCGCCGGCAGCTCACGCCGGTGCCGCGCGGCAATCTCGTCCAGCGGCTGGCTGGGCGCCACCACCAGTACGTCGATCGGCGCCAGCCCCAGGCGACGGGCGTCCAGGTGCGCCGGCAACAGCCGGCTGAGGTGGTTGAGCCGCTGCAGCAGTTCGATATCGTCTTCCAGGCTATCAATGAACGTGCTGTTGAGCATGTGCCCGCCAATCTGTGCCAGGCTCGGCTGCTGCCCGCTGAACACCCGCTGGGTCGGCAACGGTGGTGCCGGTCGCTGCGGGTTGCCGCTGACCCCGACCACCAGCACCCGGCTGGCGCCCAGGTGCAAGGCCGGGCTGATAGGCGCCGACTGGCGTACTGCGCCGTCGCCGTAAAACTCGTCGCCCAGTTGCACCGGGGCAAACAGCAGCGGAATTGCCGCGCTGGCCAGCAGGTGGTCGATGGTCAGCTGCGTGGGTAGGCCGATGCGGCGATGGCGCAGCCAGGCCTCGATGCTGCCACGGCCCTGGTAGAAGGTGACCGCCTGGCCAGACTCGTAGCCAAAGGCCGTGATTGCCACGGCGCGCAACTGCCCGGCGACCAGGGAATGGCCAATGCCGTCCAGGTTCAGGTGTGCTTCCAGCAAGCCTCGCAATGGACTGCTGTCCAGCAGCGCCACGGGTGCCGGGCCACCAATACCTAGCAGGTTGTGGCCAACGAAGCGACTGGCCTGGCGCACCACGCCGGGCCAGTCGCTGCGAATGACCTGGTGGCTGCGAAAGTTCTGCCAGAAGGTGGTAAGCCGTTGCACCGCATCGTTGAAGTGAGTGGCACCGCTGGCCAGGGTAACCGCGTTGATGGCCCCGGCAGACGTGCCGACGATGACCGGAAAGGGGTTGTGCGCACCGGCAGGCAGCAACTCGGCGATGCCGGCCAGTACGCCGACCTGATAGGCAGCGCGGGCGCCACCGCCAGAAAGGATAAGACCGGTTACCGGAGGTGGGGCCATGGCATCCTTCCTGGTTCAGCTGTTTTCAGCGCTTTTTCTTGTCATACAACCGCGGCGCACCCTCAGGCCGCGACTTGAACCGGCGGTGCGCCCACAAGTATTGCTCAGGGCACTCGCGCAACACACTTTCAACCCACTGGTTGATGCGCAGGCAATCAGCCTCTTCACTCTCGCCAGGGAAGTCTTCCAATGGCGGGTGGATCACCAGCCGATAGCCGCTGCCATCCTCCAGGCGCCTCTGGGTGAACGGAATCACCTGCGCCTTGCCCAGCCGGGCAAACTTGGTAGTGGCGGTTACCGTCGCTGCCGGGATACCGAACAGCGGCACGAAAATGCTTTGCTTGGCGCCGTAGTCCTGGTCCGGTGCGTACCAGATCGCGCGGCCCGAACGCAGCAGCTTGAGCATGCCGCGCACGTCCTCGCGCTCCACCGCCAGCGAGTCGAGGTTATGCCGCTCACGCCCACTGCGCTGGATGAAGTCGAACAGCGCATTGCCATGTTCGCGGTACATACCGTCGATGGTGTGCTGCTGGCCTAGCAGCGCCGCGCCGATTTCCAGCGTGGTGAAGTGCACCGCCATCAGAATGGCGCCCTGCCCCGCCTGCTGGGCGGCCTGCAGATGCTCCAGCCCTTCGACATGGGCCAGGCGCGCCAGCCTGGCCTTGGGCCACCACCAGCTCATGGCCATTTCGAAGAAGGCGATACCGGTGGACGCAAAATTGGCCTTGAGCAAACGCTGCCGTTCGTCGACCGACAGCTCCGGGAAACACAGCTCCAGGTTGCGTGCGGCAATGCGCCGACGCTCACCGGCAAAGTGATACATCACGGCACCCAACCCGGCACCGATTTTCAACAGCACCCGGTACGGCAACTGGACCACCAGCCACAGCAGGCCCAGGCCCAGCCACAGGCCCCAGAACTTGGGGTGAAGGTAATAGGGACGAAAACGCGGGCGTTCCATTGAAGCATCCGGAAAGACAAAGGCCGCGCATTCTACAACGGATCAGTGCATGTTGCGGGCAACCGGTGTTCTCGTTATAAGTCAGGGCACTTTTTTCGCAACAAGCCGTCTATGCAGACCATGAGCCCAAACCACACACCCGACACCGCCTCCGTGTTCCAGCTCAAGGGCAGCATGCTCGCCATTACCGTACTGGAACTGGCGCGCAATGACCTTGAAGCCCTCGACCGCCAGCTGGCGGCCAAAGTCGCCCAGGCACCGAATTTCTTCAGCAACACGCCGCTGGTGCTGGCGCTGGACAAACTGCCAGCCGACGAAGGGGCAATCGACCTGCCCGGCTTGATGCGGATCTGCCGCCACCACGGCTTGCGTACCCTGGCCATCCGCGCCAACCGCATCGAGGACATCGCCGCCGCCATCGCCATCGACCTGCCGGTACTGCCGCCTTCCGGCGCCCGCGAGCGGCCACTGGAGCCAGAGCCCGAGGTGGTCAGGAAGCCCGAGCCGGCCCCGGCACCACCACCGGCACCGGAACCCGAAGTGCGCCCGACCCGCATCATTACCTCGCCGGTACGCGGCGGCCAGCAGATCTACGCCCAAGGTGGCGATCTGATCGTTACCGCTTCGGTCAGCCCGGGTGCGGAACTTCTGGCCGATGGCAACATCCATGTGTACGGCGCCATGCGCGGCCGCGCCCTGGCCGGCATCAAAGGTAACACCAAGGCGCGTATCTTCTGCCAGCAGATGACCGCCGAAATGGTCTCGATCGCCGGCCAGTACAAGGTCTGCGAAGACTTGCGCCGCGACCCGCTGTGGGGCACCGGCGTGCAAGTCAGCCTGTCTGGTGACGTGTTGAACATCACCCGTCTTTAACGGATACTTGCCAGCATTTTTAGAGCAACTTTTTTACCGTTGCCGTTATTTAAGCTATTTCAGTTATTTGCAGGGACCCGTGTCCCGACTATTTTAGGGGTGAAACACCTTGGCCAAGATTCTCGTGGTTACTTCCGGCAAGGGGGGTGTGGGCAAGACCACCACCAGCGCCGCCATTGGTACCGGCCTCGCACTGCGTGGCCACAAGACCGTCATCGTCGACTTCGACGTGGGCCTGCGTAACCTCGACCTGATCATGGGCTGCGAGCGCCGCGTGGTGTACGACTTCGTCAACGTGGTCAACGGCGAAGCCAACCTGCAACAGGCCCTGATCAAGGACAAGCGCCTCGAGAACCTGTACGTGCTGGCCGCCAGCCAGACCCGTGACAAGGACGCGCTGACCCAGGAAGGCGTTGAAAAGGTGCTGATGGAGCTGAAGAAAGACTTCGAATTCGTCATCTGCGACTCGCCAGCCGGTATCGAAAAAGGCGCGCACCTGGCCATGTACTTCGCCGACGAAGCCATCGTGGTCACCAACCCGGAAGTGTCCTCGGTACGTGACTCCGACCGCATGCTGGGCATCCTGTCGAGCAAGTCGCGCCGCTCCGAAAACGGCGAAGAGCCGATCAAGGAACACCTGCTGATCACCCGCTACCACCCCGAGCGTGTGGAAAAGGGCGAAATGCTGAGCATCGCCGACGTCGAAGAAATCCTGGCGATCAAGCTCAAGGGCGTGATCCCCGAGTCCCAGGCCGTGCTGAAGGCTTCCAACCAGGGTATCCCGGTCATCCTCGACGACCAGAGCGATGCCGGCCAGGCCTACAGCGATACCGTCGACCGTCTGCTGGGCAAAGAGAAGCCCCTGCGGTTCATCGAAGTGCCGAAGCAAGGATTCTTCGCGCGCCTGTTTGGAGGCAAGTAAACCATGAACCTTTTTGACTTCTTTCGTGGCAGACAGAAACAGACCAGCGCGTCGGTAGCGAAAGAGCGTCTACAGATCATCGTGGCGCACGAGCGCGGCCAACGCAGCGAACCGGATTACCTGCCGGCGCTGCAGAAAGAACTGCTGGAAGTCATCCGCAAGTATGTGAACATCGGCAACGATGATGTGCATATCGAGCTGGAAAACCAGGGCAGCTGCTCGATTCTGGAGCTGAACATCACCCTGCCGGATCGCTGATCTGGCTGAAAGCCGGGGCTGCTTCGCAGCCCATTCGCGGCACAAGGCCGCTCCTACAAGGGATCGCGTTCCCCTGTAGGAGCGGCCTTGTGCCGCGAATGGGCCGCAAAGCGGCCCCGCTTTTTTCTCCCGATTTAATAGAGACCAAGCAATGCCGCTGTCCAACATCCAGATCCTGCACGAAGACGCCGCCATCCTGGTCATCAACAAACCGACCCTGCTGCTGTCGGTGCCCGGCCGCGCCGAAGACAACAAGGACTGCCTGATCACCCGCCTGCAGGAAAACGGCTACCCCGATGCACTGATCGTGCACCGCCTGGACTGGGAAACCTCCGGCATCATCCTGCTGGCCCGCGATGCCGACAGCCACCGCGAGCTGTCCCGCCAGTTTCACGACCGCGAAACCGAAAAGGCCTACACCGCGTTGTGCTGGGGCCAACCGGCGCTGGACAGCGGCAGCATCGACCTGCCACTGCGCTACGACCCGCCAACCAAGCCACGGCATGTGGTGGACCACGAGCAGGGCAAGCATGCGCTGACTTTCTGGCGCATCGTCGAGCGCTGTGGTGATTACTGCCGGGTGGAATTGACGCCGATTACCGGGCGTTCGCACCAGTTGCGCGTGCACATGCTGTCGATCGGGCATCCGCTGCTGGGTGACCGGCTGTATGCCAACCCCGAAGCACTGGCGGCACATGAGCGGCTGTGCCTGCATGCCTCGATGCTGAGCTTCACCCACCCGGTGTCCGGGGAGCGGTTGAAGTTCGAGTGCCCTGCACCTTTCTGATTTCTGCGTGGCTGCACCTGCCTCTTCGCGGGCGAGCCCGCGAGGAGGCAGACACAATTTGTCGACTTAATACGCTAAACTCGCGCCACTGCTGTCTGGAGTGAGCTATGCGCGACGCACTGAATTCTGGCCTTATCGACTTCCTCAAGGCCTCCCCCACGCCCTTCCACGCCACCGCCAGCCTGGCCCAGCGCCTGGAAGCGGCCGGCTACCAGCGCCTGGACGAGCGTGACAGCTGGGCCACCGTGCCTGGCGGCCGCTATTACGTCACCCGTAACGACTCCTCGATCATCGCCATCAAGCTGGGCAAGCAAGCCCCCCTGCTGAACGGCATCCGTATGGTCGGCGCCCACACCGACAGCCCGTGCCTGCGGGTGAAACCGCAGCCCGAGCTTCAGCGCCAGGGCTTCCTGCAACTGGGTGTCGAGGTGTATGGCGGTGCCCTGCTGGCGCCGTGGTTCGACCGCGACCTGTCGCTGGCCGGGCGCGTTACCTACCGCCGTGACGGCAAGGTTGAAAGCCAGCTGATCGACTTCAAGCTGCCGATCGCGATCATCCCCAACCTGGCCATTCACCTGAACCGCACCGCCAATGAAGGCTGGGCGATCAACCCGCAGAACGAGCTACCGCCCATCCTCGCCCAGGTGGCCGGAGACGAGCGCATCGACTTCCGCGCCCTGCTCACCGAGCAACTGGCCCGCGAGCACGAGCTGATCGCCGACGTAGTGCTGGATTACGAGCTGAGCTTCTACGACACCCAGGATGCTGCACTGGTCGGCCTGAACGGCGACTTCATCGCCGGCGCCCGCCTGGACAACCTGCTGTCGTGCTACGCCGGCCTGCAAGCCTTGCTGGCCGCCGACAGTGATGAAACCTGCGTGCTGGTGTGCAACGACCACGAAGAAGTCGGCAGCTGCTCGGCCTGCGGCGCCGATGGCCCGATGCTGGAGCAGACCCTGCAGCGCCTGCTGCCGGATGGCGACGCCTACGTGCGCACCATTCAGCGCTCGCTGATGGTGTCGGCGGACAACGCCCACGGCGTGCACCCCAACTACGCCGACAAGCACGACGGCAACCACGGGCCCAAGCTGAACGCCGGGCCTGTGATCAAGGTGAACAACAACCAGCGCTACGCCACCAACAGCGAAACCGCCGGGTTCTTCCGCCACCTGTGCATGGCCGAGGAAGTGCCGGTGCAGAGCTTTGTGGTGCGCAGCGACATGGGCTGTGGTTCGACCATCGGGCCGATTACCGCCAGCCACCTGGGTGTGCGCACGGTGGACATCGGGCTACCGACCTTTGCCATGCATTCGATTCGTGAACTGTGCGGCAGCCATGACCTGGCGCACCTGGTGAAGGTGCTGACTGCCTTCTACCGTAGCCGCGAGTTGCCTTGATGTACACAGGTCCGGCCTCTTCGCGGGTTTAGCCGCGAAAGGGCCGGACCTGCTCAAGGTCAATCCCGCCTCGCTTGCCAAGCGCTATGCTTGATACATGGCCCCACTGCAAAAGGATTGCTGTCCATGTCCCCGTTTCTGTCCCTGTTCGTGCCGGTGTTCCTGTTCCTGATGCTGCTGACCATCGGCTTCAGCATGCGCGAACGCAATATCGGCGTACTGATGATGTGGATCGGCACCTTGGGTATCTTCGGCCTCACCTGCTGGAAGATCCTTGAGAAACTGCCGTCATAAACCTCTACACTCGGTCAATCGTTAGACCTGAGGTAGATTTGCCAGTGCCTGCCCTCCTGCGTTACCTGTTCCTGCTGCTGTTGCTGTTCATCACCCCGGTACAGGCGGCGGGCCTGCCTGGCCTGCTGGGTGGCAGTGCGCCTGCGCAACCGGAGGCCACCGAGCCGCTGGGCAAGTCGCTGGACGAGGTGATCAAGAACCTCGAAAACGACCAACAGCGGGCCAAGCTGCTGGCCGACCTGAAAAAGCTGCGCGACGCGACCAGGCAGTCGCAACCCAGCGTCGAACAGGGCGTACTCGGGCTGATCGGCGGCGCCCTGCATGACTTCGAAAAACAGTTCAGCGGCGACGCCAGCCCGTTCCACCGCTGGGCGGCGGAAATCGAACAGGCCCAGGCGGAACTGACCGAACTGATGGTGCCGGTGCACCAGTGGCCAGCCATCCTGTTCGGCTTTGCCGCTGTCATTGCCGTGTGGAGTGTGCTGGCCTATGCCTTCAACTGGGTCGGCCACCGGATACGCCTGCGCTTTGGCCTGAGCGAAGAACTGCCGCAGCACCCGCGCACCTGGGACCTGGTGCGCTTTGCCTTGCGCAAGCTCGGCCCATGGCTGGTGGCGCTGGTATTCACCGTTTACCTGAGCTTCGTGCTGCCGCCGTCGCTGGGCAAATCGCTGGCCATGGTGCTGGCCTACGCGCTGGTCGTGGGCACTTGCTTCTCGGCCATCTGCGTCATCGCCTTTTCGCTGCTGGACGGCCCGCACCGCCACCGCGCCCTGCACATCCTGCGGCGCCAGGCGTTCCGCCCGTTGTGGCTGATCGGCAGCTTCGCTGCGTTTGGCGAGGCCATGAGCGACCCGCGCATGCTGGTTGCACTGGGTACCCACCTGGCCCATGCCTTGGCCACCTTGGCCAACGTCATCGCTGCGCTGTGCACCGGGCTGTTCATCCTGCGCTTTCGCCGCCCCATCGCCCATCTGATCCGCAACCAGCCGCTGTCGCGGCGCCTGACCCGGCGCACCCTGAGCGACACCATCGAGATTCTCGGCAGCTTCTGGTTCATTCCGGCACTGATTCTGGTGGCCATTTCGCTGTTCGCCACCTTCGTCTCGGCGGGCGACACCAGCACCGCCCTGCGCCAGTCACTGATGTGCACGGTACTGGTGGTGGTGTGCATGGTGCTGAACGGCCTGGTACGCCGCCATGCGGCCAACCCCAAACGTGCCAACAAGCGCCAGGCCGTGTATGCCGAGCGCCTGCGCAACTTTGGCTACCTGCTGGTACACCTGTTCATCTGGCTGGTATTCATCGAGCTGGGCCTGCGCGTGTGGGGCCTGTCGATGATCAGCTTCGCAGAGGGCGATGGCCACGACATCAGCCTGCGCCTGCTGGGCCTTGCCGGCACACTGATCGTCGCCTGGCTGGTGTGGATCCTTGCCGACACCGCCGTGCACCATGCCCTGGTGCGCTCGCGCCGGGGCCTGGCCAACGCCCGTGCGCAAACCATGATGCCGTTGATCCGCAACGTGATGTTCGTGATCATCTTCATCATCGCGGTGATCGTCGCCCTGGCCAACATGGGCATGAACGTCACCCCGCTCCTGGCCGGTGCCGGTGTGATCGGCCTGGCCATCGGTTTTGGCGCACAGTCGCTGGTGGCGGACCTGATCACCGGGCTGTTCATCATCATCGAGGACTCGCTGGCCATCGACGACTACGTGGACGTGGGCGGGCACCTGGGCACGGTGGAGGGGCTGACCATTCGTACCGTGCGCCTGCGGGACATTGACGGCATCGTGCATACCATCCCGTTCAGCGAGATCAAGAGCATCAAGAACTACTCGCGGGAGTTTGGCTATGCGATTTTCCGCGTGGCGATTCCGCACAGCATGAACATCGACCAGGCGATCACGCTGATTCGGGAAGTGGGGCAAAAACTGCGCAATGACCCGCTGATGCGCCGCAACATCTGGTCGCCACTGGAACTGCAAGGGGTGGAGAGTTTCGAGTCGGGGTCGGCGATCTTGCGGGCGCGGTTCAAGACGGCGCCGATCAAGCAGTGGGAAGTGTCGCGGGCCTTCAACCTGGCGCTGAAGCGGCAGCTGGATGAGGCAGGGCTGGACTTGGCGACACCACGGTTGTCGGTGCAGGTGGTGACTGCGGGTGGTGGTGGAATGGCGCAATCAGGCGCCTCCAGCTAGGGCCTACCCCACCACGGCACGAATGCGGATGGCATCATGCCGCCAATACTCCAGGTCACAGTCGATCAGATGCCCATGCTGGTCGCTGTTGACGCGGGTGATGTGCAGCCCCGGGCTGCCCGTCGACACCTTCAACGCCCCCGCCGCCTCCACCGGCAACGCCGTCGGCAGGATCTCGAAGCACACCTGCCCGTACCGGATGCCATACACCCGCCCATATATCTCGGTAAGCGATTGCGCCAGGTCCTGTTCGAGAATCCCCGGAAAGTAACGGGGGTTGAGGTAATGCTCGGCATACAGCACCGCCCGCCCATCGATCCGCCGTAACCGGCAGATACGCACCACACTGGACAAGGCCGGAAGCTGCAAGCGGGCACAGATGGCCGCCGAGGCTGGCTGCAAGCGCGCCGACAGCAGCTCGGTACTGGCCACCCGCCCCTGGTCGCGCACCATGGCATGGAAGTGACTGCGTTCGATCAGGTCGTAGGTCAGCCGCTCGGGCGCAACGAACCAGCCGCGGCGTTCTTCACGGTAGATCAGGCCTTGGGCCTCCAGCTGCGCCAGTGCCTCACGCAGGGTGATCCGCGTCGTGTCGAACACCTCACTGAGTTTGCGCTCGGCCGGCAGCTTGCCCCCCGGGGCCAGCAGGCCGTGCTCGATCTGCTCCTGCAGGGCATGGCAGATGGCTGTTACCGCACGCGGTGGCATCGACTGCATCAAAGGTTACCTATCTGGACTAGTCCAGCCCCAGAACAGGGCACTTGGAGAATAGTGCAAGCCTAGGCAGGGCTGATGAACATCCCGTGACAACGCTGCAACCGTGCTGTTGCCAGAATCGGGCCAGCCCAGCAAAACCGGGGGGTCACCATGGTCTACGCTGTAGAGCCAAGGGCCTTTGACACGCTGAGCGCGCCCTTCCCTACATCAAACTGTCACGCAAGCGGCCTACCTTGGCTCAAGGTTTGCTGACCTAGACCAAAGGTTCCAGGCAACGGCTTCACTCATAACAACGATCGTAAAAAGGCACCCACCCAAGGAGCTACGGATGAAAAAGTTGTTCATGGCGTCACTGCTCGGTTCGGCCATCGCGTTCTGCACCTCGGCCATGGCCGCGGACCTCAAGGCCCTGGAAGACGCCGCCCGCAAGGAAGGCACCGTCAACAGCGTGGGCATGCCCGATGCCTGGGCCAACTGGAAAGGCACCTGGGAAGACCTGGCCAGCAAGTACGGCCTCAAGCACAGCGACACCGACATGAGCTCGGCGCAGGAAATCGCCAAGTTCGAAGCCGAGAAGGACAACGCCAGCGCCGACATCGGCGACGTGGGTGCCGCCTTCGGCCCCATCGCCGTGACCAAGGGCGTCAGCCAGCCGTACAAGCCCAGCACCTGGGACCAGGTACCGGAATGGGCCAAAGACAAGGACGGCCACTGGGCGCTGGCCTATACCGGCACCATTGCGTTCATCATCAACAAGGACCTGGTGAAGGAAGGCGAACGCCCAACCTCCTGGCATGACCTGGAAAAAGGCAAGTACAAGGTGGCCATCGGTGACGTCGGCACCGCCGCACAGGCTGCCAACGGTGTACTGGCGGCGGCCATTGCCTATAAGGGCGACGAAACCAACGTGGCCCCGGGCCTGCAGCTGTTCACCAAACTGGCCCAGCAGAAGCGCCTGTCGCTGGCCAACCCGACCATCCAGACCATCGAGAAGGGCGAGGTCGAGGTCGGCGTGGTGTGGGACTTCAACGGCCTGAGCTACCGCGAGCAGATCGACCCCAAGCGTTTCGAAGTGCTGATCCCGTCGGACGGTACGGTGATCTCCGGCTATACCACCATCATCAACAAGTACGCCAAGCACCCCAGTGCAGCCAAGCTGACGCGTGAATACATCTTCAGCGATGCCGGGCAGATCAACCTGGCCAAGGGGCATGCCCGGCCGATCCGTGCCGAGCACCTGACGCTGCCGGCGGATGTGCAAGCCAAGTTGCTGCCGAACGAGCAGTACAAGGCGGCTCAGCCGATCAAGAATGCCGAAGCCTGGGAAGCCACCTCGAAGAAACTGCCGCAGATGTGGCAGGAGCAAGTGATCATCGAGATGGAGTAAAAGGCCAGCTTTTGTAGTGCCTGATCCGGCTTCTTCGCGGGTAAATCCGCGAAGAAGCCAACGCGGTTTATGACTGGAGCCACCATGCAACACAATGTCATCCTGGTCCTGCTGGACGGTCTCAACTACCAGGTCGCCCACCATGCCATGGGCCACTTGCACGCCTACGTCGAGGCCGACCGCGCCGCGCTGTACCGCGTGGAATGCGAACTGCCGTCGCTGTCGCGGCCGCTGTACGAGTGCATCCTCACCGGCGTGCCCCCCATCGACAGCGGCATCGTGCACAACAACGTCAACCGCCTGTCCAACCAGCGCAGTGTGTTCCACTACGCCCGCGAGGCCAATCTGGGCACCGCAGCAGCGGCCTATCACTGGATGAGCGAGCTGTATAACCGCTCACCCTTCGACCCGCAGCGCGACCGCCACACCCACGCGCCGAAACTGCCGATCCAGCATGGGTTGTTCTACTGGGACGACCGCTACCCCGATTCGCACCTGCTGGCCGACGGTGAATACCTGCGCCGCCGCCACGCCCCCAACTTCCTGTTGGTGCACCCGATGAGCATCGACGACGTCGGCCACCGCCACGGCCTGGACAGCAGCCAGTACCGCAACGCCGCACGCAGTGCTGACATCCTGCTGGCCGACTACCTGCCAGGCTGGCTGGAAGAGGGTTACCAGGTGCTGGTCACCGCCGACCACGGCATGAACAATGACCGCTCGCACAATGGGCTGCTGACCGAAGAGCGCGAAGTGCCGCTGTTCGTCTTTGGCGACGCCTTCAGCCTGGACCCGGCGGCCAAGCCGCTGCAGACCGAGCTGTGCGGGACCATCTGTGAACTGCTGGGTGCCGCGCACGACAAAACGGTGTGCCGGGAGTTGCTCAAGTGAACCGTGGCCGCTATCTGGCCCTGCTCTGCCTGCTGCCGTTCGCCGTGTTCTTCGTCATCTTCCAGGTCGCCCCGCTGGTCTGGGTGGCGATCAACAGCGTGCAATCGGAAGCCGGCTGGGGCGTCGAAAACTTCAGCAAGGTCTTCAGCTCGAAGTTCTACCTGCAAGCCCTGCAACGCAGCCTGGAGATCAGCTTCTGGTCGAGCCTGTTCGGCATCGTCATCGCCACCCTCGGCGCCTACTCGCTGCGCCAGGTGGACTCGAAACTGCGCGACTTCGTCAGCGCCTTCGCCAACATGACCAGCAACTTTGCCGGGGTGCCGCTGGCGTTCGCCTTCATCATCCTGCTCGGTTTCAATGGCGCACTGACCCTGCTGCTGAAGCAAGTCGGCCTGCTGGAAGACTTCAGCATCTATTCCAAAAGCGGGCTGATCCTGGTGTACACCTACTTCCAGATCCCGCTGGGTGTGTTGCTGCTGTACCCCGCCTTCGACGCCCTGCGTGAAGACTGGCGCGAGTCGGCCGCGCTGCTGGGCGCCAGCCACTGGCAATACTGGCGGCACATCGGCCTGCCAGTACTCACCCCGGCACTGCTGGGCACCTTCGTCATCCTGCTGGCCAACGCCTTGGGGGCCTATGCCACCGTGTACGCGTTGACCACCGGCAATTTCAACGTACTGCCGATCCGCATCGCCGGCCTGGTGGCCGGCGACATCAGCCTCGACCCCAACCTGGCCAGCGCCCTGGCGATGGTGCTGGTGGGGCTGATGACGCTGGTCACGGTGGTACACCAATGGCTGTTGAAGAGGAGCTACCATGCGCGCTGACGCCCGTTCCGGCGGCTGGTACCACCGCGCCGTGGTCTACCTGCTGTTCCTGATCCTGCTGCTGCCACTGGCCGGCACCCTGCTCTACTCGCTGGCCACCAGCTGGTCTGCCAGCCTGCTGCCCAGCGGCCTGACCCTGAAATGGTATGCGGCGCTGTGGAGCGAGCCACGCTTCCTGGCCGCTTTCGGCCAGTCGTTGCTGGTGTGCGTGGGCGCACTGCTGCTGTCGGTGGTGCTGATTCTGCCGCTGCTGTTCGTGGTGCATTACCACTTTCCCAGGCTGGACGCGCTGATGAACATTCTCATCCTGCTGCCCTTCGCGGTGCCACCGGTAGTGTCGTCGGTGGGGCTGCTGCAGCTGTACGGCAGCGGGCCGATGGCCATGGTCGGCACGCCGTGGATCCTGATCGGCTGCTACTTCACCATCGCCCTGCCGTTCATGTACCGGGCCATCACCAACAACCTGCAAGCCATCAACCTGCGCGACCTGATGGACGCTGCCCAACTGCTGGGCGCCAGCACCTGGCAGGCCGCGCTGCTGGTGGTGCTGCCGAACCTGCGCAAGGGCCTGATGGTGGCGTTGCTGCTGTCGTTTTCGTTCCTGTTTGGCGAGTTCGTGTTCGCCAACCTGCTGGTCGGCACCCGTTACGAGACCCTGCAGGTGTACCTGAACAACATGCGCAACAGCAGCGGCCATTTCAACAGCGCGCTGGTGATCTCCTACTTCGCCTTTGTGCTGGTACTGACCTGGGTCGCCAACCGCCTGAACAAGGACAAGACCTGACATGAGCTTCGTCAGCGTACAGAAACTGCAAAAAAGCTACGCCGGCAGCCCGGTGTTCGAGAACATCGACTGCCACATCGAACGCGGCGAGTTCGTCACCCTGCTGGGCCCATCCGGTTGCGGCAAGTCCACCTTGCTGCGCTGCATCGCCGGGCTGACCCCGGTGGACAGCGGGCAGATCCTGCTCGACGGCCACGACATCGTGCCCGTGAGCCCGCAAAAGCGCGGCATCGGCATGGTGTTCCAGAGCTATGCGCTGTTCCCCAACATGACCGTGGAGCAGAACGTGGCCTTTGGCCTGCGCATGCAGAAGGTCAAGGCCGACGAAAGCCAGGTAAGGGTGCGCGAGGCACTGGACCTGGTGGAGCTGGGCAGCTTTGCCGGGCGTTACCCGCACCAGTTGTCTGGCGGCCAATGCCAGCGCGTGGCCCTGGCCCGTTCGCTGGTCACCCGCCCTCGCCTGCTGCTGCTGGACGAGCCGCTGTCGGCACTGGATGCACGTATTCGCAAGCACCTGCGTGAGCAGATCCGGGCCATCCAGCGCGAGCTGGGGCTGACCACCATCTTCGTCACCCACGACCAGGAAGAAGCGCTGACGATGTCCGACCGCATCTTCCTGATGAACCAGGGACGCATCGTCCAGAGCGGTGATGCCGAAACCCTCTATACCGCGCCGGTGGACCTGTTTGCCGCCGGCTTTATCGGCAACTACAACCTGCTCGATGCCGACAGCGCCAGCCGCCTGCTGCAACGCCCGGTGGCCAGCCGCCTGGCGATCCGCCCGGAGTCGATCACACTGGGCATACACGGCGAACTGGACGCTCAGGTACGCAGCCACAGCTTGCTGGGCAACGTGATCCGCTACCGCGTGCAAGTGCGCGACGTGGAGCTGGTGGTCGACGTGCTCAACCGCTCGCCGGCCGACCTGCACGCGGATGGAAAACGGGTAAGCTTGTCGATCGACCCCACGGCGCTGCGGGAAGTGGCCTAAGGAGATTCAACACAATGGCACTGGCAATTTTCGATCTGGACGAAACCCTGATCCACGGCGACTGTGCATCGCTGTGGAGCGAGCAGATGGCCCGGCTGGGCTGGGTCGACGGCAAGGACTTCCTGCGCCGCGACCGTGAACTGATGGAAGCCTACGGCAAGGGCCACCTGCAGATGGAGGACTACATGGCCTTCAGCCTGGAGCCGATGGCCGGGCGTACCCTGGAAGAAGTCGAGCACCTGGTTGAGCCGTGGGTTGAAGAGGTGATCGAGCCGATCATCTATGGCGACGCCTGCCGCTGCATTGCCGAACACCGCAAGCGCGGGGACCGCATCCTGATCATTTCCGCTTCGGGTACGCACCTGGTCGGGCCGATTGCGGCTCGCCTGGGGGTGGACGAATACCTGGCGATCGAGCTGGAGGCGGTGAACGGGGTGTATACCGGCAAGACCCATGGGGTGCTGACGTATCGCGAAGGCAAGATTACGCGGCTGCTGGAGTGGCTGGATCAGGAACAGGAGAACCTGGAGGGGGCGAGTTTCTATTCCGACTCACGCAATGATTTGCCATTGCTGCTGAAGGTGGACCATCCGCATGTGGTGAACCCGGATGCGGTGTTGCGGGAGCATGCCCAGACCAATCGCTGGCCGATTCTGAGCTGGACTTGAGGGCCATGGGGGCTGCATAGCAGCCCCGACAATATCAAGCCATGCTTGGATCTATGACCATCACCAACTTGCCCGAGACCTGGTTGCTCTCAAGCTCCGCATACGCCGCCTGGGCAAACTCCACCGGGTAGGTATCAACCAGTTGCGGCGACAGGCGCCCTTCGGCAAACAGCGGCCACACCTGCTGTTGCAGTTCGCGCAGCAACTCGGCCTTGAAGCCGTCATCGCGGTTGCGCAGCGTGGAGCCGGTAATCTCCAGGCGCTTGCCCAGCACCAGCGCAAGGTCCAGCTCGAACTTGCGCCCCCCCATCAACCCGATGATCACCCAGCGCCCGTCGCGGGCCAGCAGTTTGAGGTTGAGCTCACCGTAACTGGCGCCCACCGGGTCGAGAATCACGTCGAACGGGCCAAAGCCTTCCAGCGCGTCCAGGTTTTCGTTACGTACCACGCCCCCTGTCGCGCCCAGCGCTTCGCAATAAGCCAGGCGGTCCTGCGAACCGACACTGACCCACACCGGGCTGCCAAACGCCTTGCACAGCTGGATGGCGGCCGAGCCAACGCCACTGGCGCCGGCATGCACCAGCACTTTCTCGCCAGCCTTCACGGCACCGAGCTGGAAGATGTTCAACCAGGCGGTGGCATACACCTCCGGCAACGCCGCGGCTTCATGCAGGCTCAGGCCCTCGGGCACGGGCAGCACGTGACGCGCATCGACCACCACTTCCTCGGCCATGGCGCCACTGGCCAACAGCGCGCACACACGGTCGCCCACGCGCCAGTCGGCACCGGCGCCCACTTCCTCAACCACCCCGGCACACTCCAGGCCCATGTACGGGCTGGCACCTGGCGGTGGCGGGTACAAACCTTTCATCTGCAGCAGATCGGCGCGGTTCAGGCCCGCAGCAGCCACGCGAATGCGCACTTGGCCCGCGTCACAGGCCGGGCGTTCGGCCTCGACCCACTCCACATGTCCGTCAACGCCTTGCAATGCCTTCACAGTGCCTCCATAGTTGAATCATGACTGGGCCTGGGGTTGCTTACCTCAGGCTTTTTGCAGTATTTGCCCGGCTCCATGGAACCGGCAACGGAAAAGACGGCCTACTATGCGTGATCAATTGCCTCCACGTCGAATCAGCATGAAGCATTTCCTACCAAGCACCGCCCTCGCCGTCATGATCGGCCTTGGCAGCCTCACGCTCGGCGGCAATGCGGCGGCCGCCAACAAATGGGACAGCCTGCAGCCGGACCGCGACGAGATCGTCGCCAGCCTCAACGTGGTGGAATTGCTCAAGCGCCACCACTACAGCAAGCCACCGCTGGACGATGCCCGTTCGGTCATCATCTACGACAGCTACATCAAGCTGCTGGACCCGGCGCGCAGCTACTTCACCGCCGCCGACATTGCCGAGTTCGACAAGTGGAAAACGCAATTCGACGATTTCCTCAAGAGCGGTAACCTGGACCCGGGCTTCACCATCTACAAACGCTACCTCGACCGCGTCAAGCAACGCCTGGACTTCGCCCTGGCCGAGCTGAATAAAGGCGTGGACAAGATCGACTTCACCACCAAGGAAACCTTGCTGATCGACCGCAAGGACGCACCGTGGATGAAGGACCAGGCCGAGCTCGACGACCTGTGGCGCAAACGTGTGAAAGACGAAGTGCTGCGCCAGAAGATCGCCGGCAAGGAACCCAAGCAGATCCAGGAAACCCTGACCAAGCGCTACAAGAACCAGCTGGCGCGCCTGGACCAGACCCGTGCCGAGGATATCTTCCAGGCCTACATCAACACCTTCGCCCAATCCTACGACCCGCACACCAACTACCTCTCGCCGGACAACGCCGAAAACTTCGACATCAACATGAGCCTGTCGCTCGAAGGCATCGGTGCGGTGCTGCAAAGCGACAACGACCAGGTCAAGATCGTGCGCCTGGTACCGGCAGGCCCGGCAGCCAAGACCAAGCAGGTGGCCCCGGCCGACAAGATCATCGGCGTGGCCCAGGGCAACAAGGAAATGGTCGACGTGGTCGGCTGGCGCCTGGACGAAGTGGTCAAGCTGATCCGCGGCCCGAAAGGCTCGGTGGTGCGCCTGGAGATCATCCCGGCCAGCAATGCACCTAGCGACCAGACCAGCAAGATCGTGTCGATCACCCGTGAAGCGGTGAAGCTTGAAGAGCAGGCAGCCAAGAAGTCGGTGCTCAAGCTGAAGCAGGACGGGCGTGACTACAAGCTGGGCATCATCGAGATCCCGGCCTTCTACCTGGACTTCAAGGCCTACCGCGCCGGTGACCCTGAGTACAAGAGCACCACGCGTGACGTGAAAAAGCTGCTCACCGAACTGCAGAAAGAGAAAGTCGACGGCGTGGTCATCGACCTGCGCAACAACGGTGGCGGCTCGCTGCAGGAAGCCACCGAGCTGACCAGCCTGTTCATCGAAAAAGGCCCGACCGTGCTGGTGCGCAACAGCGACGGCCGCGTCGACGTGCTGGAAGACGAAAACCCGGGCGCCTTCTACAAAGGCCCACTGGCATTGCTGGTGAACCGCCTGTCGGCCTCGGCTTCGGAGATTTTCGCCGGAGCCATGCAGGACTACCACCGCGCGCTGATCATCGGCGGCCAGACCTTCGGCAAAGGCACCGTGCAGACCATCCAGCCGCTCAACCATGGCGAGCTGAAGCTTACCCTGGCCAAGTTCTACCGGGTTTCCGGGCAGAGCACCCAGCACCAGGGCGTGCTGCCGGACATCGACTACCCGTCGATCATCGACACCAAGGAAATCGGCGAGAGCGCCCTGCCCGAGGCCATGCCATGGGACACCATCCGCCCGGTGGTCAAGCCTGCTGCCGACCCGTTCAAGCCGTTCCTGGCCCAGCTCAAGGCGCAGCATGAAGCGCGTAGCGACCAGGATGCCGAGTTCACCTACATCCGCGACCGCCTGGCCCTGACCCAGAAGCTGATGAATGAAAAAACCGTCAGCCTCAACGAGCAGGAGCGCCGTGCGCGCCACGATGACATCGAGGCCAAACAGCTGGCCCTGGAAAACATCCGCCGCAAGGCCAAGGGTGAAGAGCCGCTCAAAGAGCTGAAGAAAGAAGACGAGGACGCGCTGCCGACCGAGGATGAAAACACCAAGCCGGAAGACGACGCCTACCTGTCGGAAACCGGTCGCATCCTGATCGACTACCTCAGTGCCAGCACCAAGGTGGCCAAGAAGTAAAGCGCTGCAACGATGATGGCAGAATAATGTGACCTGTCATCAAACAGTCATCGCGCTGTCGTGAAATATGGGGGCCGGGCATGCAGATGCCCGGCCCTTTCATTTTCAGGAATACGTCATGACCGTTGCCGAACAGCTCAGTGCCTTGAGTGCCATCCTGGCTCAACGCAGTATTCACAGCCTGTTGCAGCCGATCATGTGCCTGAGCGAACAGCGGGTGTTCGGCCATGAAGCACTGAGCCGTGGTCCGTCCAACAGCCCGCTGCACGCGCCGTTGAACCTGTTTACCATTGCCCGCCAGGCTGGCCGCTTGACCGAACTGGAAGCCGTCTGCCGGGAAAGCGCCTGCCGTCGCTTCAGCGAACAGCAATTGCAGGGCAAGCTATTTCTCAACATCTCGCCAGAATCACTGCTGGAGCCACACTACCCGTCCGGCCTGACCCTGAAACTGCTGGAGCAGGTCGGTCTGCCGCCCAGCCGGGTAGTGATCGAGCTGACCGAGCACACCCCCACCGACGACTTCCAGCTCTTGTCCAATGCCCTGCACCACTACCGCGACATGGGCTTTTCGATTGCCATCGACGACCTGGGGGCGGGCTATTCCAGCCTGCGGCTGTGGTCGGAGCTGCGCCCTGAGTACGTGAAGATCGACCGGCACTTCATCGACGGCATCCACCGCGACCCGCTCAAGCGCGAGTTCGTTGGCTCGATCCTGCAGATTGCCCGGGCCTCGAAGGCGCAGGTGATTGCCGAAGGGATCGAATTGGCAGAGGAACTGGTGGTGCTTAGGGAGATGGGGGTGGACCTGGTGCAGGGGTACCTGCTGGGGCGGCCGCAGGAGTTGGGGGTGCGCGAGCTACCGGTGCTGGCGAGTATGCCGCAGGCCGAGCAGCCGACAGTGCGGTTGAATGCCACCATCGGGCAGTTGCAGGCGCTGTTTGGGCGGCATCAGCACCTGGATGTATTGGAGGTGGTTGATGCCGATGACAGGCCTTGTGGTTTGATCCACAGACATTCTTTGCCTGTTCTGCCGGCGATAGGGCCGGAGCAGGCAATCAATCAGGCGGTTTCGGGGTAGCTGTACTCGAACACCCGAACCACCTCGGAAGCATGCCACGACGCCGCCTCCATGCCATCCACCGGCCCGGCAAACCGCCCTAGCCGTTCGACACATTCAAAAAAGCCGGTACGCGGCAAGCGGCTGGCGCCTTGGCTGATCACCAGCGAACTGCGCAGCGGCTGCTCGGCACGGGCATCCAGCACCGCCAGGTATTCCAGCGCGGCGGTCAGCGTCTGCATGGCCGGGCTGGGCAGTTGCAAGCGCTCGATCAGCGCTCGGTAGGTCAGCAAGTGACGTTGACGGCGGGCCAGGTCAAGCTCGCCCAGCAGGTTGTCCCAGTGCTGACGGCTGATCCTGACCTGGCTCATGACGGCTCGCTCCAGCCAGCGACCCCCAGATGCCAGGCCAAGGCGCGGCGGATGGCTGCATCCGGCTGGCGTTCGCCCGATTCGATCATGGCCAGGTAGGCCGGGCTTACCCCGACATTGCGCGCCAGCTGCTCAGGGGCGATGCCCTTGGCCTGGCGAATCTGTGCAACTTCACTGAACGCCGGCAACGGCGCAACGGCGGCGGCCTGTTCGCTGACAACTGCCTCGGCAGGTGCCTGCCCTGCAGCCTTGAGCAGCGCCTGGTACTGCTCCCAGGGAACCACGGCGTACTCGGGCTGACCGTCCCGGCTGATGACCTGAATACCCATTACAAACCCCTTTAAAAAGGATTACAGCATGTAATCCGTAGGCATAACCCTTATGCCAATTATATTACCAACTCTGGGGTCTGTCCGGTTGAGGTGCAGTTCAAGCGGTTTTCACTGCGTATTGCGCTCCAGCTGCAGCGTTTCCTGGCTTGCCGGAAGGCGCTCGACCACGCGCAGCCGCTCAGGTGCCTGGCTTTCACGCCAGGCCTTGAAGCGCGCCAACTCGTCGGCCACGGTCTTCAGCACCCAGCCCAGTACCGCAATGTCATCAAGGAAGCCCACGCCCAGCAGCCAGTCGGGGATGGCATCGATAGGGCTGACGAAATACAGCAGGCCGGCCACGATGGTGACCAGGGCCTTAGGGCTGATGGCACGGTACTCGCCGCGCCACCATGCCAGGCACAGTGACTGCAGCAGTTTCACATCCTCGCGCAGTTGGCCGAGGCGTGGCCCTTTGCGGGCCACGGCGAACAGCAGGGCCGGCAACCGGCCACGGCTGAGCAAGCGCTCGGCCAAGGGCAGAAAACGGGCGAAATTCCAAGGTGCGCTCATGGAGCCTCCACGCAGAGCAGGTTATCCACATTTATTGTGGATAACCTTGTGAACAGGGCCACGTTTCTGACCCCGGGTGCCTGCCAGGCAAGGGCCCCGGTCAGATCGGGCGTTTTTTACACAGCCGTTTCAATACGTGGGTAGCTGGCCGCAAACGATTTGCGCCAGAAACATCCTACAGCAACAAGCTGCATTTCCTCGGACAGTATCAGCAGTTACAGGTTCGCCCAATCGTTGTAAACGAAAACGCCCCGTCAGGACGGGGCGTTTTGCAAGAACTGCCAGTGTTACTTGGCGGGTGCTTCAGCGGGCGCTTCTGCAGGGGCTTCGGCCGGGGCCTCGGCTTCCGGCTCGGCGCCTTGCAGCTGGGCCGGGTCCTTGATGGCGATCAGTTCCAGATCGAACACCAGTACCGAGTTGGCCGGGATCAGCGGGCTTGGGCTTTGTGCACCGTAGGCCAGTTCAGCCGGGATGAACAGCTTGTACTTCTCGCCAACGTGCATCAGTTGCAGGCCTTCGACCCAACCCGGGATCACGCCGCTGACTGGCAGGTCGATCGGGCTGCCGCGCTCGACGGAGCTGTCGAACACCTTGCCATCGATCAGCTTGCCTTCGTAGTGGACGGTAACCACGTCAGTAGGCTTGGGCTGTGGGCCATCGGCCTTCTTGACCACTTCGTACTGCAGGCCCGAGGCGGTAGTGACCACGCCTGGTTTCTTGGCGTTTTCTTCGAGGAACTTCTTGCCAGCAGAGGCCGCTTCTTCGCTGGCCTTGGCCAGGCGCTCTTCAGCGCGCTTCTGCAGCGCCGTGAAGGCTTCTACCAGCTCTTCATCCTTGATGCGCTGTTCTTTCTTGCCAACAGCGTCTTCGATACCGAGTGCCACTGCTTTCGAATCAAGGTCTTCCATGCCTTCCTGAGCCAGGCTCTTGCCCATGTTCAGGCCGATACCGTAGGAGGCTTTCTCTGCCGGAGTCTTCAGCTCGGGGCTGCTAGCTTGTTGGTCGCAGCCAGCCAGTACCAAGCCTACCAGGGCAACCGCAGCCGCCAAACGATGCTGTTTCATGCTATTTCCTTGTTCATGCGCCATAAGGGCAATCAGGGTAAAGCCGCGAGCTTAGCAGGCGGCCATGACCAATGGCTACCGGCATAGGAGCGGGATTTGGTAAGGAAGTTCAGTAGTTAAAGGGTTATTCATGCAAGACACTGCAGCCACTGGCCAGTATTGACGCTTGACGCAGAAACCGCCTGGGGTTTGTCGCAATTTTTTGTCGCACTGCCCTCCATTCCAGGGGCAAGAGACCTGTCATTTATGCCAGTAGATCGGATGAGGGCCTGCGCTTTCAATAGTGCGGGTAGTCACAGATCGTGACCAGCCAGAGGCTTACTCAATGAAACGACCGATCATTTCAGCTTTTCTTCAACAATCCACGCCTGACCGCAACCGTTTGAAGGCAAGTGCCGCCCTTAGTGACGCCCCTGTAGACCGGAGCTTCGGTAACGAAGGCTACGCTTACCTGCTGGCACAGGAGCCAAAATCAGCTGGAGTGTGCACTGACATCCTCAAAAGCCACGTTCGACAAGATCGCTACTACGCGTGCGCATTTCAATCGCATAAAGAAACCCAGGTATTCAACAGCGCCGTCTGGCTGCTGGATGGCGACGGCGAGCGAGATCACAGCTTCACCGTCGACTTTGGATCGCTCATGGAAAAGGACAAGACGTTTATTCCCTACAGCCTTATGGAAGATCGCAAGGGCAACCTGCTCTGCCTGGGTGAAGTGTCCAAAAACCCCCACCGGCTATGGAAATTCAAGAACACGGGAGAGCTAGACAAGAGTTTCGCCAGCACTGGATTTATCGATAGCGACCGACTGACCGCTGAGCGGCTGAATTTCCGCTTCGCCGCCGCACTCTCTGATGGCTACGTCATTGCCTGCCACACCCCCGACTTCAAGACCGTCCTCGTCGCCCTGTCGCCGGACGGCACCCTGAAGCCAACCTTCGGTAATGAGGGGGTGCTGGACCTTGAGTCGCAGTTGCCTGGGTACGGTGCCGGCATAACCGGCCTTATCGCTACAACGCATGCTGATGGAAGCAATCGCGTTCTGTTGCTGAGTTTGAGAGGCGTAGGCGACGACCTGTTCTCGGTATTGAGCGCCATCGACAGTAAAGGCCGCCTGGACACTTCCTTTGGCAACAATGGCCATTTCAAATCAGAAAACGCCACCTTTTATCGAGGCCTGTCGTGCAGCAGCGTGTCGTCACTTGTCACGCTATGCGGAGGGCATATGCTCGCGGATGAAAGCATGCAACCAGACATTATCCGGTTGACCAGCAACGGAGCCCCCGACCAGGACTTCAACAAGGGGGCGCCTGTCCGCTTCGACGCCAACGCCGGGATGTGGCACCACATGATCGAGTACGAAGGGCGCCTGGTGGGGGTAGGCAGCTTCTATAACCATAACCGGGCGGTCCGCTATCAGGCCGACGGCACACTCGACGTCACTTTCGTTTCGCCCTGGGGGCATGGTGCGTTTGGGGCCGTCCCACCGAACCCTGGGTTTTACATGGATGGCAACTCATCGATTGCCTTCGTTCCCGCCAGTAAACGCCTGCTGATTTGTGGTGATGTGAATGTCACAGCGCAAAATCAGGTGGCTGCGGCAGTGCTCGCTTTAGCATTGGGTTGAAAGGCACTCAGGGGTAGTTACCCTCGCGGTACTGCCCCGCTACCTCGCGCAGCACTTCGCACACCCACTGCCCCGGCAGGCTCTGCGGCAAGGCGGCATTGCGACAAATGCCCACAGAGCCACCCGGTTCACGCACGCCCAGGTCTAGCTCGACCAGCTCGCCACGGCGCAGGTCGAGCAACACCGCATCGCGTGGCGCTACCCACAGCCCATCGCTACCCAGCAGGTAGCGCCGGCTCAGCGCCAGCGACAGGGTTTCCAGGCGCTGCGCCGGCATCTGGATGCCGCATTGGACGAACAGGCTGTCGGCATGCTGGCGGATGGTGGTGCCCGCCGGCGGCAACACCAACGGGTAACACCCCACCTGGCCCCGCTCGACAGGCGAGGTGGCCAGCAGCGGATGGCCCGGGCGTACCACCAGGCTCATCGACTCGCTGTACAGGTGCTCGAACGACAGGCCCTGGATCTGCGGGCTGTCGGTCATGCGCCCGACCACCAGCTCCAGCTCGCCCAGCCGCAGTTGGCCAAGCAGCTGCGCGCTGACCCCGGTGACCACACTGATCACCAGCGCTTCATGGCGCTGGTGCAGGCGGCACAGCACTTCGGGCATAAGCAGGCCTTCGACCGTCGACAGCACGCCGATGCGCACCTGCGACGGCGCCCGCGCCTCACCACGCAGGCTGCTGACGCCATCGCGCAGGGCCTGCACACTGGGCCCGGCATAGCGCATGAAGCGCGTGCCGGCGGGGGTCAGTTCGACACCCTGTCGGCTGCGCGCAAACAGGCGCGTTTCCAGCAGGTCTTCAAGTTCCTTGAGGGTTTTGGAAATGGCCGGCTGGCTAATGGCGAGCACGTCGGCAGCCCTGGCCAGGCTGCCCTGCCGGGCAATCTCCAGAAAGCACAGCAGGTGGCGGTATTTGATGCGGGTGTCGAGGTTCATGCCACAAGCTTAACGCATCGCCACCTGCGGCGTATCCGGGTCGCGCTGTTGGCGGCGGAACTGCCCTGGCGGCAAACCGTGAATCTGGCGGAAGCGCCGAGAGAAATAAGCTTCATCGGCAAACCCGCACAAGCGCGCCACTTCACCCACCGGCCGACTGCCATTGAGCAGGTAGTTACGTGCGGTGTGCATGCGCCGCTCCAATACCAACTCGCTGAACGTCTTGCCAATTTCCTTGCGCAGCCAGTGGGTCAGGTAAGTCGGGGACAGGTACGTGGCAGCGGCCACTTTCTGCAGGTTCAGGTCCGGGTCGTCAATGTGGCGGCGCAGGTACTCGCTCATGCGATTCAACGCGGCCCGACGGCTCAGTTGCGCTGCGTTGCTATCCGCCAGAATACGCAAGGGTTCAGCATACAGCCCGCACACCTGGCCAATCAGTTGCAACAGCAGGCCCTTGAGCACCTCACGGCTGCCAAAGCGGCGGTTGGCATCCAGCGCACGCATGCGCTCAAGCAGCTGCAACACCTCGGCGAAATCGGCGTCTTCCAGGCAAAAATCCAGGTGCTCCTGGAAGCGAAACGGTGACAGCTCCGGGGCTTGCAGGATCGAGACTTCTTCCAGATCCATCGGGTCGCAATCCAGGTGTGGCAACAGGAAGGTCTGGGAAAAATTGATCACCACGAAATCACTGTCCGCAGGATGCGGGATCACATGCACCCGGTGCGGCAGGATGAAGGCCAGTGTGTTGCGCTTGAACGGGCGTTGCACGCTGCCGATGTGCTGCACCGTATCTCCCCCCAGGTTGATCTGGACCTGGAAATATTCATGACGGTGCGGCGCGGTTTCGGCCGGGCGCCCACGTCGATCGCGAATGTGGAAATCCATCAGCTCGCTGCGCTGCTGCATGACGTAGGTGGGGACCTCGCGCTTTGGTGGCATGGGCAAACTCCGTTAAGCAAACAACCAGTTGTACGACGTCCACATTTAAACGTGACTACAAAAAACGACGCAACCGCATTTCGTCACAACCCGCTTAAAACGCGACACACAGCAATTAACCAGCTCAAAACCCTGTGCCCGGATTCTTTTGGACACCGCACGCTTCCCCCTCCTTCCATGGCAAAAACGGTCTAACCCTGCCGTTGCATTCAAAGCGTTGTACGACCACCTTAGAAAAGGGACTGCAGCCCAACCTCAACCAACAACAACAAACGAGGTCGACTCATGTCGAGCACGCCTACCCCCCGCGCAGCGTCGTCGTACACGCTGGACGCGGCCCCCGCCCAGCGCCTGCCCACCCGCCGCCGCTGGTTCATGCTGTCGCTGCTGCTGGTGGCGACCATCATCAACTATGTCGACCGGGTAAATATCTCGATCGCAGCCCCGTTCATGGCCAAGGACCTAGGCTTGGACAAGGTGGAGATGGGACTGATTTTCTCCGCTTTCGCCTGGACCTACGCCCTGGCCCTGGTGCCCGCCGGCTTCATCGCCGACCGCTTTGGCTCGCGCCTGACCTATGGTGTGTCGCTGATCAGTTGGTCGGCGGTTACCGTCGCCCAAGGCTTGGCCAGCGGCTTCTCCTCGCTGTTCGGCCTGCGCCTTGCGGTCGGGGCCATGGAAGCCCCGGCTTTTCCCGCCAACAGCCGCGCGGTGACGGTGTGGTTCCCTGCCCGCGAACGCGGCATGGCCAGCAGCATCTACGTGTGCGGCCAGTACCTCGGCACTGCGCTGTTCACCGGTGCCCTGCTCTGGCTGGCAACCACCTACGACTGGCGCCACGTGTTCTACAGCACCGGCCTGGTCGGCATCGTGTTCGGCGTGGTGTGGCTGTTCCTTTACCGTGACCCGTTGAACTGCAAGAAGGTCAGCAAAGAAGAACTGGCCTACATCGAGGGCGGCGGCGGCCTGGTCAAAAGCAGCCAAGAGCGTACCCGCTTCGACTGGCGCCAGGTGGCCGAGCTGTTCCGCTACCGCCAGGTATGGGCCATCTGCCTGGGCAAGTTCGCTAGTACCTCGGCGCTGTACTTCTTCCTCACCTGGTTCCCCACCTACCTGATCGAAGAGCGCCAGCTCACCTTGATCAAGGTCGGTATCTTTGCCGTGATGCCGTTCATTGGCGCCACCGTCGGCATCCTGCTGGCAGGCATCGTCTCTGACTTGCTTATCCGCAAGGGTTACTCGCTGTCGTTCGCACGCAAGCTACCGCTGGTGGTGGGCTCGATGCTGGGCATGTCGATCGTGCTGGTGAACTTCACCGACTCCAACGTGTTGTGCATCGCCATTCTCACCTTGGCGTTCTTTGCCCAGGGTATCGCCTCGTCATCGTGGGCTGCGGTTTCAGAAGTGGCACCCAAGCAACTGATCGGCCTGACCGGCGGCATCACCAGCCTGGCAGCGAACATCGGCGGCATCGTCACACCGATCGTGATTGGTGCGGTCGTGCATGCCAGTGGCTCGTTTGCCATGGCCTTCTGGTTCATCGGTGGCGTGGCCCTGATGGGCACCCTGTCGTATTCGCTGCTGCTCGGCAAGCTGTATCGCATCGAGCTGAAGACAGCGGCATGAGCACGGAAAAGTCCAATCCTTCCCCGCTTTCGTCCAACTTTGCCAGCCAGGCACTGGCTACGCTGGCCACTCCAGCACGGAGGATTCACCCCATGAGTTACCTGTTCAACCCGCCGGCCATCATCAGCCTGTCCATTCGCGGCAGCGATACGCGTTTCCCGGTTGGCCGCGTGTTCTGCCTGGGCCGCAACTATCCCTGGCCGGAGTCCTACGGGCCAGCACCGCAGGAGCCTGTGTTCTTCATGAAGCCGGCGAGCAACGTGGTCGAGGCACAAGGTGAGCTGCCGTTCCCCCCACAGACCGAGGAGTTCTGCCACGAGATCGAGCTCGTGGTGGCCATTGCCAAAGGGGGGGCGGATATCGCCCCGCAGGAGGCGATGGAACATGTATTCGGGTTTGCTGCCGGGCTTGACCTGACCCGCCGTGATCATCAGCGCAAGGCCAAGGCCGAAGGCCTGCCGTGGGAAAGCGCCAAGGTTTTCGAGGCCTCGGCCCCCATGACCGCTATCGCGCCTGCCAGCGAACTCCCTTGGCCCCTGCCAGCCTCGCTGTGGCTACAGGTGAACGGCCAGGAACGCCAACGCGCACACCTTAGCCAGCAGACCTGGCCGGTGGCCGAGGTCATCAGCCGACTGTCCCGCCAGCTGCCGTTGCGCCCAGGTGACCTGATCATGACCGGTAGCCCGCCCGGCGTAGCACCTTTAAACCCGGGTGACACCCTGCATGCCGGCATCGATGGCATCGGCGAACTGCACATGCGCGTAGGCCCCCGCCCTGCCGGGCAAGCCGCTGACGCGGCCTGAAACCCCAGGAGTATTCACATGAGCCAACATAAGAAAATTGCACTGGTCACTGGCGCAGGCAGCGGCATCGGCCGCGCCGTCGCCCTCGCCCTGCTGGAAGATGGCTTCAGCCTGGTCCTTGCCGGGCGCCGTATAGAGCCACTGCAAGCGGTGGTCGAACAAATACAGGCAGCGGGCGGTGAAGCCCTGGCCGTAGCCACTGACGTGCGTGACGAACAGAGCGTCGCGCAACTGTTCGCCACCATCGAGGAGGTGCAGGGCCGCCTCGACGTCATCTTCAACAACGCCGGCATCAACGCCCCCGCCGTGCCGGTCGACGAGCTGCCGCTGGAGAACTGGCGCAACGTCATCGCCACCAACGTGGATGGCGTGTTTCTCTGTGCCCGCGCAGCGTTCGGCCTGATGCGCCGCCAGCAGCCGCAAGGCGGGCGGATCATCAACAACGGCTCGATCTCGGCACACACCCCGCGCCCGTTCACCGCGCCCTACACGGCCAGCAAGCATGCGGTGCTGGGCCTGACCAAAGCCCTCGCGCTGGATGGCCGGCCTTACAACATCGTGTGCAGCCAGGTGGACATCGGCAATGCCCTGACCGAGCTGTCCGAGCGCATGACCCGTGGCGTGCGCCAGGCCAATGGCGAAATCGCCGCCGAACCGATGCTCGATGTGCGCCATGTAGCCGACGCGGTGCGCTACATCGCCGCGCTACCGCTGGACGCCAACGTACTGAACATGACCGTGATGGCCAGCAACATGCCGTTCGTTGGCCGTGGCTGATCCTTGTTCCTGATGGAGTGACCGATGAAACCCGAAGTCCTGCAACTTAGCCCGATCCTCATCCCGCAAATCCGTGAGCGCCTGGAACAGCTGTTCACCGTACACCGTTACTACGAACAGGCCGACAAGGATGCCTATGTCAGCCAGCATGCCAACAACATTCGCGGCGTGATCACCGGTGGCCACACCGGTATCAGCCAGGCACTGATGGCGCGCTTGCCCAACGTCGAAGTGATCGCGGTCAATGGCGTCGGCACCGACGCGATAGACCTGGCCTATGCCCGAGATCGCGGCATCCAGGTAACGGCGACCATCGGCGCCCTCACCGAGGACGTCGCCGACCTCGCCATCGGCCTGCTGATCGGCTTGTGCCGGGGTATCTGCACCGGTGACCGTTTCGTACGCGCCGGCCATTGGGCCACCAGTGCCACGCCGCTGGCACCGTTGCCACTGGCCCGGCAGGTGTCGGGCATGCGTGTGGGCATCGTCGGTATGGGCAGGGTCGGTCGCGCAGTGGCGCAGCGGGCGGCGGCGTTTGGTTGCCCGATTCGCTACACCGACCTGCAGGCGCTGGATGTGCCTTACGGGTTCGAGGCAGATTTGCTGCAGTTGGCCAGGGACAGCGATGCACTGATTCTCGCGGCGGCGGCCGACAAGGGCGAGGCGCTAATCAATCGTGAAGTGCTGCAGGCGTTGGGCGCCGAGGGGTATCTGATCAACATCGCGCGCGGCAAGCTGGTGGATGAGCCCGCGTTGATCGCAGCGCTGGAGGCCGGTGAAATCGCTGGCGCGGCGCTGGATGTGTTTGCCGATGAGCCCCGCGCGCCCGAGGCGTTGTTCGGCCGTGAAGATGTGGTGCTGCAGCCACATCGGGCCAGCGCCACGGTGCAGACGCGCACGCGCATGGGCGAGATGGTGGTGGCCAGCCTGGTAGATGTGTTTGCCGGGCGCACGCCGCAGGGGTTGGTTATCTGAGCCGCCTGTTCCGGCCTCTTCGCGGGCACGCCCGCGAAAGGGCCCGAACAGGCAGCAGATGATTATCAGGCTACAGCCAACTCCACAGCCCCATCCTTCAACCGCACCGGCCACACCCGCAGCTGCTGCCCGGCATCCTCCAGGCACACCCCGCTCTGCAAGCTGAAATGCTGCTTGTACAACGGCGCCGCCACCACCAGTTCGCCCTGCACACTGCCCACCAGCCCGCGGCCAATGATGTTGGCGCCAGAACGCGGGTCGCGGTTGTCTACCGCATATAGCGGCTGGGCCTGCCCCGGCAGGTAGAACAGCGCCACCTGCGCCCCGTCCAGCCATACCACTACCCCGGAATCGGCCACCAGGTCTTGCGCCTGGCACACCGCCTGCCAGTGCTCGCAGGTTTTTACAGCAACATTGGACAGGTTCATCAGACAGCCTCCTCGACAGTAGGGATCAGGTGCAGCGGCGCAGCCGGCCGGCGTTGTTCGCGTTCGCGTACGAAGTGCACGTCCGGGTCGGCGCGCTGGTCGTTGACAAAGGTGCGGAAGCGCTTGAGCTTTTCCGGGTCGTTGAGGGCGTTGGCCCATTCGCATTCGTACTGGTCCACCACATGCTGCATCTGCGCTTCCAGTTCGCCAGCCAAGCCCAGGCTGTCTTCGATGACCACCTGTTTCAGGTAATCCAGCCCGCCCTCCAGGTTCTCGCGCCACACCGAAGTGCGCTGCAGCTTGTCGGCCGTGCGGATGTAGAACATCAGCACGCGGTCGATCAGGCGTACCAGGGTTTCGTCGTCCAGGTCGGTAGCGAACAGCTCGGCATGCCGTGGGCGCATGCCGCCGTTGCCGCACACGTACAGGTTCCAGCCTTTGTCGGTGGCGATCACGCCGATGTCCTTGCTTTGCGCCTCGGCGCATTCGCGGGTGCAGCCCGATACCGCGAACTTGAGCTTGTGGGGGCTGCGCAACCCCTTGTAGCGGTCTTCCAGGCGCAGGGCCATGCCGACACTGTCCTGCACACCGTAGCGGCACCAGGTGCTGCCGACGCACGACTTCACCGTGCGGGTCGACTTGCCATAGGCGTGGCCGGTTTCGAAGCCGGCCTCGATCAGCTCCCCCCAGATCAGCGGCAGTTCGTGCAGCTGGGCGCCGAACAGGTCGATGCGCTGGCCGCCGGTGATCTTGGTGTACAGGTCGTACTTCTTGGCCACCTGGCCAATGACGATGAGCTTGTCAGGGGTGATTTCACCGCCAGGGATACGTGGCACTACCGAGTAGGTGCCGTTCTTCTGCATATTGGCCATGAAGGTGTCGTTGGTGTCCTGCAGTGGCACCAGCGCCGGGTCCATGATCGGCTGGTTCCAGCACGACGCGAGGATGTTGCCCACTGCCGGCTTGCAGATGTCGCAACCCACATGGCCCTTGCCATGGCGTTCGAGCAGTTCGCTGAAGGTGCGGATGCCCTCCACCCGCACCAGCCCGTACAGCTCCTGCCGGGTGTAGGCAAAGTGCTCGCACAGGCTCTTGTCCACCGCGACGCCACGGGCCGTCAGTTCATGCTCGAACACCTGTTTGAGCAAGGCTGCACACCCCCCGCAGCCCGTGGCAGCCTTGGTGCACCCCTTGACTGCGGCAAGGTCGCTGCAACCGCTGTCGATGGCGGCGCACACCGCCCCCTTGCTGACGTTGTGGCAGGAGCAAATGGTCGCGCTGTCCGGCAGTGCATCGGCGCCCAAGGCCGGCACGCCACCGCCTTGCGGCAGAATCAGCGCGGCCGGGTCGGCCGGCAGGGCGATGCCGTTCTGGGCATATTGCAGCAGGGTGTCGTAGTAACTGTTGTCACCCACCAGCACCGCGCCGAGCACGCGCTTGCCGCTGGCATCCACCACCAGCCGGCGGTAGGCACTGTTGGCTTCGTCGATGAAGCGGTAGCTGCGTGCCCCTGGCGTGGCGCCGTGGGCATCGCCGATCGAGCCGACATCCACGCCCAGCAACTTGAGCTTGGTCGACATGTCGGCACCGGTGAACGCGACCGCCGCCTCCCCCGTCAGCAACGCGGCCAGGTTGCGCGCCATGCTGTAGCCCGGGGCGACCAGGCCGAACACGCTGCCGTTCCACGATGCGCACTCGCCGATGGCAAAGATACGCGGGTCACTGCTGCGGCAGTGGTTGTCGATCACTACCCCGCCACGCGCGGCGATGTCCAGCCCACTGGCGCGGGCCAGGGCATCCTGCGGACGAATACCGGCAGAGAACACGATCAGGTCGGTTTCCAGGTGCTCGCCACCCTCGAAGTTCATGCGGTAGCGATAGGCTTCACCGTCGCTGATCGACTGGGTGGCGCGGGACAGGTGCACGCCCACGCCCAGCGCTTCGATCTGTGCCTTGAGCGCGGCACCGCCCTCGCCGTCCAGTTGCACCGGCATCAAGCGTGGGGCGAACTCAACCACGTGGGCTTCCAGGCCCAACGATTTGAGCGCGTTGGCGGCTTCCAGGCCAAGCAGGCCACCACCAACCACCACGCCACGACGGGCACTGGCGGCGGCGGCCCGGATGCCATCGAGGTCGTCGAGGGTGCGGTAGACCAGGCGGGCGTTGCCGCTGGAGCCTTCGATCGGCGGTACGAAGGGGTACGAACCGGTGGCCAGCACCAGTTGGTCGTAGCTGTACCGGCCTTCGGCGGTAACCACTTCGCAGCGCTCGCGGTCGATTTCCAGCACGCATTCGCCAAGGTGCAGGTGCACGCCGTTGGCGGTGTAGAAATCGGGCTCGCACAGCGCCAGGGTTTCGGCACAGCTGCCGCCGAAGTATTCGGACAGGTGTACGCGGTCGTAGGCGCGTTGGCGCTCTTCGCCGAACACATGCAGTTCGAAGCGCTCGTGGGCGCCGCGGCTGACCAGTTGCTCGACGCAATGGTGGCCGACCATGCCATTGCCGACGATGACCAGTCGCTCTCGTTGCCCGCTGCTCGCTGTTGCCTTCATAAGCCGATCCTCGATCAAAAAAAAAGCGCCTGGAGCCGAAGCTCCAGGCGCCTTTGCCTGTATTCATCACGGTAGGTGGCCCGGGTTGATCGCCGTTGATCAGTGGGCTTTGTTGTAGCTTGGGTAAAGCAGGGAGTGTGCCAATTGCGTTACCTGTACCGGCCTCTTCGCGGGCAAGCCTGCTGCCACAGGGATCTCCACAGGTCTGCAGACTTGCACCTTACCTGTGGGGTGGGTTTACCCGCGAAGAGGCCGCCACAGGCAATGCACATTCAAGGTGCAACGCTCCCCATCCTGGAGCACTTCAGTAAACATCCCGCCGATACCGCTTGGCCTTGCTCAAGGCCTCCATGTAGGTATCCGCATCCACGCCACCATGCTCGGCAATGATTTCACGCAACGCCGCATCTACATCCTTGGCCATGCGCTGGGCATCACCACACACGTAGAAGTACGCCCCCGCCTCCAGCCATTGCCACAGCTGCGCGCCCTGTTCGAGCATGCGCTGCTGCACATAGATTTTCTTGGCCTGGTCACGGGAAAACGCGGTATCCAGCCGCAGATGACCGCTTGCCTGCCAAGCCTGCAACTGCTCCTGATAATAGAAATCGGTCGCCGCATACTGCTCACCAAAGAACAGCCAGTTGCCCCCTTTCGCGCCCCGCGCTTCTCGCTCCTCCAGAAACGCACGAAACGGTGCAATGCCAGTCCCAGGGCCAACCATGATCACCGGCACGCTGTCATCCTCGGGTAGCCGGAAGTGCTTCGACACCTGTGGGAAGATGGCCACTTTCAGCGCCTGGGCACGGTCGGCCAGAAAGCTGGAACACACGCCTTTACGCTCGCCATAGCGCACGGTGGAAACGGTCAGGTGCACCTGATCCGGATGCGCCAATGGGCTGGAGCTGATCGAGTAAAGCCGTGGCTGCAACGGTTTGAGCAGGTCGAGCCAACTGGCCAGCGGCAGTTTTTGAGGGAAAGCACGCAGCACATCGACCAGCTGTCGGCCCCACAGCCAGTCCTGCAGCTCGGCTTTGCACTCGGGCTGTAACAGGCGCTGCAGGTCCGGGGCACTGCCGGCAAAGGCCTGCAGTTGTTGCGGGGTCACCTTGGCAATCTCCAGATGCGCTTGCAGGGCTTCGGCCAGTGGCATGGCAGGCTGGCCTTTCAACTCGACCATGGCCTTGCCATCGAGCTGCGTCAGCGCCAGCAGTTCATCGACCAGCGTCGGGCAATTGCGCGGCCATACGCCCAGGGCATCACCAGCTGCATAGCTGAAGCCGCTGCCGCTCAGGTCGAACACCAGTTGCCGGGTTTCCTTGCTTGCACCGGGCCCATTGAGCAGGCGGTTTTCCACCAAGGCGGCGGCCCAGGGTTGCTGCTTGCCATAGATCGTGACCGGCGCAGGCTCATTGACCGGTTGTGGTGTGGCAGCAGTGCCCAGCGAGGGCAGCAGCGCTTCGAGCCAGCCGCAGAACGCTTCGTCAAAGTCGGGCTCGCAGTCCACCCGCTGCAACAAGCGCCGCCCACCCAGCTCAGCCAGGCGCTGGTCGAGTTTGCGGCCAAAACCGCAGAACTGCTCGTAACTTGAGTCACCCAAGGCCAGCACGGCATAGGGGAGCTCGGCGCAGAGGGTGCCCTCTTCGCCCTGCAATGCCTGCCAGAATGCCCTGGCGCTGTCTGGCGCGTCGCCATCGCCAAAGGTGCTGGCGATCAGCAGCACGCTGGCGGCGCCTTGTAGCTGGCGCGGGCTAACGGCTTCCATGCAACTGAGCTGCACCTCCAGACCGGCACCGCGCAAGCGTTGGGCACAGCGCTCGGCCAACAGTTCGCCGTTACCGGTCTGCGAGGCCCACAGCACTTGATGCCGTGGCGCCGGCAACGCCGCAGCGGGCAATGCCGCAGGCTGGGCAAACAGACCGGCCAGCAAGCCGTCGACGAACAACCGACGGCTGGCGGCCAGCGGTGCATTGGCCGGCAGGCTGGGTACGCCTTCGGCACGGCTTTGGTCCAGGCCCAGCAGAAAGCCTTGCAGGTAATGGCGCTCTTCTTCTGCCAACACCGGGGCTGGCAGGGTGTCCAGGCCAAGCAGACGAGACAGGGTGGCAGTTGGCATTCGGGCTGACTCCGCAATGGCAGTGTTCAGTTCAAGGGTATCGATGCGTTCGCCTGCGACCCGCTCCAGGGCCACGGCGCAGTGTTTGAACGCGGGTTGCAGCGACAGCGGGTCAACCGCATCGCAGGTGACGGCATTGATTGCCAGTTGCTCACCGACCACATCGTTCCAGTGGAACGGTGCGAAGCAGTTGCCTGGCATGACCCGGTCGCTGATGCGTGCGGGTAGCACGGCCTGGCCACGGCGCGAACGAATGGCCACCTGGTCTTTCTCGGTAACGCCCAGCCTGGCGGCATCTTCGGGGTGAATTTCGACGAAAGGGCCGGGCTCCAGCTTGTTCAATGCCGGCACCTTGCCGGTCTTGGTCAGGGTGTGCCACTGGTGCTGCACACGGCCGGTATTCAGCACCATGGGGTAGTCGTCATTCGGCAACTCCGGTGCCGGCAACCAAGGCCGGGCGAAGAAACGGGCTTTGCCACTGGCGGTCGGGAAGGCCAACGCCGGGCGCTGGCCCTGGGCATCGTGCAGCAGCACCTGGCTGCTGCCGTCATTCAGGTAGCGCAACGGGCTGCGGTCGCTGTCACGGCCAGGCGCGCAAGGCCACTGGCGAGGTTGCCCACGCAGTTCGGCATAACCGATGCCGCGCAGATCGTACCCGGTGGCAGGGTTATGGAAGCGACGGATTTCCTCGTACACCGCTTCGGCATCGGCGTAATCGAAGGCGTCGGCATAACCCATGGCGCAAGCCACACGGGCAATGATCTGCCAGTCCGGCAGGCTCTGCCCTGGCGGCTCGACGGCGCGCGGCATCAGGGTAAGGTTGCGCTCGCTGTTGATCATCACACCCTCGCCTTCGGCCCACAGCGCGGCCGGTAGCAGAATGTCGGCGTAGCGATTGGTTTCGGTGTCGAGGAAAGCGTCCTGAGTAATCACCAGCTCGGCCTGATGCAGGCCGTCGATCACTTGCTGGCGGTTGGCGACACTGGCCACGGGGTTGCTGCAGATGATCCAGCAAGCCTTCACTTCACCGGCTTTCATCTGTTCGAACAGCGCCACCGTGCCCTCGCCGCCTTCGCGGCGCAGGCTGCCAGGTGCCAGTTGCCATTGCTGTTCGACAAAGGCACGGTCGGCTTCCACCAGCGCCGAGCGCTGGCCAGGCAAGCCGGGCCCCATGTAGCCCATCTCACGGCCGCCCATGGCGTTGGGCTGACCGGTCAGCGAGAACGGCCCGCTGCCGGGGCGGCAGATGGCGCCGGTGGCCAGGTGCAGGTTGCAGATCGCATTGGTGTGCCAGGTGCCGTGGATGCTCTGGTTCAGGCCCATGGTCCAGCAGCTCATCCAGTTGCTGGCACCGCCGATCCATTCGGCGGCCTTGATGATGTCGGCCTCGGCCAACCCGGTGATGGCGGCCACCCGCTCAGGGCTGTAGTCATCGAGGAAGGCTGGCAGTTCGTCCCAACCTTCGGTGAAGCGGGCGATGAAGCCAGGGTTGGTGTGGCCGTTACGGTGTAGCAGATGCAACAGGCCGTTGAGCAAGGCCATATCGCTGCCGGGGCGTACCTGCAGGAACAGGTCGGCCTTGTCGGCGGTGGCGCTGCGCCGTGGGTCGACCACAATCAGCTTCGCACCGGCCTTGATCCGGTCGAGCAAACGCAGGAACAGGATCGGGTGGCAGTCGGCCATGTTGGCGCCAATCACCAGAAATACGTCGGCGTGCTCGAAATCCTGGTAACTGCCGGGTGGGCCATCGGCGCCAAGCGACAGCTTGTAGCCACTGCCGGCGCTGGCCATGCACAAGCGCGAGTTGGACTCGATGTGGCGGGTGCGGATAAAGCCCTTGGCCAGTTTGTTGGCCAGGTACTGGGCTTCCAGCGACATCTGCCCGGACACATACAGCGCGACGGCATCGGGGCCGTGCTGGTCGACGATGCCACGCAGGCGTGCGGCTGTTTCGGCGATGGCCTGATCGATACCGGTGCGCGCCGGCTGCTGGTTTCGCTGCTGCCGTACATAGGCGTCTTCCATGCGCCCGGCGGCGGTCAGCGGCAGGTGCGCAGTGAGACCCTTGGTGCACAGACGGCCGAAGTTGCCGGGGTGTTGCTTGTCGCCGCTGACCTTGCTGACCTTGCCGTCGGCAACGCTCATGACGATGCCGCAGCCGACGCCACAATAGGGGCAAACGCTGCGTACTGCGGTGTTGGCCATGGGCGGGCTCCTGTAGGGAACGCAAAAAGGCGCCGGCTGCCCCGGCTTGCTGATGCAAGCGAGGGGCAACACGGCGCCTTTGTCGTGAGGTTTTGTGGGCTGTCGACGTTGATGGCCCTGGATGAGGAGTAAGTCAGCAATTAATGGGCCAGATGTACCGGCCCTTTCACGGGCACGCCCGCCCCACAGGGATATCGCAAAGCCTGAGGGCGGTGCCGCACCTGTGGGAGCGGGCGTGCCCGCGAAGAAGCCGCCACAGGTTTCGCACCACACGGTGGCAACCCGAGGTCCCCTGGCGCTATGCTGGGGCACATTCCAGCATGAGCAACCGCCCTCCCCCCCATGTCCCAAGTGATCCTCAAGACCCCCGCCCAACTCGACCTGATGCGCCGCGCCGGCCAATTGCTGGCCCAGGTGTTCGCCGAACTCGACAGCTTCATCCGCCCCGGCATCACGACGATGCAAATCAACGACCGCGCCGAGGCGTTCATCGTCGACACACTCAAGGCCCGGCCTGCGAGCAAAGGCCAGTACGGCTTCCCCTATTCGCTGAATACCTCGGTGGACCACGTGGTGTGCCACGGCATACCCAAGGTCGATGAAGTGTTGAAGGAAGGCTCGATCGTCAACGTCGACATCACCCTGGAGCAAGGCGGCTACATCGCCGACTCGTCGAAGATGTACTGCATCGGGAAAATCAGCGATGAAGCCCGGCGCCTGGTCGACACTACCTACGATGCGCTGTGGAAAGGCATCGAACAGGTGCGCCCCGGAGCCACGCTGGGCGATATCGGCCATGCCATCCAGGCCCATGCCGAGGCCGCGGGCTACAGCGTGGTGCGCGAATATTGCGGGCACGGTATTGGCCAGCAGATGCATGAAGCGCCGGAAGTGCTGCACATCGGCCAGCGTGGCATGGGCATGCAGCTCAAGCCGGGAATGGTGTTTACCATCGAGCCGATGATCAATCAGGGTGGACGTGGCACCCGGGCGCTAAAGGATGGCTGGACGGTAATTACGCGTGACCACAGCCTGTCAGCGCAGTGGGAGCATACGGTAGCGGTGACTGAAGAAGGGTTTGAGGTGCTGACGCTGCGGGAGGAAGAACACTGACACCTGAAATTCAGACACAAAAAAAGCGACCCTAAGGTCGCTTTCTTTGTTACTTCCGGGTGTTCAGTGGGCCCTGGAAGTGGAATATGGCGCAGCGGACGGGACTCGAACCCGCGACCCCCGGCGTGACAGGCCGGTATTCTAACCGACTGAACTACCGCTGCGCTATA